>Ga0302319_10010866_pt1 | contig 17307 bp, 11 predicted proteins | sample Bog_T0_2_FD_203319 | JGI IMG/M metagenome (GOLD analysis project Ga0302319, IMG submission 203319) | Peat permafrost microbial communities from Stordalen Mire near Abisko, Sweden - Bog_T0_2 | ecosystem: Environmental > Terrestrial > Soil > Wetlands > Peat | place: Sweden: Abisko, Stordalen Mire...
GGCCTCAACCGCCGCGACGCCGGCCGCGTCACAAAAACCTTCGGCGGCCAGCTCCGCCCCATGAAATCCCAGGCGGCCCTTCTCAAGACCCACGAGGATACCCCCCCTCTTCTCATACGGGACAGACTCGTGGTCGTCCGTTCCCAGCGCTCGGCAAAAGCCGCCGCCCGCGCTCATCCAGGCCGCTCCCTCCTCATCATCCCCGCAGCCATGGCCTTTGGCACCGGCGATCACGCCACCACCTCCACCTGCCTCCGCATGCTGTGCGATGTCGCCTCCACTCTTGATGGAACCCGCTGGGAAGCCCTCGACCTCGGCGCCGGCACCGGCATCCTAGCCCTCGCCGCCCGCCTCCTCGGCGCTGCGCGCTGCGATGCGTGGGACTTCGACCCCGCCTGCATCCGGGCCATTCGGGAGAACACCCGGCTCAACGCCCTTCGCAACGTCCCCGCCGCCCGTATCGACGTCACCGCATGGACCCCATCCCGTAGGTGGAACATCGTCACCGCCAACCTCTACTCCCCGCTCCTCATCAAGGTCAGCCCCCGGATCATCGCCGCCATCAAGCCCGCGGGTCGCCTTATCATATCCGGCATGCTGACCACCCAAGCCCGGGAAACCCTCGATACTTTCCAGGCCCGCGGCATCCATTTCGAGCGAGTCGTCAAAAAAGGAAAATGGACCTCCGCATTGAGCTCCCCGGTCCTGACCCCGGCATAGTCCCGCCTTCGCGGGGACGCCGCCGGGTCCTTGCCCCCGCATAATCACGGCTTTTCGCGCGATAATTGGTCAATTTTGATCCAAGTGTATTTCTTGACGCACTCTGGAGCCCCTCTTAACCTGCCGGACATTTTTCGTCATGGCAGAGGAATTATCCTACGTAATCGTCACCCCATATTCGATCCGGAAATCGCGTACAGGAGGGATTATTGCCCGGCTCATTTCCCGCACCGGCCTCGATATCGTTGGCGCCCGCATGTTCGCTCCCAGCAAGGAGCTCACCGAGAAATACGCCTCGACCATCGTCACTGACCCGGAGCCTCGCCACCGCGCCACTCAGGAGCTCATCCAGGAGTACGTCCTCCGCAACTTCCAGCCGGATGGCGCTGGCTATCAGCCTCGCGTTCTGGTGCTTGTATTTCGCGGCAATGACGCCGTCCTCAAGATCCGCGGCGTCGTCGGCCACATCGTCAATGAGCGCACCAGCGGCGAAACCATCCGCGACACCTACGGCGATTACATCGCCAGCAAGTCAGGCAAGGTCACCTACTTCGAGCCCGCCGTCCTCGCCCCGCCGGACACCGCCAGCGCCGAGGCCAATCTCAAGCTCTGGGCCTCTTACTCAGACTCCGACGGCGGCCTCCTCGATGACGCCATCCAGTTCGGCCATGGCGGCAACGTCCAGAAAACGCTCGTCCTCATCAAGCCCGACAATTTCCGGTTCCCGAACGCCCGCCCCGGCGGCGTCATCGATCTCTTCTCCCGCACAGGCCTCTACATCATCGGCTTCAAGGTCCACCGCATGACCGTCGCCCAGGCCGAGGAGTTTTACCGCCCGGTCCTTGATGTCCTCATGGACAAACTCAAGGAGCCCAGCGGCATCCGCGCCCGCATGGCTTTCGAGCGCGAATTCGGTTTCCCCATCGGCGAGGACACGCAGCGCCGCCTCGGCGATCTCCTTGGCCCCCTCGCCGGCCGCGAGAATTGGGAGTCCATCGTCAAGTTCATGTCCGGCATGAAACCGAGCGAGTGCCCCGCCGAGCGCCGCAATGAGCCCGGCACGGAAAAGTGCATCGCCCTCGTGTACCAGGGCGTCGATGCCGTTCGCAAAATTCGCGAGGTCCTCGGCCCGACCGACCCCTCTAAAGCCCCTCCCGGCTCCATTCGTCGCGAGTATGGCTCGACTATCATGGTCAATGCCGCCCACGCTTCCGACGCCCCGGAGAACGCCGAGCGCGAAATGAAGATTGTGCAAATCGAAGAAAATAATTTCAAACCCTTGATCGAGGCCCACTTTGCCTGATCGTACACACAAACACTGAATCTCTTGAACGCACCATTTATGTCCTCCACCTCCTCACGCGCCAACAGCCTCTCCCCATCACTCACCCTCTCCATCGATTCCAAAGCCAAGGCGATGAAGGCCGAGGGCATCGACGTCTGCGGCTTTGCCGCCGGCGAACCCGACTCTGATACCCCGGAGCACATCAAGGCCGCCGCCGCCGATGCATTGGCCAGGGGCATGACCAAGTACACCCCCAGCTCAGGCATCCCGGAGCTCCGCCAGGCCATCGCCGAGAAATTCGCCGCCGATAACCAGATCGAGTACAAGCCCAGCCAGATCATCGTCTCGAACGGCGCCAAGCAATCCTGCTTCAACGCCATCCTCGCTACCTGCGAGCCCGGCGACGAGGTCGTGATCCCGAGCCCCTATTGGCTCAGCTATCCCGAGATGGTTCGCATCGCCGGCGCGGACCCCGTCTTCGTCCAGACCAGGGAGCAAAACGGCTGGAAGATGACCGCCGAGGAATTTGAAAACGCGATGACCCCCCGCACCAAGATGGTCATCATCAACACCCCCGGCAACCCCACCGGCTCGGTTTACACTCGCGAGGAACTCGAGAAAATCGTCGAGGTCGCCGCCGAGGAAGACATCCTCATCCTGTCGGACGAAATCTACGAGAAGCTCGTGTACGATGGCACAAGGCACGTCTCCGTCGCCAGTCTGTCGGACGAGGCTTACAAGCTCGCCATCACCGTCAACGGCTTCTCAAAAGCCTACGCGATGACCGGCTGGCGTCTCGGCTATCTCGGCGCTCCCGAGTCCGTGGCCAAGGCCATCGACTCCATCCAGAGCCATAGCACCTCCAACCCCTGTTCATTCGCGCAATACGGCGGCCTCGCCGCCCTCCGCGGCGATCAGGAGCCCGTGGCCAATATGCGCGAGGAGTTCGAAGGCCGCCGCGATTACATGTTCGACCGTCTCTCAGCCATCTCGCAGATCACCGCCGTCAAGCCCCTCGGCGCATTCTACATCCTTGCCAATATCTCCCGCCTCTCCCTGACCTCCCAAAACTTCGCCGACCGCCTCCTGAGCAAGGCTAATGTCGCCGTGGTTCCCGGCGCCGCCTTTGGCGATGACCGCACCATCCGCCTCAGCTACGCCACAAGCCTCGACATCATCAAGAAGGGCATGGACCGCTTCGAGGATTTCTGCCGGACACTGTAAATCAGTCGATCTCCCGCGCCGCCAGCGCCACCGCCGCCTCGGCCGGAATCGTCCACCCATCCTCCCCTTCCGGCTCCACAGCCCCCGGACCGCCATACTTTGGCGATTCGCTGCTCCACAGCGTCCTCCACTCGCGCCCTCGCGGCGGCGCCAGCAGCGGCTCCGGCGCCCGGTCAAGGTGCTCGGTCCGCCCAAAATTCACCACCAGCAACCGGTCCTCGCCTCCGCTGCCAAAGAACCGCAGCACAAACGCATCCCGCCCCAGCACCGCCCCGTCAAACTCCCCCGCCCGCTGCGCCTTGAACGCCCTCTCCTCGCGCCGCAGCCGCAGCAGATCCTTGTGCAGCGCGTACGCCTGCCGATGCGCCCCGCGCTCACGCTCCGTCAAGTCCAGCTTGGACCTCTCAAACGTCTCCGGGTCGGACGGCCGCGCAAGGTTCCCCAGGACATCCGCGCTCGCTATCGTCGGGAACTGCTTCAGAAAATCCTCCCGCCCCTTCGCCACATCCTCCCGCATGTCCTCCCGCAAATCATTGAAGTAAAAGAAATGCGACGACGCGCAAAACTCCTGCCCTTGGAACAACATCGGCGTCCACGGCCCCAGCAGCAATAGCGCCGTCATCGCTCGATATCTACCCGGCGACGTTTCCATATGCGCCCGCTTTCCAAAACCCGAATTCGCCACCTGGTCATGATTCTCCAGAAACGCTATGAACTGCGCCGGCGCCAGCCCGTAAGTCGCCGTCCCCCGCCGCTTCTTCTGCCACTTATACCGTTGCCCCTGGTACAGGTATCCATACTTGGCGCATGAGATAAACTCCTGCGGCGATCCCTTGTAATCCGTGTAGTAAGCCTCGTCCCGTCCGGTCAATGCCACCAGCGCCGTATGATGAAAGTCATCATTCCATAGCGCATCCAGTCCATCCCCGCCCTCGGTGCATGGTCGGATCAATTTCGTATCCTGCGGCTCATTCTCTCCCACTATGAATAACTGCCGCTTCCCAGCCTGCCTCCGCGCCGCCCGCGTCAGCGCGCACAGGATATACTCTTCGGAGTCGTCCAGGATCGCTTGCGTCGCATCCACGCGAAATCCATCCAGGTGATACTCCTCCACCCAGTAACACGCATTGGTCAAAAAAAACTCCCGCACCGGCCCCGACCCCTCCCCGTCAAAGTTAAACGGCTTCCCCCACTCGCACTCATGCTTGTCGCTAACATATCCTTCCGCATAGACCTGAAAATAATTACCCGCCGGCCCCGCATGGTTATAAACCACATCCAGTATCACCCCTATCCCATTCGCATGCGCCGCGTCCACGAACCTGCGGAAATCATCCGGCGATCCATATCGCGAATTCGGCGCGAATAAATCCACCCCGTCATATCCCCACCCGAATGGCCCCGGGAAATCATTCACAGGCATGATCTCCAGGCAGGTAATCCCCAGCTCCGCCAGCTCCGCCAATTCCGCCATCGCCGCCGCCCATGTCCCTTCCCGCGTAAACGTCCCAATGTGCATCTCATACATCACCTGCCCCTTGAGTGGCAGTCCGCCCCACTCCCCATCGCTCCACTGGAATATTCCCGGGTCCACCACCTGCGACGCCCCAAGCGGTCCATCCGGCTGAAACCGCGACACAAGGTCCGGATACCTCTCCCCCCTTCCATCCAGCCGGTACCGGTACAGCCCCCCGGCCCCCACCGGCGCCTCGCCCGAGAAATACCCCTCCGCCTCGCGCTCCAGCGCATGATACTCAACCTCCCCATCGCTCTCGATCGCCACCTCCAGCCCAGCGGCATTCGGCGCCCACACCCGGAAGTGAGTCCGCCCCTCCCCCATATATTCAGCCCCTATCGGAAATCTCCTCTCGCACTTATGCACATCTTTCAATTCGCCATCGGCCTGCTCTTCGGATTTATCCCCAGCCCTCCGTGACGCTTGGCATTCCACGCTCCCCCTCCTACTCTCCGTCCATGCGCATCCTCGTCGTCGATGATGAACGCAACATCCGCAATACCTTCCGTCTCGCCATCGAGTCCTTCGGGCATGATGTCGAGCTCGCGTCGAGCGCGGATTCCGCCGTTCAAATGCTGAAAACCGTCGGCGGCTTCGATGTGGCCTTCCTGGACCTGAAACTCAGCCAGGAGAGCGGCCTCGATCTCCTCCTCACGCTCCTCGAGCTCTCCCCGCGCCTCACGGTCATCATCGTCACTGCCTTCGCTTCCATCGAGACAGCCGTCGAGGCCATGCGCCGCGGCGCTTTCGATTACCTCCCCAAGCCCTGCACCCCCGAGCAGATTCGCCAGGTCCTCGCTCGCGCGGAAAAAACACGCCGCCTTGAGAACCGCGTCGCCGAGCTCGAGTCCCGCCTCAGTTCCGAGGCCCCCGACATCGACATGGCAACCCGCTCCCCCGCCATGCAGAAAGCCCTCGACCTCGCCGCCCGCGCCGCCCCCAGCGATGCCACCATCCTCCTCCTCGGCGAGAGCGGCACCGGCAAGAGCGTCATGGCCCGCGCCATCCACCAGCAGAGCCCCCGCCGCGGCCACGCCTTCGTCACGGTCAGTTGCCCCAGCCTTTCCCGCGAGTTGCTCGAGAGCGAGCTCTTCGGCCACGTGAAAGGCGCCTTCACCGGCGCCCTCGCGGACACATGGGGCAAAGTCGCCGCTGCCGACGGTGGCACGCTCTTCCTCGATGAAATCGGCGACCTCCCACTCGAGGTCCAGGCCCGCCTCCTCCGCCTCCTCCAGGAGCGCGAGTACGAGCGCGTCGGCGAGACACGCCCCCGCAAGGCCAATGTCCGCGTCATCTCCGCCACCAACCACGACCTCGCCGCCGCCGTCGCCCAGGGCAGATTCCGCGAGGACCTCTACTACCGCCTCAACGTCATCTCCCTCACCATGCCCCCCTTGCGCGAGCGCGCCGCGGATGTCCCCATTCTCGCCGCCCGCATGCTCGCCTTTTTCGCCGGCCATGCCGGCAAACCCGCCACCACCATTTCCCCCGAGGCCCAGGCCGCCCTCGCCCAGCACCCATGGCCAGGCAACCTCCGCGAGCTCCGCAACGTGATCGAGCGCGCCGTGATCCTTTCCGCAGGCGATTCCATCGCCGTCGCAGACCTCTCAGAGAGCGTCCATCCCACCTCCGACATCCGCCTCGGCGGCCCCTTCCCCCTCGATGCCGTCGAGAACGAGCACATCCGCCGCGTCATCGCCGCCACCCGCAGTCTCGAGGAAGCCGCCGCCCTCCTCGCCATCGACCCCGCCACTCTCTACCGCCGCCGCAAGAAGCTTTAGACCAAATTAAGAAGAACTGTAGCCGATGGCGCGCTCCTCTTCGCGCCAGCGTGTACTTGAACATACACTTGAACGTGAACCCTCTGCCTCAGTCCGAAATCTGCGGCTACACTTTTTCTTAATCTGCTTTAGACACTGCTCTAGTCTTCCGGCCCTCCCACCGCGTGCGTTTTGCAACGCCCCGCGCCCCCTGTTCGTGCATTTTGCACGACCCTCCTCGTTTTTTAAAAACGGAGCGCAATCACAGGTATCTATCCCTCAACCACTTACGAACTACACAAAACCCCGGCACGCCACCCGCTAAAGACCCTCCCGTGCAATCCCGCGTCCATCGCATTCTCGCCCAATGAGAAAACGCATCCTTATCGGCCTCCTGCCGCTCCTGATCCTGCTCCTCGCGATCGGCTGTTACGCCATCACCCTCTTTTTCCGTCTCGGCGGCGCCATCGACACGATTCTTCGCGAGAATTACGCAAGCGTCGTCGCCTGCCAGAACATGAAGGAATCCGCCGAGCGCATGGACTCCGCCCTCTTCTTCACTCTCGCCGGCCAGTCCGACATGTCCCGCAGGATGTACGATGAGAACCTCCCCATCTTCGAGCAGAACCTCAACACCGAGCTCAACAACATCACCGTCGAGGGCGAAGGCCCACTCGCTTACAAGGTCCGCGACCTCCACCAGCAGTATGTCGCAAAGGTCGCCGCCTTCCTCGCAACCGCGGATGTCAATCAGCGCCGCCCCATGTACTTCGGCCAGATGCTCCCTCTCTTCACCCAAATCAAGGATACCGCCCAGCAAATCCTCGAGCTCAACCAGAATAACATGATCAAGGCCGATCATGACGCCCGCACCCTTAGCGCCACTTCCATTAATTACATGCTCGTCGCCATGATAGTCGGCCTCGCCAGCGCCCTCTACTTCGCCCACCTGCTTCAGCGCTCGATACTTAAACCCATCCAATCGCTCACTTCCTTCGCCCGCGAGCTTGGCGATGGCAATCTCGACCAGGTCGTCCCCGTCGTCTCCGATGACGAGCTCGGCCAGCTTGCCGACGCCTTTAATAAGATGGCCGTCAAGCTCCGCGCTTATCGCCAGATCACCTCCGACGAGATACTCCAGGCCCGCCAGATGACGGAGATAACCTTCTCCGCGTTCCCAGACCCCATCATCGCCTTTGACTCACGCGGCGTGGTCAATTTCAAGAACCCCGCCGCCGAGAAACTCCTGCAAAAACTCCGCCTCGATGACCATCTCCCGGAGCAATTGACGGAGCAGGTCGAGGCCGTCCTCAAGGGTGGCGATGATTACATCCCCGTCAGCTTCGCAAACGCCATCTGCGTTCGCCCCGATGACAAGGAAACCTTCTTCCTCCCCCGCGTTATCGGCATCCGCGGCGAGAAAGGCACGATCTTTGGCGGTGCCGCCATCCTTCAAAACGTCACCCGCCTCCGCTTGATCGATGACCTCAAGACCAACCTTGTATCCACGGTAAGTCATGAGCTCAAGACCCCGCTCACCAGCGTCCGCATGGCCCTCCACTTACTCCTCGAGGAGTCCATCGGCGAGATCAACTCGAAGCAGTCCGAGTTGCTCATGGCCGCTCGCGACGACTCCGAGCGGCTCCTGGCCATGATCAATGACTTGCTCGACCTCGCCCGCCTCGAGTCCGGCACCGAGCACATGATGATCGAGCCGCGCACCCCGGGCGACCTTGTCTCGAGCGCCATCGCCAGTTGCAAGGATGTCGCCGCCCGCAACCGCATCCATCTTATTCCCAAGATCGCCCAGGAATCCCTGCCATTGGTCGCAGTCGAGTGGCAGCAAATTTCCCACGTCTTCTCAAACCTTATCACCAACGCCGTCAAGCATTCACCCCCCGGCGAGGACGTATTGGTCAAGGCCGAGCGCGAGGATGGCGGCATCCGCTTCTCCGTCACGGACAAGGGTCCCGGCATTGCTCCCAAATATCAACCTTACTTATTCGAGAAATTCTACCGCGTCCCGGGCGCCGAGCGCACCGGCGCCGGCCTCGGCCTTTCCATCGCCCGCGAGATCGTCCGCGCTCATCACGGCAGCATCGGCGTGAAAAGCGTCCCCGGCAATGGCGCGGAATTTTACTTTGACCTTCCATTCTATGATAGCGCCTCAGCATTGCATCAACACACCCCCGACAACGCCCCCAATATCAAAGACGCTGTCCTGGACAAACAAACCCGTACGTAAAATGAAAGCTTCAATCCTCATCGTCGATGACGAGCGCAATGTCCGCCTCATGTACCGCGCCGCCCTCGATAACATGTTCCAGGTCGAGGAAACCGACTCCGCGGCCAGCGCCCTCGAGCTATTCAAGACCCATCGCTACGACGTCGCCGTCCTCGATCTACGCATGCCCGAGATGACCGGCCTCGAGCTCCTCGAGCAGATGAATCACCTCGGCATCACCACCCCCGCCGTTTTCATCACGGCATACGCCGATGTCCCCAACGCCGTCAGCGCCATGAAGTTCGGCGCAATCGACTTCCTCCAGAAGCCGATCACCCCCGACCAGCTACGCGCGGTCGTAAAGGATGTGCTCGTCCGCCACTCCCTCGAGGAGCGCAAGACCTCGGAGCCTCATGACTTCGAGTACTTCCTCCGCTGCGCCAAGCGCGCCATCAATCTCCGCGACTTCACCGCGGCTCGCGCCAACTTGATCAGCGCCCTCGAAATCAACCCCGACTCACCCCTCGCCCTCAATCTCGCCGGCGTGATGTTCGAGATGCGCGAGGAGTTTGACCAGGCCAAGCGCTACTACGGCCGCGCCATCAAGGTCGGCAAGGACTTCGAGCCCGCCCAGGCCAACATGCGCCGCATCTACGAGCTCTTCCACTTCGGCTCCAGCAAGGAGCCCTTTAACCTCGAAAATAAATAACCATCCAACATCAAACCCGCGCACACACCATGACTGATTTACTCTACATCCTGATAAGCGTCGGCTTCTTCGCCCTGATGATCCTTTTCGTCTGGGTCTGCGAAAAAGTCTAACTCAACCCAAAACACCGCCATGACTGATACTATTGTAGGAATCATCGCCATTCTCCTGATCGGGTACCTTATGTTCACGATCATTCGTCCGGAGAAATTCTAAAACCGCCATCTCAACCCTAACTCGCACACGCACTAAATGAACGCTTCAGGCTGGATCCAACTCTTCCTCTACTTCGCCGTCCTACTCGCGATTACAAAACCCGTCGGCCTCTATCTCAAGGCCGTTCTCGAGTCCGATGGCAAAACATTCCTCGACCCCGTAATCAAGCCCATCGAGCGCTTGACTTACAAAGCCATCGGCGTCGATCCAAAGAAGGAGCAGGACTGGCGCCAATACGCCGTCTCTCTCCTTGTTTTCAGCCTGATCACCATTCTGTTCACTTACGCCATCCTCCGTTTGCAGGATAAACTTCCGCTCAATCCGCAGAAGATGGTCGCCTGCACGCCCGACCTCGCCTTCAATACCGCCGCAAGCTTCGCCACCACCACCAACTGGCAGGCCTATGCCGGTGAGCAGACGATGTCTTACTTTTCCCAGATGGTCGCCCTGGTTATCCAGAACTTCTTCGGCCTCGCCGTCGGCATGGCCGTTGCCGCCGCGTTTGTTCGCGGCATCGCCCGCCGCGAAACCAGTTTCATTGGCAATTTCTGGGTCGATATCACCCGCGTCACTTATTACATCAGCCTCCCCGTTTGTATCGTCGCCGCCCTCTTCTTCATTTCCCAGGGCAGCCCGCAGAACTTCAAGCCCTACGATACCGCGAAATTCCTCGATCCCTTCACCACCCAGGTCCAGAAGGTGGACGCCAATAACAACCCCGTGAATGACGCCAAGGGCAACCCGGTCATGGTAAACCAGACCGTCGATACCCAGACTATCGTCCAGGGCCCCATCGCCTCCCAGATGGCCATCAAGATGCTCGGAGACAACGGCGGCGGCTATGTCAATGTCAATGCCGCTCATCCATTCGAGAACGGCACTCCGCTCCTTAACTTCTTCCAGATGATCTTCCTCATCTCTCTCTCCGCGGGCCTATGCTATTATCTCGGCGCCTCTGTCGGTAATACTAAGCACGGCTGGGCCGTCTGGATCGCCATGTTCCTCATGTTCCTTCCCGGCGTCCTGGTCTGCTGGCACTACGAGGCCGCGGGCAATCCCATCCACGTGGCCGCCGGCGTTGATCCCGCCGATGGCAACATGGAGGGCAAGGAAGTCCGCTTCGGCGTCTTTAACTCCGCTCTCTTTGCCACCGCCACCACGGTCACCGGCTGCGGCGCCGTCAACTGCATGCACGATAGCCTCACCCCCATGGGCGGCTTTATCCCGATCTTTGATATCCAACTCGGCGAGGTCGTCTTCGGCGGCGCCGGCTCCGGCCTCTACGGCATCCTGGTCTATATTGCCGTGACGGTCTTTATCGCCGGCCTCATGATTGGTCGCACCCCCGAGTATCTCGGCAAGAAAATCCAATCCTATGAGATCAAGATGGCCAGCTTCTATCTGCTCATCTTCGCCGGCATCATCCTTGGCTTCACCGCATGGGGCGCCGTGAGTAACTGGGGCCCGCCCTCCACCGATCCAGTGACTCATAAGCTCGTTCCCAATAATGGCACGAATAACAACGGGCCCCATGGCTTGACGGAAATCCTCTACGCCTTCAGCGAGGCCGCCGGTAATAACGGCAGCGCCTTCGCCGGCCTTAGCGCGAATTCCCCATGGTACAACACGACCATCGGCATCGCCATTCTATTTGGGCGCTACGCCATGCTCATCCCCGCCCTCGCCATCGCCGGCTCGCTGGCAAGGAAGAAGATATCCCCGCCCGGCCCCGGCAGTTTCCCGGTTCACACGCCTACGTTCATCTTCGCGCTCATTGGCGTGGTTGTCCTCGTAGGCGCCCTTAACTTCCTGCCCGCGCTCGCGCTCGGGCCTGTCGTCGAGCACTTCCTCATGCATGCCAACCAGGTATTCTAACCATCGTCCCGATAACCCAATAACCTAACTCTAAGTCAATATGGCTGCCAAATCACTATCCATCTTCGATCCCACCATTGTCGTTCCGGCTATCGGTGAGTCGTTCAAGAAGCTTAACCCCGTTCACATGGTCAAGAACCCTGTGATGTTCGTCACGGAGGTCGGCGCGATGATCACCACGGTCCTCATCTTTACCGGCACGGAGGGCGCCCCCGTCGGCTTCCTCGTCCAGATCACCCTCTGGCTCTGGTTCACGGTGGTCTTCGCGAATTTCGCCGAGGCAATGGCCGAGGGCCGCGGAAAGGCCCAGGCCGATACGCTCCGCAAGACGCGCACCCAGACCTACGCGAATCGTCTCATCAAGGGCTCCTCGCAGACGGAGAAGGTTTCCGCCGACAAACTCCGCAAGGACGACGTCGTGGTCGTCGCCGCCGGTGAGCTCATCCCCGGCGACGGCGATATCATCGAGGGCGCCGCCACGGTGGACGAGTCCGCCATCACCGGCGAGTCCGCACCCGTGGTCCGCGAGGCCGGCGGCGACCGCAGCTCGGTCACGGGCGGCACACGCGTCCTTTCGGATATCGTCAAAATCGTGATCACCTCAAACCCCGGCGAGACTTTCATCGACCGGATGATCGCCCTCGTCGAGGGCGCCGAGCGCCAGAAAACACCCAACGAGATCGCCCTCACGATCCTCCTCGCCGCGCTCACGATCATCTTCCTGTTCGTTTGCGTGACGCTCAAGCCCTTCGGCGCGTTCCTGAACGTGACTTTCTCGATCACGGTCCTCGTCGCCCTGCTGGTCTGCATTATCCCCACCACCATCGGCGGCCTCCTCAGCGCCATCGGCATCGCCGGCATTGATCGCCTCGTCCAGAAAAACGTCCTCGCCATGAGCGGTCGCGCCGTCGAGGCCGCCGGCGACGTCGATGTCCTCCTCTTGGACAAAACCGGCACGATCACCCTCGGCAATCGCCAGGCCACCGAGTTCATCCCCGCCAATGGCGTCTCCGAGCAGGACCTCGCCGAGGCCGCGCAGCTCTCCTCCCTCGCCGATGAAACCCCGGAGGGCCGCTCCATCGTGGTCCTCGCGAAGGAGCGTTACGGCCTTCGCGGTCGCGAAATTCACGAGATGAAGGACGCCTCGTTCGTCCCATTCACCGCCCAGACGCGCATGAGCGGCCTCGATGTCAACGGCTCCTGCTATCGCAAGGGCGCCTCCTCCGCCGTCCGCGAGTGGGTCGGCGGCAAGCTCCCCGCCGACGTGGAAGCCGCCGTCGAGTCCATCTCCAGCCAGGGCGGCACTCCCCTCGTCGTGGCCACCACCACTAAGGCGCTCGGCGTCATCTATCTCAAGGACATCGTCAAGGGCGGCCTCGCCGAGCGCTTCACTCGCTTCCGCGCCATGGGCATCCGCACGGTGATGATCACCGGCGACAACCCCCTCACCGCCGCCGCCATCGCCAAGGAGGCCGGCGTCGATGACTTCCTCGCCCAGGCCAAGCCCGAGGACAAGCTCGCCCTCATCCGTTCCGAGCAGACCGGCGGCCGCATGGTTGCCATGACCGGCGACGGCACGAATGACGCCCCGGCCCTCGCCCAGGCGGATGTCGGCGTCGCCATGAACACCGGCACCCAGGCCGCAAAGGAAGCAGGCAACATGGTCGATCTCGACTCGAACCCCACCAAGCTTCTCGAGATCATCGAGATCGGCAAACAGCTCCTCATCACGCGTGGCGCTCTCACCACATTCTCGGTCGCCAATGATATCGCGAAATACTTCGCCATCATTCCCGCGATGCTCATGGGCGTATTCCCGCAGATCGCCCCATTGAACATCATGCAACTCCATAGCCCGGACTCCGCCATCCTGAGCGCCGTTATCTTTAACGCCGTCATCATCGTGGCTCTCATTCCGCTCGCTCTGAAAGGCGTCAAATTCCGCCCGCTGAGCGCCGAGTCACTGCTCCTTCGTAACCTGCTGATCTACGGCTTGGGCGGCGTGATCGTCCCATTCTTCGGCATTAAGGCCATCGACGTAGTCATCTCCACCCTGCACTTCGTCGCCTAAACCAATACAAACCATTTTGCGCCGCCCTGCGCGCGCCTCCAAACATTGCCTCTGGACATACAGGTAAACTAGAAGGCGCCGCCGGGGCGGCCAAAGCACTCTCAACCAATCGAACTCCATGAAAAACATCATCATTGATCTCAAGAACACGATCATCTTCACCATCATCGGCGCTGTCCTGCTGTGCGGCCTCTATCCGCTCATCGTCACGCTCCTCGGCCATATCTTATTCTCCTACCAGGCCAATGGCAGCCTCATTACCGCAAAGGATGGCACGATCCTCGGCTCGGAAATCATCGGCCAGGCCTTCTCGGACGACCAATACTTTAACTCACGTCCCTCCGCCGCCGGCACCGGCTATGACGCCTCGAACTCCAGCGGCACCAACCTCGGTCCCACATCCCAGAAACTCCGCGACTCTATTAAGGCCGCCGTCGATGCCTACCGCAAGCAAAACGGCCTCGCCGCGGACGCTCCCGTCCCCGCGGACGCCGTTACATCCTCCGCCAGCGGCCTCGATCCCGACATTAGTGTGAAGAACGCCATGCTCCAGGCCCCCCGCGTCGCCAAGACCCGCAAAATCTCCCTCGATTCCGTCAACGTCCTCGTCCAGAAATACACGGAGGGCCGCGACCTCGGCCTCTTCGGCGAGCCCCGCGTAAACGTCCTCAAGCTCAACCTCGCCCTGGACGGAAAGATATAACTTGCTGCTTGAGCCAGTTAGCAAATCCCACTTACTTATGAATCGGTAACCGTCCGCTCCTCGACAGACCTCGGTCTTCCCAACCCCACCGACCTTTCCTAAGATGCCCGACGTCTCCGCCTCCACCAAGCCCAGCGCGGACGAGTTCCTCCAGATCATCCGCAAGCAGCAGCAGGGCAAGCTCAAGATATATCTCGGCGCCTCCCCAGGCGTCGGCAAGACTTACCAGATGCTCGTCGAGGGCAACCGCCTCCTCAGCCGCGGCGTCGATGTCGTAATCGGCTATGTCGAGCCCCACGAGCGCCCCGACACAACATCCCAGATCAAGAACCTCGAAGTCATCCCCCCCCGCGTCGTCGAGTACCACGGCATCAAGCTCACGGAGATGGACCTCGACGCCGTCCTCGCCCGCAAGCCCACGGTCGCCCTGGTGGACGAGCTCGCCCACACAAACGCACCCGGCGTCAGGAACCGCAAACGCTACGAGGACGTCCAGGACCTCCTCGCCGCTGGCATCAACGTGATCAGCACGGTCAACATCCAGCACCTCGAGTCGCTCTATAACATCGTCGAGCAAAACACCGGTGTCCGCGTAAAGGAGCGCATCCCGGATGAGGTAGTCTATGGCGCCGATCAGGTCGTAAACCTCGACCTCCCCGCCGAGGACCTCCTCGAGCGCCTCCAGGCTGGCAAAATCTATCCCCTCGAGCGCGTCCAGCGCGCCATGGCCAATTTCTTCACGGAGAAAAACCTCGTCCGCCTCCGCGAGCTCACTCTCACTGAGGTCGCCCATTTCCTCGACCGCAAACAGCGCGACGGCGCCGGCCAGGAAGTCCACCAGCCAGCCCTCGGCCTCGTCGCCGTCGCCATCAGTTCCCGCGGCCCCGACCCCGGCGCCCTCCTCCGCAAGACCGCCCGCCTCGCATCGCAGCTTAACGCCCCATGGTTCGCCGTTTACGTCCGCACCCCCAACGAGGCCCCCGCCAGGATCGACTCCGAGCTCCAGCGCCGCGTCACCGACACCCTCGAGATCGCCCAAAAAATGGGCGGCACAGTCATCGTCCTTAAAAACGAAGACGTCGCCAGCGCCCTCGAGTCCTTCGCCCGCGAGTACGGCCTCACCCACCTCATCCTCGGCCGCCCCGGCGGCCCCCGCAAATGGTGGCGCCTCCGCCCCCCCCTCCACGACCGCCTAATCGTGGACCTAAAAGACGTCGACATAGTAATAGCTTGACCCGATTGCCACTAAGTCAAGCCGGGTCAAACGCCGCGGGGCCAACGGCCCGGCCCCCAAGCCAGCCCAGGTCGTAGTCCCGCGCCAGCGGGACGCAGGCCTGGGTTGCCGCGCCCCCGAATATTAACGAGCCCCAAAGGGGCGAGACAACCGTCCACATTCAATCCCAAACGTACCGTTCAGCGCCATTCTAGCCTGACCCCGGTTACCACAGCCCCGCCTTGATTATCTAGGTTCAACCTTCAAGACTCTTATTCCAATTCAAGCAAATATCTTGATCGACTATCCGCGAAACGGTTTCTTTGTGCTCTTTGTGATCTTTGCCGTTAATCATAATGTTTGACTGCAAGAACGCAGAGATCGCAAAAGGCAGTCACTCCAGATAATTGCTCGATTTGGTATCAATTGGATGTTAAACAAGTGTCATTATTAATAAAGCCCATTCACACCGTCCCTTTCCCATTGGTCCGGAGGGCCAGCCAGAAATTAGGGGGTGCAGCCCGCCCCAGCGGGCGGAACCCCCGGTTCCCGCCCCCAGCGCGAAAAGCCCCGGCAGGGGCGTCAGAACTTCATTCGGCGAACCAAGATAACCCAACACCCCCCTAATCCGACACCGCCCCCGCGATCCCCATGCATCGCACAATCAGCGACGTCCACCCCGTCTGGTGCGTCGCCCCCAGCCCCCTACCCGTATCCGCGTGGAAGTACTCATGGAACCAAATCATATCCTTCCAATGCGGATCATTCGCAAACCGGTCATCCCCGTCAAAACAAGGCCGATGCCCCGAGTCATCCGGTAAAAAAATCCGCGCCAGCCGCGTAGCCAGCTCCCGCGCCACCTCCAGCAGATTCAGGTACTTCCCGGACCCCACCGGACACTCCACCTTGAAATCATCCCCGTAAAAATGGTGATACCTCTCCAGCGCCTCAATCAGCAGATAATTCAACGGCATCCAGATCGGCCCCCGCCAGTTTGAATTCCCGCCAAACAAGTTATTCGTCGATTCCCCCGGCTCATAATCAATCCGGTACTCCCGGTTATTCAGATTGATCGAGTAAGGATGTTTCTCATACCTTCGCGATACAGACCGTATCCCGTACGGAGATAGAAACTCCTCCTCATCCAGCGCATACTTCAACACCCGCCCCAGCCGCTCCTTCGATGGCACCGCCAGCAGCCGCTGCACGCACTTATCCCCGGATTCACTCTTGGTATCCAGATACGAGATATGCTGCGAGAGATCCGGCCGATTATGGATAAACCACCTCATCCGCTTGCGGAACCCCGGCAAAGCCTCAATCGTATGCTGATCCAGCACCTCCACCGCCAGCAGCGGCACCAGTCCCACCAGGGACCGCACCCGCAGCGGCACCACAGTCCCCTGCACCGTGATTTGATCGTAATAAAACCCATCCTCCTCGTCCCACAGCCCCGTCCCGCCCAGCGTATTCATCGCATCCACGATCTGCACGAAATGCTCGAAGAACTTCGACGCGATATCCTCGTAAGCCGGCTTCGTCCGCGCCAGTTCCAGCGCTATCGATAACATGGTCCCGCAGTAGAACGCCATCCACGCCGTCCCATCCGCCTGGCTGAGATACTCCCCATTGGGCAATGGCTGCGACCTGTCAAACAAACTAATGTTATCCAGCCCCAGGAACCCCCCGCCGAAAATCTGTTTCCCATTCACATCCTTCCGGTTCACCCACCATGTAAAATTCAGCAGCAGCTTCTGGAACGCCCGCTCCAGGAACAAAAGGTCCCGCTCG
>Ga0302319_10010868_pt1 | contig 17305 bp, 16 predicted proteins | sample Bog_T0_2_FD_203319 | JGI IMG/M metagenome (GOLD analysis project Ga0302319, IMG submission 203319) | Peat permafrost microbial communities from Stordalen Mire near Abisko, Sweden - Bog_T0_2 | ecosystem: Environmental > Terrestrial > Soil > Wetlands > Peat | place: Sweden: Abisko, Stordalen Mire...
CTTGAGGGCTTTTTGTATTGGCTGATAGCATCAAAGATATTTGGATTGCGGCCGTCAACAAAAGATCTAGAGCTATGCAATAAGTGCGAGGATAAAAAGGGGACCCTATGGCCAACGCAAGTACGATAAGGAATTGAAAATGTCCTTCAATGGTACAATATAGTAAAATAGATCATTTTACCTTATTGTTTTAACGAGCTTTTTAAGAAAATATGGATAAGATCATCATTAGTGTAAATAAATTATCGAAGAAATTTGGCTCATTCCACGCGGTAAAAGATATTTCATTTGAAGTTAAACAATCCGAAATTTTTGCCTACTTAGGTCCAAATGGCGCGGGAAAATCCACAACCATAAAGATGTTTATCACCTTGCAGGCACCCACCAGCGGGGACGCCATTATCAACGGACATAGTTTGATCCAGCATCCGGCCGAAGTAAGGAAGTCTATAGGCTATGTGCCTCAAATGATTTCCGTTGATGGTTCCCTTACGGTCCAGGAAAACATGATGCTTATGGCACAGCTTTACGACGTTCCTTATCGTGAATGCAAGGGGCGTATCCAGGAAATGCTAACCTTCCTTAATTTAGACAAGCACGCCCGGTCATTGGTGAGGACTCTTTCAGGAGGTATGATCCGTAAATTGGAAATCGGACAGGCCATGATCCACCATCCGCGTATTCTTTTTCTTGATGAGCCGACGACAGGGGTTGATCCTATCGCCAAGCGTAATATCTGGGAGCATCTGGTGGATCTGCGAAAAACTTTTGGCACGACTATATTCTTTTCAACGCATAATTTGGAAGAAGCTGAAGAATCTTCTGACAGAGTTGCGATTATGAATACCGGGGAAATTGCTGTTATTGGCACTGTCGCAGAGCTAAAGGAAAGAACTAAGAAGAAGGATGCAACTCTTGAAGATGCTTTTATTTTCTTTGCCGGTAATTCACTTGAGGCGGAGGGTAATTTCCGGGATATACGATCGACAAGGAAGACAGAGGGGAGATTGGGATAAAATATGTTGGAGTATATTTCACAACTGATGATCAAAACAAGAGTGATGGCCTGGGTTGGGATCATAAAGCTCCTTCATGATCCAACTGAATTGATATCCAGAGCGGTACAGCCCGTTTTATGGCTATGTATCTTCGGAGAAGCGATGAGTCAAGTCCGGGCAATACCAACGCAAGGGGTTACGTATTTACAATTCATCACACCCGGCATTCTTACTCAATCAGTGACGTTTGTCGCGATATTTTATGGGCTGGATATTATCATGGAACGCGATATGGGGCTGCTTCAGAAAATATTGGTTACGCCAACACCGCGCTTAGCGCTTGTTTGGGGGAAAATGCTCTCAGCAAGTGTTCGTGGGATAAGCCAGGCCATCGTCATTTTTATTCTTGCTTTGATCCTTCATATTCACCTTCGGATTAACCTATATTCAATGTTGGGTGTGTTGGTTCTTATTGTTCTCGGGGCCAGCTTCTTTACCGGATTGTCGATGATTATCGCGTCTATAGTGAAAACTCGCGAGCGGTTTATGGGAATAGGGCAAACGATAACTCTTCCGCTCTTTTTTGCTTCTAATGCTATTTATCCAATTTCGATTATGCCGTCCTGGCTTCAGGTGGTTGCCAACATCAATCCATTGAGTTATATGGTTGATGGTATTCGTGCCCTATTAGTAACTGGTAATGTAACCCGACTGTCGTATGATATTGTTATTCTTGTTATCGTTACTTTTGCCATATCATTATTGAGCGCATATATGTATCCAAAGGTTGTTATCTAAAGGGGGCAGTTAAATGAAAACTGTAAATGGAATCAAAATTTTTGAAGACATTAAGGAAATAGTAGATCCTGCTCATTCCTGCCTTGTTGTTTGGGATGTGCAGACCGGTTTGGTAGACAGAATATTCAATAAAGATGAATTTATGGCTAATACAAAGAAATTGATAGAAAGTCTAAGAGGTAAGGTGCCGGTGGTCTATACGTTAATTACCCCGCCGCCAAAAGATTTTAATTCATCATGGAGAATCTATTCGATGATGAGACGTTTTAATATAAAGGATGTGGATAAGCTGCCTGTCTTTATGCCCATCGGGTCAAAAGAGAGGGAAATACCCGATAGTATAAAACCAGTACCGTCGGATATAGTTCTTGATAAGCCTACAGCCAGCATTTTTATCGGGACAAATTTTGAATACCTGATGCGCGATCGAGGCATAAACACCTTGATATTTACCGGGATAGCTACTGAATTTGGTGTTGAATCATCAGCCCGTGACGCGTCCAATCGGGGATTCTTTCCAGTGGTGGTATCGGATTGTGTGTCTTCTATGGATAAAGAAGCCCATGAACGGTCATTAAAGAATATGGAAAAGATTGTTATTGTAGAAAAGTCTGAGATATTTTACGGGGCGGGGCATAAGGAATAATAACAAAGTTAATCAAAACGGGAGGGTACATGATCAAGAAGAATCTTATCGGTGCGATTTTAGCGATTTTGTTTTTAGCGGGCACTTCCTTTGCGCAAGAATCTTCTGAACAGAGTCAAGGTTCTGGTGGAGAGCATTCACACCGCGCTCCTTCACAGGCTGCCATTGATGCTTGTTCGGGAAAAGCAGTAGGTGATACTTGTGATTATACTAACTCCAAGGGAGAAGATAAGACTGGCGCCTGCGCTAATACAAGTGATGGTCAAACTCTCTTTTGCAAGAGAAGCAGGCCAGTGTCATCGTAGGGATAACTATTTCGGGATATGAAGGATAAGGTTTGTTTTCCTTCAAGGAAGTTCACTCATGTATTTCGCCCATAAAGTGGGCATTACTTCCTCCAAAGTCTAATCATCCATTGTTGACATCTATTATACCCTAGTACAATTGAGCCATTTTGATTTCTCTCTAGAATACTATAAATTAATCACTATCCAACCTAGGAGGAATAAATATGGCTCAACATCCGTCATCATGCCGTATTATACCTTGGTACAATTGATTTTTCTGGTCTCTTTTCTAAAATAAAACAATTAACAATCCTTAATATATATTTTAGAGAATCATTTTAATGTTCGAACAAGGAGAAAGAAATGTCAAAACACAAAATTGAGAACTTAGCAGAGCAAATCGCCAACAAAGGAAATGGTTCAGCACCAATTCATAACAAGAAGACGCCTTATCAAGTAAGTGAATCAATGAAGTCAGAAGATATTTCAACAAAAGTAGCCGAAGAGGATAGTTCTATAAAGCTTCGGGCTTATCAGATTCATCTAGAAAAAGGGGGATCTGATTTAGATAATTGGCTGGAGGCAGAGCGATGTTTAAAGAATAACGACAAGGCTGTTTCAAGACTTATAAATGAAGGTGATCCTAATATACAAAAATAAGAAATGTGAAATCTTTTCTCCCAGGAGTAGGTGATTATGGCCTAGGAAAACAATACAAATCATATGACAGATGACCCAAACAATCATTCATCCATCAGCGCACACCATCATATCGCGATTTTTCATCCCAAACACAAGGTTTTGAGGATCATCATATGGAGTCTGTTGCTTCTTGTCTTGGTACTTGTGATTGTACTGATCTTACACCTTGTGCTTGCGCCTAAAGCGCCACCTCATATTGCGCCTGGGATCACCATTACGAGTGTGACTGCTAAAAATGGCAACATCGGTGTTTATCTTGATGCCATCGGTACTGTCACTCCTGTCTACACTTCTTCGATTACCAGCCAGGTGACTGGGCAGATTATTACCGTGCACTACACCGAGGGTCAACTGGTCAAGAAGGGCGATCCGTTAATAGATATCGATCCGCGTCCGTACCGGGCGACTCTTTTACAGGCGCAAGGTGCGCTCGAGCGGGATGAGAGCCTGCTTGCACAAGCACAGATGGATCTTGAACGCTACCAAGCAGCGTGGGCACGCAACGCCATTGCAAAGCAGACCTTGGATGACCAGGAAAAGCTTGTGCTGCAGGATGATGGCGTTGTCAAAAACGACCAGGGAACGGTAGAATACGATCAGGTTCAACTCGACTTTTGCCACATCACCGCTCCGATTGCCGGCCGTGTTGGTTTACGGCTGGTAGATCCGGGCAATTTGGTGCAGTCTACCGGTACCGTAACTCTTGCGGTCATTACACAATTAGACCCCATCACCGTCATTTTCACAATACCGGAAGACAGCTTGGGGCCGGTTGAAGCTCAACTATCCAAGAAGCTTAAGCTTACCGTTGATGCCTATGATCACACCGGGCAGACCAAGATTGCAAGCGGGGAGCTATTGACTCTCGACAATCAGATTGACACGACTACTGGTACAGTAAAAGCCCGGGCACTTTTTAACAATAAAAATAATGGTCTTTTTCCAAATCAATTTGTTAATACGAGGCTGTTGGTCAATACTTTGCAGGGGGTGACACTCGTTCCATCATCGGTGGTCCAGCAAAATGGACAGGCATCGTTTGTCTATGTGATCCAAAGCAATATCGCTCATATGCTTACCGTAAAGCCGGGAGTCACAGAAGGTGATGTAACGCAGGTTGACGGCATCAATCCTGGAGACGTTCTCGCCAACAGCAGCTTCGATAAGTTGGAGGACAAAGTTAAGGTCGTTATTACGAAGGTGCCTGTTTCAGCCAAGACGAGCGGGAGTAAAGTATCGTGAGTAGTCCATCGCGTTTGTTTATCTTGCGGCCGGTAGCTACCTCTTTGCTAATGGCGGCGATCCTCCTGGTCGGTATTGTTGGTTATACACAACTGCCTGTTTCCGCTTTGCCCCAAGTCGATTATCCAACCATTCAGGTACTCACGTTTTATCCAGGAGCAAGCCCAACGGTGATGGCAGCGACAGTCACGGCGCCATTGGAGCGTCAATTCGGCGAACTGCAAGGCTTGAGCCAGATGACCTCCAGCAGCTCCGGAGGCACTTCCGTCATTGTATTGCAATTTAATCTCACCATGTCTATTGATGTGGCCGAGGAAGAGGTGCAGTCTGCCATAAACGCGGCGCAGAGTTTATTACCATCCATCCTGCCGTCACCTCCGGTCTATAGTAAGACAAATCCAGCCGATGCCCCGGTACTTACGCTGGCCATCACCTCAAATTCCATGTCGCTTTCTCAGGTCGAGGACCTTGTGGATACGCGCCTAGCACCTAAAATTTCGCAGCTCAACGGTGTTGGCCTTGTAACCATCAGCGGTGGACAAAAACCCGCGGTGCGTATTCAAGCCAACCCAACGGCGCTGTCATCTTATGGTATCAACATGGAAGACCTGCGCACGGCGTTGACAAATGCCAGTGTCAACGCAGCCAAAGGGAATTTCGATGGGCCGCGGCAAGATTATCAAATCGATGCTAACGATCAGCTGGTCACCAGCGCTGATTATCGCAAGGTGGTCGTTGCCTATCGCAACGGTGCGCCGGTGATGCTGACCGATGTCGCACGCATCGTGAATGGTGTCGAGAATAATGATCAGGCCGCGTGGATGAATCAAACCCCCGCGGTGATCTTAAATGTACAGCGTCAGCCGGGAGCCAACACCATCAGTGTGGTCAATAGCATCAAGCAGCTATTGCCGCAGCTTGAGTCCAATTTGTCAACGGGCATTAAGGTGACTGTACTTACAGACCTTACAACCGCCATCGAAGAATCAGTTAAGGATGTTGAATACGAATTGCTCCTGACAGTCGCGCTTGTTGTGTTGGTCATTTTTCTTTTCTTACGGAGTCTCAAGGCTACCATTATCCCTAGTGTTGCAGTGCCCCTGTCCTTGGTTGGCACCTTCGGGGTGATGTACGCCCTTGGTTACAGCCTGGATAATTTATCGATGATGGCACTGACCATTTCCACCGGTTTTGTGGTGGACGATGCCATCGTGATGATTGAGAACATCACGCGGTACATCGAAGCAGGCGAGAAACCCATGGATGCGGCGCTTAAAGGGGCAGAACAAATCGGCTTCACCATTATTTCGCTGACAGTGTCGCTTATCGCCGTACTGATACCGTTGTTATTCATGGGTGACGTGGTTGGGCGCTTGTTTCGTGAATTTGCAGTGACACTTGCTGTTACTATCATTCTTTCAGCAGTAGTCTCTTTGACACTGACGCCAATGATGTGCGCGAGGATTTTGCAGCACAAGCCAAAAGAAAAGCAGGGGCGTATCTATAAAGCCTCGGAGCGTGTTTTCGAAAGGATGATTGCGTTCTACGGTCGTACATTGAAGTTTGTCTTGCGATACCAACTAATTACTCTGTTAGTCGCTCTGTCCACCATGTTGCTTACGGTTTTTCTTTATATCATCATCCCCAAAGGGTTTTTTCCGATACAGGATACAGGTGTTATTCAGGGCATATCACAGGCATCACCAACAATTAGTTCACAAGCCATGGCTATCAAGCAGCAGGAGCTTGTAAAGGCGGTACTGCAAGACCCTGCTGTTGAAAGCCTTTCGTCCTTTGTTGGCGCGGATGGCACAAATTTAACAGAGAACAGCGGCCGGATGTCTATCAATCTTAAAGCTCTGGGCAAACGCAATATCAGCGCCTCAGATCTGATCCGCAGGCTCAAATCGAGATTAGACAAGATCCAGGGAATACAGTTGTTTATGGAACCGGTACAGGACATCAGCGTAGATGACCGTGTGAGCCGCACGCAATATCAGTACACGCTTGAAGATTCCAATGCCAACGAACTCAATACCTGGACCAATCGCTTTCTCATCCAGTTGAAAAAATTACCAGAACTAGAAGACGTAGCAACCGATCAACAACCAGGAGGGTTGGCCGTATCATTGGTGATTGACCGGGTCACAGCCTCGCGATTGGGCATAGCACCTTCGACCATCGATAATACTTTGTATGACGCCTTCGGCCAACGGCAAATCAACACCATGTATACGCAAGTGAATCAATATCACGTTGTGCTTGAGAGTGAGCCGCAATTTCAAAAGGACCCCAACAAGTTAAATCAGCTTTATATTCAGGCCAATGCATCTTCCGGTACAACCGGTGCAGCGGCTGCTTCTTCTTTTGCGTCTTCCGGATCATCTTCCGCGGGATCAAACGCGCTGACGACTTCAGCGCTGTACACTCCGGCGGCAAATACTCTTATTCCTCCGACCAACGCGCTTTCGGCGAGTGTTTCCACAACGGCATCCACTACCAGTTCAGCCATGAGCAACGCCGTGCCTCTGGGTGCTTTTGCGCACTTTGAAAACACGACGGAGCCGCTCGTTATTACACACCAGGGGCAATTTCCAGCCATCACTGTGTCGTTTAATCTGGCACCCAGTGCAGCGCTGGGCCAAGCCATTACAGCGATTAATAAAGTGCAAAATAACATGCATATGCCTCCCAGCCTTCAGGCCGGTTTTCAAGGAACTGCGGCATCATTTACGAATTCGCTGTCCACTGAGCCGCTGCTCATTCTTGCTGCCTTGGTCACAGTGTATATAGTGCTTGGTGTTTTATATGAGAGCTTGGTTCATCCACTTACTATTCTTTCTACTTTGCCGTCAGCAGGCGTCGGCGCTTTGCTCGCATTGATTATTTTTCACCAGGATTTAAGTGTCGTGGCGATCATCGGTATCGTCCTGCTGATAGGTATAGTCAAAAAGAACGGCATTATGATGGTTGACTTTGCACTTAATCTTGAGCGTAAGGAAAAAAAGAACGCGACGGATGCAATTTATGAGGCCTGTCTGCTGCGGTTCCGCCCCATTATGATGACTACTATGGCAGCATTGCTGGCAGGGTTGCCGTTGGCGCTCGGAGGCGGTTACGGTTCTGAACTACGGAGGCCGTTGGGCATTGCCATGGTGGGAGGATTGTTGGTGAGCCAGGCGCTGACACTTTACACAACGCCCGTTATTTACATTTTTTTTGATAATTTATCGAAGCGATTTACGCATAAATCGAAAGGGCAGGTATGAACATTTCCGCACCCTTCATTCATAGGCCAATAGCAACGACATTGCTCACAGTGGCGATTGCCTTGGCCGGTGTGATTGCATTTCAGATGTTGCCGGTAGCTCCTTTGCCGCAGGTTGACTTTCCGACTATTGCAGTCGGTGCAAGCTTACCTGGAGCCAGTGCGGAAATTATGGCATCATCCGTTGCCACTCCGCTGGAGCGGCAATTCGGTCATATTGCAGGTGTGACAGAGATGACCTCTTCCAGCACTCTGGGAAGTACATCTGTCACCATCCAGTTTGACCTTAGCCGCAACATTGATGGCGCGGCGCACGATGTGGAGGCCGGCATTAATGCGGCGCGAAGTTATCTGCCCACTAATTTGCCATCTAATCCAACCTACCGCAAGGTCAACCCCGCTGACGCGCCGATCATGATCCTCAGCCTTACATCAGACAAATTCGGTCCCGGTGAATTGTATGATGAGGCATCCACTGTTATCGAGCAGAGCCTATCGCAGATACAAGGTGTAGGCCAGGTCATTGTCGGAGGCGGCGCGTTACCATCCGTACGCGTGGATGCAAATCCCACACAATTAGCCAGCTATGGACTTACTCTTATGAATTTGAAGTCCGTACTGAGCCTGCAGAACGCTGATTTGGCCAAAGGACAGATCTCTAATGGTATTGTGACTGCAGACATCCTTGCCAACGATCAGATCTCGAAAGCAGCTGACTACAAACCGCTCGTCGTTGGGTTTAACAAGGGCGCTGCTGTCCGCCTCTCTGATGTCGCCCAAGTAACAGATTCGGTACAAAACATCCGTGCTGCCGGCTATTTGAATGGCAAGCGTGCGATCCCCATCATCATCTTCCGTCAGCCGGGTGCCAACATCATTACCACGGTCGACCGTATACGCGCACAACTTCCGTTTATCAAGGCATCTATTCCCTTCGGTATCGATACCACCATTGTTCTCGATCGCACAACCACCATACGCGCCTCTGTCGATGATGTTGAGAAGACACTGCTCATATCCATATGTTTTGTTGTCCTCGTGGTCTTTGTCTTTCTGCGCAACTTCCGTGCTACACTCGTTCCTGCCATCGCTGTGATGGTCTCGTTGATCGGTACCTTCGCCGTGATGTATCTGTTGGGATATACCCTTGATAATCTCTCACTGATGGCGATCACCATTTCAACAGGATTTGTGGTTGATGATGCCATCGTTGTGATGGAAAATATCACGCGCCATATTGAAGATGGTATGAAACCATTTGAAGCGGCGATGAAAGGTGCCGAAGAGATAGGTTTTACTGTCCTTTCCATCAGTATTTCGCTCATCGCCGTCTTTATCCCTCTTTTGTTGATGGGAGGGATCGTTGGCCGTCTTTTCCGTGAGTTTGCTGTAACTCTTTCGACAGCCATTCTCATCTCCATGATCGTTTCACTGACAACCACACCGATGATGTGTGCCTATTTGTTGAAAAGCGAGCGTACGAAAAAACATAATCGTATCTACACTGCCAGTGAGAAGTTTTTTGGGTGGGTGCTGTCTTTGTATCGCAATAGCCTTCATTGGGCACTCGCTAATCCGGCAGTCATCCTTATCATACTTTTTCTTACCATAGCACTCAATGTGGTCCTGATCATCAATATCCCTAAAGGCTTTTTTCCTCAGGAGGATACAGGGTCGCTTGCCGGTGCAGTACGGGGGTCGCAGGATTCATCTTTCCCATCGATGAACAATTCCATTCAACAGATCGCTGCTGTGATCAAAAAAGATCCTGCTGTTGAGAATGTGATTGGTTTTACCGGCGGTAGTGGGGCCACCAATACTGGCAACCTTTACGTTGCGCTTAAACCCTTAAATAAGCGCAATGCCAGTGCCACTCAGATCATCAATCGCCTGCGCCCTCAATTAAACCGTCTGCCTGGCGCATCTGCGTTTCTTCAGGCTGTACAGGATCTGCGCATCGGCGGCCGTTCCAGTAATGCGCAATATCAGTACACGATCCAAAGCGACAGTATGAATTCTCTAACCAAGTGGGGACCTATTATTCTCAGTAAGATGAAAAAGCTGCCTGGTCTACAGGACGTAAGCTCAGACCAGCAGAATGGAGGCCTTGACGAAGTGTTGAACTACGATCGCGTCACTGCGGCAAAGCTTGGGGCTACCGTACAGTCGCTGGATTCAGAGTTGTACAGCGCATTCGGCCAGTCAGAAGTGTCCGTCATCTACACGCCGGCAAATCAGTATTACGTGATATTGGAAGCTGCTCCCCGGTATTGGCAAAGTCCGCAGGGCTTGAAAGACATCTATTTTAACACGTCCAGCAATGCTAACATTCCGCTGCTTGCGATGGCGACACCGCGAGTCAGTACAACGCCTTTGGCCATCAACCATACAGGATTATTTCCCTCCATCACTTTGTCCTACAATCTCGCCTCGAACGTGTCTTTGAGTGATGCCACAGCGAGCATCACCAAGATGCAAAATGAGCTTGGGAGCCCGTCTACGTTGCAAGGATTCTTTGCCGGCACAATGCTGGCCTATCAGCAATCTCTCGGCACCGAGCCTGTGCTGGTCATGATGGCCCTGCTGGCAGTGTATATCGTTTTAGGTATTTTATATGAAAGCCTGGTACATCCACTGACGATCATTTCCACTTTGCCATCAGCGAGTGTAGGTGCCATGCTCGCATTAATGCTTTTTAAAGTGGACCTGAACATCGTTTCCATCATAGGCATTGTGCTGCTGATCGGGATTGTAAAAAAGAACGCCATCATGATGATTGATTTCGCCCTTCAGGCACAGCGGCAGGAGGGAAAGAGCCCTGCCGATGCGATTTTTGAAGCGTGCATGTTGCGTTTCCGTCCGATCCTGATGACAACGATGGCTGCAATATTGGGCGCTCTGCCCTTGGCGCTGGGGACAGGCATGGGGCATGAACTCCGGCAGCCTCTGGGCATCACGATTATTGGAGGGCTGATCTTGAGTCAGTTGCTGACACTTTATACAACACCGGTCGTCTATTTGGCGTTCGACCGGCTAAGGCTACGGATGCAGGGAAAGCAGCATTATGTCCTTAATCATGGGGCTGGACCGGCACCCAGTGTTGCGGTTTAATTGGAGTCATCAGGGGGTATAAGATTATGAATCTTTATTATTTTGCAGCGCTCTGGATTTTTTTACTGAGCGGGTGCAATGTTGGTCCCAGATATGTTTCACCGGACTTTCCCGCTCCGTCGGCTTTCAAGGAGTCGTCTCCTGCAGTTTACAATGAAGCGCCTCCAGGCACTTGGCAGCCGGCATTGCCACAGGATGCGGCGCTTAAAGGGAAATGGTGGGAGATATTCAACGAACCAGAACTCAACACACTCGAAGATCAGTTGAACATCGATAACCAAAACATCGCGCAATATTTTCAGAACTTCATGGCAGGCCGCGCGCAGGTGAGCGAGGCCCGTGCGGGCTACTTTCCTACCGTTGGTGTTAATCCTGTGTTCAGCAGGACCGAAGGAGGTATTGGCGCAACGACGGGTACTTCATCAACGAGCACAGGTAAAACCACCACCGATTTCTCATTGCCGTTTGACGTGTCATGGGAACCTGACCTGTGGGATCGCGTCCGCAATACAGTCCGTGAGTATCAGTACGCTGCCCAGGTGAGTGCTGCGGACCTTGAAAACGAACGTCTCACAGAGCAGGCCGATCTTGCGGAGTATTACTTCGAACTGCGCGGTCAAGATGCTTTGCAGGATTTGTATAATCGCACCATCAAGGCGGATCGACAGTCGCTTGACCTTACACGCGCTCTGGTTGAAACCGGCATCGACGGCCAGGAGGCCGTTGCTGAGGCAGAGGTGACGCTCGAAGGTGCAGAAGCAGCAGGGATTGGTGTGGCCACGAACCGCGCTTTATACGAGCATGCAATTGCAACGCTGATTGGTAAGCCCGCTTCAACGTTTTCGATGCCCGTTAAACTTTTGAATACGCCGGTTCCAGCTGTCCCAGTCGGAATTCCTTCAGAGCTGCTCCAACGGCGTCCGGATATCGCCGCGGCAGAACGTACCATGGCGCAGGCAAACGCACTTATCGGAGTTGAGAAGGCGGCTTATTATCCGACGCTAAGTCTCACGGGAAGCGGTGGATTTGAATCATCTACAATAGCGAAGTTGATTTCAGGCCCGGCATTTTTCTGGTCGCTGGGGGCTGCGGCCGCAGAGACTATTTTTGACGCTGGTTTACGCAATGCTACAGTAGTTCAGTATACCGCAGCCTATAATGCTGACGCTTCCTCCTATAAAGAGACCGTGCTGACGGCATTTCAGCAGGTGGAAGACTACATTGCCACTCTACGTGTGCTCTCAGAGCAAATCGCCCGTCAAAATGCAGCAGTAAAGGCCGCGCAAAGATACGTGAATATAGCCCAGGCGCAGTACCAGACAGGTCTTGATCCCTACCTCAACGTGCTCACTGCCCAGACTATCCTGTTAAGCGATCAGCAGACTCTGGTAACTCTGCGCGTGAGCGAGATGATGGCGGCTGTTCAATTGGTCCAAGCCCTTGGAGGCGGATGGGACGTCACCCAGATCAACAATACTCCATAGAGCAATTGGGCGATTGATTGGAGAATTTTTTATGCGATGTATTATAATTTCATTTTTATTCTTAAGTGTGAATATTGTCGCCATGGCCTCTGATATCTCATACGACCAATGGCTCACCGGTTACCCATACCCTTTTGAAGTCATATATTACAAATTTAGAAGTCAACAGCAGGACTTACGCATGGCGTATATGCGAATTCAACCGTCTGACTCAAAGAAATTCAACGGTAAGACGGTAGTTTTATTACATGGTAAGAATTTCAATGGAGCTTATTGGGGCCAAACAGCAAAGGCCCTATTGACTCAGGGTTATCAAGTCATCATTCCCGATCAAATCGGGTTTGGTAAATCTTCGAAACCAAGGTGCTATCAATTCACGTTTCAGGCTTTAGCAGAAAATACAAAGAAGCTTTTGGATTCACTGGGCATTCACAAAATATTTTTAGTGGGAAATTCTATGGGAGGAATGATCGCGATACGTTATGCATTGATGTTTCCGGAGTATGTTGAAAAGTTGGTACTTGTTGATCCTATAGGTTTGGAAGACTGGGAGCGGACTGTTCCATATCAGTCGATAGATAATTGGTTTAAAAGAGAATTGAATCAGACTCCGCGATCCATTAAAGAATATGAGCGAAAAGATTATTTTCATGGGCAATGGAAGAATAAGTATGACATTTGGATTCAGCCATTGGTGGGATGGCTCAATGGTCCTGACCGTACTTTGCTTGCCTGGGAATCAGCCTTGACTTATGATATGATTTTTACTCAGCCGGTTTATTATGAATTGGAATATCTTAAAATGCCCGTCTTGTTAATTGCCGGTAGTGAAGACCGGACAGCCATAGGCAAGGATTTAGTTTCTGAGGATGTGAGAAAGAGTTTGGGGCTTTATCAGAAATTAGCTCCTCAGACTGCCCGACGTATTCCCAAGGCGCGTTTATTAATGCTCAAAGGCTTGGGTCATGTGCCCCAGATCGAAGATTTTAAAAGATTCATCAAGCCTGTAGAGGAATTTTTGTCTAATTAGAATATCCATCCAACGAGCTATTATACTTCGGTACAATTGATTCAATTTCAGCTTTCCCTAGAATGACATTTAAATGATCCCAGCTTTGCGTGTTATTAAGTCAAACAGGCACAGGAATTTGCTTTTAGTGCTGGTTTCTTTGTTTTTTTTGTTTCCATTTATTGAAAACATGAAAACCGAGATTTCTTTGGTTACCTTGGTATTTTTTGTTGTTGTACTTGCTACTTTTAAAACTATTAAGGTTGATCCAAGAATTTCAAAATGGTTCTGGGTCTTTGGTATTAACGCTTTTATCTTGGATTTGCTCTTATGGCTATATTCTCCGGGTATTGTAAGGCATGTAGTTATAACAATTTTTTTATTAACTTATTCAGGTTTTCTGTTATTTTCATTGATTTTGATGATACGGGATATATTTGCAGATGATAAGGTGACACCGGATACGATATGTGCGGGTATCAGCATTTATTTATTAATCGGTTTCTTATGGACACTATTTTATGACATCGTTCATTTTATTGATAAAAATGCGTTCCATTATGCAGGAGCAAGAGATTCAGTCTCTTTGATGTATTTTAGTTTTACGACGCTTACAACGGTAGGCTACGGTGACATCTATCCTGTCAATAAGATTGCGATGTCATTGTCAAATCTTGAAGCCATTTCAGGACAGATATATCTTGGTGTTTTTGTTGCCAGGTTAATTGGACTACATCTTATCAGTTCTAAGAAAGTATGAGGGTTTAATATGCACTTGTTTCTTATTATTTTCTTATTAGGAATCGGTATTTTAGAGCTAATTATTTTCTATATTCTGAAAGCTCAAAAGCCGAAGGCATGATATAAAACAATATATTATATCTCCTTTAGTTGCAGATTTTCTTACCATTTATCATCACTGAATTTTCGTAGGCATTTTTCAACACAAAGAAATTTAAAACTATACCCCGGTACAATTGATTCATTTTAGACCTCTATCTAAAATATGATCATGAATACTAGAATCAATGTCGAAGGGGAATATGATAATCAAAAAATATTTAAGTAAATTAGTTATTTTGGCGGTGGTAGGCATGGTATTTTTGACACAACCGGTTCACGCCTATGTGAGCGGATTGGGATTTGGATTGCCAGCCGTGGGTACAGTTGCCTTAGGAGCTACCGCTACAACACTTTGGATTGCCGGTCATCAAAAATATAATTACGAAAGTGTTTACTCAAATTATCCGCCTCAGAAGTATGTGGAGGTGGCACCACCTGATGGGGCTACAGTTATGATATCGTCAGTACCTGTTGTCATTCAGAATCAAGTGAGTAAGAATATTTTCATGGTCAATATCCCAAATGATAAGGGGGGTATTCAATCGTGATTCTCCAAAAATTAGGTAATAGATTTATAGGACTACCCGGTGAGAGTTTATGAAAATTAAAATTATCATGTTTTTAATTCTAGGAATAAGTGTAGCAGGGGCTTGTTTTGCACAATCTGATTTTACTAGCACAGGTTATCAAAAAGAAGATAGTTTTTCTGTAGGAAATGGGTCAGATACGGCCGGGACTAATTCTGGTCGTGACACAAATGATCAACAAGGCAATCTCTTTCCAAATTCTAGTAGCGAAAAAACTGAAGGGGTTTATACGGCAGGGCCTAATTCTGGTAGTTATATTAATGATCAAGTTAGTTCTTTTCCAAATTCCAGTAGCGAAAAAGCCAATGGAGTTTATACGGCTGGAACTAATTCTGGTAGTGACACTCATGATTCAGGTAATCTTTTTCCAGATTCCATTAGCGGAAAAGCCAACGGAGACTATGGACTTACTGGAGGAATCACCACCCATTAACGATTTATAGTCTTAGGGTTTCTAGTAGGGGAAGGTCAATATGAAAAAAAGTGGTAAAGATATCATTAAAAGGTTCCCATGTTAAAAACATTCAAGATGTTAATAATTTTTCTATCTTTTATTTTATTAATGCCTTTTGGGTTAACGCAATCTTTTGCGTATGGACATGGTGGTGGCGGGTATCATGGAGGCGGCGGATATCATGGGTATGGAGGCGGAGGATATGATAATTTCGGGATAGGATTCGACTATTCACCAAATTATTATCCAGGTTACTATTATCCTTATTATCCAGAATATTATGATACAGGTGTAATTTTGTCTTCACCGGCCGTCGAAACGCAGGGGGTTATAGTGCAACCTTCCACAGCAATTGTGACAACTGTACCGACATATCCAACTACAGAAATAAGCCCTGTTCAAATTACTACTACAAGCACGGATGATATCACCCTCAACATTCCTAATGCTGCGGGAGGATATACAAGCGTAATGATCAAAAGTTCAGGGAAGGGGTTTATTGGTCCACAGGGGGAATTTTATCCTGAATTCCCAAGGGTATCGGCATTAAAAGTCATTTATGGAAAGTAAATAAAATATGCCAGTCACCATCAATAATCGAATGGAAACTCGAAATAATTGCTTTGTTCCAGTGGAAGGCAAAAGTGATTCATCTTTTGACCAGACTCAGACTGTTGACATCAGTTGTCATGGAATTGGTTTTATTTCCTCTTGTCCGCATGATATTAATGAGAAAATAGCTATTGAGATTCAATTGAAGCCCAATACAGATCCTGTTTTAGTCATTGGCGTTGTTAAATTGGTTCGCTGGGTTTCTGATTCAGAACAATATAGGATAGGTATGAATTATGATGAGATTTCTTCAGGTTCTCAAAGACGTTTAGGCCGTTATTTCGAATAGTTGGGTTTTAAATAAAATATTTTCTAATGCTTATGAATAGCGAACGCCGTACTTTCGACCGTTTTCAGGCCCGTTTCCCTACGAAATTCAAAGATACCCGTGGTGATTTCGGTAATGATGTCTTTTTAAGAGACGCTTCCGCTAATGGTGTAAATATTCTCACTAAAGATAGTCTGTTTCTTAATGACCGTATCGCTTTAGAAGTTGAATTACCTGATGGTAATGATCCTTTGGTTTTAAGCGGTCGAGTCATGTGGACATTATAAATACCAGCGACGGGAAATGATTCCACACATCTGAACAGGACACGAGGTTTTTAGTCGTACTGATCCAAAATAGAAGTTATATTACGGCCATGAAAAAAAGACCAATTCTAGCCGTGATGATTCCTGGTTGGCAAATTTTCTAAAATATTCAATATTGAATATTTTTTAGCCCCTTCCCATGTATAGTTTTCGATTCGTTTTTCTCCACTAAAAATGGCACCCTTGTCTTTATGAGACAAGTTAAGCCACAATCCCGATCCAGACGTAAACATTGTGCCAACTGCAGGGATCTATTTGATCCTGACCCCAGAGCCAAGGACCGGCAAAAGTATTGTTCCAAATCTTCATGTCAAGATCATCGTCAACGGCTAAATGAAAAGAATTGGCGTGAGAAGAATCCTGATTGCGTGGCCTACCAGCAAGAACAAAGCCGAGCCTGGCATAAGGCTCGTCCTAATTATAGCCGTAAAAGACGGGACAGTGACCAGGCTTTGACCATGCGCAATCGTATTCAGGCCCGTTTACGAATGCGTGATCGGCGATTTAGAATCGTGTTTGACAAAAGCAAGCCGATATTGACGCAACTTATAGGTAAAACAAGAGATAAGTGTTGCTTAATTTCTGGCCAATGGCTTTATTTACGTTTGACAAAAGCAAGTCCATTGTCAAAACCGTGGAGGGTCAGGCATACTGGGCAAAGGTTAAAACG
>Ga0302319_10010869_pt1 | contig 17304 bp, 7 predicted proteins | sample Bog_T0_2_FD_203319 | JGI IMG/M metagenome (GOLD analysis project Ga0302319, IMG submission 203319) | Peat permafrost microbial communities from Stordalen Mire near Abisko, Sweden - Bog_T0_2 | ecosystem: Environmental > Terrestrial > Soil > Wetlands > Peat | place: Sweden: Abisko, Stordalen Mire...
CTCAAATTCGTCGACGCGCCGGTGGCTGCCAGACCACTTCCTACCGACAACACCTGAATCGTATTGCTGCCCGTCAGGCTCGTGCCCTTCAACTGGACCGAGATTGTGCTGGGATCAATCGGGTTTGTGTCATAGGCCGTAAAGACAAAAGTATTGGTTTGCTGGAACTGCAGCGACCCGTCCGGAAATAAATTGGTGATGACCACGCTGCCCGTCACGGGCGGATTGGTATTCGCCAAAACCAACAGGTAGTAGTCCGCATTGAAACTGGCGTTGTCGCAGTTCACCTTGATGGTGGATTCCGAACCGTCGCTGAAAAATTCCGCCAGGTTATTGCTGCTGTCGACCACCGGAACCCAGGTGTAATTCTGCCAGCCACCGGTGCTGGGAACCGCGAAATTGTAGGGGCCGGACGATCCATTTTCACCAAATGAACCGGTCCCGGAAACCACGGAAAAGTCGCCGGCGTTGGCCGACGCTCCGTTGTTATTCGCCGACCGGACAAAAACGTTATACACACCCGCCGGAAAATGGCGGGTATAATTTCCCCATTGGCCACCCCCCGTATATCCCCAATCATAGTCGGTTTTGCCACGGTTGATATATTGGATGCGGGGCGGTTTGTCGCCATTCCCCTCGGTCGCCAGTGCCGGCGCCGCCGCGCTGTTCACCCGGTAGCCGGCCGACCCGTTCGGATTTCCGTTGTTCAACGGATTGTTGCAGTCCGTCCCCGCCGTGGAAGTCACCCCCGCATAAGCGTTGGTCTGGGGATTGTCAAAAAATGATCCCGCGATTCCGTTTAGCGTATAGTCGTAATCTTCCGCCTCAAACGTGTACGCCGGCACAATCGTGTCGAAGTTCAGGTTGGTCGTGGCGGATCCGCCATTGGCATCCTGCGCCACCACCGTCACCCCATAAAGTGTATTGCTACCCAACGGCGCGCTCACGCTCTCGCTGGTGTTCGCGCCGGTGATCGTCAGCCCCTTGGCCGTGGTGTACACTCCCAGCGAATTCGCCTGGTTCAACAAATTCGTGCCCACTTCCGTCACGGTAATGTTGGTGATCCCGACCGACGAAGTCACACTGAACGAAAGCTTGGCTGCGGACTGAAACTGATACGAACCATCAGGAAAGACACCGCTGATGACCGGTTGGGCCTGTGCCACGGCACCGCCCAGCAGCATTCCGAATGCGGCCATACCCGCCCACGTGGATGTTGGGAATTTCATTGGTTGATAAGTGTTGATTGGGTTACTGGGTTGTATTAGTTTGGGAACTGTGCAAGCAATATAGGCGGGTAAGATTTTTAATGGTATCCCCGAAAGCGGGGAGGGTCTTCGCCACGATTATCAAGCTTTTGCCACACTTGCGGCATAAACGCTGATCGTTCAACCCGAATGATACTTAAATTAATGCCCCAATTCTTCCCAACTCCCGTATCATTATCTCTAATAAGCATTGATCAAATTTTAATCCGTCACCACCGCTCGAATCGGCGGTCGACACTTCCCTCAACGAAGTTTATTCGGCCCCTCCCCGCTTTTGGGGATGCCACCTCACCTTCGCTGAAGTATAATTTTCACCCGTCCTTGTCATAATCACCCCGTATGAAAACCAACCTTGTCGGTGCCCTCGCCTCCTTGCTGGCTTGCAGCTTGATCGCGAAAGAACACCCGCCGGCCTCCGCAAATGACGTCATCTGGACCGCCCTGGGCACCAACGAATACAATTCATTGCCGATCGGCAATGGCGACCTTGCCGCGAATGTTTGGACCGAACCCACGGGCGACATCATGCTGCTGCTGGCCAAAGCCGATGCCTGGAGCGAAAATGGCCAATTGCTCAAACTGGGGCGGGTTCGCGTAAAACTGGATCCCAATCCTTTTGTTGGCGTAACGCGTTTCACCGAAGCACTAAAATTGGAGTCCGGCGAAATCCAAATCAAGGGGGGCGATTACTCGGCGCAAATCTGGGTGGATGCCAATCATGCCGTCGTGCATGTGACCATTAGCGGCAAACCGCCCGTCCAAATGACCGCCACGTCCGAAATTTGGCGCACCCAACCGTATCATGCCGACCCGCACGCCGTGTCGCAGGCCGGATTCTTCGAATGGGGCAACGATCCTGATGGCTTGAACTTTGCCGCCGACACAATACTTTCAGCGCAAAAAAACCAGATCACCTGGTGCCATTTCAATTCCCACAGCATCTACCCCTTGGTTTTTCAGAAAGAGAATCTGGAATCGCTCTTGCCGAAATATCCCGATCCGCTGTTGCATCGCTGCTTCGGGGTGACCATGAAAGGCCCGAAACTGGTGAGTATCGACAATCAGACCCTGAAATCATCTGCCGCTGCGACGTCATTTCGCCTTGATCTCTATGCGCTGACCCGGCAAGCGGATTCTCCGGCCGCCTGGCAATCGGCACTCGCCCAAGTAGTCCACGCAACCGATTCCCGATCCGTTAAATCCGCGCATCAGGCCCATAAACAATGGTGGAATACGTTCTGGAACCGCAGTTGGATTCAAATAACCGGAACTCGGGACGCCGAAAAAGTGTCTCAAAGCTACGCCATCCAACGGTATATGACCGCCTGCGCCGGTCGCGGCGCCCAGCCCATCAAATTCAACGGCTCACTTTTTACCGTCGGCCACGATCTTCCCGCCGGCGCCCGCTCCACGGAGGCGGACCACGACCCGGATTATCGTGCCTGGGGCGCGTCGTTTTGGAACCAGAATACCCGGCAGGTCTACTGGCCGCTGATCGCCTCGGGCGACTACGATCTGTTGGCGCCTTGGTTCAATATGTACCTCTCCGCTCTCCCCCTGGCGAAAGACCGTACCCACCAATATTTCCATCATGATGGCGGTATTTTCATCGAAACCATTTATTTCTGGGGATTGCCCAACGTAAATGACTTCGGCTGGAACAATCACGGACCCGAATTGCAAAGCGAATGGATGCGATACCATGTCCAGGGCACCTTGGAAGTGCTCGCCCAAATGCTGGATCAATATGACAACACTCAGGATCACGCCTTCGCACGTACCAACATTCTGCCGCTGGCCGACGCCGCAATCACCTACTACGATCAACACTGGAAACGCGGTGATGTTGGCAAGATCCGCATGGACCCCGCGCAATCAATCGAAACCTATCAGGTCGACGCCGTGAATCCGACTCCGGATGTCGCCGCATTAATGAGCGTCCTGCCGCGGCTGCTGGCATTGCCAACTGATCTGCGCAATCACACGCAAAGAAATCTGTGGACCAAGGTCCTCCATGACCTGCCTCCCCTGCCTATGGGCACGACCGCCCACGGCAAATTGCCACCCAATGGCCACGGCGATGCCGATGGGAAGCGCGTAATCCTGCCGGCCGAAAAATATGGTGGCACCCGTAACAGCGAAAACCCTGAACTCTACACCGTGTTTCCTTATCGGCTTTACGGCATCGGCAAACCCGACTTGGAAATGGCGCGGGACACCTATGCCGCGCGACTGTTTCCCTTCGACTATTGTTGGGGCCAGGATGGTGAGGAAGCCGCCCTGCTGGGCTTGACCGTCGAAGCGCAAAAAGCCGTGCTGCGTGAATTTACCAGCTATGGCCATCAGCAGTTTTCCTGGTTCTGGTCGAAAAACAGCGATTGGATTCCCGACATGGACAACGGCGGTGCCGGCATGGAGACCCTGCAGCTCATGCTCATGCAATCCGACGGCAAACGCATCCAACTCACCCCCGCCTGGCCCGCCAATTGGACCGCCGATTTTAAATTAAACGCCCCGTACCAGACCACCGTCACCGGCCATGTCGAAAACGGAAAAATCACCAAATTAAAAGTCGCTCCCGCCAGCCGGGCGAAAGACGTGGTGATCGTTCAAGCTGAATAAACCTTCAATAATCAAAAGATCTCTGATTTATGCCTCGCCACGGCCTCCAGGCGGCTGCGCACATGCATTTTCTGGCAGATGTTTTTCACGTAGGTGCGAACGGTTTCCGTGCCAATGGAAAGCTTGTCGCCGATTTCCTTGTAAATAAAACCGCAGGCCAGCAAATCCAGCACTTCGCGTTCACGCGGTGAAAGATTCTCCGATTCCGTTGAGGAATTGCCGACCAGGTGGAAATGTTTCACCACCTTGCTGGCGATGTGGCTGGACATGGGTGCACCGCCTTTGGAAACGTCACGAATCGCCGCCAGCAATTGATCGGGCGGACTGGACTTGACGAGATAACCATTGGCCCCGGCCTTCAAGGCGCGAAAAATCCGTTCGCTGTCCTCATAGATGGTCACCATGATGATCTGCATGGCCGGCAGCACCTTCTTCACTTCCGCCACGCACTGGATTCCCGACATCCCTGGCAGTTTGATATCCATCAGCACCACATCGGGCGTTTTGGCAACAATCTGCGGCAGGGCCTCTTCGGCGGAAGCGTAGGCGCCCAAACACTTGATGTCCGGGGCCGGCTCAAGTATTTGCACCAGCTGCTCCCGCAGCCCCCGGTCATCTTCAACCACAATCACTGATTTCTTCATCAAAACTTTCAGTCGTTATCGTACTCTACTCGAGCCGGAATGGACTGGCGAGGCTCAGGTGGATTTATCGAGCGGCCGGACCGCCAGGTGCAACCGGACCGTGGTGCCCTGGCCGGGGCTGCTGCTGATGGAACAATTACCGCCGATGCTCACCAGCCGCTGCCGCATGTTGGACAAGCCGTGACCCGCCGTCCGGCTGTCGGGCACACTGTCCGGCTGAAACCCGGCGCCGTCATCTTCCAAAGAAATATCCAGACAGTGGTTCGCAAAGGTCATCCGCACAGTGATCTCGCCGGCTTTCGCATGCTTGATGACATTATGAACGGCCTCCTTGACCGCCATGGTGATATTATGCCGGGTCTGGCTGGATACCTGGACTTCCGGCGGCAAACCAGTCACGTGAAAACGGCAGCGCATCTGCGTCCGCTCACACAATTGATTGACCATCTGGCACAGGTAATTTCCCAGCGCCTCCAGATTGTCATTTTCCGGATTCACCGCCCACACCGTTTCGTAAAGTGCCGCGACCAGCTCGCGCGACATCTGGGAGATCTTGTCAAAATCCCGCCGGGCCTTTTCCGGCAGCGAAGGATTATCCTGGGCCATCGCGCTCAAAAGCGAGATCTGTGTCACACGCGCGCCCAGATCATCATGAATATCATGGGCGATGCGCAATCGCTCCTGCTCCAACGCGCGCTGCTGTTTAAGCCGCAACATCTCCTGCCGCATCCGGTGCCAGACAAAATACCGGCTGATGCCGATGATCAGCATGGTCGCCATGATGATCGCAAAACCCCAGAACCACGGAGTTTTCCAGAATGGTTCCGGCACCCAAACACTTACCGCCGCCTCATTCCCCGTCGGCCTCCCCATTACATCCACCCCGGCCACGTGAAAACGGTAATGGCCTGGATTCAGGCGGTCATACCGCGCCTCGCGAAAGGTGCCCAGCCCGATGCTGTAGGTTTCATTCCACTCAATCACCAGGCTGTCGCCGGGCGCAACGGCCGGCGCGGATTCCAGCACGTTATGCCATTCACCATGGCTCGTTAGATCGCCATCCACAATGGCGAAGACCTTGGTTTGCGGGTCCTGGCCAAACTTTAGAATCTTGGCCAGGCTCGGGTGGGTGCCATCGCGCATCCAGCCGGGCGGCGGATCATCCGTGGCCAAATCCTTGGGGTCATTGTCAAAAGGTGACTTTAGCAAAGTCACGGCCCCCGCCGCGCCCGAGGATTTGGAAACCGCTAAATTGGCGACGACATAAATGCCGACCGATTCCGGCGGGCCGGCTGAGGAAATCACGATCATCAATTTGGATGCTTGGGGAGGCACGACCAGCGTTTCACGACGGTGGGTCAGCAAGGAGGTCTTTAACGATCCCGTCCACCCCATGCATTCACCATTGACGGGGTAAACGTCTTGGCTGATTTGATCGCCAGAATTGTTGTAGAACCGGACCGTCAAACTCATGCTGCTGGGAGCTTCGCGCCAGATATTCTCATCACCTTCCAGCGTATAACGCATGCGAATCGGGTAGGTTCCCGCGCTGCTGGTCCGGCCAAAACCAAAGACAATATTCCCGGGAAATGTTGAAAGATTGACGGTGTCTTTGCCTTGAAAAGGAAGGGATTTTCCGTTAACCTGAACATACCGGATTTCCAGTGAGCCGGGCTCCTCGGCCGCAACCAGGGGATATCCGTTTGCCAACAGCAAAAACGCCAAAACCCATGGTATGAACGGCGCCGTCAACCGCTGGAAAATACCCCCCCTGTTCCCCCGCAACCTTTCCGCCAACAAGGCAGCGTCCCGGCCCGGTTGAAAGCGGGAGTCCATTCAAATTAAAGCTTCACTTTGAATGGCACCCGCAAGCGGATATCATCCGACGCTCCGCCCACCATCAGCTCATACTTGCCCGGTTCGACCACATATTGTTTCGTCATGGTGTCCCAATCGCGCAGCCGCTCGACCGGAATCTCCACTGAAATGCGCGCCGAAGAATCGTGGCTCAAATGGATCCGCGTAAAGTTGCACAAAGCCATTCTCGGCTGCGGAACCGGGGAATGCACATGCCGGAAATAAACCTGGGACACCTCATCGCCATCGGCGTCGCCGACGTTTTGCAAGGTGAACTCCAGTCGGATGGTTTCATTGGTCGTTACCGTGGATTTGACCAGCTTGGGCTGCTGATAATAAAACCGGGTGTAGCTCAAGCCGTGGCCGAACGCGTACAACGGCTTGCCGCCAAAATAGCGGTACGTACGGTTGGACAGGGAATAATCCTCGAAATCCGGCAGATCCGAAGTGGACTGATAAAATGTGACCGGCAAACGTCCGGAGGGATTCACTGCTCCGAACAAAATGTCGCCGACCGCGCGGCCACCCTGTTCCCCGGGGTACCACGCTTGCAAAATGGCTGAAAGGTTCTGATCTTCCCACGGCATCGCAATGGCGCTGCCGCTGCAGTTGATATAAACGATCGGCTTGCCGAGCGCTTGCAATGTTTTCAGAAAATCCTCCTGAACGGGAGGCAGCTCAATTCGCGACCGGTCGCCGCCAAAAAATCCGTCGTACGGACTGCCCCCGCCAAATTCCTCGCCTTCGAGGTCGGGGCTGATGCCGCCCACATAAATGACGACATCCGCCGCCTGGGCCGCCCGCAGGGCTTCGACCAGCAATTGGCTGGCCGGTTGGTCGGTCCCATCCTTGCGCACAACCAGCGGACAGCCCAGGTTATAGGTGACTTCGATGCCAGGACCCGCCACTTGTTTGATTCCGTTCAGGATGGTCACCGGACGGGCGGGATCACCATTATAATTGCCCAACAGAAGCGGCACGGAATCAGCATTCGCACCGATAACGGCAATCTTTTTGATCTTTTGGCGGTTCAGCGGCAGCAGGCCATCATTCTTGAGCAGGACGATGGATTCCTGCGCCGCTTTCAACGCCAGCGCTTCGTGGTCCGGCGTATCGTTCGCGGCGATGGTGATATTCGAGAATGGCACTTTATCGGCCGGATCAAACAAGCCCAGCTTGAAACGGGTTTTCAACGCGTAGCTTAAGGCGTTGTCAATGTCCGCTTCCGTGACCAACCCTTTCTGCAATGACTTGAGCAACGCGTTGTAATCCCCGCCGCAGCAAATGTCGCAACCCGCGTTCACCGCGTCCGCCGCGGCTGCTTCCGGCGTATCGGCAAAATGATGGTGGGCGTAAATGTCGTCGATCGCCCCGCAATCCGAAACAATATAACCCGTGAAACCCCACTGCTGGCGCAAAAGTTTGCCGAGCAAAAGCGAACTCGCACAGGCGGGTTTGCCGTAGACCGAGTTGTAGGCGCCCATGACTCCCCCGACATGTCCTTCGCGAACCGCCATTTCAAAATGCGGGAGATAAACCTCATAAAAATCCCGCTCCGGGGGTTCGGCATCAAACCGGTGCCGCTTGGATTCCGGGCCGCTGTGAACCGCAAAATGTTTCGCACAGGCAACCGCCTTGTAGTAATTCGGGTCATCCCCCTGCAGCCCACGGATGAACTCCACACCAATTCGCCCGGTTAGGAAAGTGTCTTCACCGTAGGTTTCCTGCCCGCGACCCCACCGCGGATCGCGGAAAATATTAATATTCGGCGACCAGAACGTGAGCCCCGTGCAGTTGCGGCTGTCGCCATTGTGGGTCCGGGTAAACTCATTGAATTTGGCCCGTCCTTCGGTCGCAATCGTCTCGCCTTCTTGATGAATCAACCTCGGGTCCCACGTGGCCGCCATGCCGATGGCTTGGGGAAACACCGTCGCAATGCCGTTACGCGCGACGCCATGCAGCGCCTCACTCCAATAATCATAGGCGGGAATGCCTAATCGCGGAATACCGGGTGTATCATTGCGAATTTGCTGAACTTTTTCCGCCAGCGACATGCGCCGGATCAAGTCCTTCACCCGGGCATCCACCGGTCGTGAAGCATCCTTCCAAATCTCGGCGCCTTCCACGACGGGCGCTTTATTCGCGGCCACCGCCAACGGATCAGCGAGCTCCTCCGCCGCAGTCTTAAGCACCACCGTACCGTTCGCATCCTTCACCTCAAAAGTGTTGAATTTGGCGTGATCGGCATGGCTGATAAATTTCAATGTCAGCGGCCCTTCGGCGCTGTCATCCTCGTGAGCCACCGCAGCGGTAATATAGGTGGCTTTGTGACTGCCCCCCGCAATCACAAAAATATCAAAATTCGTGGCAATCAAACGGTCGCCAGTGGCAACATCAAAAAGCCGCTGGCCCGCCGCATTGAAATAATTTTCCGCCTCGCCCACCACCACCGTGTAATGTCCCGCCGGCAAATGCGGCACGACGATGGAGAACGCGTCCCCCCAGATTTCTTCACGGAACGGAGCCTCAACATCGCCGGCGGCCAATCCCGTGATGGCCGGACCATCCGTATATTTGTGATGGTTGAACTGGCCAGTGACTTCCACGGGAATAACGCAGGAAAGGCAGCTTTCCTCGGCTGCGTAATCCAAACTTGGCAGGAAAACTCCACAGGCCGCGACCGCAGTCAAGATTCCCAGACGATTTTTCATATTCATGTTAATGGGGGTCAGTTCCCTTCGAATTATAATTAACTATGGCAATTACTCAAGGATCACCTGTGAAATGAAAGGACTTCTTGGGTTGTCAGCTCGAGCTTGTATGAGTGATGTTATACGCCCCCGCCGTCCTCACGGCCATCCCCGTTTTTGGGGATATTTTTAATCTTCTGAATTGTCGATAGTTCGGATATCAAATTCCTTGCCCCGGAAAAATTCCGGCCCGTCCGGTCGCCGCACCATAATCATGAAAATATCATTCATTCACTTTCTGGCCATTATCGCCATGGGTTGCGCGGGTCTGGCGCAGGCGCAGGTGGAATATGTCGATCCCACCATGGGCGGACAGGGATTCATGCTCGAGCCCGCCCGCCCCACCGTCTCCCTGCCGAACAGCATGGTGCGGGTCTACCCGGTGCGCAAAGATCAATTGGATGACCAAATCCATTCCTTTCCCCTCACCATCATTTCTCACCGCCTTGGCGAGTTGTTCTGGCTAATGCCTTATGCCGGCACGCCGGACGCGGATGCGTGGGATCGCCCGCAAGCTTCCGACCAGGAAACCACCACCCCCTACTATTTCGCCACGCGTTTTGATGATTCGCTCATTCGCACGGAATTCTCTCCCACCGCCCGGTGCGGCTACTTTCGCTTCACCTTCCCGGCCGGCAAAGCCACCATTCTGCTGGCCAATCGGACGCCTGGTGACCTGCTTTTTACCGGTGGCAACGTCGTCTCCGGCAAAGAAGCGTTCAACAACATGCAGGCATTCGTTTACGGCGAATTCAGCGCCCCCATGCAGGCGCAGGCCAGCGGCACGGAACAAAAGCGCCTCGTGATTTCCGGCCCCGCCAGGGTCTTGGATTTCCGTTATGGCATTTCTTTTATCAGCGTGGAACAGGCACAAAAGAATTTGCAAGCGGAAGTCCCCCATTGGACTTTTGAACGGGTGAAGCAAAATGCCAAAAACCGCTGGAACGAAGTTCTCGGCCAAATCCAAGTCAAAGGCGGCACGCCCGGGCAACGCACCGTGTTTTATACGTCGCTCTATCGCTGTTGCGAACGGATGGTGAATATCACCGAGGATGGCCAATATTACAGCGCGTTTGACCATCAGATCCACCAGGACACCCGTCCCTTTTACGTCGATAATTGGCTGTGGGACCTGTACCGCGCACTGGAGCCTTTGCAGACTTTGCTGAACCCTGAAATGGAAGCGGACAAGGTCCAATCCTACGTGCGCATGTACGAGCAAGGGGGCTGGTTGCCCTGCTTCGCCGTGCTGTGGGGCAATGATCCATGCATGACCGGCAACCATGCCGCCCCGTGGATCGCGGATGTCTGGGCGAAGGGGGTGACCAATTTTGACCTCACCACCGCCTACGCCGGTTTGAAAAAGAATTCCGTGGAGGGCACCTGGTTGCCGTGGCGCAAAGGACCAAAATGTTCGCTGGATGATTTTCTGGCCGAGCACGGCTACCTGCCCGCGTTAAAACCCGGCGAAACCGAGACCGTTTCCCAAGTTCATCCGTTTGAACGCCGTCAGGCCATATCGGTGACCCTGGCCCAAAGCTATGACGATTGGTGCACGGCGCAAATCGCCCGCGAGTTAAACAACGATGCGGACTACCAATTTTTCCTGAAACGCGCCTATGATTACACCAATGTTTTCCGGGTTGATAAAGGCCATGTCTGGCCAAAAGATGCCGATGGCAACTGGATCGAACCGTTCGATTCCGGCTGGTCCGGCGGCCAGGGCGGTCGCGATTATACCACGGAAAACAATGGCTACACCTATGACTGGGATGTTCAACACGACCTGCAAGGGTTGTTCACCCTGATGGGCGGTCGGCCCCAGGCCGAAGCCAAGCTGGATCAACTCTTTCGCGAAGGACTCGGGCGCAGTAAATATGAATTCTGGGCAAAATTTCCCGATGCCAGCGGTCTGGTGGGCCAATTCTCCATGGGCAACGAACCGAGTCTGCACCTTCCGTATATCTACAATTACCTGGGCGCTCCTTGGAAGACGCAAAAACGGGTGCGGATGCTCCTGGAAACTTGGTTTACGGACACCACGTTGGGCATCCCCGGTGACGAAGATGGTGGCGGCATGAGCGCATTCGTGGTGTTTTCGATGATGGGCATCTATCCCGTAACGCCCGGTATGCCGATCTATGACCTCGCCAGCCCGGTCTTTGACCGCATCAGCATCAAGCTGCACTACGGCAAAACATTTACGATCCTCTGCAAAAATAATTCCAAGGATAACAAATACATCCAAAGCATCACGCTGAACGGAAAATCCCAATCGCAAGTCTGGATCAAACATGCGGACGTCATAAATGGCGGCACGCTGGAATTGCAAATGGGCAATACCCCGAATAGGGAATTAGGCGCCAACCCGGCGGACCTGCCGCCCTCCACGATGGCTACCGATCCCCGCAAATTCAGCGTCCTGGATCAATAATTCCCCGAACTGAAGTTCGCGCATTGGACTCATGAACCCGATCAAATGGCCTGCATCGCCAACCAGCGAGTCCCCTAGCCCCTCAAAGGGGAGAGGGTTAGGGTGAGCGCGGGCAATCCCACGTCACGGCGCCCGAATTTGGCCTCCCATCTTGTTCATCGCGTCAATCCTGCCAATAACTCCATGAAATCTCTCTCCCGCTTTTCCCCCTCTCCGCGCCTCCGCGTCTCCGCGTGAAATCCCTCCTGCCCTTTTTGTTCCGTTTTTAAAATCCCGTAAATCCTTTCAATCCTGTCAAAAATTCCCCGTTTGTCTCTGTGTTCCTTTGCTTTGCGACTACTATGCGGATTCTCGTCCACTTGAACATTTTGCGGGTCCCTGCGGTATGCCTGCCGATCCGTGTTCAATCCGTGTTCACTTCGTGGCTTATAATCTCCCCTGCGTTCTCTGCTCTATGCGGTTAAAAAAGTGTTTTCCTCTCCGCGTGAAACTTCTTTGTCTTTCCGGTTTTCTGTTTCTTCGCTTTGGTTGGAGTTCCGCCCCGCTGTTTCATAATTCATACCTCATAATTCATCCTTTCCCTCGCTCCCCGCTTTAGGGGATAGGCGGATCCACGCCTGCGCCTTATTCTGACCTCATTCCTTGGCTGAATTTCCCTGATGTGATGACGTCCGGATAATGCGAAGCGTTGCCTTAACTTTGGGTTGCCTGACCGGTCTGTGCCTTTTTGCAACCGGTATGGTGTCGCGCGGCGAAACCACGTCCCCCGCATCGGCGGTAATCAATCCCAACAACGAAGTCACCCCCATCTCTTTCCCTGGCTGCGCGAATATATGCGCGCCGTATCATGGCCCGGTCGTAAAAGGTGTCGATGCCTCGACCTTGACGGGAAAGGTCATGTGCGGTTATCAGGGATGGTTCGGAGCGCCGGAGGACGGACGCTCAGTCAACAATTGGCAGCATTGGACGAAATCCTTCGGTCCTTTGGCCGACGGCAACGCCAAGGTGGATTTGTGGCCTGACGTTTCCGATCTGGCCCCCAGCCAGCGCTTCGCCACCGAGTTTAAGTTCCCCGATGGACGTCCGGCGGAAGTGTTCAGTTCTTTTCAAAAACCCACCGTCCTTAAACATTTCCAATGGATGGAGGAATACGGTATCGACGGCGTTTTTGTTCAGCGATTTGCCAATGGCCTGACTCATCCCACTTCCTTGGAACATTGCGACAACGTGCTGGCGAGTTGCCGTGAAGGCGCCAATCGCCACGGCCGTACGTACGCCGTCATGTACGATCTCAGCGGCCTGCCCGCCGGGCATATGGAAGACGTCATGAATGATTGGCGGGTTTTGCGCCGGAAAATGGCGATCACCGATGATCCCGCCTACCTGCACCATCACGGCAAACCCGTTGTCTCCGTCTGGGGCATTGGCTTTAGTGACAACCGTCCCTATACGCTGCCGGAATGCCGCCAACTGATTGAGTTTTTCAAGCATGATCCCGTGGCTGGCCGCTGCACGGTCATGGTCGGCGTTCCCGCCCATTGGCGCGAGTTGCGCGCAGACGCCATGAGCGATCCCGAGCTTCTCAAGATTGTGGCCCTCGCCGACGTCATCAGCCCGTGGACCGTCGGGCGCTATGTCAACCCTTTGGAGGCCGCCAACTATGCAGAAACCCTCTTAAAACCGGACCAGGCATGGTGCCATGAACGCTCGATCGATTTTCTGCCGGTCGTTTACCCCGGATTCAGCTGGCATAACATGAAAGATGGACCCTCGGACCAAATCCCCCGTTTGCGCGGCCAGTTCTTATGGTCTCAGTTTTATCAGGCGAAACGCGCCAGCGCGTCCATGGTTTACGTCGCCATGTTCGACGAAGTGGATGAAGGCACCGCCATTTTCAAATGCGTCAATGATGTTCCCACTGGCCAAATATCGAAGTTCGTCACCTTCGACGGTTTGCCCAGCGACTACTATCTGAAAGAGGTCGGCGCCGGCGCCCGCTTGATTCGCGGCGAGCTGCCGTTGAATGAGAAACTGACCCTCCGCCAAGCCGACTAGAAAATCAAATTGGTGGGCCTGCCCGGACTTGAACCGGGAACCAAAGCATTATGAGTGCTCTGCTCTAACCAATTGAGCTACAGGCCCGTTGGGCTGATTGATCCCCATCGCATGAGGCGATTCAACCAATAACCTCCGAAGACGGCAATGCCGGATCCCCGGCCCATTCACCATTCGTTTATTTTGCGGAGCCAAAATGGGGCGGCAAGTTAATTCGGCGCCCGAATTCACCCTCGCCTCACGGAAAAAGCCGGTGAAAATCCACCTTCCGCACGTACCCCAGGTCGTTTTCCACCAATAAAATATCGCCCGCATTATCCATGCTCACCGACCGCGGTTGTCCCATTTTGAATCCCCCCGAATAAAACCACTGTCCGTCCCCCGCATGCGTGTCCAGCAATCCGTTCATCAAAACATGGATGATTCCCGCAGTATCCACATATAAAAGCTGCTCCCCATAATCGGTCGCCAGCAAATATCCGCCAAACGGCGGAATCCAAATCCCCCGCACCCCATAGAGGCTATTGGTCACGGCCATCGTCCCATCCATCACCAGATTGGTGCTGCCATTTCCATAAAGCAACGTCCGGGAACCACCGTTGGTATTCACGGTCCAGACCGTGTTATCACCGCGATCCGTCACGACAATGGTTCCCGCCGCCGTCAACACAAAGCATCCCAAATCAATGAATTTCTTGTTTAATGTGATGGAACCACCCGTCGGCGTCCATTGCCGGAAATCCGTGCCGGCGCAGTAATAAATCAATTGCTCATCATTCCGCACCCACAGGCCGCGGCCGTTACCCATCGATTTCGAATCCGTAAACAGCGTCGTCATCATGCCGTTGGTGTCCACCCGGCGCACCTTGCTATTTCCCGTATCCAGCACGTAAAGCGTCCCGTCGTTTCGCACCCACAATCCATTCGGCTGGTTCATCGCGACCGCAAGCGCAGCCTTTGCCGTATCGGGTCCGTTCCCGGACGCATGCGTGCCCGCAACCGTATGAATCAAACCATCCGGGGTCACTTTCAGCACCGAAAAACTGTTCTTATCCACAATGAAAATATTTCCCGCTGCGTCGGTCATGGCAAAGTGCGGTCGGGACAGGGCCGCATTGGTGGCGAACCCTCCTTCGAAACTGGATTGCCAATAATTGATGTTATCCGTCCCCGGATCGTTGCCACTCCCTCCCACCGTGTGCAACAACCCGTAGGAATGCACTAAATTGTTGAATCCCACCGGCGTCGCCGCTGCTACGTCCACCGCTAGCAACCGCACAAATCGTTGGGTCGCCGTGATGGACGCCGTCCCCGCCCCCATCGGATTCGTCGCAAAATAGCTTTGCTGGCACAGCCAGGCATTCGAACGAATCGTTCCGTGCAATGGCCCAACCGTCTCCACCGTGCAAATCCCGTTGGTAAAAACGTTGGTCCACGTCAGGAATCCATTGAAACCGGCGGGTTTAATTTGAAAAACCGCGGCAGACAGGGAAAAGTTCATTCCGCCAAACGTCAAGACGGCTGCCATCAGTACGGTCGCCTGACAAAGGGATTTCCCAATTCGATTTCGGTTCATGATGCTGCGCCCCCCATCATCCGTCAGTTCCCCCCCCTTTGCAACCGCGAAACCGCAAGCCGCCCGCCCCGGGCGGGTGGAATGGGCGACCCGCCCGTTTTGCCGGCAACCTGCCGGCAATACCCAATTCGCTCCTTCTCGCCATTGGCGCGATTCTTAAAATCCCAAACCTCAAACGCGGTTCAATCTTTTAGCCCAACGGTTGCCGCGTCGCCAACTTGGACCAACCCGGCTAATGAACCCTCACGACCTTCTTTTCGGCCTAATCCCTGCCCGAATCGTCATTACAAAAACGTCTCTCCTCTCAATCCCTCAAGCGGTAAAAACTCAACTTCGACGATATCGGCAGAGTCACTTGATTTTGTCCATTCGTCACCGTCGCTGTGGGGTGCAGGTCCTGCCAACCCGTTCCCGCCAAGCTCGAATTCTGCTGCAAGACATAGGCGCCGCCTGCTGGCCACGAAAGGATCACATTTGTGCCGGCAACCTCAATGGCCAAGGGAGGAACCACGATCGTTTGCGGCTTGGCAGGAGATTGCTCAGTGTAAATCGCACCACCATTCACCACCGCCACCAGATCGGCGCCATCGGCCGAAGTGGCCACCGCGTTCCAACCAGCCGCTGGCACACTGGCGGAAGACCACGATGCCCCAGAATCGGACGAGGTATAGAGCAATCCGCCATTGACGGCTGCCACCAGCTGGCTGCCATCCGCCGAAATCGCTATCGCACTCCAGTTATTGCTGGGGGCGCTGGTCGCGAACCAGGTGTTGCCGGAGTTGGTGGAAGCATAGATGAGCCCGCCATTGACGACGGCCACCAAATGACTGCCGTCGGCAGACATGGCGACTGAAGCCCAAGTTTGCGGGCCATTGATAATCACCACATTAAGGTTCAACACATTGCTTATGAGCATGGTGATCCCAAATGCACTGGGACTGGTAATATTGACGAGGTTTGTGCTAAATATGCCGTTGGGATTGAATACGCCCGTTCCATCGGGAACCGTGAAACCAACGGCAACCGAGTTCGAGAAAGCATAATTGGGAATTATTACATTTGGACCCAATGCCTGGGACCCGAGAATAGCCGTACTCACATGACTCATTCCAAACACATTGCTTCCTTGCAAATCAACCCCAAGGTCCGCTATGAGAACATTGGTGCCATAGGTATGATTGGTTACGAAGGTGTTGCCTGATACCACTATATTCGTCGTCAGCGCGACAATTCCAAATGAATGGACCCCGATAGGATTCGTTATGCCGACAAAACTATTCGAAATGACCAAGTTGGGAATTTCGATGAACGGGCCATACGCCTGGGTATTAAAGTCATTGGTGTCAGTCTTCGTTTTGTTCCAATTGGTGTAAGTGGCACTAAAAAAGAACGTGTCGGTGCTGATTATGTTGGTACTGGCAGGCGTGATCACTAATTCATTCCAACTCATGCCGGAATCCGTCGACAAATAAACATAACCGCCGTGCGAAGCCGCCAACAATCTACTTCCATCCGCCGATGAAGCAACGCTCCGCCAAAAGTCGTACGGTGTGCTCAAGTCAACCCACGTCGCGCCACCATTGGTGGATCTAAACGACCACCCGTACCGAGCCAGTGCCAGCAGCGTATTGCCATCCGCTGACGAATAGACCGCCGACCAATTCTGATTGGGGACGCCATTGGATGTCCAAATCTGACCGGAGGTCGCCCAGGTGGAATAATTGGAGGAGGTGAAACTACTGGCGGCGTTGAAATCCTCGCCGTCCGTCACTTGCCAAGGCACATTGTTGGAAACCCAATTGGCGCCCGAATCAGAAGAAGTGAAAATCCCGCCATTCGCAACAGCAGCAACTATCTTTGTACCATCGCTCGAAGAGGCCATTGCGGACCAATATCGGTTGGGGCTGGAAATGGAAATGATATTTGTCGTCCATTGGACACTTGAATTCGTGGAGTAAAAGGCAATCGAACTGGAATTCGTTGACCACGTGACGCCAAAATTGGTCGAGTTGTAAGTCAAGCCGCCATTGACCGCTGCCGTCAGTCGAGTACCGTCCGCGGAACCGGTAAGGGAATACCAATTGGTACTTGGCGCGCT
>Ga0302319_10010870_pt1 | contig 17303 bp, 15 predicted proteins | sample Bog_T0_2_FD_203319 | JGI IMG/M metagenome (GOLD analysis project Ga0302319, IMG submission 203319) | Peat permafrost microbial communities from Stordalen Mire near Abisko, Sweden - Bog_T0_2 | ecosystem: Environmental > Terrestrial > Soil > Wetlands > Peat | place: Sweden: Abisko, Stordalen Mire...
GCGAAGGCTGCACGGATACCTGTTTGCGGAGTTGTTCCACGGCATCCCGCGCCGACTCCACAATCTGCTCCCGCTGCGTGTGCCAGGCGGAAGCGATCTGCGTGAGCAGCGAAGAGAACCCCGGCTGGCCGTAGCGGTTGACCGGCGGAAAGTAAGTGCCGCCAAAGAACGGCTGCAGTTGGGGAGTGAGAAACACCGACATGGGCCATCCGCCGCCGCCGGTGGTGGCCTGCACGAAGGTCATGTAGATGCGGTCGATATCGGGCCGTTCTTCGCGGTCCACCTTGATGGCCACGAATTCGCGATTCAACAAGTCCGCGGTCTGCTGGTTCTCGAAGGACTCGCGCTCCATGACGTGGCACCAATGGCACGTGGAATAGCCGATAGAAAGGAAGATCGGCTTATTCTCGTGCCGCGCTTTTTCGAACGCCTCGTCGCCCCAGGGATGCCAGTCCACGGGATTATGCGCGTGCTGTAACAGATAGGGACTCTTCTCGTGAGCAAGCTGATTGGTATGCATGGAATTCCGCGATGAGGGGCGACCGATTCCATGGTACACCACCCGCAATTTCGTTAGCCGACGTACTGTACTTCTTCTTCCAGGCCGATGCCGAAGCGCCGCGTGACGCGCCCCTTCAACTCCTGAATCAGGCCACGAAGGTCGGCGGCCGTACCCGCGCCGGCGTTGTAGATCAGGTTGGCGTGATAGTCCGCTACGTGAATGTCGCCGCGCGTCATGCCCTTGGCCTCCACCTGTTCCAGGAACCAGGCCGCCGGCACCTTGCCCTCGCGAACGGCGGTGGCGGGCACTTGCGCCGCCACTTCCACAGGCAGGTCTTTGAGCAACAGGTTCTTGAAAATACTGCCCGCGCATTTCATGGTGACCGGAAACTTCTCGTTGCGGACCTTCAAAATGGAGTCGGCGGTCTCCCGCAAAGCGCGGGCGTCGGCGGCTTGCAAACGCAGTTCCGTGGAAAAGATAATCCAGTCCTTGTGGCGCTTGAAAATGGACTCGCGGTATTGAAACAGGCACTCCTGGCGATCGAAGACGCGCACGGCGCTCCCGTCGAAGAAGCGGACTCGCACCACGCGTTCCGCAAGGGAGTGTCCGTAGGCGCCGGCATTGCCGTAGATGGCCGCGCCCACCGAACCGGGGATGCCCGACAGCGTCTCCAGACCAGCCAGGCCGCGTTCGATGGCAAAATCCACCAGGCGCTGTAAATCCGCGCCGGCGTCGGCGTGTACGCGGCCGTTGGACGCCAGCAGGCTGTCGCCGCGATAGCGCAACACAATCCCGCGGAAGCCGGCGTCGGACACAATGAGGTTGGTGCCGCCGCCGATCACCATGGTTTCCAGGCCGCTGGCGCGCGCCGAGGCCAGCGCGGCGATGAAGGCTTCCGCGCTGCTGGTTTCGGCGTACAGGTCTGCCGGTCCGCCAATGCCGAAGCGCGTATAGCGGGCGAGCGGCGTGCCCGTGGAAACCGTGAGCAGGGGGATTGCGGCGAGGCGCGCGCGCGCCTCTTCCGTGGTGGGCATTACTTTGATTATAGGTCGAAGGGTATTAGCCGATTCCCGCGCACCCTGTGCCTACAATAAGGCCGGGGGCGAGAGAATGCGACGGGTTCTAACGGCTTTATTGCTCTGCGCGGCCGCGCGGGCGGCCACCACCACACTGACGGTGACCGCTACCGGACCCTTATCCGGCGCCACGTATACCACCACCGGGACGGCCGTGCTGAGCGGCGGAATCGCCGCCAACGGAACCTTCAGCGCCACCATTTCGTTGACCTCAACCACCGGCGGCGGGGCGAACTACCTGGTACCCTTCACGATCACCATTTCGGGAAGCACGCTGACGGGGACACTGACCATGCCATCCGGGTGGGTGAACGGCAATACCGGCACGGGATCGGCGACGTTCACGGCGAACTTCACGGGCAGCTACAGCGGCGACACGGGGTTGTTTCCTTCGTTGACCGGGTCTCTCTCGATTGGTGCGTTGGGCGTGACGTTGAGCTTTTCCGGAAGCGGGACGATTTCCTCCGCGGGAACCGTGCCCCCGCCCGCACCCACCATCACAGCGGTGCTGGATGCGGCGAGCAATTCCCCAAACCTGGCGCAAGGGACCATCTTCATCGTGAAGGGAACGAATCTGTGCCCGGGCGCCACGCTCACCGCGTTTAGCGCACCCTCCCGGCCCACCATTTCTCCCGATGGCGTGCAGATCACCTTCACCCCAGCGGCCGGAGGAGGCGGCGTCAACGCTCTCATCTGGTACGAGGATCCCTTGGGCGGCGGCGTCTGCCAGTTGGCTGGAATTCTGCCCTCCACGGCCCCGACGGGCACTTACAACGTAACCGTCACCAACGGGACCGTCAGCACACCGGTGCAGACGCAGGTGATGGCGCACAAGTTCAACCTGTTCACCCAGGACAGCACCGGCTCCGGCCTGGCTGTGGTTCAGAACGTGGTCTCGGCAACGGAATACGATATTAACCGGCTCACTACGGGAATCATCAACGGTGTCACCATCTCGCCGGCCTACGGCGGTCAATACATGGTTGCCTACGGAACCGGCATGGGCGGGGTGGTGGGACTCGACAACACCGCCTCGCCGGACTACAACTTCCTGGCCAACGGAGTGACCGTGAACGTCATCGTAGGCGGAATGACCGTCCCCGCCCTTTATGCAGGACGCGCCGGCTACGCCGGGGAGGACCAAGTCAACTTCCAACTTCCGGGCAATGCACCGACGGGCTGTGCCGTCAGCCTCCAGATCTCGGTGAATGGCGCGCTCAGCGCTCCCACGACCATCGCCATCGCGCCGAACGCGACCGCCGGCGCCTGCGCGCTGCCGGGAGACACTACGGCGCAACTGAACGCCCTGGTGTAGTGTCCAAGAAATAACCAGGCAAATCAGGCGTGTCTATTCTGCCACGGTTGATGTTTCAACCTGCCCAGGAACATAGAATCCCTGAATGATACGCTTCCATTCGACTTTGGCCTTTTGGAAATTGACCAAGAGGCACAAGCCCAGGTTGGAGGCCCGCAGATAATTGAGGCATTGGGCGGTGTGCTCGTTGGCGAGACGATCCACACACTTCAACTCCACCACCAATACGTCTTCAACGAGGATGTCGGCAAAATACTCCCCAACGTGCTGACCCTTGTAGGTAACAGCTAGCGAGGCTTGGGCGCTAGCTCGGATGCCGCGCAGGGCGAGTTCCCGAATCAGGGCATGCTCGTAGACTTTCTCAAGGAATCCGGCGCCCAGAGTATTAGAAACCTCAAAGACGGCTCCCAGTACACGCTCCGTCAAGGAATCCAGATATCCGTGTTCATCGGTGTTCATCGGTGGCTAAATCGTTTTGTGTCGTTTTAGGCCAATACTTCTCAGGATTATTATTGGCCACCGATGAACACCGATGAACACGGATGAGGAAACGCCAATTCCCGATGTGTCTAGCGAGTTTCTGTCGCGAAACTCAGTTTCGGCGTGCAAGACCGCTCCCTCACGGTCGCGGCTCCGATCCGAAGTCTTGTAGTGTCAACGAAACCATCAGAGCCCCACCGTAAGGGAGGGTTCCTTCGCCGGCGCACGGGAGTTTTGCGACAGAAACTAGCTATTTCTTGGACCCTACACTAGATCAGGGAGGAACGAATTACCACGGGAGGTTTCTCCCTTGACCCTGATCGCCGAGACGGCGACGGGCGCGCAGGTCACCTACCAGTAACTTGCCGTGCGGTAACGCACACCCCGGCAGGCTGAATCTCTCGTGAGCCGCCGCGCCTCCTTTTTCTGCGTTTACAATATGGACCTGGGAGCGCGATGCAGGACGACGCTTCCCCGGATCACCAAGGAGGAGACCGATGTTACGAGTTTTGACGACACTATTATGCTGCGCGGCGGCGCAGGCGGCGACCGTCAGTACCACGCTGACTATCAACGGTACGGTAGCCGTATCCACGACGGCCTATACGGTCACCGGAACTGCCACCCTGAGCGGAGGTATCAGCGGAAGCGGCGCGTTTAGCTCCAACATTCCGCTGAGTTCGTTAACCAGCGCCAACGCCAGCGCTCCCTTTACCATCACCCTTTCGGGCGGCACGCTCCAGGGAACACTCACCTTCCCGATCGCCATCCTCTCGACCGGTTCCGGCTCCGGGTCGGCTACCATTACCAGCGCATCCGGGAGCTACTCGGGCGACACCGGGTCTTTTCCCTCCCTGACGGGGTCGGGAGGAATTGGGTCCACGGGCAACATTACTTTGGGCTTCACCGGGACCGGCACGATTGCCACGGGGGGAACGGTGATTCCGCCCTCACCCATCATTACGGCGGTGCTGGATGCGGCGAGCAATACCGTGAACCTGGCCCAGGGAACCATCTTCATCGTCAAAGGAACGACTCTGTGCCCCGGCACGACGCTCACCGCGTTTAGCGCTCCCAACCGGCCCACCACTTCTCCCGATGGCGTGCAGATCACCTTCACTCCAACGGCCGGAGGAGCCGGCACGAATGCCCTCATCTGGTACGAAGATCCGCTGAGCGGCGGCGCCTGCCAGTTGGCGGGAATTCTTCCCTCTTCGGTCGCAGTGGGTACGTACAACGTGACCGTGACCAACGGAACCGTCAGCGCACCGGTTCAGACCCAGGTGATGGCGCATAAGTTCAACCTGTTTACCCAGGACAGCACCGGCTCCGGCCTGGCAGTGGTGCAGAACGTGGTTTCGGCAGCGGAATACGATATTAACCGGCTCACCACCGGAGCCATCAACGGGATCACCATTTCGCCCGCTTACGGCTCGGAATACATGGTTGCCTACGGGACCGGCATGGGTGGAGCGGCAGGGGACGACAATGCCGCCTCGCCGGACTATAACTTCCTGGCCAACGGTGTGACCGTGAACGTCATCGTCGGCGGAGTGACCGTCCCCGCCCAGTACGCGGGGCGAGCCGGTTACGCCGGGGAAGATCAGGTCAACTTCCAGCTTCCCGCCAACGTACCTGCCAGTTGTACCACCACTTTACAGGTCTCGGTAAACGGCGTGCTTAGCGCCCCCACGACCATTGCCATCGCTCCCAACGCGACTGCCGGCGCCTGCGTGCTGCCGGGGTACTCCACGGCCCAACTGAAATCCCTGGACCAGGGGGGAACGATTACTTCGGGCGGCTTCTCGATCTCGCAGATTGCCGAGACTGAGCCGACATACGGTACGGTGAAGATCGATTCTGTCGGCGGAAGCTTCACCCAGGTCTCCGGTTTCCAGTTGGGATCGCTGCCGGTGAGTTATTCGTCCATCACGACCGGCTCCTGCACGGTGATTCAGGTAAGCGGGACTTCGGGCAATTTATCGGTCTCCGGCTCGGCAACGGCCCTGGATGCCGGCCAACTCACGCTGACCGGACCCAGCGGGTCGAACCTTACCAACACAGTATTGACGGACACCAACAACGCCTACGACGTCACGCTGGGAGAGGAGGGCCTGACTGGCGTGCCGGGCGTGCCCAACGGGGTCATTGTAGCGGGCAAGTACACCTTGGCGGGCGCCGGCGGCAAAGATGTGGGCAGTTTCAACACCTCGATCAACATAGGAACGCCGCTGACCGTCACCGGCGGACTGCCGACGACAGTGACGCGCAGCCAGGGGTTCACGCTGGGCTGGACGGGCCAGAACTCAACCGATAACGTGGAGATTATCGGCTACGCGGGCACCACGTCGGGGTCGGGCGCGAGCGCCGTGACGACCGCGACGGAGTTCATCTGCACGACGACGGCGGGGGCCGGGACGTTTACCGTGCCGGCGTCGGTGACCAGCCAGTTGCCGCAGGTCTTGGCGTCGACGGCCAACGGCACCGGCTTCCTGGAGATCGCTTCGGGGCCCACGCCCACTGCGTTCTCTCCCACCCTGGCGTCGGCTGACGGCGGCGGAACGATTGCGTCGACGTTTTCGGCGCAGGTGTCGACGGGAACATCGGTCATCTACCAGTAGAACGGAAGCGGGGGCGCCTGCCAGGCAGGCGCCCCCGCTGATTGACGTAGTTCGCCGGCGCGCGCTAACATCTGTCTTTAGCTCGGACACCTGATGTCGGTGACATTCCCGCTTTTCCTTGTTCTTGGACTCTTCCTGCCTGGTTTTTTCATCGCCAAGTTTTTGCGCCATGATCTATGGCCGGCCTCCGCCTTCGTCATCTCCCTGCTGATTCTGTTTCACAGCGTCTTCTGGCTGGGAATCGCCGGCATTCCCATCAAGCTGTGGAGTGTGGCCCCGCTGCTGATTGTGGCGAGCGTCGCCGGAGCCTGGGCGCAAAGAAGATTCGCGCTACCGGCTCCGGTGCGCCCCCGAACGCCGTTGAGCAAAGAGGAGTGGATCCTCCTGCTTTCCAGCGGACTGGTGGGGGCGGTTCTGCTGGTACACAGCGCGAGGTCTCCGCTCCTCGGTTCCGACACGCTATTCCGCTGGGACTTTCTGGCGCAGCGGCTGTTGGCCCTGGGGAGATTCGACTTCTATCCGCCGCTCACGCCGGTGGACTTTCGGACTTATTTCTATGTCGATGGAATTCCGCCCATGGTATCGTTCACCAATTGGTGGCTGTACGCATCCGCGGGCCGATACCTTCCCTCGCTGATCTGCATTTTCGTTACTGCGCAGTTTGGCGGCACGCTGGCCTTCACTTACGGGGCAGCGGCGGCGCTGTTTTCGCGGCGGGCAGGGGTGATCGCGGCGGCCATCCTGGCGGCGTCTCCGCTGTATTTCCGGTCGGTCGTTCTGGGGCAGGAGACGGGATTGACCGCGCTTTCCATCGCGGCGGTGATTTACTTTATCGCCGCTTGCAAGCGCCCGAAGGACCTTCCCGCCATGGTTTCGGCCGGCCTGGCCGCCGGGCTCTGCGCTCTCTCGCGCGAGTATGGCTGGATCGCTCTGATCGCCGGCGCGATCGCCCTTGCCTGGAGACGGCAGGCTGGGAAGCAGATTTTGCTTTTTGCCGCCGTAGCCGCGGGCGCAGCCGGGCCATGGTATCTCCGCAACTGGGGCCGCGCAGGCAATCCGTTTTACAGTCTGCGCTTCGGCGACTTTGCGGTGAATCCCATCCACGACGCCATTTTTCAGTTCTACAACTCCTCGCTGGGCATCGAACACTGGACGGCCGGCAACTGGACCAGCGTGTTCCTGCTAGTCGCCGGTCTGGCGCTATTGCCGGTTCTGGCCGGCATTCCCGGCGGAATCCGGCATTTTCGCAAGCATGGATATCTGCTGGTCACAGCCTTCCTGTTGCTGGCCGTTTGGATGCTCTCGGTAGGATATACCAGCGGCGGAGTGGAGATATCCATTCGCGTGTTGAGTCCTTTCGTGGTGGTGCTGTCCATAACCGCCGCGGGATTCCTGGAACCGTGGATGCACCGCGAGCGATGGCGCACGGCGCTATTGATCGGCATTGTGCTTTGCCAGGTTTGGACAGCGGCGCAGGGCATGTTCTTTCCCAACGAGATTCTTGCCGTGCGCGCGGACCAATGGCGGCAGAGCGCGTTTCCGGAGATCCTGAAGCCGGCGGAGTTTCAGATCCACGATCATTTGGTTCGGGTCTTGCCGCACGGGTACCGGGTGCTTTCCGACAACGCCTATCTGCACGCCGCGTTGATCGATTCGGGAATCGAAGTGGTACCGGTCTGGAGCCCGGAGGTTCGTTTCCTGTTTTCCTCGTCGCCCGAGGAAGCGGAGCGCCGGCTTGCCGCTTTGGGCATCGGGAGCGTAGTCTGCTACCCGCAATCGCTGAATATGTCCTACCTGCAGATCGCCTCGCCCCTCTACGCCGCGCTGCCGCAGCGATGGCTGGTCCTGGGACACTCCGAGGATTTATACGTCATGGCGCCGAAATTCCACTAAGAATTAACTGTTCCCGGCTCTACCCACGAACCCCGACCTCGGGTATCCTATGTCCATGGAGTTGATCTTCGAAGTTCGCGATGCTGAGGAGGGCGGCTACACTGCGCGGGCGCTTGGTCATAGCATCTTCACCGAAGCTGAGACATGGGACGAACTTCGCGCTAATGTTCTTCAGGCCACTGCGCTCCATTTCGAAGACGCCTCGGCTCATCCACGCCTGGTGCAACTGCACTATGTTAAAGACGAACTGATCCCGGTCGAAGCCGCGTGAAATTGCCCCGCGGCGTGTCCGCCGGTCGATTAATCCGGGCATTGGAACGGCTTGGCTATGGCGTAGTTCGTCAGAAGGGCAGTCATGTCAGGCTAAGACACGGCGGACCGGCAGCCCATGCTATCACCGTCCCTATCCACGATCCGCTGAAGACGGGTACATTACACGGCATCGTTTCCGAAGTTGATGCGATCCATCACTGTCGAAGCCATAAGCGATTTGCTCTAAAGCGGTTCTGTAGGCTAGCGAGATCCTCGACCTCAACCGACAAGTCCTAACTTAACTAATGACCCGGCTTCAACCGGCACCGCAAGAAAATATTGATACCCCAGGGCCGCTCGCCATAGTACGGCTTGATGACCGCCGGGAGCGCGTAGACGGAGGCGTTGGCGCCCACCCCGGTTGCGATCATCTTGAATGTGCCGATATCGCGGGTGTATCCGGCGGTGTAGGCGCCGATGCGGAAAGTGCTGCCCGCCGTGCGATCCAGTTGCTCCTCCAACCCGGGGGTGGCGGCAAAAAGCTCGTCCTTGTCCACGTACTCGACACGTCCCGTGAGGAAATTCCGCCGGCTGAATGGGTAGACCGATTCCAGCAGGTAAGAGTTCAGGTTGTGTCCTGTAAAGGTATCGTGGTTGCGGCCCCAGATCAGACTGGAGGACCAGCTATCGCCATGACCCGCGGGACGGTTGTAAGAGACCGAGGCTGTGGAGCGGATTACGTCGCCGGGCGACTGCCGTTCGGGATGAGTGATTCGGCCTGCCGAAGCCTGGAATTTCCAATTGCCGGACGGTACGAGGGAAAGCCGCCCGGACCAGGAATCCATCCCGCCCCAGGGGATCTGCCAGCGATTTTCCCCCGGTTCGGCGCCATGAAAACCGCTGGCCTCCAGGCGGAACCAGGCGCGCTTCAGGGCTACCGTAGCCACGTTGCCGGAGATGTGCGTGGAATCCTGCCAGTGGTGGCCGAGGGGGGCTTGCGGCAGTTCCGCGGCCGAGGCGCGGTGCGGATAGGCCACCGGTCCCAATGCCGGATCGCCCACCGGCGCATAGTAGACCTGGAGCATATTGCCGCCCAGCGAGTGAGCGTACTGAACGCCCAGCCCCATCAGAAAGTTGTGCGGATGCTGCGCATCGGACAGGGGACGGCCATAGGCGGTCTCGCCGGTCTGGAACAGCTCGGGGTAGCGGCGATCGGCAATGGTCAGCGTTTCCAGGCTAAACATGGATTGCAACAGCAGGCTGCCTCCCCCCAGACTGTGCGACGCCGAAAACATGAAAGCGTTGGTGGAATATAGCTTGTCGCCGCCACGCGGGCCGCTCTGTTGCGTATCCACAAGGAAGGCCTGCCCCATGAACATCAGGCTCCATGGCCCGGCGCTGCGCATGAGCATCGGCATGGACCAGGAATCGGGATTGGTACTGGTGCCTGACGCCATGTTCATCAGGTACATGCCGGCGTCGTTCATTCCGGACATTCCGGACATGCCCGGCATACCGGGCATTCCCGGCATTTGTGCCGAAGAAGAGAACGGAATGAGGGTGACAAGTAATGCTAATCGCTTCTTGATCACGCCACACCGCAAGCAGGGCAAGCTAAAGCATGCCCCACCGAACCAGGCTGCACGCGATCAGATTCGCAGGATGGCATCCCTGCGGCCATCATATAACAGAAAGGCCTGATACGATAAGGAATCAGCCTTGACTGACACCATTCCAGATATCCTGGCCCGTATTGTCGCCCACAAACGCGAGCAGCTCGCACGCCATGCCCCCCGTTTGGACGAATGGGAGCAGCAGGCTGCCGTGCGACTCCTGGACCGGCGCGATTTCCGCGCGGCCTTGTGCGCGCACGCGCCGGCGGTGATCGCCGAAGTGAAGAAGGCCTCTCCCAGCAAAGGTGTGCTGTGCGCCGAGTTCGACCCCGCGCGCATCGCCGGCGACTACCGCCGCGGCGGGGCGTCGGCGATCTCAGTGCTCACCGACGAAACTTTCTTTCAGGGGAGCCTGCGGGACCTGGAGACGGTGCGCGCCACGGCTGGTTTGCCGGTCTTGCGGAAGGATTTTACGATTGCTTCCTCGCACATCGTGGAAGCCGCGGCGCACGGGGCGGACGCTATCCTGCTGATCGCCGCCATCCTCACGGAGCGCGAGATGCGCGACTTTCGCGAAACCGCCGCGCGGTACGGCATGGCGGCGCTGGTGGAAGTACACAACCGGGGCGAACTCGACGCGGCGATGGCGGCGGGTAGCGAAATCATCGGCGTTAACAACCGCAACCTCAGCACCTTCGAAGTGACGCTGGAGACGTCGCTGCGCCTGGCGGAACACATGCCGGAAGGCGTCCTGCGCGTGAGCGAGAGCGGGATCCACAGCGCCGGCGACGTGGCGCGGCTGCGCGCGGCCGGGTATACGGCCTTTCTGGTCGGCGAGCACCTCATGAAGTCGGGCGACCCGGCTCGGGCCTTACAGGAATTGGTGGCGGCATGATTCTCAAGATCTGCGGCCTCACCAACCAGGAGGACGCCACCGCCGCCATCGAAGCCGGGGCTACCGCCGTGGGATTCAATTTCTATGCGCGCAGCCCACGGTATATTGCGCCGGAACGAGCCGCCGGGATTATTTCGCCGGAAGGAGTTCGGCGGATCGGCGTATTCGTCAACGAGCGGCGCGAGCGGGTGGAAGAAGTCGCCCGGATAGCACGCCTGGATGTGGCGCAATTGCATGGCGACGAGACGCCGGCGGACTACCCGCGGACTCCGGATTTGGTGGCCTCAACCCTGCTCGGCGTATGGAAAGCGCTGCGCGTGGGAGACGACTTCGACATCACGGCCTACCAGGACGACCCCGCGGAGGCTTTGCTTCTGGATGGTCCGGCGGCCGGCCTGTACGGCGGCTCGGGCCGCAGCTTCGATTGGAACCTGGTGCGCCAAACCAGGCGCAGGATCGTGCTGGCAGGCGGGCTGGATGCTTCCAACGTCGCCAGGGCCATCCAAGTGGTTCGGCCGTGGGGTGTGGACGCCTGCTCGCGCATCGAAAGCGCGCCCGGTAAAAAGGATTTCAAGAAGATGAACGAATTCTTGCAGGCGGCCAAGGCGGCCGCGAGCGCATGACGCCGCAACCCGACGAGCGCGGCCATTTTGGGCCTTACGGTGGACGCTACGTGCCGGAAGTATTGATGGCGCCCATCGAGGAGTTGGAAACCGCCTATCTGGCGGCGCGCCAGGATCCGGCATTCCAGGCGGAGCTGGCGGAATTGCTGCACACGTATGCCGGCCGGCCCACGCCGCTCTATTTCGCCAAACGGCTCACCGAAAAGCTGGGCGGCGCGCGCATCTGGCTCAAGCGCGAAGACCTGCTGCACACCGGGGCGCACAAGATCAACAACTGCCTGGGACAGGCGCTGCTGGCGCGGCGCATGGGCAAGCGCCGGATCATCGCCGAGACCGGCGCGGGGCAACACGGCGTAGCCACGGCCACCGTCTGCGCGCTGCTGGGTTTCGACTGTGTGGTCTACATGGGTGAAGAAGATATGCGGCGCCAGCGGCTCAACGTCTTCCGCATGCGCATGCTGGGCGCGAAAGTGGTTGGCGTCTCGAGCGGCAGCCGCACGCTCAAAGACGCGATCAGCGAAGCCATGCGCGACTGGGTGACCAACGTAGGCGACACGCATTACCTGCTGGGCTCGGTGCTGGGCGCTCATCCTTATCCCATGATGGTGCGCGATTTTCACAAGGTCATCGGCGAGGAAGCGCGCGGCCAGATCCTGGCAGCCGAGGGCCGCTTGCCGGATACCATTTTCGCTTGCGTGGGAGGCGGCTCCAACGCGATCGGCATTTTCCACGCGTTCCTGGGCGACCGCGCCGTGCGGCTGGTGGGCATCGAGGCCGGCGGGCGCGGCGACGGAATCGGCGAACATGCGGCGCGCTATCGCGGCGGCGCGCCGGGTGTGCTGCAGGGCGCTTACAGCGTCGTGCTGCAGGATGCCGACGGGCAAATCGCGCTGACGCATTCGGTCTCGGCGGGCTTGGACTACGCCATGATCGGGCCGGAACATGCCTGGCTGCACGACCAGAGCCGCGCCGAGTACACTTCCGCTTCCGATAGCGACGCGCTGGCGGCGGCGCGCCTGCTCTCGCGCACCGAGGGCATTATCCCGGCGCTCGAATCGGCGCATGCGGTGGCCGAGGCCGTGCGGCGCGCGCCTGAGGAGCCGGGCGCGATCTTTCTGGTGAATGTGTCGGGACGCGGCGATAAGGATATCGACATCTACCGCGAGAACTTCCAGGAACTCGACCCCCAATGACACGCATCGGGCGACTCTTCGAGGACTTGAAACGGGATGGGCGCAAGGGCTTGATCGCCTATCTCACGGTGGGAGACCCCTCCCCGGACCGTACCCCGGCGCTGGTGGAAGCGCTGGTGCGCGGAGGGGCGGATCTCATCGAATTAGGGGTTCCCTTTTCCGACCCCATTGCCGACGGTCCAGTGATCCAGGCGGCCGGCGAGCGGGCGCTGAAAGCGGGCACCACGCTGGCGCGCGTGCTGCAAGTGGCGGCGGAAATCCGCCGGAATTCCGCGGTGCCTCTGCTCCTGTTCACCTATCTCAACCCGGTGGTGCGCTACGGTCTGGAACGGCTGGCGCAAGACGCCGCGGTTGCCGGCATCGATGGCTGCCTGCTCACCGACGCCTCGGTGGAAGAGGCGCGGGAGTATGTGGACGCCATGCATCGCCATGGCCTGGACACGGTCTTTCTGGCTGCGCCTACGAGCACCGAACGGCGGCTCAAGCTGGTGGCGCAATACTCCACGGGATTTGTTTACCTGGTGTCCCGCACCGGCGTGACGGGAGAGCGCGATTCGCTCTCCGCCGCGGTGGCGCCGCTGGTCCGAGCGGTGCGCGCGGTCACCGATCTGCCGCTGGCGGTGGGCTTCGGAATCTCCAAGCCGGAACATGTGGCGGAGTTGGGCCGGCAGGTGGAAGCGGTAGTGGTGGGCAGCGCCATCGTGCGGCTGATCGAGCGCAATGCCGGGAATGCCTCGCTGGAGATCCAGCTAGAGTCTTTCGTGCGCGAGTTGAAGCACGGTTTTGGAGGGGCGGCGTGAAGAGATCGGTGGGGCATGCTTTAGCTTGCCGGTTTGTGTGCAGGGCCTTGCAGGTTGCCAGGCGCGGCGGTTGGGAGCGCAGGCATGACTAAAGAGGAAGCGCGCGCGCGACTGGAGGAATATCGGGTGCTCATCGATCGGGTGGACCAGCGCATCGTGGCGTTGTTGAACGAACGGACACAGGTGGTGGAAGAGATTGGCCGCGTGAAGCGTTCGACCGATCTGCCCATTTACGAACCGCGGCGGGAAGACCAGGTATTCGCCAATGTCACGGGGGCGAACCAGGGGCCGCTCAGCCAGGAGGCCTTGCGGCGCATCTTCGAGCGCATCATCGACGAGATGCGCAAGATCCAACGCATCCGCATGGAATCCGGGGGAGAGAAGTAAATGTTAGTCGTCATGCAGCAGGGGGCTTCGGAACCGCAGATCGATGCGGTGATCGACCGTTTGACTGAACTGGGCTTCGACGTCCACCGTTCCACCGGCGTGATTCACACCGTGCTCGGGGGCGTAGGAGGAAAAGCGGAGTTCGACCTGGATGTCTTCGAGCTGATGGATGGCGTCAAGGAAGCGCATCGCATCAGCTCGCCCTACAAACTGGCCAGCCGGAGCTTCCGGCCCGGCGGAACGGTAGTGAAGATTCGCGATGTGGAGATCGGCGCTGCACGCGTGGTGGTGATGGCCGGCCCCTGCAGTGTGGAAAGCCGCGACCAGATCAACCAGTGCGCCGACCTGGTGGCCGCCGCCGGAGGCCGCGTAATTCGCGGCGGCGCGTTCAAGCCTCGCAGTTCCCCTTACGCCTTCCAGGGGATGGGCGAAGAGGCGTTGCGCCTGCTGCGGGAGGCCGCCGACCGCACGGGCCTGCTGGTGGTCAGCGAGGTGATGGACCAGACGCAAATTCCGCTGGTGGCGCAATATTCGGACATCCTGCAGGTGGGCGCGCGCAACATGCAGAACTTCAATCTGCTGCGCGAATTGGGCAAACAGCGACAACCAGTACTGCTGAAGCGCGGGATTTCCGCTACCATCGAAGAGCTGCTGCTTTCGGCGGAGTACATCCTGTCGGGGGGTAACTACGATGTGATCCTCTGCGAACGCGGCATCCGAACTTTTGAAACTTATACCCGCAACACTATGGATATTTCCGCCATCCCGGTGGTGAAGAAGTTGTCGCACTTGCCGATAGTGGCCGATCCTTCGCATGGCACGGGCCGGCGCGATAAGGTGGTTCCCATGGCGCGGGCCGCCGTAGCCGCGGGGGCGGACGGGTTGCTGGTGGAAGTTCACCCCGACCCCGACCGCGCGCTCAGCGACGGCGCCCAATCGCTGCGGCCGGAACAGTTCCAGGAAATGATGCGTCAGCTTCGAGTCATCGCGGCGGCGGTGGAGAGGAGCATCTGAAGACAGTTGCCATCGTCGGGACGGGGTTGATCGGCGCCTCCTTCGGTTTGGCCCTCCGCCAAGCCGGATTCGACGGTGAAATTCTGGGAGTCAGTTCGCCGCGCGCCGTGGATAGCGCCATCGAAGCCGGCGCCATTGACCGGGCGGCGCCGCTGGCCGATGCCGCCGGCCAGGCCGATCTGATCTTCCTCTCGTCCACCATCGGCCGGATCCTCGACACGGTGCGGCATCTGGATCCGCTGGTGCGCCCCGGCGCACTGGTCACCGATGCCGGCAGCACGAAGTGCGAAATTGTCGATCTGGCGCGGCAAACCCTTCGCCGGTGCCAGTTTTTGGGCGGACACCCCATGGCGGGCAAGGAGACGCGTGGGGCCGTAGCCGCCGATGGCCGCCTGTTTCAAGGACGCACCTGGGTCCTGACTCCCGACGAGCCCGCCGAGTTGGAGACGCCCGCCGCACAGCAGTTTCGCGGCTGGCTGGAGCGCATCGGCGCGCGCCTCGTGGTCTTGGATTCGGACGAACACGACCGGATCGTATCGTTGACCTCGCACCTGCCGCAACTGGTGTCGACGGCGCTGGCCGCCATGGTCGGCGATGTCCGGCGGTTGGAGGTTTCGGGCTCGGGCCTGACCGACATGACGCGGCTCGCCGCCAGTTCTTACGACCTTTGGCGGGACATTCTGGCGACGAACACGGGGCACATCGAGCGTGCCCTCGCCGAGTATATACAGAAGCTGGAGCACATGCGCGAGAATCTTCGAACGCGGCAGCTTCAACAGGAATTCGAACGCGGCGCCGCGTTGGCGGGCCGCTTACGGCGAACAGTGTAACCGAAGTGGCTGCATTCTGGTCGTCAAATTAGGATAAACTACGCATGAGGCTAGGTATTGTAACCCGACCATCGGCGGACAGTGCGTCCGACGGTGAGCCTGCGGCCTTCCCGCGGCGGACCAGAAGGTTCGCTGCATCGAATGCCGAACGTAAGGATCTCAACATGGAACAGAAACTCAAGATCGCCGTGTTCATCGATTTTGACAATATCGAAATCGGCGTTAAGTCCACGCTGCACCGCGAATTCGACGTCGCAGCCGTATTGGACGCGCTGAAGGAACGGGGCGAAATCGTCACCAAGTTCGCGTATGCGAACTGGGGCAGGCAGGAATCGGCCACGCGGGCTCTTTCCGAGCACGCGGTACAAATGGTGCAGCGCGATCCCTCGCCCCGCGGCGACAAGAATGGCGCCGACATCAATCTGGCGCTGGATGCGCTGGAGATGGCCTTCACGCACGATCACATCAACGCCTACGCGATTGTCAGTGGCGACAGTGACTTCATCGCGCTGGTCAACAAACTCAAGCAATACGACAAGCGGATCTTCGTGGTGGGCGGCCGTGCCTTCACCAGCACCATCCTGCAGAAGAACTGCCACGAGTTCGTGGCTTATGAATCCATGATCGACGACCGCCCCCGCTCGGGCGGCCACGCACCGCAGCAGCAGCAACAGGCGCAGCCGCCGCAGCAGACGCCACCGCCCGCGGCGCAACAACAACAGCAGCCGCCGCAGCAACACGAAAACCGGCCGCCGCAGCAGCAACAGCAGCAGCAGAGGCCGCCGCACAAGCGGGTGGCGCTCGATCTTGCGCAATCCATGCCCCTGGTGGAGCGCGCCCTGGGAGTGCTGGAACGGCGCGAGGTGCGCCCCCAGCTCGGCCTGCTGAAATCCACCATGCTGCAGCTCGACTCCACTTTCAACGAAAAGGCGTACGGCGCCAGTTCGTTCACCGATTTCGTGGAAAAGCTGCAGAAGGCCGATTATGTGGAAGTGACCGGCGGCGAAGGCCGTTACATGATCCGCATGAAAGGCGGCGGGGCTGCCCCGGAGAAACCCGGATCCAAGCCGGAAGAGGCCATCCCGCTCCTGCGCGACGTTCTGGAAACGCATCGCCTGGATATCGACAACGGCGCCTTGGCCGACGAACTGGCCGAATGGGTGCACCAGGATCAGCCCGGTTTCGATTGGCGTCAATACGGCTTCCAGGAGTTCGGCGAACTGCTGAACTACGCGCAGGACAAGGGGCTGGTGCGCATACAGCCCGACGAAGAGAAAGGGCTCACGGTCTTCCTGGGCGCCGAATTCCATCCGCCCGCGCCGCCTCCGCAGCCGGAACCGGTTGCTGAAATCGAAGAGGAAGAAGTGGACGAGCCGCAGCCGCTGGTTCCGGGACAGCCCACCGCTACCGGCGAAATCCCTCTTCCCGAATTGCCTCCCAAGGTGCAGCGCCGCCCGCGCGTGCCGCGCAAGACCGCTTCCGGGGATGGTGGGCAGAAGAAGCGCAGCACTTCTTCGCGTCCGCGCAAGAAACAGCCGGTTTAAAGCCCGAACTCCGACCGCTCCCGGTGGTCCGGCTCGTTGTTTTTCCGAGCCGTGACCGACCGGGCGTGGGTGCGCGACGCAAAAGTGGCGATTTTCGTGACGCGAATTAAACCGGCGGCTCGCTGCACTCTTAGTTTTATCCGTGTTTATCTGCGTTCATCCGTGGCCCATATGGGTTTTGGCCTTTACCTGCTGGGCCAAAAAAGGCATATTTTGGGCCAGTAGATGCCGGGTGCGGACGTGATCGAGTCGCTGGAATTTGGCA
>Ga0302319_10010871_pt1 | contig 17303 bp, 15 predicted proteins | sample Bog_T0_2_FD_203319 | JGI IMG/M metagenome (GOLD analysis project Ga0302319, IMG submission 203319) | Peat permafrost microbial communities from Stordalen Mire near Abisko, Sweden - Bog_T0_2 | ecosystem: Environmental > Terrestrial > Soil > Wetlands > Peat | place: Sweden: Abisko, Stordalen Mire...
CGGCCTCCGCCGGCGCGACCCTGCCGTCGAGCGCGGCGCGGAACAGAGCCGCGACCTCGACCATGTCGGTCGTCTGCGGCGACAGCCGGAAGTGGGTCACCCCCGCCGTCGCGAGCGGCGCGAGGTCGGCGAAGGCGGCGGCGTAGCCGTGCGACAGCGTCTGGGTGCCGTTGACCACCAGCAGCGGCTTGCCGTCGAGCTGGTCGGCGGCGAGCCCGTCGGGGTCGAGCCCGCAGACGAACTGGCAGGAGTCCTTGTGCAGGCCGTAGGCGCGCGCATGATAGCAGCGCATCGACAGCGACAGACCCTGGCGGCCGAACGCCAGCGCTTCCGTCTCGACCGGATTGTGGCGCGCCAGCGTCGCGATCGCCGCCGCCGACAGTTCGACCGGCAGCCCGATGCGCGTCGCGCCGCGCGCAACGAGGAAGTCGATCGTCGCCTCGTTGAACGTGTTGATGAACGGTCCGCTGACGAACGGCGCGCCGTGCAGCAGGTTGATCGTCGCGACGTCATTGGCCTCGATCGTCGTTCCGTCGCCGCAGCGCGCGCGGATCTCCTCCATCTCGCGGTCGGTGGTGACGAGCGCGAGCGTCGAGTAGACGACCTTTTTGCCCGCGGCGGCGAGCCGCTCGGCGATCGCCGGCAGGTCGTCGACGAAGAGCGGCTCGCGCTTGGAGCAGACGACCTCGCCGAGATAGACGCAGTCGACCGGCGCCTCGTCGGCGATCCGGAAATAGAAATCGCGCCGGCGCTCCGGCTTCCAGTTGTAGAGGATCGGCCCGAGGGTCAGCGCGCTCATCGCCAGCCCTTCTTGAAGGCGCTGAGCGTCACCTTGCCGCCTTCGGCGATCGCATGCAGATCGGACACCGCAGTCGGCGCCGCCTCGCCGCGCGCCAACGCGTCGAGCGCGGCGCGGAAATGCGTCACCACCTCGCCGACATAGGCGCGGCTGCGCTGGCGACCCTCGATCTTCAGCGCCGTCACGCCCGCCCCCTTCAGCTCCGCCAGGATCGAGGCGGCGTTGAGCCCGACCGGCTCTTCGAAAAGATACGACGCGTCGCCGCGCACCATCAGTCGGCTCTTGCACGGCGTCGGATAGGCGGCGTTTTCATTCCTGGCGTAGCAGTTCGTCATCACCTCGCCGAGGCGCGAAACCATCTTGCCGCCTTCCTCGCGATACGAAACGAATTCCGCCGGCGCGCAGGCGCCGTCGCTGCTCGGCGAGCGGCCGGTGATGTAAGACGAGAGATAGCAGCGCCCCTCGACCATGGTGCCGAGGCTGCCGAAGGCGAACACTTCCGCCTCGATCTTCATCCGCGCGATCAGCGCCGCCACCTCCGAAACCGCCAGCACGCGCGGCAGAACGACCCGGCTGACGCCGAATTGCTCGCGATAGAAATCGATCGACAGCGGATTGGACGCCGCCGCCTGCACCGACAGGTGAAGGCGGAGCTTCGGATGGCGGCGCGAGGCGTAGTCGAGCAGGCCGATGTCGGCGAGGATCACGGCGTCGGCGCCGGCGGCGGCAGCGGCGTCGACCGCGCGCCGCCACGGGCCGAGGTCGCCGGCGCGCGGAAACGTGTTGACCGCCACCAGCACCCAACGGCCACGCGCATGGGCGTATGCGATCCCTTCGGCGAGCTCCTGGTCGTCGAAGTTGAGGCCAGGATAGTTGCGCGCATTGGTGCAGTCGCGAAAGCCGCAGTAGACGGTGTCGGCGCCGGCGTCGATCGCCGTGCGCAGCGCCGCCGGCGTGCCGGCTGGGCAGACGAGTTCGAGATAGTTGATGTTTCTCACGCCGCCGCGCCCTCGCGCCGCCGCTGCCGCGCTTCGAGCTTGGCGAGCCGCGTCTTCAGCCCCTCGATCTCGGCGCGCAGCTCTGCCGCTTCCGCTTCGTGCGTCTCCGCCCCTGCCGAGTTCGCCGCCTGCGGCGCCAGGGCGGCGCTCAGCCTCGCGACGCGGCGCTCCCAATTGAGGATCGCCGCGCGCGCCATCCTGCGCAAGGGACCGAACAGCGACGAAGCTTCGTCGAGCACGTCGATCGTCTCGCGATCGAGAATGTTGCGCAGGGTGACGATCGCCGCCGTGTCGCCGCCGACGACGAGTTCGCGGTTGAAGAACAGCGCGTCGCCGTCGACCCGCGCCTCGAGCAGCGCCATCATCGCCTCCAGCCCGCCCTTCAGGGTCGCGTCGGCCGCGACGTCACCCTCGTCCTCGACGACGTGGAGCGTCGGCGCGCCGCTGCCATATTCGAGCAGGAAGCGCCGCGGCGGATCGGTCAGCTCGACCAGGATGCGGGTTCTGCGGCATTCGCCCAGCACGGAAAAAAGGCGGGGATGATTGCGGCGCATCGCCGCAAGCAGCGCCGCAGCGCCGAGGTCGAGCGCCGGCTTCGGCGCCGCGCCGATGACGGCGCGCGCCAACAGGCTCGGAAACCTGGCGTCGTGCATTGCGCCTCTGCTTGTTTGCGTCGCTGCGTCGCGCGGACGACAGAACGCGCGCGTTTTTCGCCCGGTTGATTGATTTGCGTCAACGAGCGGCAAGACCCCCCGGGGCTATGCAAATTCGCAACGCTGGCCGCGCGCCGTCGCCGTCGCGGCGTCGGCTCGAGAAGAATTGCAGCGCAATGGGGCATCCAGGTTTCGTAGGCCGCGAGTTCATCGGCGCAGGCGGCGCGCGCGAGTGTTACCTGGCGGTCGACGTCGCGCCCGACCTCGTCTTCGCCGATCAGCTCGAGGCGCTGCGGCGAGGCTACGTCGCGGCCAAGTCCGAAATGGGCCTTTCGCCCGGCAGCGCCGTCTTCCGGCGCATCTTCCTCAGCGACGCGATGAATCAGGCCGAGCGGGTGCGCGTCAGCGAACTGATGAGCGCGCCCGACGAAGGGCCGGTCGCCGTGTCGATCGTCCAGCAGCCGCCGGCTCACGGCGCCAAGCTGTCGCTGCTGGCCTACCACGTCGAGCGCGAGGCGCCGGCGGTCAAACGCACCCTCGGCCACCACCACACCCTCGTCGAGATGGGCGGCCGGCGCCACCTCTGGAGCACGCGGATGTGCGCGGCCGCCGACGTCGGCCCCGCCTCGGCGGCCGACCAGACGCGCGAGGTGTTCCGCGAGCTGATCGCCGGGCTCGCCACCCAGGGCGGCACGCTGCGCGACGATTGCGTGCGGACCTGGCTCTATATCCGCGACGTCGACGTTTTCTACACCGACATGGTCAAGAGCCGCACCGACGTGTTCAAGCGCCAAGGGTTGACCGGCGACACCCATTTCATCGCTTCGACCGGCATCGAGGGAACCTGCGCCCACCACTACGACGTGGTGACGATGGACGCCTATTCGGTGCTCGGCCTCGCGCCGGGCCAAATCAGCTATCTCAACGATTTCGACCATCTCTGCGCGACCAAGGACTACGGCGTCACCTTCGAGCGGGCGACGCGGGTGGCCTACGGCGACCGCGCCCATATCTTCATGTCCGGCACCGCGAGCATCGACGGCGAAGGCTGGGTCGTCCACCCCGGCGACGTGCTCAAGCAACTCGACCGCGCGCTCGAGAACGTCGACGCTCTGCTCGCCGACGGCCAGGCGCGGCTCGCCGACTTGACCCATCTCATCGTTTATCTGCGCGATCGCGGCGATTATTGCTCGGTGCGCGATCGCCTCGCCGAGCGGTTCCCGAGCCTGCCGACGCAGATCGTGCAGGGGCCGGTGTGCCGGCCCGAATGGTTGATCGAGGTGGAGGGAATCGCCGCGACGGCGATCGACAAGCCCGACTGGCCGGCCTTCTGAGGGGGATCGCGCGCCCGTCCCGCAAGCGGCGTAAGACGCGAAAGGGACGGAAGGGATGGAGGGTGTCATGCGAGACGACAACGCGCCGCTGACGATCATCAACGAGGCGGCGATCGCCGCGGCGGAGCTGCGCCACGACCCCTACGACTATTGCTTCGCCGAAGACGTCATGCCGCAGAGCCTGAAGGAGCCGGTGCTCAACGACGCGCCGGTCATCCCCGACCGCGGCAGCTACGGTCTTCCCGACCTCAAGTACGGCCCCAACTTCGGCAAGGTGATCGACGAGCTGCTCAGCGACCGCTTCCGCGGCCTGGTCGAGCGGAAGTTCGACATCGACCTCAGCAAGTGCCCGCCGTGCATCGTCATGATGGGCAACACCAGCGGCCACTACAACGAGGGCTACTCGCATCCCGATTCCAAGCACAAGATCATCACCGTGCTGGTCGGCTTCAGTTGGGAATGGCCCTACGAGCGCGGCAAGCTCAGGGTCCTGCGCAGCGACAGCCGCGACGATTTCGCCTTCGAATACGCGCCCGAATACGGCAAGATGCTGATGTTCCGCGTCTGCGATCATTCGTGGCACGGCTTCCTGCCGCAGAAGGGCAAGCGCGCCAGCCTGCAACTCTGCTACGTCGATTCCGACTGGTACGTGAAGCGGGAATACTGGCGCCATCACTGGAGCGCCTACGCCAAATCGGTGCCGCTGTTGCGCAAAGCGATCGATCTGGCGCCGCGCCGTCTGTTCGCCCGCTGAGAGATTGCGCCTTCGACGCGCCGCGCCGGCCCCGCGCCGCCGCAGTTTGCGCCGTTTATTGAGGAGTTCGCCATGATCTATCCGCCGCCGATCACTTCGGCCGAGGTCGCCGAGCATTTCATCCGGTCCCTTCGGCAGGCGAAACGGGACGACCGCCCCTATCGCCACTGGAACCTGAAGGACATCTATCCGGAAGCCCTGTGCACCGGCATCCTCGCGTTGCCGGTCGATCCGCCGCGGCTCGGCAAGACCGACGGCACCCGCGGCACCTACAACACCCAGCGCTGCTTCTTCACGCCCGACATGCGCAAGGCCTACACCGCCTGTGCGGCCTTGTGCGACGCGCTGCAACGCCCCGACGTCGCCAAGCTGCTCGGCGAGACCTGCGAATTCGACGTCGAAGGCTCGTTCCTGCGCATGGAGTACATCCAGGACATCGACGGCGCCTGGCTGGAGCCGCACCACGACATTCCGGAAAAGCTGTTCTCGATGGTCATCTATTTGTGCCTCGGGCCGGACGCGCACGGCTGGGGCACCGACATCTACGACTCGAACAAGAAGCTGGTGGGCAGCGCGTCGGCGGAGTTCGACAGCGCGGTGATCTTCATCCCCGGCGAGAACACCTGGCACGGCTTCGAGCCGCGCCCCATCGTCGGCGTGCGCCGGCTGATGGAGATCAACTACGTCCGGCCGAGCTGGCGCTCGGTCGAGCAACTCGCCTTCCCCGACCGCCCGATCAGCCTCTCCTGACCGCGCCTGCGCTCAAACGCGCTGCGGCGATTGGCGATTTGGTTACGAAACTCCGCTTTCGACGGCGGCGCGCGCCTTGTACGCGCGCCGTTAACCTATTCTTTGCGCCCAATTTAACCGCTTGTTGGCGGCTTGTTGGCAGTCTGCCCGTCGAGCCGCTGCGCCAAACGCGGCTCCAGACCGCGACCATGCTGAAAAACGCCCTGATCTTCGCCATCGCCGCCATCACGGCAGCCTTCGCCGCTCCGTCGCTGATTGTCGCGCCGGGCGGCGGCGGCGCGCGCGGCGTCCCCGCCCGTGACGCCGTCGCCGTCGCCGTCGCGCCCGCCGCCCCCGCAACGCTCGCCGAGGCCGAACCGACGGCGCCCAGCTATCGTGAGGCGTCGATCGCCGCCGACCCGGGCGGCCAGTATCGCGCCAAGGCGCTGATCGACGGACAGGACGTCGACGTGATGATCGACACCGGCGCGACCGTCGTGGCGCTGACCGCTGAGACAGCCGCGCGCCTCGGCGTGACGATCGAGCCCTCGCGGCCGCGTTGGAAGATGAACACCGCCAACGGCGTCGCGTTCGCCAGCCCGGTCACGCTCAGATCGGTCGGCCTCGGCGCGATCTACATGGACGACGTCCTGGCGGTGGTGATGCCGGCCGGAGCGTCGTCGATCAACCTGCTCGGCGCGAGCTTCCTCAAGCGGCTGGTCAGCGTCGAACAGCGCGGCGGCATGCTGGTGCTGCGCCAGTAGGCGAAAGGGCCCTTTTGCTCGCCGCGTCGATCGGCTAGGCATGGGCGAATGCGACCCTCCGAGAGCCGCCCGTGTTTCCCAAGCCGCAGCCCAAGCTCGAACCCAACACATACGATTACGAAACGCGGCCGATGGTGAAGCCGACCGGCTTCCGCGAGTATGACGCGCGCTGGCTCTACGAGCGCGAGATCAACCTGATGGGCGTCGAGGCCTTGGGCCTCGGCCTGGCGACCCTGCTGGGCGAACTCGGCGTCGCCAAAGAGATCGTCGTCGGCCACGACTTCCGCTCCTATTCCGGGGCGATCAAGAGCGCGCTGATCGTCGGCCTGATGGCGGGCGGCGCCAAGGTCAGCGACATCGGGCTCGCCATCACCCCGATGGCCTATTTCGCCCAGTTCGCGCTCGACATCCCTGCCGTCGCGATGGTCACCGCCTCGCACAACGACAACGGCTGGACCGGAGTCAAGATGGGCGCGGCGCGGCCGGTGACGTTCGGGCCGGAGGAGATGGGACGGCTGCGCGACATCGTGCTGGCCGGAGCATTCCGCCCGAGCGGCGGCGGCGCTTATGAATTCGTCGAACACTTCCCCGCCCGCTACATCGCCGAGCTGACGGCGCGGCCGAAATGGTCGCGCAAGCTGAAGGTCGTGGCCGCCTGCGGCAACGGCACCGCCGGCGCCTTCGCGCCGCAGCTCTTGTCGGCGCTGGGGGCGGAGGTCGTCCCGCTCGACTGCGAGCTCGACTTCGCCTTCCCGCGTTACAACCCCAATCCGGAAGACCTCGACATGCTGCATGCGATGGCCGCGGCGGTCCGAGAGAGCCGGGCCGACCTCGCCCTCGGTTTCGACGGCGACGGCGACCGCTGCGGCGTGGTCGACGACGAAGGCGTCGAAATCTTCGCCGACAAGATCGGCGTGATGCTGGCGCGCGAACTCGCCAGGCTAAACAAAAACCCGACTTTCGTGGTCGACGTAAAATCGACCGGCCTGTTCGCCAGCGATCCGGAGCTGAAACGGCTCGGCGTCACGGTCGACTATTGGAAGACCGGCCATTCCCATATCAAGCGACGCGTGCGCGACCTCCAGGCTCTGGCCGGCTTCGAGAAGTCCGGCCATTTCTTCTTCAATGCGCCGATCGGCCGCGGCTACGACGACGGCTTCGTCACCGCGATCGCCGTGCTCGACATGCTCGACCGCAATCCGGGCAAGTCGGTGGCCGATCTCTATCGAGAGCTGCCGCGGACCTGGGGCTCGCCGACCATGTCGCCCCATTGCGCCGACGAGGCGAAATACGCGGTAGTCGAGAACGTCACGGCGCGCTTCAAGGCCATGCAGGCCGGCGGCGAAACATTGGCCGGACATCCGATCCGCGACATCGTCACCGTCAACGGCGCGCGCGTCACGGTCGACGACGGAACCTGGGGCCTGGTGCGCGCGTCTTCCAACAAGCCCGAGCTGGTGGTGGTGGTCGAGAGCCCGGTCTCGGAAGCGCGGATGCGGGCGATGTTCGCCGCGGTCGACGCCGCGATGCGCGAAAATCCCGAGGTCGGCGCCTATAACCAGACAATCTGAAGCGCGCGCCGAACCGGCGCCGATCCTGCCTGACGTGCTCGCGCCGGGCCTGCGGATCGTCTTCTGCGGCACCGCCGCCGGAACCGAATCGGCGCGCCGCGGCTGCTACTACGCCCATCCGCACAACAAATTCTGGCGCGTGCTGCATGAAGTCGGACTGACGCCGCGCCGCCTCGAGTGTTCGCAATTCGCGCTGCTGGCGCAATACGGCCTCGGCCTGACCGACATCGCCAAGACCGTCAGCGGCATGGACAAGGAGCTGCCGACGGGGGCGCTCGGGCGCGCCGCCTGCGCGGCGATGGCGGCGAAAATCCGCGCCTGCGCGCCGACCATCCTCGCCTTCACCAGCCTGACTGCCGGGCGCCGCTTCCTGCGCCGCGACGCCGGATTCGGCGAGCAGGCGGAGACGATCGGCGCGACGCGCGTCTGGCTGCTGCCGTCGCCGTCGCCGGCGGCGAACTGGAACTGGGCGGCCAACGACGGCTGGTGGCGCGCTCTCGCCGTGGCGGCGCGAGCGGGTTGAGCGGCGCGTCAGGCTGAACGGCGCAACGGATCCGGCGCGTCGCGACGTCTGCGTCCCTCGCCCAAGGTCGCAGACGGTTCGCCGACGTTTGGCTCCAGCATGGCGACCTGATTGCGCCCGGCGCGCTTGGCGACGTAGAGCGCCTCGTCGGCGCGCTGCAACGCCGTCGAAACGGTGTCCCCGGCGACCAGCGGCGTACGGCCGATGCTGGCGGTGACGGCGATCTCGCCGGTGGGCGTCGCCACGCGCAACGCCTCGATCGCGGCCCGCGCGCTTTCGGCGGCGCGGCGCGCCGTTTCCTCGTCGGCTTCGGCGAGCAGCACGACGAATTCCTCGCCGCCGAGGCGGCCGACGAAGTCGAACTCGCTGCGCACCGCTCGCGCCAGCGCCTGCGCCGCTGCCTGCAAGGTCTGGTCGCCGGCGCGATGGCCGTAAATGTCGTTGACGCGCTTGAAAAGGTCGAGATCGACGATCAGCAGCGCCGGCGGCGGCAGCGCGGCGTCGAAACGCGCGATGGCGTGCTCGGCGACCGCGACGAAGGCGCGGCGATTGGCGAGGCCGGTCAGGTCGTCGGTCATGGCGAGCCGCTCGACCGTGCGCTTGCCCTTGAGGATATGGCGGATCGCGTCGACCACGGCGAAGGATACGGAAAAGGCGACGATGGCGGAAATTTCCGCGGCCAGGCGCAGCGCGCCAAAATCGCCGACAACCCTGCGCGAACGGGTCAGACAGGCGGTCAGAAGCAGCGCGCAAACGACAGAAACGCCGGTGATGGCGAGCGACGCGATCACGACATCGCTGCGGCTCCTGACATGAGCCAGTTTTCCGATCATCGGGAAACTCCGACCGCTCATCATGGCGGCGCAGCGAACCTTACGCAACGTCCGTAAACGACTCCTTCTTCCGACCTCAGAAATTGACGCCTGTGGATAACGCTGGCGTCGCGCCCCGCGACGGCCGCCGGCGCGCGTCGCGGACGCGCACGTCATACGGCGCCGTTACGGAATTGCCGCTGCGTCGGGCTCCGACAATGTTGAACGCAAGCCGATTTCGTCTTTGCGGACATAGAGGTCGATCGGCCAGTCGGCGGCGCGGCTCGAGGTCGCGAGCCGATAATCGGCGAGCGCGGCGGCGAGCGTCGGATCGGCCAACGCCCAGCGATGGAATCGGGGATTGACCGTATTGACCAGAATGCCGTCGGGCCGATTGCGGCGAATGTCCTGGGCGAGCATGTCGCGATCGCGGGCGATGATCGGCGCCAGGCGCGCCGCCAGAGCGGCGTCGCCCGGGTGTTCGTCGATCAGTCGACGCGCGCCGGAGGTCAGCAGCAGGCCCTGCGTGCGCTGGACCCAGGCGCCGTCGACCTCCCTGACCAGCGGGAAGCCGATGCCGAGTCCCTCGGCGATCGCCGCCAGCCGCGGATGGGCGCCAAGCGCGGCGACGGCGCGCACGAAGGCGGGATCGGGCGCGGTCGGCGGCGCGGCGAAGAACAGCCACAGCGCGCCGGCGATCGCCGCGGCGGCAAGCTCGACCAGCCGCGCCTCGCGCTCGGCGGCGGCCATGCGGCGGCCGGCCAGGCCGAACCACACGCCGCCCCCGATCAACGCGACGGCGATCGCGCCGGCGAACGGCGGGATCGGCGCCAGCGCGCCGACGGCCGCCGAGGCGAGACCGGCGGCTGCGAGGCCGGCGAGCCGCCCCCGCGCCGCGCCGCGTCGATCGAGCGCCGCGCCGAAGGCCAGTGCGATCAGCGCCAGCGCCGGATAGGCCTGATAGAGCCAGCCTTTGCCCTGGATGAAGAACGTCGCCAGCCCGCCGAGCGCGGCAAGCGCGGGCGTCGCGACCAGCGGCGCGCCGAGCCGCCGCCCGGCGACCAGGGCGAGCGCGACCGCAAGCGCGACCCAGGCGACTACCGCGGCGTTGGCGGCGAGATCGCGCAAGGTCTCCCGCACCGGCAGATAGGCGGTGGCGACCGCCGGCAGGACGTCATGGACATAGGCGGGAAAACGCCAGGCGACGAAGCCCGCGTAGACGACGGCGACCGCCGCGGCGAGTCCGTACTCGCCCGCCCATAGCGCCGCGCCGACGCCGCGGCGCGCCGCGAGGTAAAGCAACGGCCCGACGAACAGCAGCCCGTAAGGCGGCTTGATCGCGACGACCGCCGCCATGGCGAGGCCGGCGATCCCGATCGCCAGCCAGCCAGGCGAAGCGCCGGCGGCGCGCGCGGCGGCCACCGCGAGCGCGGGCAATGCAATCAGCGCGACGAAAAAATCGCGCTCGTCGAAGGCGCGGCCCGGCAGCAAGGTCAATGCGAACAACGCCGCGCCGAGCGAGGCCGCGCCCAGTTGGTCGATCAGGCCGGCGCGGCGCAGGATCGCCGCCGCGGCGGCCAGCGCGGCCGCGCAGGCGGCGAAACCCCAGGCGGCGACAGCGAATTCGGCGTGCAGCCCGAGAGCCCGCGCCAGCGCGACCGGCGGCAGATAGAGGAGGATCGCCGCCGGCGGGTTGGTCTCGACGAAATCGACGTAGGGGACCGCGCCGTCGAGCCATTTCTCGCAGATCGTGATCATCCACGAGACGTCGGCGATCGCGCCGAAGCGCGCCTGGGCGACCCCTGCGGCGGCCAGCGCGGCGAGCGCCAGCCCAGCCGAGCCGAAGCGGCGCACGGCGGCGACTGCCGCCGCGCCGCCGCGCGCGACGACCGCTTCGAAAGCGGGCGCGGCGGCGATCGGGCGGGCGAAACGCATGACGGACCGGCGGCGGGCGGCGACCCGCCAGCCTTAGCCGCGGAGGCTTAACAATCCGGCAAGAACCCAGCCGCCGCTCAGCCGCCGCAGTCGACGGCGAAAGCCTCGATCAGCGCGTCGAACGCCACCGGCGTCTCCCATTGGGGCGCGTGGCCGGCCGAATCGATCGCCTGCACAGCGCCGCGCCACAGCGTCGGCATGTCGAGCTTGGCGTAATAGGCGCCGTTGACGAACTGCTCCCTGGTTCCGTGCAGCACCGCCAGCGGCTGCTGCAGACCGGCGACCACCTGGACCTCGTCGCGCGAGACGCCCGGCGCCATCGAAGCGGCGACCTGCGCGCGCGCGCGGCCGTCGGCGCGCAGCGCGTCCTCGACGAAGAACGGCGGCGCGTCGGCGAAGCCGGGAGCGAAGAACGACGATACGTAACCTTGCGCCTGCTCGCGCGTCAGGTCGGCCGAGAAACCCGCCGCCAGCGCCGGATTGGGCAGGAAAGCCTCGGCCATCGCCGGGGGGAAGCCGACCGGCGGCGCGCCATAGATGGCGAAGCCGCGCGCCTTTGGCAGGTCCCGCGCCGCCTCGAGCAGGATGTGGCCGCCGAGGCTCCAGCCGACGAACACCGCTTGGTCGAGGTCGAAATTGCCGGCGATGGCGATAACCGCCAGCGCGTGGCCGGGCAGCAGGTAGGCGGCTGGATCGCTGGCGTTCTCCGAGTGGCCGTGGCCGAGCAGGTCGATGGCGACCACGCGCCGGCGCCGGCCGAGCGAGCCGTCGAGCTGGCGCGAGAACGCGCGCGCGGAGCTGGAATTGCCGTGGATCAGCACAATCGGCGGACCGTCGCCAGCGGACTGATGGACGGCGAGCGCTCCGTTGGGGGTATGGTACATCGTCGTTTTTGTCATGGCCGTTCCCAATTCGCGAACCCGTCTCGTCGCCGAACCTAGCAGCACCGCCGTCGCGCATAAAGGCGGCTGCGTCGGGCGCCCTTCCCTTTCCGATCCGATTCGTGTATTGCGCCGCACAATCGGAAGCGCGGCTTCGCGACCGCGCATTTCGTCGCACTCCCGTCATAACGGACGTCGAGGGAAGGCGCGGCCTGCCTGCGCCCCCCTTGCGGGATTCGCGCCGACACCAACGCCGGAAGCTCCATGAAGCTGAGAAACATCGCCATCATCGCCCACGTCGACCACGGCAAGACGACCCTCGTCGATCGCCTGCTGCAGCAGTCGGGCGCCTTCCGCGAGAACCAGCGCGTCGCCGAGCGCGTGATGGATTCCAACGATCTCGAGCGCGAGCGCGGCATCACCATTCTCGCCAAGGCGACTTCGGTGGTGTGGAAGGGCATGCGCGTCAACATCGTCGACACGCCCGGCCACGCCGATTTCGGCGGCGAGGTCGAACGCATCCTGTCGATGGTCGACGGCGCAATCGTGCTAGTCGACGCCGCCGAAGGGCCGATGCCGCAGACCAAGTTCGTCGTCGGCAAGGCGCTGAAGATCGGGCTAAAGCCGATCGTCTGCGTCAACAAGGTCGACAAATCCGACGCGCGGCCGAGCGAAGTCGTCAACGAGTGCTTCGACCTGTTCGCCGCGCTCGACGCCACCGACGAGCAGCTCGACTTCCCGATCATCTACGGCTCGGCCAAGCAGGGCTGGATGGCGGATTCGCCCGACGGCCCGAAAGAAAATATGGCGCCGCTGTTCGACCTGGTGCTCAAGCACGTCGAGCCGCCCAAGGTCGGCGCCGGCGCCTTCCGCATGCTCGGCACGCTGCTCGAAGCCAACCCCTACCTCGGCCGCATCATCACCGGCCGCATTTTCTCCGGCACAGTCAAGACCAACGCGCCGGTCAAGGTCCTCGACCGGCTGGGCCATCTGGTCGAGAACGGCCGGGTGTCGAAGATCCTCGCCTTTCGCGGCATCGAGCACTCGCCGATCGACGAAGCTTCGGCGGGCGACATCGTCGCCATCGCCGGGCTGGAGAAGTTCAACGTCGCCGACACTTTGTGCAGCCCGGAAGAGGTCGAGCCGCTGATGGCGCAGCCGATCGATCCGCCGACGTTGTCGATGACCTTCTCGGTCAACGACAGCCCGCTCGCCGGCACCGAGGGCGACAAGGTGACGAGCCGCGTCATCCGCGACCGCCTGTTCAAGGAGGCCGAGGGCAACGTCGCGCTGCGCGTCGAGGCGGCCCCCAACACCGACTCCTACATCGTTTCCGGGCGCGGCGAATTGCAGCTCGCCATCCTGATCGAGACGATGCGGCGCGAGGGCTTCGAGCTCGGAGTCTCGCGGCCGAAGGTGCTCACCACGCGCGACGAGACGACCGGCGAATTGCTGGAACCGATCGAGGAGGTCGTCATCGACGTCGACGAGGAGCACTCGGGCGTCGTGGTGCAGAAGATGAGCGAGCGCAAGGGCGAGATGATCGAGATGCGCCCCTCCGGCGGCGATCGGCTGCGGCTGGTGTTTCTCGCCCCGACGCGCGGCCTGATCGGCTATCTCGGCGAACTGCTCACCGACACCCGCGGCACCGCGATCATGAACCGCGTGTTCCACGACTGGGGCGCGTGGCGCGGCGACATCGCCGGGCGGCGCAACGGCGTGCTGATCTCCAACGACAAGGGCGACGCGGTCGCCTATGCGATGTGGAACCTCGAGGATCGCGGGCCGATGATGATCGAGCCCGGCTGGAAGGTCTACCAGGGCATGATCGTCGGCCAGCACACGCGCGACAACGACCTCGAAGTCAACGTGATGAAGGGCAAGAAGCTCACCAACATCCGCACCCACTCGAAGGACGAGGCGGTGCGGCTGACGCCGCCGATCCAGATGACGCTGGAGAAGGCGATCGCCTACATCCAGGACGGCGAACTCGTCGAGGTGACGCCGAAGTCGATCCGCCTGCGCAAGTCCCTGCTCGACCCCAACGACCGCAAGCGCGCCGAACGGGCGAAGAGCGCGACGGCGACGGAGGGGGCGGCGTAGGCAGGCGCGACGGGCCAATATTCGTCGACGGATTCGTCACGCCGCGCAGACCAGGGCGAGCGAGGACCAGTTGCGACATGGCTACAGAGGTGGACGTCACAATTCGCGGCCCCGTCACCGAAATCGGTTAGTCGCTGTCGTATCCCGTGACTGTCGAGTATATTCTCGATCGCAGACAGGGGGGCGCGATGAACGAGTTTCGCCGTTGGATCTTGAGCGTCGCCGGCGCGGTACAAATCTGGCTGATGATCTGTGCAACCCTCGGCTTTGGCTTGGTCGGAGCGAGCATTGGGACCGTGTTAGCTATCGGGCAACAATCTCAAGGCGGAGGCTTTCAACTATTCGGATTCCTATTGGGCGCGGCGACCGGATTTCTTTTGTCGGCATCGGCCGCATCGTTCATCTTCGCATTGATCGAGATCGAGCAAAACACCCGCGCATCTTCGGAACGCTTGATTCGATTAACGACGGCGGCACCCGAGCCAAAGCCAAACAACCAGGAGTCGACGTTGCGGCCCCTCTCGCTGCTTTCAAATGCCGCGACAACTGAATCTATTCAAGGCGACCCCAGACCGCACGCACAACGAGCGCCGATCAAAACGCAAAGACCGCCTTTTGACCGCTCCAAGTTGAAGGATGAATGGAGTGTCCCGTTTAGCGAGGGCGCTAGACTTATTGAAATTACTCGCGAAATAATTCTGAAAGCGAGACAGGCTGGATATCAAGTCCACTCGGAAGGTAACGTCGTAATATTCAAGAAAGCGGCATCCTTTCTCACTCCCATCAGTTGTTATAACAACGTTGATATAATTGAATTTTGGCACTGGAACGGAGATGAAGACTCGACTTGGCAACAAGAGCTTTCATTGAAAACAACCGAATAGACATCTGTCTCCGGCATGGCTGGAGCTTCGCCCTAACAAAGTCGACACCGCGCCCACACTCGCCAACGCTGGAAGTCATTGGGCGGTAAGGTGGGTGAGAGCACGGACAGCTCTAGCTGCGGCCGCATTGAGTCGACTCGAGGAAGATCGCCCACATTTGAAATACACTCGACGTCTAGCGCGCAAATAGTCCGCCCGCCATCCCCCGCCGCTGTCGAAATCGCCTCCTCTCGTTCGTCTCTTCCTGTGAGCCGGCCGCTAAGGAGCTAGGGCTGGTCGGGTCGAACGCAACGGAACGAGCAATCAGGCAAGGGGGAGAACCGCATCATGACGACGGATCTTTGGTATCTCGCGCTCACGGCCGGCCTCACTGCCGCGCTGTGGATCCCCTACATCGCCTGCCAGGTGATGACGAACGGCGTTCTGGCGCGGGAAAACTACGTCGACCCGGCGCCGCGCCCCGTCCCGCTATGGGGCCAGCGCGCGCACCGCGCCTATCTGAATGCGGTCGAAAGCTTCGCGCCTTTCGCGGCGCTGGTCATCGTCGCCAACCTGGCCGGCAAGGCCGACGCGATGACCGCCTTCTGGGCTGCAAGCTTCTTCTGGCTGCGGCTCGCCCATGCGATCGTCTATTGGCTGGCGATCCCGTTCATCCGGACGCTGGTTTTCACCCTCGGCTTCGTTGCGGTCGCCGGGATCTTCTGGGAAGTGATCAAGTAGAATCGCAGCCTCGGCAGAGGAGGCCTACACCAGCCCCCAGCCCGAATCGATGACGAGATTGGCGCCATTCATGCTCTGATTGTCGAGCAGGAACAGCGTCGCCGCGACGCAGTCGGCGGTCGTGACCAGCCGTCCGCCTGGCGTCTGGGCGATCGTCCGTTCGATGACCGCCGCGTTGCCGGACCAGGCCGGCGTGTCGGCGACGACGCCGGGGTGAATGGCGTTGAAGCGGATCGACGGCAGCTCATAGGCGAGATTGCGCACCATCGTCGTCACCGCGCCGTTGATCGCGGTGACCGTGGTGGAGCCGGGATAGGGCCGCTCGCGGGCCTGGCCGCCGAACAGCACCACCGATGCGTTCGCGGTCAGGCGCGGCAGCAGCGTATGGATCACTTCCACGTAGCCGACCAGCTTGATGGTGACGAGGCGCGCCGCTCCGACGATGTCGTAAGTCTTGACGCTGTTGCGGTCGCGCTCGATGGCGGGGATCGCGAGATGGTCGACAGGCCCGACATCAGCCAGTTTGGCGGCGATCGATTGCGGCTCGGCAAGATCGAACGCCAGCCCGATCGCGTCGCCGCCGATCTTCAGCGCGGCGGCCTTGGCGCGGCCCGCGTCGCGGCTGGTCACTACGACTTTCTCGCCGCGCGCCGCCAGCGCCGCAGCGACCGCGAAGCCGATGCCGCTCGAGCCGCCGACAATGACGCTTGATTTCCGTTCGCTCATGTTCGGTCCCCCGTCTCGCCGGCATAACGGCAGCCTGGGGTTCGGGCGTCAAGGCGGCGCTCGAACGACGCGTCGCCTTCCCTCCCCGCTTCGGCTAGGCTGACGCCAATGACCGAGGCCGTTTCGACGCCGCCCGCCGCCGTGGCGGCCGCGCTTCGCCCAGAACCGCTGCGGACGAAATGGGCGCTGGTGGCGCTGCTGTGGCTGGCCGGCGTCGCCGCCGGCTTGCAATTCGCCAAGGCGTCCGTCGCCTTCGACGCGCTGGCCGCCCATTACGGCGCCTCGCCGACGCTGGCGGGCTGGCTGCTGTCGACGGTCGGCGTGGTCGGCGCCGTCTTCGGCGCCTCGGCCGGGCTGGTCGTCGAACGCATCGGCTTCCGCCGCAGCCTGGTGCTCGGGCTCGCCGCCGCGGCGGCTCTGTCGGGGTTCGAGACGCTGCTGCCGCCGGTTCCGCTTTTCCTGGCGGCGCGCGCTTTGGAGGGCGCTTCGCATCTCGCCATCATCGTCGCCGCGCCGAGCTGCCTCGTCCACGTCGTCGCGCCGGGTCGGCGCACGATCGTCATCGGCCTGTGGGGCACGTTCTTCAGCGTCGCCTTTCTCGTCGCCGGCGCGCTCGGCCTGCCGCTGCTCGCCGCCTTCGGCCTGAGCGGCCTGTTCGCCGCCCATGAGGTCGTCGCCGCCGCCTTGGCGCTGGCGGCGGCGCTGTTCATCCCAGCCGACCCGCCGCGCGCGGCGCACCCGAACGAAGCGGCGCGCAAGAGCGTGATCGCCGCCCATGTCGGCGTCTATTCCGACATGCGCTCGGCGATCCCGGCGCTGTGCTTCCTCTGCTACACCGGCATGTATCTGGCGTTACAGACGTTGACGCCGGATCTCGCCGCGCCGGCCGACCGCATCTGGCTCACCGCCGGCATGCCCGCGGTCAGCGTCGCCACCACGCTCGTCGCCGGCGGGCTGGCGCAGTTCGGCATTTCGCCGTTCCGCCTCGCCACCTCGGCCTTCGCCGCGACCTTCCTCTGTTCGCTGCTGCTGCATCTCGCCTTCGCATTCGGCGGTCCCGTCGCCCCGCTCGGCTTCGTCCGCATGGCCTTCGTCAGCCTGCTGCCCGGCGCGGTCT
>Ga0302319_10010873_pt1 | contig 17301 bp, 10 predicted proteins | sample Bog_T0_2_FD_203319 | JGI IMG/M metagenome (GOLD analysis project Ga0302319, IMG submission 203319) | Peat permafrost microbial communities from Stordalen Mire near Abisko, Sweden - Bog_T0_2 | ecosystem: Environmental > Terrestrial > Soil > Wetlands > Peat | place: Sweden: Abisko, Stordalen Mire...
CCCCCCCTTAGGTATGCATTTTACTGATACCAAACAACTTACCTGCTATCCTGGATTCCAGACCCTGAAAACAAACCACTTACAAGCCTTCAAAAATCGTAGAAAAATGCCCACTTGCACCAAAAGGAGGGCATTTCCCGCCCTCAAACAGAGTCTTCCGTCAACCCGCCAACTATCCACTATCCACTAACCACTGCTTTTCAAAACCTCGCCTCCGGCAAACCCACCGGCTTGGCCTGCAGCAGCGATTCAATCGTCTTCAGCGCGTCAAGCACCGCGCAACCCATCCAAAAGCGACTCCAATATCTCCATTCCTCAACACCGCACAGAACAGCCCGCCGGAAAATAGCCATTTGGGTTCCTCGGCCATCTCGGCCATTTCGAACTGCTGGCCCGCAGGACGCTGGATATTCATCCGTGCTGCTCCGTCGTGTATCCTCATGGCTTGCAAATGTCAGCAAGGGACAGGGAGGCGTCATGGCACCAATGTTGGCCCGATGCGGGCGTAGGAAGCGGACCGTTGGCGAGAGTTGCCGCAAGATTGCTTCCCAGCTCTACCGAACCTTAAGACTCGCCGTTCTGCTGGCGCTGGTTGCCCCAGCCGTGTACGCCCAACCGACGCCTCCAGTGCAACAACTCGCGTTTCGCCCTTACCACGCAAGCGGCCTGTACGATGTTGGCGATACGGTCGGCTGGACTGTTTCTCGGGGCCCCACGGCGCCGACGTACGCATATAAATGGACCATCCGGCGTAACAACAAAGATGTGCTCAAAGAAGGCAAGCTCGACCTGAGCTCGGGGAAAGCCAAAATTGAAATCGTCGGCGACCAGCCCGAGATGATCTATGTCGCCATCGAGCCCTACGCAAACCTCTCGGCAGACAACACGGGGAAGGATACCGGCGCATCGGCTGCGACGGACGCCGGCCCCGCCGCCACATCCGCGTTCGTTGGCGGCAACACGGGCCGCAACACCGGCCTCTATGCCGTTGGGGCCGCCGTTGCCCCCAGCCGACTCGGGCTCTCGACGCCCCGGCCGGCCGACTTCGATGCCTTCTGGGACGCGAAACTGGCCGAACAAGCCAAGATCTCCATCAACCCGAGCGTAACCTCGATCCAGTCCGACATGCCCGGCATCGAGGAGAGTACGTTTGCTCTCGATGCAATGGGATCGAAGGCACACGGTTATGTTGCGAAGCCTGCCAGGTCAGGAAAATTCCCCGCCATCATTCAACTGCAGTATGCGGGTATTTACGCGCTCGATCCTCACTGGGCTGCGCAACGTGCCTCAGATGGCTGGCTGGTGATCGATGTTGACGCACACGACAAGCTGCCCTCCGACCCTTCCGGAGACATTCCAAAGTCCTACGTCGCGGTGGGCAACACCGACCGCGAGAAATCGTATTTTCTCGACATGTACCTCCGCGATTCGCGTGCTCTCGATTACCTGCTCACGCGGCCAGACTGGGATGGGAAAACAATCGTGTTGACAGGGGGAAGCCAGGGAGGCCAGCAGAGTTTCGCGCTCGCGGGCCTGCGCCCGGAGAAGATCACGGCGGTGCTGGTCTGCGTTCCTGCCGGCGCGGATACCAACGGCGATCTGCATGGCCGCAAGAGCGGCTTTCCCAATTGGCCTTCAGACAATCCCAGGGCAATGGAGACCGCCCTCTATTTCGACCCCGTCAACTTCGCCTCGCGCATCAAGGCTCCGGTAATGGCAGGCATGGGGTTCATCGATACCGTTTCTCCGCCTGCGGGAGTTTGGACAGCCCTGAACCAGATTCCGGGTCCAACGGAGCCGTTACCGCTGATCGAATCGGAGCACGACAACTTCACGCCAGACAAAGGGAGAAATTGTCCTGCCCGGACGCAGCAGATCCTCGATAGCCTTCGCTCCGGGGCGAAATACAACCCCACAGTCCTGAAGTGACCCGCTGTCCGCAACCGGACTGCGACAGGAACGCGCGGCTTGCATTTGGATGAGCAAGGCACTACAAACCATTTCGCGCTTAAGATCAGCTAACAGCCTGTGGTGAAAGTCGCGTTTTGAAAGGGCACGGCTTCAGCCGTGCCGCAAGTGGCTGAAAATAAACGCTGGGCTTTAGCCCCCGAGGGATGTTCTTTGTGAATCTTGACTCAAAACCCGACTTTTTCCGCAGCCTCTTTAGCCCCAGCGGGTTTTTGACTTTCACATCCGCACAGATCAAGAGTTTTTCCGCAGCCTCTTTAGCCCCTGAGGGATGTTTTTCACCCGATCTGGACTTTCACCACAGGCTACTAAGCGTATCCGCCACTATGCGTCGAAATTCAGCTCCCTGCAAGGGGCCCAACAACGGATTGGTAATCAGCAGAACGGTTCGGTAATCAGCGGGTCAGCGGTTCGATCCCGCTTGTCGGCTCCCTATCTGGCCTGGTTCGGCACCGGCGCGCATATTTACCCCGCCTTTGCCACATCGTCTGACCGCCATGCGCCACGAAGCAACTCGCGGCGCATCGCAGACTCAATAAGTAATCAACCGCGAGTCATGAAGATGGGCAGGCCTAACTTCAGGTTATAAGTGGGCCGGTAGCGCTCGGTGTTGTACATGGTGCTCACTTCCACCCTGCGTGGGCCGAGCTTGGGATCGGGGATAGGGGCCATCGTGTAACAGCCGCCGTTGATTGCGGTCATCAGCCCGCTCTTCCCCTCTTCGACGGCGTCCATGGCCATTCCGGCGAAGGTAATGGCAACCATGCGATCCACAAAGTCGGGGCTACCGGAGCGGAGATCGTAAGTCAGATCGCTGACCACCGTTTCCTCGCCGGTGGCGGTGTTGATTTCGCTGCTCAGATCTTCGGCCACGCTCATCTTCTTGCGATGCCCAAAAGCGTCTGCCGGGCCATATTCCTTGACGGTGTAACCCTCCCACTCCGCGCCTTCTGAAAGCACAACCAGCGAATAGTTGCTGGGATTGTTGCGCTTGTCGGCGATCAAGATATCGATGAGGTGGGGCAGGCTGACCTTGTACTCGGGAATGCAGCAGCGCAACGATGTGACATAGGCGGTATAGAGAGCGGTGTAGCCGGCGTCGCGGCCGAAGACACGGAAGATGCCGATACGCTCGTGAGAGCCGACGGTGGTGCGCTGCCGCTCGATTGCATCCATGGCGCGGGTGATGGCGGTAGAGAAGCCGATGCAGTACTCCGTGTTGCGGACGTCGTTGTCCATCGTTTTGGGAACTGCGATGACCTTGGCGCCATGGCGGTCAAGCTCCGCCGCGTAGCTGAGTGTGTCGTCGCCGCCAATGGCGATAATGTAATCGAGGCCGAGCGACTCGATATTCTTCAAGACTGCGGGAGTCACGTCGTAGACAGTGCTTGTTTCGCCCCTCTTTGTTGTCTGGTGGCTGGCAAACTGCTGGCCGGCAAGAACCGGCGGAAGCACCTTCATCTTGGTTGGGTTGGTGCGGGAGCTATGCAGAAAAGTGCCGCCGGTCCGATCAACTCTGCGAGTATTTTCACGGTTGAGGGGCAGGATGTAGCGCGACTTGCTGGCCGGATCCTCCAGATTGACGTGAGTTAGCCCTTCCCATCCGCGGCGGATGCCAATGACGTCGCAACCGATTTCGAATCCGCGATAAACAACTGATTTGATGACCGAATTGAGGCCGGGAACGTCCCCGCCACCGGTAAGAATGCCGATACGCTTAGCTGCCATGAAACTACTCCGATCTGTCCAGAAATATTCGTTGGTGCAGGATTCTTTCCGAACGGTTCCGCGACCTCAAGGATATGCCCCTGCGCTCAGTTCGGCAAGGCTGGCCCGGCTCGGTTGCTCTGACCATTGCACTGCGCGGCAGGGTCAGGTCGTTAGAATGGATTTGCACCGTTGATTGGTCTGGCCGGTGAATTCCCCACGGCTATCTGGCGTGCGGCTCAAGCGATGGCGGGTCACTTCCAATGCCAAGGAACGCTTCAATCCTGGTGCAAAAAGGGGGCAGCAATGAAAGCTCTGGTCAAGGCGCGTGCGGAACGAGGGCTCTGGATTGAGGATGTGCCCGAGCCCGCGGTTGGCATCAACGACGTGAAGATTCGCGTGCTGGCGACGGGAATCTGCGGAACCGACCTGCACATTTACGAGTGGGACCAGTGGGCGCAAAAGACGATTCACGTTCCGCTGGTAATCGGTCACGAGTTTGTGGGCGAGATTGTAGAGACTGGTTCGAACGTGACCGATTTCCAAATTGGCGACCGCGTCAGCGGCGAGGGCCACGTAGTGTGCGGACGCTGCCGCAACTGCCTCGCGGGCCGGCGTCACCTGTGCGCGCATACGGCGGGCGTGGGCGTGAATCGCGCCGGAGCTTTTGCCGAGTACATTGTGTTGCCCATGACCAACATCTGGCGGCACGCGCCGGGGATTGCGCTGGAAGTTGCGGCCATCTTCGATCCGCTCGGCAACGCGGTGCATACGGCGCTGGCGTTTCCGGTGCTGGGCGAGGATGTGCTGATTACCGGTGCGGGGCCCATTGGGATCATGGCGGCGGCGATTGCGCGGCACGCGGCCGCGCGCAACGTAGTCATTACGGACCTGAATCCCTACCGGCTGGAGCTGGCGAAGACGGCTGCCAACGTGACGCAGGCGGTGAATCCCAAGGAGAAGTCGCTGGAGCAGGTGCAGAAGGAACTGGGCATGCAGGAGGGGTTCGATGTGGGCTTTGAGATGTCGGGCAATGCGAACGCCTTCCGCGACATGCTGGCCAACATGAGCCACGGCGGCAAGGTGGCGATGCTGGGCATTCCTTCGCCTTCCGAGATGTCGATTGACTGGGCCAAGGTGATCTTTAACCAATACACGATCCGCGGAATTTATGGGCGCGAGATGTACGAGACCTGGTACAAGATGACGGTGATGCTGCAATCGGGTTTGGATATCAGCAAGGTGATTACGCACCGGCTGAGGTGGGATCAGTTTGAAGAGGGATTTGCGGCGATGAGGTCGGGGAATTCGGGGAAGGTGATTTTGGATTGGCAGGGGATTTGAAAGGGGCCTTGAGCTAGAGCATTTCCCCTGTTGATATAGTGTGAAATCCCTGCGTGGGCCCAAGGTGCCGGACGCCGCAAAAAACAAGTACCGCTGGCCTCCCGGCCGGCTGTAGCGTGGACCTCCCGGTCCACGTCGCACTCTACGTCAACACGAAAAAAGCTCAAGAGCTGAAAAACGGGCACCCGAATTGGCACAGCCCCAACGGGGCAAACGGATTCCTCCGGGTGCCTGACCCCCGTACCTACCTTTCCCAAAAAAGCAAGCCCCCCAACCAAATCTCCCGGCCTAATCCCCTCCCAATCCAACAACTTCCACTACCACTCCATTTGCGTGCAATTCAACCCATTTGGCGCACACTATCTCCAGGGGGTGTTCTCATGCCAAAATCGTCCATCAAAACCAGCCCGCACCCCCCTTCCCTGTTCTCTGCTCCCTGTTCCCCTGCTCCCTGTTTTTCATGCCTTCGAACCCTAAAAAAATGCAAAGACCACCCCCTCCCCCCTCAAATTCCCCCACAAATCCAATGCAAGAGTCAAATAAAATATTTATATTCAACATCTTACAAATTCGGCATGTTTACCGATCAGTAAACGCAATCCCGCTTTTTAGGGCAAAAAACGCCCTAAAACGCATCCAGATTGGCGCTTTAGAGCAAAAAATTGACACTTTTTGTTGCGCCTACGGCGCGTTAAGAAGCTCCGGCCTACCGCTGTTGAGTGCTTGTCTCTTCAATTCCATAGCGTATTGCGGCTTTCAGTACATCGGCTTTTATGTCTGCCAGCGTTTTGAATTTAATGCAATATCCGGTGACGCTTGCTTTGCCGAGTTCGTTTCCAAATGTCTGGGCCAGGTATTTCTTGTCCTCGATCCCCATAATGTAGACGGAAATGCCCGTTGTATTCCCACTTAAACCGATCTGATAGAACTCTCTGGTTTTTCCCTTGGCAAGTTGCATGATTTGGCATCCATAGCCAATGTTTGGGTTGGAAACGATTTTTCCCTTCTCGTCTTTTCCGTCCAGGAACCACAATTTAGATGCTGGCATCAGCGCCAGAATCATGCCATGCAACTCTTGCATTTCGCGGCGTTTCGGTTCCGGTTGCGCGGCGATGTAACCCGCGATTTGTTGCTGAGTGTTCATGGCAACCTCCTTGGGGAGTCGGTTTGCAAGAGAGTGTGACTAGAAGAAGATGATATCGGATTCTGCGTGGCTCATTGAGGTTTGGCCGAGACGACAAAGTCGGCGGATTGGTCGGCTAGAGAGCTGCCGCCGATCCAGACGGTGTAGTGGGTGGCTTCGATGGATGGCTTGGCCTCCAGATTGTAGAACGATAACTCGTTGAAGCCGAGCGGGAAGCTGACCTGCTTCGACTCACCGGCAGCGAGCGTGACGCGCTCGAAGCCCTGGAGGCTGCGCACCGGCTGCTCGATGCTGGCGCCCAGATTGCGGACATAACATTGCACGGTCTCCGTCGCCGTGCGGCTGCCGGTGTTGGTGACGGTTGCTGTGGCTTCGACAATGGGTGCGGAGTCAGGGATTCCCAGCGTGGTGGCATGGCGAGTCAGGGCCTCAGAGAGCGGGATGCTGGCGCGAGAGACTTTTACATTGCCGTACGCGAAGGTTGTGTAGGTGAGGCCCCAGCCAAAGGGAAACAACGCGGAGTTGGGCACGTCGATGTAGCGTGAAAAAAAGCGGGAATCATCGCCAGGCGGCTGGGAGAGATCGATGCCGGTGGCAGGGCGGCCGGTGGGGAACTGGTTGTAGTAGAGCGGCTCCTGGCCGACGGCGCTGGGAAAGCTCATGGGCAGCTTGCCGCTGGGCAGGACGTCGCCGTAGAGGACGTCGGCGATGGCGTTGCCGGCCTCGGTGCCGGGGAACCAGACTTCCATGATTGCGGTGACGTGTTTGGCGGCCCAGTCGAGCACCAGCGGGCGGCCGGAGAAGACGAGCAGCACGACGGGTTTACCGGTGGCGGCCACCGCTTCCAGTAATTGCTCCTGATTGCCGGGCAGGTCAAGGTAGGCACGGCTGCCGGCCTCTCCGCTCATGGCGTTCGATTCGCCCAGCGCGAGGACGGCGACATCGGAGTCGCGAGCGGCCTGGACGGCTTCGGCAAAGCCAGCTTGGGAATCGGCTTCGATTTCGGTGCCTTTGGCGTAAGTGAGCTGGCCGCCTGTCTTTTTTGCGCGCTCTGCAAACGCCTGGCGAATGGTGATGATGTCGGGATCGCGACCCGCTCCGCCCCAGGCCCCGACCATCTCTGAGGTTGAATCGGCGAGCGGGCCAATGAGAGCGATTTTGTGCGTCGCTGCGGAGATCGGCAGCACTGGCGTACCATTTTCCAGCTTGCTGTTCTGGAGGAGTACAAAGGACTCTTCCGCACCCTGGCGGACCAGTGGCCGGTGTTCCGGGACGGCGGCTGTGACTTCAGGCGCTTCGGCGTAGGGATGCTCGAAGAGGCCAGTGGCGAACTTGACTCTCAGCACACGGCGGACAGCCTCATCGACGACAGACATCGGTACCTGGCCGGACTTGATGAGAGAGGGCAACTGGGTGTCATAGAAGTGGGACATCATGTCGACCTCAACCCCGGCCGTGATGGCCTTGCGGGTGGCCGTTGCCGGGTCCAGCGCGATGCCGTGGTTGAGCAGTTCCATGACGGCGGTGTAGTCCGAAACGACGAAGCCGTTAAAGCCCCACTCGCCACGCAGGACTTTGCCGAGCAGGAATGGATTGGCGGTGGCGGGAACTCCGTTGAGGGCGTTGAAGGAGGACATCATGGTGGCTGCGCCGGCCTGAACGGCGGCGTGGTAGGGCGGCAGATAATCCTGGCGCAGACGAATCTCGGACATGTCTGTGGTGTTGTATTCGCGGCCGGCCTCCGCGGCGCCATAGGCTGCATAGTGCTTGACTGAGGCGGCAACATGTCCGGGGAGCGAAAGGTCGTCTCCCTGGTAGCCCCGGATATAGGCCTGTGCCATGGCGGAGCCGAGATAGGCATCTTCCCCGGCGCCCTCAGCAGTGCGGCCCCAGCGAGCATCGCGACTGATGTCGACCATGGGCGAGTAAAACCAGCGAACGCCGGCTGTGGTTGCCTCTTCCGCGGACATCCGGCAGAGACGAGCGACCAGATCCGGATCCCAGCTTGAGGCGAGGCCGAGAGGGATGGGATAGATGGTGCGATAGCCGTGAATGACGTCCGCGCCGAAGAGCAGAGGAATGTGGAGGCGGCTTTTATCGACGGCCAGGTGCTGATAGGTGTTGGTTCGTTCCTTGCCGATGGTGTTGAGCATGGAGCCCAGGCGGCCGGAGGCGGCGAGCTGCATGGAGTCGATGTGGTTGGCTGCGACGGGGTTGATGGCGACGATGACGCCCCGTTTGTCCGTAGCAGGCTTCGAAGTGTCCGCCGGAGCGGTGGGAGAATCGCCGGTGTCGTTGTACTGGACCAGTTGCCCGATTTTCTCATCCAGCGTCATCTGCCGGAGCAGCGCGTCAACTCGCGCTTCGATCTTGGGGTTGGCAAGCTGGGCATTGGAGGGGTGCACCGACTGAGCAAACCCGGAAAGCGTGAGGCCGCCCACTGCAAGGCTGAGGACGCAGCAGGCGCAGATGGCTCGGAAGGGGTGATTCCTGCGCCGGCTGGGAGAGGGCTGGCTGATGAGTGCGTCGATGCGAGTTTTCAAGACAAAAAGCCTCCGCCGTGCGGTTGATGGAACGAGTGCGATTGCCGTATTTCGCCGAGGGCCTGAAAATGGCAGTGGCAAGGATGCTTTGCAATCGCGTATAGTACCCTTCGATGCGTGAGGGCCCATGTTCGCATGCCATTGCGCAATCGTTTGCGCTAACATCAGACTTGTACCACCTGCAATTCAGGTCAGTCAAGAGACTGACTCTCTATGGCAGACCACAGCGAAGGAGTCGTGGCGATGTTTGATCGCGATGTATTGACGATGAACCGGAGGCAGGTCATCAAGGCCATTGCGGCCGCAGCCGGTTGTGCGCTGGCTCCGGGCGCTTTTGCGGCGGCTGACAGTTGGCAGGCCAGCAAAGAGGATGAGGCCTTCCTCAATGATCTGGAGCGTCAGGGATGCCTGTTTTTCTGGGAGCAGGCCAGCGACAAGACGGGGCAGGTTCTCGACCGGGCGCGCAACGATCTCGGAGGCGCGCGCGATCCGCGCACAATGGCCAGCATCGCAGCGACGGGGTTTGGACTGAGCGCGCTTTGCATCGCCGATCATCGCGGCTATCTGCCTCATGCGCAGATTGTGGAACGGGTGAAAACAACCCTGCACTGGCATCTGAACACGCTGCCGGAGGTGCATGGGTTCTATTACCACTTCACGGACATTGAGACGGGAAAGCCTGTGCCTGGCGTGGAGGTCTCCTCAATCGACACATCGCTGCTGCTTTGCGGAATTCTGACGGCAGGCGCCTATTTTGAGGACAAGGAGATACGTTCGCTGGCGCAGCAGATTTATGAGCGCGTGGACTGGCCCTGGATGCTGAATGGCGGCAAGGCATTCTCGATGGGCTGGCATCCTGACACAGGGTTCCTCGAATCGCGCTGGAACAAATACTGCGAGTTGATGATGATCTACCTGCTGGCAATCGGCTCGCCAACCCATCCGGTTTCGCCAGACCACTGGAACAGCTTTACGCGTCCGGTAATTCACTACAACGGTTACGAATATATCAGCGGAGACGACCCAATTTTTACGCACCAATATTCGCAGGCCTGGTATGACTTCCGCGACAAGCGCGATGCTTATGCAAACTATTTCGACAACTCGGTGACAGCCACGCGTGCGCACAAGGCGTTCTGCCTTTCTTATCCGCAGTGGTACAACGACGACTACTGGGGTATGTCGGCGTCGGACACGGAAACAGGATACGCGGCCTGGGGCGGGCCGCCGGCGCAGGGTGATATCAACGGGGCAGTCGTTCCTTGCGCGGCGGCAGGATCGCTGGCCTTTCTTCCGGCCGATTGCCTGCATGTATTGCGGGCAATGCGTGCGAAGTGGGGCAAGCTGGCGTGGGGACGCTACGGGTTTGTGGATGCGTTTCATCCGGCGACCAACTGGTATGACCCGGATGTGCTGGGAATCGACCAGGGCATTTCGGTGATTATGGCGGAGAACCTGCGTTCTGGGCTGATCTGGAAGGCATTCATGCGCAATAAGTCGAGCGTGTTAGCCATGCAGCGAGTTGGATTCCACGCGATGGGACAGCCCGCATGAAGCGTATTTCCTATGACAGCCGGTGCGACCCAAACTTAAAAGCGGACTTATGTGGTGAAGCAATCTATGATTGGAGAAACCATAAGTGACCAAATCTCCGCTTAAGCCGATCACACTGAAGGAGCTCGCAGCGATTCTGGAGCTCTCGCAGTCCACAGTCTCGCGCATCGTCAACGGTGCGGCTGCTGCGCACCGGATTGCTCAGGAAACGCAGGAGCGAGTTCTGCACGCGGCGGCGCTTTATGGTTACACCGCCAACACGGTAGCGAGGAGCCTGCGCCAGAAGCGGACCTATACGATTGGCGTGATTGTTCCGGAGATCAGCGAAGGATATTCGACAGCGGTATTGAGCGGCATTGAAGACGAGCTTCTCAAGGACGGTTTCTTCTATTTTGTCGTCAGCCACCGTCATCGTGCGGATTTGCTTGAGGGTTATCCGCGCATGATGCTGGCACGATCGGTTGAGGGCATCATCGCTGTCGATACGCCGCTGGAACAGGAACTGGCGGTGCCGCTGGTGTCCGTCTCGGGGCACAGGCGGCGGAGCGGTGTGATCAACATTGAGCTGCACCATGAACAGGCGGCACACCTGGCGCTGGAGCACTTGCAGAGCCTGGGGCACACGCACATTGCCTTCATCAAAGGACAGGAATTCAGCTCCGATACCAACCAGCGCTGGCAGGCGATTGTCGATGTGGCAAAAACGCTGGGCATCGAAGTCGACTCGCAGCTGGTGGTGCAGTTGCAAGGGCCTGAGCCGGGGCCGGGGCCGGGGCTGGAGGTTACGCGGGAACTGCTGAAGACCGGCTTGCCTTTCACGGCGATCTTTGCCTTCAACGATGTTACGGCGATTGGCGCGATTCTTGCGCTGCGCGAAGCCGGACTCAAGGTGCCGCGCGATGTGTCGGTGCTGGGCTTTGACGACGTGCTCATTGCGTCCACCAACAACCCTGCGCTGACCACGATTCATCAGCCTTTGCGGGCCATGGGGCAGGCTGCGGCAACCACGCTGCTGGGCCTGATTCGCAACGAGGTTCCAAAGCCGCATCCGCCGGTTATCACGGTCTATCCCAAGCTTGTGGTGCGCGATTCGACGGCGTTGATGACTCCGCGGGCGGCGCCGGCATCCGCAGACGTGGAAGGCTAAGGCAACTCGTTCGTTGTTGCGCATAAGCCTGGACAAGAACTACAGAACAAGAAAGGAGGGCGCGCGCGACGCACCCTCCTTTTTTAATTAACTTGCCAGTAGTTAGAAATTGAAGCGCGCCTGTAGGTCGATGGTTCTCGATCCGAGCGCACCCGATGCTTGACCAAGATTTGAACTTCCAATGTTGTTCGAGAGGCCTGGGTTGAGGTTTAACAGGTTAAAGGCGTTGAGCATGTCGGCCTTGAATTCGATTTTCGCGTTTTCTCCCAGGACTTTCATATTCGGCAAACCGAAGGCCTTGGCGATGGTCAAATCGACATCCCTGTATCCGGGACCGGGAAAAGAGTTGCGACCGATTCCCGGCGGCGGGATGAAGTTGGTTGTCGACTGTCCAGCATTATCCGTGATGGCGGCTTCATAGTTCGGCACTTCGAAGTAGTTATTCGAAAACTGGTCGTTGTTCGCACCTGTGTTGGCCGTGCCTGGATTGGAGAAATTGCTTCCCGTCTTGAAGGCTTCGTTGCTGGTGCTGTGGCCGCCTCCTCCAAGATAGTGGGGACGCAGGCTCTGATATCCGTAGTTGCAGCTGTTGCAATAGATCTGGTGTGGCTCGGTATAAACCGGAGTCCACCCGAAGCCTGAGTGAAGGGTTGCGATGCCGCTCAGCGACCATCCACCAGCGACCTTCTCTGCCCAGGCATGGCTACCGTGAAAGAAAACCGGCTGCCAGGTGCCAAAGACCTTGAAGGAATGGTTGATGTCAAAATCGGACCGGCCGTAGGAGTATTTGGGGTTGTACAGATAGGCGTCCCGAGAGTACGGGCCAGAGTCTGTATCCGAGCTGCGCGCCCATGTGAACTGCGCCTCAGCAGAGAAGGTATGAGAGAACTCCTGCTTGAGTCCGGCGAGCATCATGTTGTTCATCGACCAACCGCCGCTGCCAAAAGTGTTCACACCGTTGACCAGTGGGTTCTGCGCAGCGCCCTGAATCTGTCCCAGAGCGGTGGCGTCATAGTTGTAGAGCAGATGGCGGCCCACGCTGCCCTCATAGCCGAGATTCGCGACCAGGGAGTGACCGAAATCGTACTCGGTATCGAGCGAGTAGTGTTCGAGGTACTGGGTGGGCATATTGCCGGGCAAACCGCCCAGGTTGGCGCCGCCTGCCGTGGGCAAACCTGCGGAGTTGAATGTGGTGATGGCGTTGGGGTTGGACGGGTAGCCGAAAATGTTGGTTGGGCTGCTGGATACCGCGTAAACGATATTTGGGTTGATCTGCGTGGGTCCTTTGCTGGAGCTTGAAAGGTAGTTCGATCCGGGCGGGTTGTAATCGTAATTGTTGGAGTTTGCAATCTGCTCCTGGTTGTAGTTCAGCCCGAAGCCGCCGCGAACAACCAGTTTGCCGGCGTCGCGCAGCGGGCTCCAATTGAAGCCGAACTGCGGTCCGAAGTTCATCTTTTGTGCTGTCCACGCGCCAACGCCAGTATGCAAAGAAATCCCAGTCAAGAGGGCGCTGCCGCTGCCAAACGAAAGCACACCCTGGTTGTTATCCTTGTCGGTGAGCGGTCCAAAGTAGGAGTAGCGCAGGCCGGCACTCAGGGTCAGGTTGGGACGAATCCTCCAGTCATCCTGGAAGAAGCCGCCGAAAAGATTCTGACGGTTGTCGTTGCGGTAGCCTCCAGGAATGCCGGTGGTTGCTTGAAACGGACCGCCTTCGGCCTCCGGAGCGTCGTTCACAAAATCCCAAAGATTGTAGAAGGTGTAGTTCGGCGCTCCGATGGGGTCGTTCAGATAGTAAAGCCGGGTTAAATCGAAGCCGAACTTCATGGTCTGCGAACGCAGAACCTTGGTGGCAACATCCTTGTAACCGTAGGTCCACTGGTCGAGATGGTTGGGGGACCCCACGCTGAACCCACCGATGTTGATACTTCCAATGCCTGAGACATCCGCCTGGGGCAGACCAAAGGGAGCCTGAGGATTGCTGGCGAGTTCGTTGTAACGCCACCCAGCGGCGTTGGCGCGGGCTTCATTCAAGAAGGTAGGCCCGAAGGTATGGTTCCAGATAACCGAGAAGGCATCGTTGATCTGCGAATGATTGAAGAGGTCGTAGCCCAGTCCGCCGTTATAGGTTGTGGTGGTGGCGGGGACCCAGTAGATTGCAAAGCTGGCGTGATCCTTGCTGGTTACATCCGCATCCAGACGCCCGTTGTACTGCTTGAAATCGCTGCTGGTTGGATTGCTGGTGCTGTAGAAGGCGATATCAGGGACGGTCGAAAGTCCACTGCCCACCCCGGGTGTGTTGTTGTCGACATAGGTAAGATCCTGCTTGCCCAAACCGGTCGTGAGCGGAGAACCGATGTTCAAGCCCCCCGAAACGGTCGCGCAATTTACGCCTTCAATCAGGCCCGCAGTACCGCAGTTTGCAGTGGTGATGACCGTCCCGAGAACCGCTGCCTTGGGAAAATTCAGATAGGTTGCGGCGATGCTGCCCGTGGGAGCCAACGGTGCAAGCTGAGAGGTTGAGTACCATCCGGTGCCTGTCGAGGGGGTATTCTGATTTTGTCCCTCGTAGTTGAAAAAGGCAAAGACCTTGTTTTTCCAAATCGGCCCGCCAACGCTGCCGCCCAGTTGGTTGTAACGGTCTGAATCCCTGAGCAGACCGCGTTCAACCGGCGTGCCGGGCGCAACAGATTGGGAGCCGTTCCAACGCTGGTACGCATTCATTCCCGGGCGGAAAACCTCGACGAATGCACTCCCGTGAAGCTCGTTGGTTCCGCTCTTTGAGGTGATTTCAGTAATCGCACCCGAGAAGCGGCCATTTTCAGCATCGTAAGCATTGGTGACGACTTTGATGTTGCTGACCGAATCCTGACTGGGAGTAACGACAGTCGATCCGCCCCAAACGGCGCTGACCGTGTTGATACCGTCAACGGTGTAGCTGTTGTTTTCAAACTGGCCGCCATTGGCGTTTGCCGACGCGCCGCTTTCTGTGGCAAAGATGCTGCTGGAGCCTCCCAGGTTGCCGCCGCCACCGTTGCTGGCTCCGGATTGCGTGCCGGGCGCCGCAAAACCTCCGCCTCCGGCCTGCTGCGCCCCATCGGAGAGGACACCGGGAGCCATTTGAATGACACTGATCACGTTGCGCTGGAAAGACGGCATATGCTGGATTTGATTTTCTGAAATCGTTGTCCCGGTGTCCGCTGTTTCTGTATCCAGAACCGGCTGGGTTGAGGCGTTCACGGTCACCGTCTCGGAATCGGAGCCAATTTGCAGTACAACGTTCAAAGCATTCGGCTGCTCCGGAATCAACTGGAGGTCGTCGAGAACCTTCTTTTTGAAGCCCTCTCTGGTGACAACCAGCGTGAAGTGATCGGCCGGAAGAGCGTTGAAGTTGAAGATGCCGGCGCTGTTGCTGGTTCGAACCACTGTCTCGTTGGTTGACTTGTTTGTGAGCGTGAGTGTCGCGCCTGGAACCAACGCGCCCGTCGGGTCAGCCACAGTTCCTTGGATGGAGGTCCGGTATTGCGCACGGGCAGGAGTGGCGAGGCACAGCAACAGCAGCAGTGCGCAGCAGCCTGAGAGCGCTGCGAGCAGAGCACTTGCTTGCCGCTTCTGGGATGGCCGTTTCGGGAGTGGAATTCTGGCTGAATCAAGCAGTTGCATTTGGGTCTCCTCAATCAAAGCAGTTGCCGTCCAAGGGCGGACGTTGGGGGTAGCGGAAGCGCATCTGGGGGTAAGAACATATCTCTTGCACAATCGATTGCGCAACGTCGTATTGTTACCACTGGCGAGATTTAACTGTCAACTGAATCTTTGCCGATCAGGGCTCAGATTGATTTTGTGAACACGGTGTATGCTGGTCAACGAACGTCGCAGGCAAGCAGACGACATGCGGGAAGGATACTGGTGGAAATGCAGAGTCTATTGGTCAAGAAGAGACACTTTAGCCCTGGTTTTTGGGTGCTGACATGTATTTTTAGCATGATCGCGGCAAGTTTACCTGCTTTGGGGGCCGGCCAGCGGACACCCCTGGCCTTGAAGACGGACGATGTGCTGCCGACGGGAAACGAGTGGATTGCGCTGCCGGATATCCGGGCGGCGGATGGAGCACTGGGGACGTTCAACGTGATCTCCATGCGCGACCGGGGGCTGCTGCAGGTGGCGGGGCCGGGCGGTGGGCCGGTTTTGCAGCCGTATTTCACGGCGGGCAATAAGCCGCTCACGATTCATGACCCCCAGTGGGAGCTGATTGAGTATTGGATTCCCACGGCGCACCAGACGGTGGACGGGATGGAGGCGACGCTGACCTGGTGCGCGCCGCCAGGGTCGCGGGCTGCATTCTTGCGCTTGACGCTGACCAACCGGCGGGCGGAGCCGGTGCCGGTATCGCTGGGCCTCAAGGGGCAGTTCGGCAGCCTGAGCCGTGTGACCTATGTGCCGGTGGAGTTGCGCGGGGAGCGGGTGGTGGGCGAGGCGGCGTGGGTTTCTCCGGGAGAGACGTTCAGCTTTATTACAAGCGATACAAAATTTGCCTGGTCGGTGATTCATCCCGAATCGCAGGCGGAGGTGACGGAGCCTCCGGTGTCGGCGACTCCGGCGCTGGATGCGAAAAAAGACGTGACGCTGAAGCCGGGCGAGAGCACGGAGGCGCTGTTTATTCTGGGGGTGGGGGTGGAGGAGTTCAGCGCGTCGCATGCGGCGCGGGCGCTGCACGAGATGCTGGAGCGCAACGGCGCGGAGGGGATGATTGAGCAGACGGCGGCGTGGCTGAAGGCGCGGACGCGGACGACAGGGCAGGCTGACCTGGATGTGTCGATGAACAGGAATTTTCTGTTTACGGAGCTCTACGCGTGGGGCAAGACGATCGATACGGAGCAACTGGTGGGGATTACGTCGCGGAGTCCGAGGTATTACGTGTCGGCTGCCTATTGGGACCGGGATGCGATGCTGTGGAGTTTTCCGGCGCTGCTGGATATCGACACGCCAATGGCGCGGGAGGCGCTGAACTACGCCCTGACTACGCAGTTACGCAATGCAGGCACGCATAGCCGGTTTATTGACGGGATTGTGCTGGAGGACGGGTTCCAACTGGACGAGGCGGTGGCGCCGATTCTGGCGCTGGCGACTTATGTGGAGAAGACCGGCGACGACGACTTTCTGCGTGCGCACAAGGATGCAGTTACAATTCTGCGCGACCGGCTGCTGGGACGTTATGACGCGGCGACAGGATTGTATTCGTCGCTGCAGGACTCACAGGACGAGTTTCAGCCGCTGCCGTTTTTGACTTATGACAACGTGCTGAGCTGGCGGGCGCTGCTTGATCTCTCCGCGCTGCTCAAGCGGCAGGGTGATACGGCCGGTGCAGAGGATATGAGCAAGAAGGCGGAGGATTTGCACGCGGCGGTGATGGCGCATTGCGTGTCCAGCGGCGCACCTGGGGCTGCCGGACCGATGTTTGCCTCGGCGACGGATGGAAAGCAGTTTGTATTTACTGAGATTCCGCCGGGATCGCTGATGAAGTTGCCGGCGCTGGGATTCATTGCGGAAACCGACCCGGTGTTCGTGAATACCTATAAGTGGCTGCACTCGGCTCACTATAAGTACTCTTACTGGGACCAGCCTTACGGGCTGCCTGGGAGTTATCGGCTGGTGTTTACGACTTCATGGAGCATTGCGGACCACTTATCGCTAACCCTGGGCAAAGAGCAGGCGTTGAAGGTGCTGCGGGCGAGTGGCTGGGACGGAGGTATTATCACCGAAGGAGTGAGTGCGACGACCGGGCAGATGGACCAGGCCGGCCGGGCCTTTGCGACGGCCGCTGGCTACATGGCTCATGCAATCTGTAAACTTGCTTGCACGGACCGGTAGTGGTGCCCAGCGATTCAAAGGAGTGCATG
>Ga0302319_10010877_pt1 | contig 17298 bp, 17 predicted proteins | sample Bog_T0_2_FD_203319 | JGI IMG/M metagenome (GOLD analysis project Ga0302319, IMG submission 203319) | Peat permafrost microbial communities from Stordalen Mire near Abisko, Sweden - Bog_T0_2 | ecosystem: Environmental > Terrestrial > Soil > Wetlands > Peat | place: Sweden: Abisko, Stordalen Mire...
GAAAAACATCGTCAGGTCCGGCGCGCAGGCAAAACTGTAATTGCCGCGCACCCAATCCGGCGGGCAGCCGCGCGTCACATCCCGCGCAAACGCCGTGAACACATAGCGGTCGCACAGCACGATGTAACCCGCCCGCAGCAGCGGCACCAGATGGCGCTCATAGCGGTCCGCAAAGTCCGTCGCGTGAATCAGGCTGAAGGTGGTCGGCGTGAGCAGTTCGCGCTTCTTGCCCTTGCTCGTCGCGGATTTCACCAGCTCGGAAGAGTTCCATTCGCTGAAATAGACCTTGATGCCCTCGGCTTCCAGCCAGCGTTTGAGCAGGTAAATCTGCGTGGACTTGCCCGAACCGTCGAGGCCTTCGACGGCGATGAGCCGGCCCGGAAAATTGGATTCGGCAAATGTTTTCATGGTTTGCAACCCGTGTATTCGTTCAATTTAACGAAATTCTCTGTCGTCACAAGCCCAAGAGTTTATCAAATCCTCCGGCGATCATTGTGACAATCTGGTGAAAATTGTCCGCCACCCTACCTCATCCCCGCGGGACCGCCGGACGAGTCCCCAAACAACCTTATTTCAACCACCCCACCCCTTCTCCCACTCGGGGGAGAAGGCTGGGATGAGGGGGCAGTCACTCTATGGGAGCCAAGTCTTGAATTATAGTCCGTCATTCCGGCGGGACGAGTTCCACGATTCCCCCCAAACCCTTAATCGGTCTCCGGTCTCCGGTCTCCGGTCTCAAGTTTCCGTTTTCCCCGCCTCTGCTTTCAATTTTCTTCTCTGCGTTGAATTCATTTCTGGACCGGTTGACAACTCTAAACGGTTCCATTATGGTTCCGGCATGGCGGAATATACGCTCAAGAACATTCCCGAAGAAATTTATCACCGCGCCCAGGCGGCCGCCGAAGGCAGCTTGCGTTCGCTTAACCAGGAAATCATCTTCCGTCTGCGCCGTTCGTTTGACGCGGAAGACGCCCGTACCTCCGCGCTCCATGCCCGTTGGATTATGGCCGCCCTTGAATCCGGGCCGGCCAAGCCGTTGCGGGGGGCCGCCTTGGACGCGGCGTTTGCCCGTGGCGTCCGTCGGGCCAAAGCGCGGAGGAGCGGCGGGTGAATTTGCTTTATCGCCCGCTTTTTCTTTCCGACCTTGCTGAATGCGCCGATTACCTTTGCACCGAGGCCCGTGAGCCGGTTGCTGCCGACTGGTATCAGTCCCTTAAGAAAGCCTTGGACCACATCCGGCGGGTGCCGGAGATCGGCCGCCTCCGCACCGATCTGCCCGAGACGGAAATTCGCACGTTGAACTTGCGGAAATATCCCAATTATCTGGTTTTTTACCGGCTCGAAAAGGGTTCCATTGAACTGTTGCGCATCCGCCACGGCATGATGAATCTCCCGGAACTGTTTTCGGAATAGCCGAGTTGCCAAGCCCTCTCATCGGCTTTCATCCGCACCTTTCAAATTTCAGGTTTCCGGTTTCAAGTTTCCGCTTTCAATTTTCTCTGTTGCGTTGAATTCATTTTTGCACCGGTGTAGGCAATATCATCACCGCCGGCCTCGGCCAACCGCGTTGCGGTTGATTCGGCGTGCCGGTTCGCAGCCCCGTCAGGAGCGAAATCTTTGTAGCCACCCGCGCCACCCCATTCCCCAGCCCCGTCGGGGCGGCATCGCCTGCGGAGCGCGGCGTTCATGCCGCTTCACCTTACGCAAACCTGCGCGCGTTAAAATCTTTTAACGCTCTCGCTCATTCGCCCGCTGAAGCGACCTAAAGGTCGCGCTCCTCCGCGAATCCCAACGGGATCCAAATCCATCAGCTCGCGGTTCGCAGTCCGCGCTGGAAAATAATTCAACTTCGCGCCTGCACCGTGCCCAATCCGCCGTCCACGCCGATGACCTGGCCGGTGACCCATTTCTGCTCCACGTCCAGCAGCCAGCAGATGGCCGAGGCCACGTCTTCCGGTTCGCCGATGCGCCCGAGCGGATGCAGCGCAGCGGACAGCTTGGCGATGGTTTCATTTTGCGTGAGCGACTTGGTTAACTCCGTGCGCGTCAAACCGGGCGCGACGCAATTCACCCGCACGCCGAACCGGGCATAACTTGCCGCGGCCGCCAGCGCCAGTCCTTCCACGCCGGCCTTGGCGGCGGCGATGGCTTCGTGGTTCACGAACCCGCGCCGGGCGGCGACCGAGGAGCAGAGCACGATGCTGCCGCCGCCGGGCTGCTTCATCATCACCCGCGCGGCGGCGCGAAGAAGATTGAAGGCGGTGGTGAGATTGGTGGCGAGGGTGTCGGCAAATTCCTGGTCGGTAATCGAGTGCGCGGGCTTCAGCAGGATGGAGCCAGCGCAGTTCACCAAGCCGTCAATGCGTCCGTGGCTGGTGAGGACAGATTGAATCAAGGCGTCCACCGCCGCACTGTCGCGGGCGTCGAGCGGGAAGGTTTGGGCGCCGGTTTCGGCAGCGACCGTAGCGAGGCGCTCAGCATTACGTCCGGCGAGAATCAATTTGCCGCCGCGCGCGGCCTGTTTGCGGGCCACGGCGGAACCGATGCCGCCGGCACCACCGACAATAATCATTACGGGGGAAGATTCGTTGGTCATAAATCAATTTTCTTTCGTCAGCGCGTTGATCATTCCATTGAAGATGAAATGGTGCAAGGGCAGCACCGCGTACCAGTAAAGCCGGCCGGAAACGCCGCGGGGGCGGAAGGTGGCGGTCTGGACGAGCTGATCGCCGTCTTTGGTCGCGAGGATTTGAAACTCCAGCCACGCCTCGCCGGGCAGGCGCATTTCGGCGAAGAGCAAAAGTCGTTTGGCGTTCTGGTCCGCCACCAGCACGCGCCAGAAATCCAGCGCATCGCCCACTTCGATGTCGTTGACATGGGTGCGGCCGCGGTTCAAGCCCACACCGCCGACCATTTTATCAAGCATACCGCGCAACGCCCAGAGCCAGTGGCCGTAATACCAGCCGGTCTCGCCGCCAATGCTCCAGACGCGCTGCCAGACCGGTTCCACGCGACGGGTGACCTTGCGCGTCTGCACGTCTTTGAAACAACCGTGCTGCGGCACGTTGACCGATTGCATCAGCGCCAGACTCGCGCCGGACGAGGCGAAGGAATCCTTCCAGCCGCTGACGACGTTGCCGGATTCGATGCGTGCCAGCGCCAGTTCCACGGCCTTCTTGTAGGAGATGAGGGTGATGCCGAGTTGTTCCGCAAGATCGTTTTGGCGCGGGACGGTGTCAATCTTCATGCTATCGACCAGATTAGCCGCCAGCGCAAAGGACGTGGACGTGATGAAGTAAAGCCAGTAGGAGGAGAGGCGCGGCGTCATGACCGGCACGGTGATGATGAGCCGGCGCAAGCCGCGCACCTCGGCAAACTGGGTGAGCATCTGCCGGTAGTTCAGGATTTCGGGGCCGCCGATGTCAAAATCCAGGTTAAAGGTTTCTGCACGCAACATCACCCCGACGAGAAACTGGATGACGTTGCGGACGGCGATGGGCTGGCCACGCGTCTGCAGCCATTTTGGCGCGATCATCACCGGCAATTTTTCGACCAGATCGCGAATGATTTCAAATGAAGCGCTGCCGGAACCCACCACGATGCCCGCCCGCAATACGGTGCAGGGAATCCGGCCGGACCGTAAGATCTGTTCGACCGCCAAACGCGAGGTGAGATGCGCGGAAAGGGCTTTTTCATTCACGATGCCGCTGAGATAGACAATCTGGCGGCAACGGGTTGGTTCCAGCAGTTCGCAAAACCGGTTGGCCGTTTGTCGCTCCGGTGCGGCAAAATCGCCGATGACACTGTTCATGGAATGAATCAGATAAAACGCGACATCAAGGTCTTGGGGAAACTCCTGGGGCGATTCAGCTTTCAGAAAATCCAGCTCGATGGTGTGGAGGCGTTCATGCCGCAGGAGAAAATCAAAGCGTGCCTGGTCGCGCACACAGCAAAACAGTTCTTGTCCCTGCTCCAGCAGAACGGGAATCAGGCGACGGCCAATGTAACCGTTGGCTCCGGTGATGAGAATCTTCAACGCGCTAACACAGTAACCCATGCTGCGATTCCAGCAACCGCAACCAAATTTCGCGTCCGCCGGTTGTCATAATTAACCCATCCGGGATTTTAAAACACCGAGGTCCGCAGCCTGTTTCTTAACGGTGCAATGCGTGTGGGTTAATGAGGAAGCCCAAGATGAAGATCACGAAGGCCAGCAGTTGAAGAAAGAAGGGTTTTCTGGCCTCCGGCCAATGGACGATCAAAAAGAAGAGTTGGACGATGGGAATGAAAAAACAGGCCAGCCCCCAAAGGACACTTTCCCGGAAAGCAGCAACCAGAAACCAAAGACTGCCGAAAAGGAAAAGAACAGACCCCAGGACAATCAACGAGAAGGCAACGAGGTTCATGGACGGCATGGTTGTGATTTAAGTCCAATCCTGTCAACAAGGAAGCGGACGGGCTCACCTTCACCCAGTGCCTTCCTTTGGGTTGGTAATTTAGTCAACGCAATCCGGCGTTTCGGCTGTGTTTGTACGCCCTGTGAACTTCGCCACCGGGCCACGCCTCCATTTTAGTTCAGCCGCATCGGCATGACCACGTAGAGGAACGGGCCGTTGATTTTGACGACGCCGGGGCTGAGTTCGTCGATGAGTTCGATGAACACTTCGTCCTCGGTCAGCGCATTGAGCGGATCGATGAGGTAGCGGGGATTAAAGGCGATGGCGAGTTCCTTGCCCTTGTAATTGATGGCCATGGTCTCGCGGGCTTCGCCGACTTCCGGGGAATTAGCCGTTATGGTGAGGATATTTTTGCCGAAGGTGAGCCGGACGGAGTTGGCCTTTTCACTGGTCATGATCTCGGCGCGCCGGAGCGCCTGCACGAGTTCCTCGCGACCCAGAGCAATGCGTTCCTTGGCCTCGCCGGGAATGACCTGTCGGTAATTGGGGTAATTTCCCTCGATCAGCTTGGTGATGAGCAACACGGAAGGTCCGGCTTCGTTTTTGAGCGCGAATGAGGCTTGGTTCTCGCCAAACTTGAGTTCCACTTCGCCTTTGTCCTGGAGGAGGCGGTTGAGTTCGTTGATGGCCTTGGCCGGCACGATGAATTCCCCGGCGCTCTTCTCGGAGATGTCCACTTCCTCATCCACCAGCGCCAGGCGGCGGCCATCGGTGGCAACGAGCGTCATCTTGCCATCTTTTAGACTGACGAAGATGCCGTTTAGGACATAACGGGATTCATCGGTGGAAACGGCAAAACTGGTCTTCCGGATCATCGCCCGGATGTTTTCCTGCGTTTGGGTGACTTTTTTGTCATCCTTGAATTTTGGGAGCGGCGGAAATTCATCAGCGGCCAAACCATGAATTTTGAAGAAAGAAGAACCGCTGCGGATGCTGGATAGATTTTTTTCGTCGGTTTCTATTTCGATCTCGCCGTTGAGTTCGCGGACGATGCCAAAGAGTTTTTTTACGGGCAGCGTGGTGGCACCTGGTTTGATCACCTTGGCCTCAACTTTGCAGGCGATCGTCACATCGAGATCCGTAGCGGTAAACTCCACGTGGCTGCCCTCGGCGCGAATGAGGACGTTGGAAAGAATCGGCAGCGTGGTGCGGGTGCTGACGACATTTTGCACTGCTTGCAGCCCGGCGATGATCTGGTCTTTCGTGATCGTGAGGTTCATGCGCTTATAATATTCTGTCTTCTTTAAAAAATTCTATTCTTATTAAGGGCTGTGAACAAGCCCAACAACATTCACTTCGGCAATCAGCACCGGTCAAATCTTAAAATCACACGTGCGACCAGTTCAAGCTATACGAGCGGGAAAAATAAAAAAGTAAAAGTTACTGGCTTCATCCACATTCCATTCACATTCCGTTGGCAGGGAAACCAACCCTACGAGCGCGGCCAACGACCCCCGGCAAAACCGAGCAAACAAATTCAACTTCTTCAGCCGAAGAATCACGACCCAAGGAAAACCTAACCAAAGAATTTGCAGATTCAATTTTGCCAATCGCCTCAATCACGTGACTTGGGTCCAAAGAACCAGCCGAACAGGCGGAACCGCTCGATGCACAAATTCCCTCCAAATCCAGACCAGCCATCAGGGAGATGCTATCCGCGCCGCGAACCACGAAAGCAAGGGTGTTGGCGAGACAATCAGATTTAGGACTGACGATGTCACAAAATTCAATGTTTTCGATCGAAGCGGACAAAGAAGACAGCAAAGGTTTAAACTTGGAGCGAACAAAAACGGGCGGGGCAATGAATTTTTCCAAAGCGGACACCATCCCAATAATGGCCGGTAGATTCTCAGTTCCGGCGCGGCGTTCTTGTTCATGACCGCCGCCAAACAAAATTGGATGGGGTTGAAGCGGGGATTTTAGAAAGAGCAGGCCTGCGCCCTTTGGCCCATGAAACTTGTGAGCACAAACGGAAACCAAATCGGCATGGAATTGTTGAATATTAACCACCGGTTCCTTCCCAAACCATTGAACCGCATCCGAATGGAAAACAATGCCCCGATCACGACAAACGGCCCCTAGGGCGGCCACCGGCTGAAGCGTGCCGATTTCGTTGTTAGCGGCCATGATGGAAACCAGAATAGTGTCCGGCCGAATGGCCTGTTTCAAATCCTCCACCGCCACGCGACCGGCGGCATCAACCGGCAGGCGGGTGACGGAAAACCCCTCGTATTTTTCCAAATAGTCGAACGATTGCAGGACCGCGTCGTGTTCGACCGAGGAAGTGATCAAATGCCGGCCTTTGGCGGCCAGCCCGCGGGACGTCCCAAAAATGGCGAGGTTGTTTGCCTCCGTTCCGCCGCTTGTGAAGATGATTTCACTTGGCTTGGCCCCGAGCAATGCGGCCGCGCGATCGCGGGCGTCGTCGAGCAGCGCCCGCGCCTTGCGCCCCACGTGATGAACGCTCGACGGGTTGCCCCAAACCTCGCCGAAAAAGGGCAGCATCGCCTCGCGCACGCCCGGATCGAGCGGCGTCGTGGCGTTGTAATCAAAATAAACCGAGCGCGGCACCCGCCCATCTTTGAAGAAACGCCGGGCGGCGACGAGACAAAAAGTTCGCGAGGGGCACCGTTTTGAGTAAATTAGTCCCCCATGAACACGCGGGTAAAGATTTGCGGCATCACCAGTGTCGCCGATGGGCAAGCGGCCGCCGAAGCGGGCGCGGACCTGATCGGACTGATGTTTTACGAACCCAGTCCGCGGTACGTCTCGCTGGACGCGGCGGCGGGGATTGCCCGCGCGCTGCCGCCGGAGGTACAACGCGTCGGCGTATTTGTGAATCCGACCACCGAACTCGTCCGGCGCGCCATCGGGGAATGCCAGTTGAGCCTGCTGCAATTTCACGGGGACGAACCCCCGGATTTCTGCACGCAATTCGGACTGATGAGCCTGAAGGCTTTTCGCATCCGGGATGCCGCCTCGCTGGACGCGCTGCCAAACTATGAGACGGACGGCTACCTGCTGGACGCCTATTCGCCGGAAGCGCGCGGGGGCACCGGCGAAAAATTCAACTGGGACCTGGCCGTGGAAGCGCAGAAATTCGGCAAGCCGATCTTTCTAGCCGGCGGATTAACGCCGGCAAACGTGGCCGCCGCCGTGAAACAAGTCCAGCCGTTCGCCGTGGATGTTTCCAGCGGCGTGGAATCGGCGCCCAGCAAAAAGGATCCCGCGAAGGTGAAGGCATTCATCGCGGCGGCAAAATCTGTTTAAAAAACAGGATTGCCAAAAATTTATTTTTCCTTGATCGAGCTGTTTACTGCGAAGCGATTTTCTTTCCAAACATCGTGGTGAATTTTCCAAACATGACATCGAGCCGATAGATGTGTGAAGGATAGGCCAGCATCTCATCCAGTAGTTCTGACCGAAGGAAGTTACGGCCGCCTGGACCGATATCATGCGCGTCTCGTGCCGCAGAATCGGGAAAAGCTTCAAAAATTCCAAAAGTTGTGTCGGAGAACCGGCAGCCAAACCATGGACCAGTGCCCGGTTCCTGTTCTACCCCGGCTAAAATGTCGCGCAGGAATTGTTCCACTTTGTCACCCATTCCGGGCTTGGCTTCAAGATTGATATAATAGGCCTTATGCCCCCGCTTGTCGTCAACGCCACTCCGAACCCAGCCCGCGTGGATTTCAGTTTGCCCGGGATTGGGATTGGGACCGGGTGATGTTCCGGCTTGGAGATTTTGTTTTGGAACGGAGGTTGTATTCATATTTTGAAGAGTGAAAATACACAGGAACATAATCGTTGCTATGGGGTGTTTTACCCAGAAGGGAAATTCGATCTGCAGCTGCATTCGTGGCCGAAAGTAAATTCTCTTTGCGCCGTTTGCGGCTTTACGTGAGAATTAACGCATGAGCTCAGTTCTCGCAGAAAATTTGCCCGACGCCACCGGCCATTTTGGTCCGTTCGGCGGACGTTACGTGCCTGAAACGTTGATGCACCCGCTGCAGGAATTGGAGGAAGAATATTTCCGCGCGCAGCACGATCCGGAATTTCAGAGGGAATTGAGTTATTACCTCACGGAATTCGTCGGCCGCCCTTCACCGCTGTATTTTGCCGAACGGCTCACCAAGGAACTCGGCGGCGCGAAGATTTATCTAAAGCGCGAAGACCTCAACCACACCGGCGCGCACAAGATCAACAACGCCCTCGGCCAAATCCTGCTCGCCAAACGCATGGGCAAGACCCGGATCATCGCCGAAACCGGCGCGGGGCAACATGGCGTTGCCTCCGCCACGGTCGCGGCGATGTTTGGGATGAAATGCGTCATCTACATGGGCGCGGTGGATTGCCAGCGGCAGGAACTCAACGTGTATCGCATGAAAATGCTCGGCGCGGAAGTCGTGCCGGTGCATGCGGGGCAAAAGACCTTGAAGGAAGCGGTCAACGAAGCCATGCGCGACTGGGTCACGAATCTGCGCAACACGCATTACATTCTCGGCACGGCTTACGGCGCGCATCCGTATCCGGTGATGGTGCGGAATTTCCAGCGTATCATCGGCGACGAGGCGCGCGCGCAGATTTTAGAAAAGGAAAAACGGCTGCCCGACATGCTCATCGCCTGCGTCGGTGGCGGGTCGAACGCCATTGGACTATTTTATCCGTTCCTCGACGACAAGTCCGTGAAGCTCGTCGGCGTGGAAGCCGGCGGACTCGGCATCAAGCCCGAGCAGCACGCGGCGCGGTTTCAGGGCGGCTCGCTCGGTGTATTGCAAGGCACGCGCAGCTACATTTTGCAGGACGAATTCGGCCAGATCCAATCCACGCACAGCGTCAGCGCCGGACTCGATTATGCCGCCGTCGGGCCGGAACACGCGTGGTTGCGCGACGCCAGCCGCGCGGAATACACCTACGCCACCGACGACGCGGCGCTCGCCGCCTTCATGAAACTCGCGCGCTTGGAAGGCATCATCCCCGCGCTGGAAAGCGCCCACGCCGTGGCCGAGTGCATGGTCCGCGCGCCGAAGCTGCCGAAGGATGCGCTCATCATCGTGAACCTCTCCGGTCGCGGCGACAAAGACGTGGCGCAAGTGGCGGCGAAGGTGAAGTTGGAGATGCCGAAGTAACAAATGAAATTGGGATTTTATTTTTGACGAAATGAACGAATACCAATTGATGCGAAGACGGCAAACCATGCAGCCGGAAAAAACCCACGAAATTGGTGATATTGCGGAGGCCCCTAAACCCAAGAAAATCCTGATTTTGGAGGACGATCTTGTCTTGGCCCTCCTGCTGAAGGAAGAGCTCGAAAGTCAAAAATACCTTGTCACCGTCGTGTCCAGCGGGGTGGAAGGGTTGAAAAAGATTTTGGCCGACGATTATAGCGTGATCCTTTGCGACATGGTGATGCCCAACTTTCCCGGAGACATGTTTTATCTGGCGGTCGAACGCGCCCGCCCGCACTTGTGCAAACGGTTCATCTTCATGACCGGGCATAAAGGCGAGCGCAAGATCGAGCAGTTCATTCGCCGCATCCGGGGATTGATGCTCTGGAAACCCTTTGAGATGCATGTCCTGTTCGATACCATCCAAAGCGTGACCAAACGGCAATGAGCCGATAAAGACGTGCGCAAGGAGCGGAGAAAATCAAATTCGAGATGCCGAAGTGAGCTGATAATCAATGGAGAAAGCTAAGCAAAAAAAACCTGAAGAAAATCTTTCAGCTTCTTGCGTTCTTACTGGTGTTGGCCACCCGCGCCTTTTGCGATTTGGTGGATGAAGGAAATGTAAAATATTCCGAAGGTGATATGGACGGAGCTTTTGCGGATTACACCAGAGCCATCGAATTAGAACAACATCCGGCTTTAGCTTACAGCAATCGAGGGCTTGTAAAACTGCAAAAGAAAGACTTGGATGCAATAGTAGCGGCTGCCCGATGCATGTGGGCATGTGTGGATTCCAACGCCGCCGAAGAATTGGCGGAAGAAGTCCACAAAAATCACATCCCCGATTTCTCGAACTAGAAGAACCACGACGCCTTTGAACGCGCCCTCGCCCGGCTGGAAAAAGAATTGCACACGAGCCTTGGCAAATAAAAGTGCCCGAGGCGCGGAAGAAAATAGCCCACGGTGAAACCGTGGGTCAGGTCGTCAAAACCATCCAAGCCCCGGCAGGGGCAACAGAAAAAACCGCCGCAAATCTTCTTTCGCCCCATCTGGGGCTTGATTCGTTTTTGTTCGTTGAACCCACGGCTCGCGCCGTGGGCTATTATCTTTCGTCGCTCCGCGACTCGCGGGGTTATCCGCAGTGTGCGGCGGCGAGGCCTTTGCCGGTTTCCAGAAATGATTTCAGGCTGGAGAGCACGCGCGGCCAGCCGCCGTTCACCCGGCCGGGCATCGTCGAACCCGCCTTGAATTGGTCATGTGTCACCGTGAGGCAAACCGCGTCTTTGACGATGGCCATCTCGTAGGTGACGCGCGAAACGTCTTTGAGATTTTCCGGGTCTACCCACGACAGCACGAGGCGTTTGGGCGGCGTGGATTCCAAAACTTTGCCGGTGGTATAGATTTCAGGTTTTTCGTCCGCCGTGGCCATGTCCCAGGTCGAACCCGGCTTCCAATCGGAGACGAGCGCGAGTCCGCCCCAATACTGGCGGGTGAATTTTGGTTCGGTGATTGCCGCCCAGACTTTTTTCGGCGTGGAGCGAATGTAGGTGGTGTAAACTAACGTAGGTTTTGTCATGGTATCAGCCTTTCTTTTTGGTTGGTGGTTTTTCTTCGAGACCTTTTTTCAGATCGCCCAGCGCCTGAAGGCGATGGCGTTCGTATTTGCCAATCCAGCGCTCGGAGATCTCGTGGATCGGCACCGGATTGAGGTAATGCAGCTTCTCGCGCCCGCGCCAGACGACGGCGACCAGATTGGCCGCTTCGAGCAACAGGAGGTGCTTGGTGACCGCCTGCCGCGTCATGTCGAGGTGCGCGCACAATTCACCGAGCGTCTGGCCGTTGCTCGCATGCAACTGGTCCAGCAGCTTGCGCCGGCTATCGTCCGCCAAGGCTTTGAATACTGCATCCATGTGCGTGATAATATGCAACCATATAGTTGCATGTCAAGCGCCAAGGAAAAGTTTTGCAATGAAACCCGCGCGGCTTTATAGACATCTGGCTGTCGCCATAAAACCTTGCGTTTGCAAACCAGTCGGCTTTCCTGAGGCCAACGTGAATCCAACTGAAACACCAGTCAGCGTGAAACTGCGGCCCATGGCTTACTGGTGGCTGTGGGTTTTGGACACGGTGCTGGTGAGCGCGGGCCTGCTTTTTATTCTGGCGCTGCAATACGGTACTTACGAGTTCTTCGGCCGGGCCTGCGCGATGGCGTTGCTGCCGTTGATCCCGGTCATGGTATTGGTCGGGGGCGCGGGCAGCACCATCTTCGCTTTGACCAAGGTATGGATCGAAAAGCGCGCGTGGCGGCGGCCGCGAGCGGTGGCGCTGCTGGTGGGACCGGCGCTGGTGGTGACGCTGGCGCTCGGGCTGTTGGGCGCCGGCAAGTCGCCGGGTCACCGGTTGAACTTTATTTGCTTGGGGAATGCGCCGGCTTCGGCCAGCCACGTCCGGATCGCGGGCTATTCCACTTTTCTACGCGGTGAATGGCTGGCGGTGTTCACGGTTGGGCCGAAGGATTTTCAAACGCTGGTGGCCGGGGCGAAACTGGTGCCGGCGGACGCGTTTGAATTTCAGTCGCGGCTCGACCGTTCGGCGCAGAATGGCACCCGGCTGTTCCAGAGTTTGCCGCCGCTGAAGAACCTTCCGTGCTTCCGGCGCGACTTCAAGGAATCGGAGGAACACCAGCGCGGCGGCGTGTACGCGGTGTTTGATCCCGCCACCTCGACGGCGGCGGTTTTCCGGGAATATCACGATTAACTTACGCGCGGTTTTAAGTGATTTTTCAACCGGTAGGATCCCCGACGCATTTATTTTGCTTCGCCGGGCTTGGGCAACGGCTGGCGGGAAAAGATTTGCGCGCGGGCCGTTCCAAATCGACACTGGCGGCGTGAATCAAATACGGGCCACCCGCATCGCCGCCGCACTGGGATTCCTGGCGGTGGCGCTGGGCGCGTTCGGCGCGCACGGGCTGAAGGGGCTGCTCGCGCAGAACGGCCTGACCGCCGTCTGGGAGAAGGCGGTGTTTTATCATTTCATCCACGCCGTGATGTTGTTCGTCCTGGCCGAACGAAAGCCGTTTCCGGCGGTGGCGTGGTGGAGTTTCCTCGCCGGCATAGGCTTCTTCTCGGGCTCGCTGTACCTGCTGGCGTTGACGAACGTTCATTGGCTCGGCGCGGTGACGCCGGCGGGCGGCCTCTGCCTCCTGTTCGGCTGGGGCTGGCTGGGGTTCGAAGCCACACGCGGTTGAACCTCCACCGTTGCGCGCGCCGGGGCACGTTTCCGGCTTCAATCGCCCGCCGGAAAATGTTTTCATGCCGCATGGTTCCGTGTGTGATCTTTGAGGACGAGCATCTGCTGGTGGTACACAAGCCCGCCGGCTGGAACACCCACGCGCCAGCGCCCCACGCCGGCGAGGGCCTCTACGACTGGCTCCGGCACCGCGAACCGCGCTGGGCGTCCCTCGCCATCCTGCACCGACTGGACAAGGAAACCAGCGGCGTGCTCGTCTTCGGCAAAACACCGCTCGCCAACCAATCTCTGACGGAACAATTCACCGCGCGCCGGGTCCACAAGCAATATCTCCTGCTCACCGACCGCGCCGTGCCGAAGAACGCGTTCACGGTGAAGTCCGAACTCGTCCGGGTTGGCGACCAATACGCCAGCGGATCCGGCGGTGAAGTCGCGGAGACCCGGTTCACGCCGGTGGTGGACGCCAAGTTCGCCGTCCACAGCGCCGGCCTGACGATGGTGACGGCCGAGCCTTTCACCGGCCGCACGCACCAGATCCGCGTCCAAGCTGCCGAGAGCGGTTTCCCCATCCTCGGGGACGGGCTGTACGGCGGCACGCCCTCGGCGCGCGTTTATTTGCATGCCGGGGAGATCGCATTCACGCATCCGGCCACCGGTGCGCCGGTGCGGTTCGTCGCGCCGGTTGATTTTGCGGTCGAACCGCGCCGCGCCCTGCGCGCGTTCGTGGAGACGGACGCCACGAACGCCTACCGCGTCGTGCAGGGCGCGAGCGACGGCTGGCCGGGGTGGTACGTGGAAAAGCTCGGCGACTACCTGCTCTCGCAATCCGAGGCGCCGCTGACGACGCACCAGCAGGCGGAATTGGCGCGTCTGGCCGAACACTTCGCGTCGCGCGGCGCGTACCACAAAACCTTGTCGCGCCAGGTGCGCCGCACCCGGCCGGCCGAGGCCTCGCCACAGCTCGTATTCGGCACCGCCGCACCCGAACGTTTTGAGATTCTCGAAAACTCCCTGCGCTACGAGCTGAGCTTTGCGGAAGGTTATTCCGTCGGATTATTTCTGGACCAGCGCGACAACCGCCGCCGGCTGCTCACGGGCCACGTCGCCGCGGGCTTCGAGCTGGGGCCGTGGAACCCGGGCTTCGGGCTGTTGAACTGTTTCGCCTACACCTGCGGCTTCTCCCTCGCGGCGGCCAAGGCCGGCGTGGGGACAATCAGCCTGGACCTCTCGAGGAAGTATCTGGATTGGGGGCGGCGCAATTTCGCACTCAACGGCCTCGAACCGCAGTCGCACCAGTTCATCTACGGCGACACGTTCGACTGGCTGCGGCGGTTCCGGAAGAAAAGCGTGCGGTTTAACGCCGTGGTGCTCGACCCGCCGACATTCTCGCAATCGAAGGAATACGGCTCGTTCCGCGCGACGCGGGACTACGGTCGGCTGGTCACCGCCGCGCTGGGCGTGCTCCGGCCGGGCGGCGTGCTACTTGCCTCGACAAACGCCGCGGACTGGCCCCCGGCGGAGTTCCTAGCCGTCGTGGAAGACGCGGTCCGCGCCTTGAACCGCACGATTGCGCAACGGCATTATGTACCGCAGCCGCCGGATTTCCCCATCAGCCGCGCCGAACCGGCGTACTTGAAAACCGTCTGGCTGCGGATTGCCTAATAAGAAAAACGGCGGCTTCCGCACCGGGAAGCCGCCGGGTAATTTTCACAATTGATTACTGGCCGACGGCCTTGACCACCTTCCGCGCCGCGTCCGCCATGGAATCGCCGGTGATGATGGCCACGCCGGATTTCGCCAGGGTCTCCTTGCCGGCCGCGACGTTGTTGCCTTCGAGCCGGACGACCAGCGGGAGCTTCAGGCCGGTCTCCTTCACCGCGGCGACGATGCCGGTGGCGATGACGTTGCAATCCATGATCCCGCCGAAGATGTTCACAAGGATACCCTTCACGTTCGGGTCGCTCAGGATGATCTTGAACGCGGCGGTGACCTGGTCCTTGCTCGCGCCGCCGCCGACATCGAGGAAGTTCGCCGGGCTGCCGCCGAAGTGCTGGATGATGTCCATCGTCGCCATCGCCAGCCCCGCGCCGTTCACGAGACAGGCAATGCTGCCGTCGAGCTTGATGTAATTGAGATTGAATTTGCTCGCTTCGATTTCGAGCGGCGCTTCCTCGTTCAAGTCGCGCATCTCCTGAATGTTCTTGTGCCGGTAAAGCGCGTTGTCGTCCAAGGAAATCTTCGCATCCAGCGCCATGACGGTTTCCTTGCCGTCGCGCAGCTCGACGACCGCCAGCGGATTGAGTTCCACCATGGAAACGTCGCATTCCCACCAGGTGTTATAAACGCCGGTGATGAGTTTCACGCCGGCATTGAAGAGATCGCCTTTCAGTCCAAGCGCGGCGGAAATCTTCCGTGCCTGATACGGCATGATGCCGACGGCGGGATCAATCGTCTCCTTGAAAATCTTTTCCGGATGCTTCTCGGCGACTTCCTCGATGTCCATGCCGCCCTCGGTGCTGGCCATGATGAGCGGCCGCGACGTCTCGCGGTTGAGCAGCACGGCGAGGTAAAATTCTTTTTTGATCTTCGCGCCCTCGGCGAGGAGCAACGTCTGCACCATCCGTCCGTCCGCGCCGGTCTGCTTGGTGACGAGCGTCTGGCCGAGCATCTTCCCGGCAAAGCCCACCGCTTCATCCACCGAGCCGGCGACCTTTACGCCGCCTTGGAACCCGGACTTGAACGTGCCCTTCCCGCGGCCGCCGGCGTGGATCTGGGATTTGACCACGACCTTGGCGCTGCCGGTGGCGGCGATCTGCTCCGCCGCCGGCCGCACTTCGGCGAGCGACTTGGCGGGGATTTCGTAGGGCACGTTGACGCCGTACTGCGCGAGCAACTGCTTGGCCTGATATTCGTGAATGTTCATGGCAAAAAAACGTTGCCGCATTAAAAACCATTGCCGCCGGAAATCAACTGCTAACCTGCGCCGGCTGTGGTTCGCCGCCCTCGCAGTGAACCCACGGCGCGAACTACAAATCTGTTTTCCGCACCGGATCCGCAAGCGAATCAACTGGACCCTGCCATTGCAAACTGAAGCTGGATACGAATTGTTGAAGGGCTTGACCGGCGGCCGGAAAATTCCCCTTTTGCTTTCGGCCGTTGCGCCTTAACTTGCGCGGCCATGAAATTTCGTTGTTGGCTCGGATTGCTGCTCGCCGTCGCATGTACCGCGGCGGCCGCGCGCGCGGTGTTCGTCAACAGTCGCAGCTACCAGCCGGTCGAGGATTGGGCGGACGCGAACGGCCTTCGGCTGGCGGCACGGCACGGCGAGGTGCTGGTCTTGACCAACCGCACAGCGCGGCTGGTGCTGGAGAAAGATTCGCACCAGGCGGAAATCAACGGCGTGAACGTGGTGCTGTCGTTTCCGGTGGCGGTGGACCGGGGCCAGTTCGCCGTGTCGCAAATGGATTTGTCCCGGACGATTGGGCCGCTGCTGTTTCCGGCCCGGCCGACGGGCCGGCCGGTTTTCACCATCGCCCTCGATCCCGGCCATGGCGGGCGGGACACGGGCAACCACGTCGGCTGGCATTTCGAGAAGACGTACACGCTGGCGCTGGCCACCGAGCTGCGGGACCAGTTGTTGGCGGCGGGTTTCCGGGTCATCCTCACGCGCACCAAAGATAATTACGTGGAGTTGCCGGTGCGGCCGGATCTCGCCAACCGGGCGAACGCGGACTTGTTCGTGAGCCTGCATTTCAACGCGACGGCGACGGCCAAGTCGGAGGTGAGCGGGCCGGAGACGTATTGCATCACGCCGGTCGGCGCGGCCTCCTCAAACGCTCAGGGCGAGGGCGCGAACTACGGTGCAACGACGGCCAACCTGTCCGAGCGGAAAAGCCTGCTGCTGGCATACCAAGTGCAGCGGTCCCTGGTGAAGAACCTCGGGACGAAGGATCGCGGCGTGCGGCGGGCGCGTTATGCGGTGTTGCGCGACGCGGCGATGCCGGCCATCCTGATCGAAAGCGGCTACATGACGCATCCGGTGGAGGGGCGGAAGATTTTCGACGCCGGTTACCGGAAGCAGATTGCGGCGGCGATCCTGAAGGGGATTTTGAATTATCAAAAGCTGACGGCGTCGCCGTCGTCGTCACCTGCCCCGGCGGTGGCGACGAACAAAGCGGCCAATGTGCGGGGGGCGAGCCGGTCCGGAACGACCAACAAAAATTTACCATGAGCATTGCGACCAAGACGGGCGACAACGGCACGACGGCCCTGATGTATGGCCGGCGGGTGCCGAAGCATCATGCGCGCGTGGAGGCATACGGCACGGTGGATGAGTTGAATTGCGCGCTCGGTTTCGCCCGGGCGACGGCGGAGCACGCGTTTGTGCGCGACAATCTGCTGGCCGTCCAAAAGGATTTGATCGTGTT
>Ga0302319_10010878_pt1 | contig 17297 bp, 17 predicted proteins | sample Bog_T0_2_FD_203319 | JGI IMG/M metagenome (GOLD analysis project Ga0302319, IMG submission 203319) | Peat permafrost microbial communities from Stordalen Mire near Abisko, Sweden - Bog_T0_2 | ecosystem: Environmental > Terrestrial > Soil > Wetlands > Peat | place: Sweden: Abisko, Stordalen Mire...
ATAGCCCGGCATCGACGAAGCTGGCGCCTTGTTCGGCGGCCCATTGATGGCTGGCGGTATGGCGTTCGGGACGGAAATGTTGGTCGCGATGCGCCCCCGCCAGTACGCCGATCGCCACCGGCAGAACCGGCGGACGCGACAGGATCGTGCCGATGTCGGCGATCTTGCGGCCGGTGGCGGCTGCCAGCAAGCCATGGGCATTGACCTGGCTGGTCTTGCCCTGGTCGGTGGCCATGCCCAAAGTGGTATAGCGCTTCATGAGTTCGACCGAGCGAAAGCCTTCGCGGGCGGCCAGCGCGATGTCTTCATCGGTCACGTCATGCTGAAAATCGACGAAAGCTTTGCCTTTGGCGCCCCGGACCTGCCAGATCGGCGCCAGCGCGACCGCATCGTCGCTGCATGCCGGCAGGTCTGCGGCCGCGGCCGTGACGCCCAGGGCGGCGGCGACCTCGCTGCCGGCGCGCAGGCCGTCCGCCAGCGCGTCGGACAGGGCAAAGCGTCCCGCCGCGGCGCCGATCGGTTGCAGGCCGGGCGGTGACTCATCCAGCACATAGCTGTGGATGCTGTCCGACCACACCGGCCGGCCGCCGAGATTGCCGCCCAGGCCGATATTGGGGTTCCAGCCGCCGGCCACCGCCAGAACATCCGCTGCGATGCGCCGTCGGCCGCCATGTTGGGTTACGATCTCGACCGATCCGACGCTGCGGCCGCGCACATCGGTGACCACCGCACCGGCGAGGATTTCAATGCCGGCGCGCCGTACCCGGTCGGCCAGCGCCGGCAGATCGGGCCGCGCTTCGACCACCGCCGCCACCTCGATGCCGGCGGCGATCAGGTCGAACGCGCTGGTCCAACCACTGTCGCTGGTGGTGAACAGAACGACGCGCTTGCCCGGCACGGCAGCGAAGCGATTGACATAGGTCGACAGCGCCGAGGCGGTCATCACGCCGGGACGGTCATTGCCGCCGAACACCAGCGGACGCTCGATCGCGCCGCTGGCCAGCACCGCGTGGCGGGCAATGATCTTCCAAAACCTTTGGCGGGGGCGGCCGGCCGGCGCCGCCGCCTGATCGTCCGCCAGGTGCTGCACGGCGGCATATTCGCGCCCGTCATAGATGCCGAAGATCAGCGTCCGCGGCAGCAGGGTGACGTTGGGCAGCGCCGCCAGTTCCTCCGCCACGGTCGAGGCCCACTGGTGACCCTCCTGGCCGCCGATCAGCTGGTGCTCGGCCAGCAGCCGTCCGCCCCACAGGCGATCCATATCGGCGAGAATTACCCGCAGGCCGGCGCGTCCGGCGGTCAGTGCCGCCGCCAGTCCGGCCGGGCCGCCGCCGATCACCAGCAGATCGCAAAAGCCATGCGCGCGGTCATAACGGTCGGGGTCGGGCGCCGGCGTCAGCGCGCCAAGACCGGCGGCGCGCCGGATCAGCGGCTCATAGAGTTTTTCCCAAAACCGGCTCGGCCACATGAAGGTCTTGTAATAGAATCCGGCGACCAGGATCGGCGAGAACAGCTGGTTGATCGCCAGAATGTCGCAAGACAAAGACGGCCAGCGATTTTGACTGCTGGCCTGCAGCCCGTCAAACAGCGGCACCATGGTCGCCCGGCAATTCGGCTCGGCAGCGGCGCCGGCGCCCAGTGTGACCAGGGCGTTGGGCTCCTCCGGTCCGGCGGTCAGAATTCCGCGCGGGCGGTGATATTTGAAGGACCGACCGACCAATTTTATATCATTGGCGACCAGCGCCGACGCGAGCGTATCCCCGGCAAAGCCGGAAAAAGCCTTGCCGTCGAAGGTGAAGGCGTATCGTCGGGTGCGATCGATCAGCCCGCCCTGGGCCAAGCGACTCATCGTCCGTCCTCACGCGCCGATCGGGCGGCGGCGATCTCATGGGTCCTGGTATCGCGCTCGACGATGATCCATTGGCGACAGCCCTGGGCGTGATACCAATGCTCCTTGAGCCAGCCTGCCGGATTGTCGCGCAAATAGACATAGGCGAAGACCTCGTCATCGGCGTCCGGACGCGATGGCTCAGCGTCGCCGCGATAGACGAATTCGTGATGGTCGCGGTCGCCGCAATAGGGGCAGGGGATGCGCATGGCGTCCGTCCTCAGTGCAAATTGGCTTGGGCGCCCTGGCCCTTTTCATCGATCAGGTAGCCGCTGGCAAAACGGTCGAGGCGGTAATCCGCCGCGATGGGATGCGGACTGCCGGTGGCCATCAGATGGGCAAAGCACCAGCCGGACGCCGGCGTCGCCTTGAACCCGCCATAGCACCAGCCGCCATTGAGATAGAGCCCGTCGATCGGCGTGCGATCGATGATCGGCGAACCGTCCATGCTCATGTCGCAGACGCCGGCCCAGCTGCGCAGCAGATGGGCCCGGCCGAGCATCGGCATGAGGGCCATGCCGCCTTCGCAGACATCCTCGACCACCGGCAGATTGCCGCGCTGGGCATAGCTGTTATAGCCGTCGAGATCGCCGCCGAACACCAATCCGCCCTTGTCCGACTGGCTGATATAGAAATGTCCCGCCCCGAAGGTGATCACGCCGGGGATCACCGGCTTCAGCGCCTCGGTGACGAAGGCCTGGAGCACCTGGCTTTCGATCGGCAGCCGCAGATCCGCCATCGCCGCCAGTCGAGACGAGTTGCCGGCGACCGCCAGTCCGACCTTGCCGGCCCGGATCCTGCCGCGGCTGGTCTGGACACCGACCACCGCGCCCTGGCGGTCGCGCAGATAGCCGGTCACCTCGCAATTCTGCACGATATCGACGCCGCGCTCCGAGGCTCCCCGCGCATAGCCCCACACCACCGCGTCATGGCGTGCGGTGCCGCCGCGCCGTTGCAGCAGCCCACCCTGGATCGGAAAGCGCGCATGATCGAAATTGAGGTAGGGCGCCAGGCGCCGCACCGCCGGCTGATCCAGCAATTCGGCATCGATGCCATGCAGGCGCATGGCATTGCCGCGCCGGGCGGCCGCGTCGCGCCCTCCATCGGAATGAAACAGGTTAAGCACGCCGCGCTGGCTGACCATGGTGTTGTAATTGAGGTCCTGCGCGAGCCCCTCCCATAACTTCAGCGACCATTCATAGAAGGGCGCATTGCCGGCAAGGCCGTAATTGGAGCGGATGATCGTGGTATTGCGACCGGCATTGCCGCCGCCGATCCAGCCCTTTTCCAGCACCGCGACAGAATTGATGCCATGCAGCTTGGCAAGATAATAGGCCGTCGCCAGACCATGGCCACCGCCGCCGATGATCACCACGTCATAGGCGTCGCGCGGCGCCGCATCGCGCCAGGTAGGCTGCCAGTGCTGATGACGGAATAACGCGTTCCGGGCCAGACTGAACAGGGAAAAACGGCTCATCCGCGGCAGGCGTCCAGATCGAAAGGGGCTATGCGTCCCATGACCATAGTGCGTTGAGACCGGGCCAGCTTGACTGCAAAGGACAGTTTCATGCCAAATATCGCCATGGCTGAAAATAAATCTGAAGGGTCCCTCGGCTTCCTGCTGATCGACGGGTTTTCCCTGATGTCCTATGCGTCGGTGGTGGAACCGTTTCGCGCCGCCAACACCATCGCCGAGACCATCCTCTATCGCTGGACCCATGTCTCGATCGACGGCAGTCCTGTCCGCGCCTCGAACGGCGCCAGCATCATCGCCGATTGTGCGGTGGGGCAGCCGCTCGATTGCGATACGATGTTCGTGCTGGCGGCAGGCAATCCCGCCGCCTTCAACCATGCCGGCACCTTTTCCTGGCTGAGGCAATTGGCGCTGGCCAATGTGCGGCTGGCCGGCGTGTCGGGTGGCCCCTTCCTGCTGGCGCGCGCCGGTCTGCTCGACGGTTACCGCGCCACCATCCATTGGGACCACCATCCGGCATTTCTCGACAGTTTTCCCACCCTGGCGATCGAACCCAGCCTCTATGTCATCGATCGCCGCCGGCTTACCTGCGCTGGCGGTACCGCCGGCCTCGATCTGGCGATCGAACTGGTCGAGCGCGATCATGGACATGGGCTCGCCGCGCAGATCAGCGAATGGTTCATCCGCACCGCGCCGCGCCGCGCCGACGGCTCGCAACGCCTCAGCCTGCGCGAGCGCTATGGCGTCGGCAATGACCGCATCCTCAAGGTGCTCGCGCATATGGAGACCAATGTCGAGGATCCGGTCGACGTCAAGGCATTGGCGGCCCTGGCCGGCATCTCGTCCCGGCAACTCGAGCGCCTGTTCGCCGTCCATATGCAATGCACCATCGCCAGCCTCTATTTGCAGATCCGCCTCGAGCAGGCCAGCCAGTTGCTGCGCCAGACCGCAATGAAGGTCACCGCGGTAGGAATCGCCTGCGGTTTCCAGAGCAGCAGCCATTTTTCGCGCGCCTTCAAGGCGCGCTACGGCCGAACCCCGGGACAGGAGCGCCGCCAATTGCTGTCCTGACGCCTGCTGCATTCATGGTTATCATGCGCCGGACGGCCCGCTGCCTGATCCCGCGCACCGCCACCCTCGGTTTGGAAGCTTCGCCTTGAAAAAAAATCCGCCTCACGCCGTGGCGCCTTGCGACAAGACGGATGATCACGCCACTCTGTCCAATGCGCCGCCGGCACCCGAGCGGAGTCTGGAACGCGCGCTCGGCAATCAAATTCGCCTGCTGCGGCGTGGCCAGGACCTCTCGGTTGCCGATCTCGCCGGCGCCGCCAACATTTCCAGCGGCATGCTGTCGAAGATCGAAAATGGCGGCATTTCGCCGTCTCTCGCGACATTGCAGTCGATCTCGCGGGCGCTGCAGGTACCGCTTTTTTCGCTGTTCGCCTCGTTCGAGGAGCGGCAGGATTGCTCCTTCGTGCCGGCCGGTCAGGGACTGACCATCGAGCGGCGCGGCAGCAAGGTCGGCCATGTCTATCAGCTGCTCGGCCATGTGCTGCGCGGCGACGTGGTGGTCGAGCCCTATCTGATCACCTTGCGCGAAAATGCCGTGCCCTACACCGGCTTCCGCCATAGCGGCGTCGAATTCATCTACATGCTGGAGGGCGAGGTCAGATATCGCCATGGCGCCGATAGCTATCACCTGAAACGGGGCGATTCGCTGCTGTTTGACAGCCAGGCGCTGCATGGTCCGGAAGCCCTGATCGGCAGCGGGACGGTCTATTTGTCGATTATCGTCTACCCCTCGACCCAGACCTGACTGCCGCCACCCGCGCCGCCGGAGAATGTTTCTTGATAAGAATTTTTTATTCCTCTTGATTGACGATAACCGGCATTTTCGGCTAGACAGGGGGAACGCAGGCGTCACTCATCGGAGTCTCCCGGGCATGTGCGGGATTGTCGGGCTGTTCTTGAAAAATCCCGCGCTGGAGCCGCGCTTGGGGGCATTGCTGGCCGACATGCTGGTGGTGATGACGGACCGCGGACCGGACAGCGCCGGTTTTGCCGTCTATGGCCAAGGCGACGCCCGGCATGTGAAGCTTACCCTGCGGGGTCCCGATCTGCAGGGCGTGGCCGACACCCTGATCCGGGCGATCGGCGGCGATGCGGTGCTGCAGGGCAGCCATCTGGTGCTGTCGATCGAAACCTGCGAGGAAGCGGCGGCAAGGCTGTGGCTGGCCAGCGAGCACCCGGAGATTGTCATTATCGGCGTCGGCCACCGCATGGAGCTCTATAAGGAGGTGGGTTTGCCGAGTGCGGTGGCAAAACGCTTCAATCTGGCCGGCATGGCCGGAAGCCACGCCATCGGCCATACCCGCATGGCCACCGAAAGCGCCGTGACCACCGCCGGCGCCCATCCCTTTTCCACCGGCATCGATCAATGCCTGGTGCATAATGGTTCGCTGTCGAACCATCGCAGCCTGCGGCGGATGCTGGAACATCATGGGTTCGGTTTTGCCACCGACAATGACAGCGAAGTGGCCGCCGGCTATCTCAGCTGGAAGCTGCGCCAGGGCTATTCGCTGGCCACCGCACTGGAATCTTGTCTCGACGATCTCGACGGATTTTTCACGTTTGTGGTTGCCACCGAAAGCGGTTTTGCCGTCCTGCGCGACCCGATCGCCTGCAAGCCGGCGGTGATGGCCGAGACGGCGGACTATGTCGCCTTCGGCACCGAATATCGGGCGCTGGCCGGTCTGCCGGGCATCGCTTGCGCGCGTATCTTCGAACCCGATCCGGCCCGGGTCTATAGCTGGGAGCGCAATTGATGCCGATTCTCGATCTCGCCACCACCAGCCGCCGCGACCTTAACGCCCGCTTGCATGGCCTTGGCACCGGCCGCGACGAAGGCGATTGGCGGGTCCTGAACCCGGCCGGCCAGCATGCGCTGGCGGTCGGTATCGATGCCCCGGTCACCGTCCGCATCGCCGGACCGGTCGGCTATTACTGTGCCGGCATGAACCAGCAGGCGACGGTGATCATCGAGGGCAATGCCGGTGTCGGTGTCGCCGAAAACATGATGTCCGGTACCGTCCATGTCAAAGGCGACGCCAGCCAGGCGGCAGGCGCCACCGCCCATGGCGGTCTTTTGATCATCGACGGTAACGCCTCGGCGCGCTGCGGCATTTCGATGAAAGGCGTCGCCATCCTGGTCAAGGGCTCGATCGGGCCGATGAGCGCCTTCATGGCGCAATCCGGCAGCTTGGTGGTGCTGGGCGATAGCGGCGGCGCGCTCGGTGACTCGATCTATGAGGCCCACCTCTATGTGCGCGGTCAGGTCGGCAGCCTGGGGGCGGATTGCTGCGAGAAGCCGCTCAGAGACCAGCATAAACAGGAATTGCGGGCGCTGCTCGATGCCGCCGGCATTGATGCCAGCGTCAAGGTCGAACATTTCAAGCGCTATGGGTCGGCCCGCACACTGTATAATTTTCACATCGACAACGCCGGCGCCTATTGAAGGGGACGACCATGGATCCGGACAATATTCCCCGCACGCTACCGCGTTATTCGGCGACCTTCGACCCTGCGACCTTGGCGGAAATACGGCGTGCCGCAGCGACCGGGCTCTATGACATCAGGGGTGGCGGCACCAAGCGCCGGGTGCCGCATTTCGACGATCTGCTGTTTCTTGGCGCGTCGATCTCGCGCTATCCGCTGGAGGGCTATCGCGAGAAATGCGCAACCGACGTGTGGCTGGGCACCCGCTTCGCCAAGACGCCGATCCATCTCAAGATTCCCGTCACCATCGCCGGCATGAGTTTCGGCTCGCTCTCCGCCCAGGCGAAAGAAGCGCTCGGCCGCGGCGCCACCATCGCCGGCACCTCGACCACCACCGGCGATGGCGGCATGACGCCGGAGGAGCGCGGACAGTCGCAGACGCTGGTCTATCAATATCTGCCATCGCGCTATGGCATGAACCCGGATGATTTGCGCAAGGCCGACGCCATCGAGGTGGTGGTCGGCCAGGGGGCCAAGCCCGGCGGCGGCGGCATGCTGCTGGGCCAGAAAATCTCCGATCGGGTGGCGCAGATGCGCACTCTGCCCCAGGGCATCGACCAGCGCTCGGCCTGCCGCCATCCCGACTGGACCGGCCCCGACGATCTCGAGATCAAGATTGAGGAGCTGCGCGAGCTCACCGACTGGCAGAAGCCGATCTATGTGAAGATCGGCGCCACCCGGCCCTATTATGACGTGGCGCTGGCCGTGAAATCAGGCGCCGACGTCATCGTGCTCGACGGCATGCAGGGCGGCACCGCGGCGACCCAGGAGGTGTTCATCGAACATGTCGGCATCCCGATCCTGGCGGCCATCAGGCCGGCGGTGCAGGCGCTGCAGGATCAGGACATGCATCGCAAGGTGCAGCTGATCGTCTCGGGCGGCATTCGCAATGGCGCGGACGTGGCCAAGGCCATGGCGCTCGGCGCCGATGCGGTGGCGATCGGCACCGCGGCACTGGTCGCGCTCGGCGACAATGATCCTTCGCTCGAAGCCGAGTACCAGGCGCTCGGCACCACCGCCGGCGCCTATGACGATTGGCAGGACGGGCGCGACCCGGCGGGAATCACCACGCAGGATCCGCTGCTGGCGGCGCGGTTGGACCCGGTCGCCGGCGGGCGCCGGCTGGCCAACTATCTTGCCGTGCTGACGCTCGAGGCACAGACCGTGGCACGGGCCTGCGGCAAGAGTCACCTGCACAATCTCGAACCGGAAGATCTGGTGGCACTCACCCTGGAAGCCGCCGCGATGGCGCGGGTGCCGCTGGCCGGAACCGATTGGGTGCCGGGAAGCAAAGCCGGTTTGTGAGCGGGACTCGAATTCTGTTCATCCTTATCACTGTTGGAGCGTGCCGATGACGATCGACCTGGCAGATTTGGCCAAGCGGGACGGGATCAAATATTTTCTGATCTCCTACACCGATCTGTTCGGGATTCAGCGCGCCAAGCTGGTACCGGCCGCGGCGATCGGCCCGATGCAGAAAACCGGCGCCAGTTTTGCCGGTTTTGCCACCTGGCTGGATTTGACCCCCGCCGATCCCGATACCTTCGCGATTCCCGATCCGGCCAGCCTGATCAGGCTGCCCTGGAAGCCGGATGTCGGCTGGCTGGCGGCTGACCTTTGGATGGACGGCAAACCGATCGCGCAGGGTCCGCGCACCGTGCTGAAGACCCAGCTCCGCCGTGCCGCCGAACTGGGGCTGCAGATGAAAACCGGCGTCGAATGCGAATTTTTTCTGATCACCCCGGATGGCGCCAATGTCGCCGATGCTGCCGATACCCAGGTCAAGCCCTGCTATGATCAGCTGGCTTTGATGCGCCGCTACGACGTCATCACCGAGATCTGCGACGCCATGCTGGCGCTGGGTTGGCAGCCTTATCAGAATGACCACGAGGACGCCAATGGCCAGTTCGAGATGAATTGGCATTATGACGACGCGCTGGTGACCGCCGACCGGCACGCTTTTTTTAAATATATGGTCAGGACCATCGCCGAAAAGCATGGCTTGCGCGCCACCTTCATGCCGAAGCCCTTCGTCACTCTGACCGGCAGCGGCTGCCATATGCATGTTTCGCTGTGGCGCGGCGCCACCAATGCATTCGCTGACGCCGCCGGCGACAGCGGGCTGTCGCCGCTCGGGCTGCAGGTAATCGGCGGCATCATCCATTCCGCCGATGCCTTGGCGGCGATTCTCAATCCGACCGTCAACAGCTATAAGCGCATCAACGCGCCGCGCACCGTTTCCGGGGCGACCTGGGCGCCCAACAGCGTGACCTGGGCCGGCAATAACCGGACGCATATGATCCGCGTGCCGGAACCGGACCGTTTCGAATTGCGTCTGGCCGATGGCGCGGTGAACCCCTATCTGATGCCTGCCGCGGTGCTTGCCGCCGGCCTTGACGGCATCGCCCAGCAGCGCGATCCCGGCCCGCGCCTCGATATCAACATGTATGTCGATGGCCATAGCGTCGAGAACGCCAAAAAGTTGCCGCTCAATCTGCTGGATGCCCTGCGCGCGCTGGAGTCCTCGGTGGTACTGCGCCAAGGCTTGGGCGATCTGGTCCCGGCCTATCTCAAGCTCAAACAGGGCGAATGGAACGATTTCGCCCGCCATCTCACCCGATGGGAACTCGACAATAGCCTGGATTGCTGACTCCGTTTTTTTGGTGACAGTGCACTAAAACGGTGACAGTAAAACGGTGACAGTGCACTAATTGTGAAAACGGTGACAGTGCACTAATTGGCAGTGGCGCGTTCAAGGACAACCTCAATAAAATGCACTGTCACCGTAATTCAGGACAACCTCAATAAAATGCACTGTCACCGTAATTCTGTCACCGTAATTCCCGTAATTCCGTAATTCACCGTAATTGAACGGATAGGAGATCTCGGTTGTTGGCTTTGTTGCTCGCTTGTGCCCTGTGGGCCGGCATCCAGAACGCGTTGGCGGGCGGCGGCTCATTCGTCACCTTGCCCGCCTTGATGCTCAGTGGTCTGGATGCCCGCGCGGCGAATATTGCATCGACGCTGGCGCTGTTTCCGGGTCAGGTGACGACCGGTTGGATCGGTCGGCAGCAGGTCAGCGGCGTCGCCGGCGTTGACTTCAAAAGACTGGCATGGATCAGCGTGGCGGGCGGAGCGATTGGCGCCGCCCTCCTCCTGCTCACGCCGTCAATTTTTTTCGAGCAAATGGTGCCGTGGCTGGTCCTGTTGGCCACGGCTGTATACGCCTTCGGCAGCTATTTTCGCGTCCAGGAAGGATCAGTTGCGAGATTGGGGCCGAGGGCCGTCGCCTGCTTGCAGTTCCTGATCGCTATCTATGGCGGATATTTTGGCGGCGGGATCGGTTTTCTCATGCTCGCCGCGCTGACGGCCGCTGGACTGTCGGTCAGGTCGGCGGGATCGACCAAGAACGTCCTCGCCGCGCTCATGAACGCGGCGGCCGTGGCTATCTTCGCTTTCACGCCCGGCATCCCCTGGCTGCGGGTCGCCGTCGTCTGTTTCGGCGCCATGCTGGGCGGTTATGTCGGCGCCCTGCTGCTTCGGCGGGTCGATGAGCGCCTAATCCGTGCGTTCGTGGTGTTTCTCGGCATTTGCCTTACCATCGGACTCTTCATCAGAAAGGCTCATTGACACCCCAGACCACGAGGGCATGGCACAGACTCTGGAAAATTTGGGCTGCACTCGGGTACTTGTATAATCGTCCTCACGCCGACAGATGCCGCTCGATTTCGGGAATCGGCAGTCTTGCCAGATCCTTGCCGAGTTCGTGGATGATCACTGCCTTGCTGGCCGGCGCCAGATTCTGCCGCAAAATGCCCAGCGCCTTGGGCGGCGCGATCAGCACCAGCTTCTTGACCTTGTGTTCCTGCACGGCGTGATCGATCTGCGCCGCTACGCCGACCAGAAACTGAGCCTCGGCAGCGTCGTGCATGTCGGGGGTTTCGATGGCGCTGCGGGAATCGCCCTGCGACTGATGGACGCGGCCGGGACGGTCGCTGCCCATGTCGTGAGCGGCCGGTTCCGGCTGAAAATCAACACTCAGCGTCACCAGATTGAGCTTCTCAGCATTGCCGTCATTGCGCAAAAACAGCGCCTTGACGCCGTCGCAGACCACGACCCAGGCCAGCCGGGGAATAATGAATTGGTCCATGTTTGTCACCTATTGCCATTTCAGCAAATATAGAGCGATCCGGTTCGCGCTCAACCGGCGCACTCGGTTGCCGAATTGGGAAGGGCATTTGGCCGGAGCGATAAGTGGGTCCATGAAGATGTGGAAATTTTAAGCGGCGACACGTGCGGCGATGACCAGCTTTACCATTTCGGAAACTGCGAAGAACCACAGCCACGACACAACTTTCAAAAAATAAAGGGATATTTGCTGAGGATGTCGGGGGGCGTTGATCTCGCCCCGCTTCTCTCCAGGCGTCAGCACCACCTCGCCGACCAGCGAGTTCGGTCAGCGTTTCGGCGAGACCCTGTCCCGGTAAAGTTCGGCGATGTTCGGATGGACGTCCGGTATATCAGCCGGCGCCTCGGCGAGACGCGCTTCGATTTCGATCTTTGGTTGCGCCAGTTCTCCATTTGCCACCACACCAGCCGCGGGTAAGCAGGCCCGAGAATAGGAAAGCGGGACGCTGCAGACCGTTCATGCCTGCCGCGCGAGCCTCCCCGAGTCCCTTGGTCGTGGCGGCGAATTGTTTGGAAAGCCCTGCCTGACGGACCTTTACTCGCCGCCATAGCGCGTCATCGACAATGCGCAGTCTTGGTGGCGAGGTCCTTGAGGAGCAGGGCGCTCATCGTACCTTTCAGGCCGACATGGTGCTCGGAAATTTCGTCCTCGGCGGGGGTGACGATCTGCACGCCGACAAAGCGGAGATGCTTGAACAAGGTCGCCAGGTCGGCCTGATCGCGAGAGAGGCGATCCAACGCCTCGGCCAGTAAGATCTTGAATCCACCAGGGAGTTTTTATGCTAACGATCTGGATGGCAGAGCGACATGTTCGGCAGCGAGCCTACCCAGGAGTCCAAGGATCGACGACCGGTACGCCGAGAGTCTTGAAATCCGACAGGTTGCGGGTGACCACGGTCTTGCGATGGACCGCCGCCGTGGCGGCGATGAGGGCGTCGGCCATGTTCTGCGGGCGCATGGCGGCTATACGCCCCCACTCCAAGGCGATCTCGTCGCTGATCGGCAGAATCCGCCGCGCGTGGTCCACCCGCAGCTGTTCAAGCCAGCGATGCAAAGAGACCGCCGCCGCGGCGTCGGTGCGGGTCTTCTGGCTGATACCCTTCATGATCTCGCCCAGCGTCACGACACTCAAGAAGACCTGTTCCGGATCGACCGACCGCAGCCAGTCCCGCGCCTCGGGTCGTCCGCGGCGGGCTTCGGACAGGACATTGGTATCGACCAGGTACATCAGAACTCCACCTTGCGATCCGGCCCATGCGGCCGGTCATTGATGGCATCGACCAGGTCATCGGGCCAAGGCTCGCCGGCCAGGATGTGATCGACGATTGACGGACGCTTCGAGATAAGCTGACGATATTCTCTCTCCGACAGGACAACAGCCGCTGGCTCTCCCCGCACGCTGACATGTTGCGGCCCTTCATCGACAGCCCGCCGGACGACCTCGCTCAACCGCGCCTTGGCCTCCTGCAACTGCCAGACCGATTGGTGGCTTACGTTTTTGGCGTTCGCGCTCACGGCAATGCTCTCCAACTAGTCTGACTAGTATGCAGCGCGATCGACCCGCTGGTCAAGAACGGCGAATTGGGATTCTGTCACGATGAATGGGCCGCGCCGCATGCGACAGGCCCAGTCTGTTCCGAAAAGTCTGAACGTCGATCACCTCGTCAGGCTCGATAGGTCGACCAGCCACCGACAATTCGCGCGGTGATGGGCACCGCACCACCGTCGCCCCATTGGCTGATTTCGCGTTTTGGAAGTACGATCTCCCGTCCATCATCGCGCGGTGGCTACTGGGTGGCTTCTCAAGCATATTTGCCGTGCCCCGGCCCACCTGGAGAACCCCCGAAAGTTATTCCCTTTCTGGGGCTTAAAATGTTGCCCACGGGTGGGGATCACCAATTTGAGCCAATCAATAGCTTAGGAAAACGTGGGACAGTCGAAAAGGGCGCCTTTGTCCACGCTTTATAGAAAGAAGTGTCCCACCGATTCAGTCTGCTTCCTCGTCCGGGCTGAACACGAAGCTATCCTATCTGCCGGATCTGACGACAGAGTCCGGTGAAGCCTGGATGGGCAACCGGCCGACCACGCCTGACAGCCTGCCGGCGATCGGCGCCTCGCTGCGGCGGCCCGACGTGACCTATGGCTGCGGCCACGGCCTATTGACAGCGCTCGTCCTAGCATCGACGCTTGTCGCAGCCCCATCGGAGACCCGTTTCCATTCCGGCAGGACCCCCTCACGCCGAGTCCGAGCAGCGGTCAGCGCTCGATTTGATTGATATTCTGGCCGCGCTGCTGATGGCGGCGATGCTGTTCTGTGTGTTGCTGCAGGTGTTCGACCGTTATCTGTTAACTCTCGGCGCGGTGTGGAGCGAGGAGCTCGATCGTCTGTTGCTGCTGGCGGTCGGCGCGGTTGGCATGGTGCAGGCTTTCAAGAGCGGGACGCATTTCCGCATGAGCCTGCTGCAACACGCGCTGCCGGCGGCGGGGGCCAGGCTGCAGCGGCGGCTGGTCACCGTCCTGACCGTGCTGTTTCTGCTGCTGTTCGCCGTTTCAGGTTTGGACTATTGCCGGACCCTGGCGGCAACCGTCAGTCCGAGCCTCGGTTTGTCGTTGGCGGCGCCGTCGCTGATCCTGCCTGCCGCCGCGCTGACCGCGGCCTGGGGCCTGCTGTGGCGCCTGCGGCGACGGAGTGGCGCCCGATGAGCGATGGCGTCACCATCGCGGCGGCGGCGTTGCTGGGCGGCGTTGTGCTCGGCGTCGATATCGGCGTCGCGCTGGGCGCGGCGGCATTGTTGGGGCTGGCGCTGGTGGCGCCTGGCGCGCCCTTCCTCGCCGCCGCCCGCTTCGCGCTCGGGCTCGATTCGTTTCCGCTGCTGGCGATTCCGCTGTTCATCCTGGCCGGCCGCATCATGACCGAAGGCGGTATCGCGCGGCGGCTGGTGGCGGTGCTGCTGCTCGCGCTGGGCCGCTTGCCGGGCGCCCTGGGTCCCGTCACCGTCCTATCGACCTTCGTTCTGTCCGGCGTGTGCGGCTCGGCTAGCGCCGATACGGCGGCGATCGGCGCGGTGACAGTGCCGGAGATGCGCCGCCGCGGCTATCCGATGTCTTTCGCCGCCGCTGTAGTCGCCAGCGCCGGCGCCTCCGGTCATCTTCTGCCGCCTTCGATCGATCTGATCATCGTAGGCGTGGTCGCCAATATTTCAGTGGGCGCGCTGTTCATGGCCGGCATCGTCCCGGCTTTTCTCAATCTGGCCGGCATTCTGCTGGTCAGCATTGTCATCGGCCTGCTCCGCCATCTGCCCAAGGATCCCGATTCGCGGGTGGAATGGCGGCGTACCTTGCTGGAAAGTCTGCCGGCGCTGCTGCTGCCGGCAGTGATCATCGGCGGCATCCGCGGCGGCTGGTTCACGCCCACCGAATCGGCGGCGATTGCCGTGCTGGCCGGCCTTGTCATCAGCATGCTGGTCTATCGCGAGCTGGGCCCTCGGCAATTGCCGGCCCTGCTGGCCGACAGCTGCCGCGCCTCCGGCGCCGTGCTGTTTGTCATCGGCATGGCCTCGAGCCTGTCCTTTCTGTTCACTTTCGAGCAGTTACCGCACCGACTGGCCATGTTCATCGCCGCCCATGCCGGCGGCAAGATTTCGTTTTTGCTGATGGTCAATCTGCTATTTCTCGGCGTCGGCATGGTGATGGACGCGCTGCCGGCGCTGATCGTCCTGATGCCGATCCTGGTGCCGCTGGCTGCCGGTTTCGCCATCTCGCCGGTGCAGTTCAGCATCATCGTGCTGGCCAATGTGGGCCTGTCCTTCATCCATCCGCCGGTCGGATTATGCCTCTATATCGGCGCCGCCCTGGCCAAGGTCGATATCTGGGCGGCGACAAGGCAGATCATCCCATTTTTTGCCATGCTGCTGCTGACCTTGCTGCTGATCGCGCTGTTTCCCGAGATCACATTATGGCTGCCACGGCATCTCGGCCTCATCCAGTGACAGGAAATTATCCCATGCCCGACGTCAGATTTGCCATCATCGGCGCCGGAATGGGCGCCGAGACCCATGCCGCTGAATTGCCGCATGTGCGCGGCGCCCGGCTTGTCGCCATCTATGCCCGCAACGCCGGGCGGGCGTCGCAATTCGCCCAAAAATTCGGCGTCGCCAAGGTCTATCACGACATTGCCGCGCTGCTCGCCGATCCCAACATTGACGCCGTCATCATCGTGCTGCCGAACGGACTTCACCGCGATGTCGCCGTCGCTGCGGCGCGCGCCGGCAAGCATGTGGTGGTGGAGAAGCCGCTCGATATCACCAGCGCGCGCGCCATCGACATCATCGCCGCCTGCCGCGACGCCGGCGTCAGCCTCTCGCTGGTCTATCAGATGCGTTTCTGCCGGGTGACCGGCCTGATCAAGCGGGCGCTCGACAGCGGCGCTTTCGGCAAGCCTTTGCTGGTCAATGTCCTCGACAATGAGCATCGCTCGCCCGCCTATTACGCCAATGATGACTGGCGCGGCACCCGCGAATTCGAGGGCGGCGGCTGCCTGATGACGCAAAGCACCCATCTGATCGATCTGATCCAGTATCTGATGGGACCGATCGTTTCGGTCTCGGCGCGCGTCAAGACCGCTTGGCACGCCATCGAGACCGAGGACACTGCGGTGGCGACACTGGAATTCGCCAGTGGCGTGTTGGGCGTTCTCAGCAGCTCGACCGCGGTGATGCCGGCGCAGCGCCATCTGGTCAGCGTGTTTGGCAGCGGCGGCCTGGCGGTGATGAATGGCGAGTATGACCATCTCTATAGCTGGCATGCGCAATCGGGCGAGACGCCCTCGCTCGACCAGCCCTTCGATTTCGGTGATATCTCGGACCCTAGGCTGTTTCCCACCGAGCGGCACCGCACCCAGCTGCAAAGCATCACCGACCAGATCGCCGCGGGTGGGCCGCCCGTTACTGACGGCGCCGATTTGCTCCGGGCGCTGCGGGTCACCGAGGCCATATATCGCTCGTCGCAGCTGCGGCGCGAGGTCAGTCTGGCTGAAATCGAAGCCGCGCATTCCTTGCCGCCGCCCGGCTGATGTCCCAGCCAAATCGCCGCACCGCCATGCTTGCCAGCCTGGCCTCGGTCGTCCTGGCGCTGGCGCCGCGTCGGGCGCGGGGCGCCAGCTATCGGCTCAAACTGGCGCATGACGCCAACAGCGCGCATCCATTTCATCAGGGGTTCAGCGTCTTCAAGCAGAGCGTCGAGCTGGGCTCGCAGGGCCGCATCGAAGTCGAGATCTTTCCCGCCGGGCAGCTGGGGCCGGAAAATGCCGTCAATGAGCTGGTGAGGGCGGGTCTGGTGATGGCCAGCTGGCCTTCCGCCGCTGGCGGCCTGTCCTCCTATGTGCCGGATATCGACGCGCTCAATACCCCGTTTCTGTTCAATGACGAGGCGCATTTCTATCGCGCCATCGACGGTGCCGCCGGTTGGACGCTGGCCGCCCAGGTTGCCGCCAAGCTCGACGCCGAAGTGATCGGCTGGACCTTCAACGGCGCCCGCCATGTGTGGAACAGCCGTCGGCCGGTCAGCACACCCGCCGACCTCAAGGGACTGAAACTCAGGGTGATCAACACCCGCATCATGATCGCGTGTTTTCAAAGGCTCGGTGTGCAGGTCACGCCGATGGCGTTCGGCGAGATCTACAACGCCATGCAGCAAAAAGTCATCGACGGCGCTGAAAATGACGTCGTCGATATCAAGGTCGAAAAATTTTTCGAGGTCAGCAAATATGTCTCGCTGACGCGGCATCTGCATCTGGCGGTGGCTCTGGTGCTGAGCCGCCGCGCGCTGGCGGCGCTGCCTGCCGATCTGCAGCTGCTGGTGCGCCAGGCGGCGGCCGAGGGGCTGGCGGTGACCCGCGGCGCCGTCGAAGCGCAAACCATCGAGGCGCGGCAGTTCCTCGAGAGCAAAGGACTGATTTTCAATCAGCCCGATCTCGCCGCCTTCCAGGCGGCGGTGATTCCGATTTACACTGCGCTGCCGGCCAGCGCGTCGCTTCGCGATCTGGTCGCCGGCATCAGGGCGCTGGCCTAAACGGCTGTCGCTTTTCATTATAGATGAGAGCGGATTGCTTCCCAATTGGCGATTCTACGGCTTTAAGTGAGAGTGGCTACCAGCTTTAAATGAGACGGATCCGAAAATGCTGCCTTTAGATGA
>Ga0302319_10010880_pt1 | contig 17295 bp, 17 predicted proteins | sample Bog_T0_2_FD_203319 | JGI IMG/M metagenome (GOLD analysis project Ga0302319, IMG submission 203319) | Peat permafrost microbial communities from Stordalen Mire near Abisko, Sweden - Bog_T0_2 | ecosystem: Environmental > Terrestrial > Soil > Wetlands > Peat | place: Sweden: Abisko, Stordalen Mire...
AGAAGGTCCAGGCCTCGGTCGGCATCCCTCAAAGAGCGCCAGACACGTTCGGCGCAAACATTCGCAAGATGCGCGAAATGAAGCTGACCTTCAAAGAGGCAGTCGGGATGGCACCCGGCTTCTGGCTGGTGGAAAAGCAGCGCCTGTGCATGGTGCGCCGGGACCTATTCGAACAACTGGAACAGACGCCGTTTGCGTGAGGGGCGATTCGCTGAGCCTCAGCAGAATTTTGGATATGACGAATCAGCTCCGCCTTTGAGGGATGCGGAGCGTTAACAGGAACGACGAGGTAAACATGCTAAATCTCTTGACGGAACAGGAAGTGGCTCAGCAAATCAAGGTCAGCCTCGCGTCGCTGCGCAAATGGCGCGTGGAGCGGCGCGGACCGCAATTTGTCAAGGTTGGTGCGCTGGTGAGGTATCGGTCCGAAGACCTGGAAGAATGGATGGCGACGTTGCCAAAAGGCGGAGACCCCCTGTCCGCCAAGGCAACGGAGCTGACAGTGATGCGGGCAGGAAACTAATTCCCTCCCGTGGCGCTCTACTTGCGACCGCTGCCGTGCCATCATGCCAGCGCGGCATTCGGCTATGGCACAAAGACAATATGGATTATATGCTATATTTAAACGTGACATGGGAAGTCGAATTCACAGATGAGTTCGAGCAGTGGTGGCATACGTTGTCCGAATCCGAGCAGGGAAAAGTCGATGCCCGTGTCAGTCTCCTGATGGAGCGCGGCCCCAATCTCGGGTTTCCGTTCAGTTCGCAGGTCAAGACTTCACGGTTTCCAGAGATGCGAGAACTGCGCGCCCAGGCCGGTGGCGATCCGTTGCGCATGTTGTATGCATTCGATTCGCGACGCACTGCGATCTTATTGGTCGCCGGGGATAAAACCGGGGACGACCGCTGGTACGAGAAGAACGTGCCTCTTGCGGACAGGTTATTCGAGCAGCATTTGCGGACGATCGAAGAGGAGGGGGCCGAGCATGGCTAAGAATTTCAAGGAATTGCGAGCCGGGATGTCAGCCCAGGCAAAGGCGGCCAGTGCGACCGAGCACCGCCGCTTGATAGAAGAGATGTCGCTTCTCCAGCTTCGGAAGGCGCGGGAACTGACCCAAACGAAGATTGCTGGGGACCTACATATGGGTCAGGGCGATGTTTCCAAGCTGGAGCGGCGCACCGACATGTATGTCAGCACGCTCGCCCACTACCTGCAAGCCGTCGGCGCCGATCTGGAGATCCGGGCTGTATTTCCCGATGGGCGTGCGGTGAAGATCACACAATTTTCTGAAGAAGCGATTTAGCCGATACGACCACAGGCTCGCGCGACACGAACTGAATCAAATATCCTCCCGCCTCTACCCTCCGCCGTTCTGACAGCTTTTTGTCCGGCCTAGCGTATACCCGGTTCCGGGTTAGGACGTGAGCGTCAGGCCGACCGCAGGGGTAACCCCTCAGATCTAAACGAAAAAGGCCATCCCCAAGCGCCACACCGGCCCCCACTTCGGCGAGGAATGCGTCGGAAGGGCCGGTCAAGCACGCTGAGATATTATCAAACAGACATGCCGAATGAACCTGTTATCCGCTCTTTAACAGTGCAGAACCTACTGTCATTCGGCGAAGAGCCCACGACGATAGAGCTCCGGCAGCTAAATATCCTGATCGGGGCAAACGGCTCTGGCAAGTCGAACCTCATCGAAGTCCTCGGTCTCTTACAAAACGCTCCCAAGGAACTAGCGACGGCAATTGGAAACGGTGGACCGATTGACGAGTGGCTATGGAAGGGTGTTGCCAAATCCAGAGGCAAACCGCCAACGGCGTTGATAGAGGTGTGTGTTGGACCGTCAAAAGGGCGGAAAGTCGTGCTTCGCTATCGTCTTGCGTTCACGAAAGCCGGCTACCGCTTTGAAATTACCGATGAACGCCTGGAGAACGAGCGCCGGCAACCCAACTCACCTCGGCCGTATTTTTATTACGATCTTGGGAATGGGCGTCCGACACTGAACTATAAGGGCGTAAAGCGCGGCCTCCGCCAGGAAGAGATCAATCCACAGCTTTCGATTTTGGCGCAGCGCAAAGACCCAGAACACTACCCTGAAATCACGCACGTCGGTGATGTATTTACAAAGTTCCGCCTCTATAGGGATTGGGAGTTCGGCACCGTTGCGAATGTGAGAGAACCATGTGATGCGAGTCTGCCCAACGAATACCTGGAGGAGGACTTCTCGAACCTCGGCGTCGTACTCAATCGCCTTCTGTCGGTGCCACCAATAAAAAGTCAAATTTTGGACTCCCTAGCCACCTTCTACGGAGATACGAAGGACCTTCGCACTAGCATCGAAGGAGGAAAGGTCCAGACACGGCTTGAAGAGAAACATCTCAATGCGACCATTCCTCTGATTCGCATGTCCGATGGAACGTTGCGATGGCTGACGCTTCTCTCGATCCTGCTCAATCCCGATCCGCCGTCGCTCGTCTGCATTGAAGAGCCTGAATTGGGCCTTCATCCCGACATGATCCACGAGCTAGCCAAACTGCTGGTTGACGCCTCCACACGAATGCAGCTCATCATCACCACGCACTCTGATCGGCTCGTTGACGAGTTGACGGATGCGCCGGAAGCCGTCATTGTTTGCGAAAAAGAAAAAGGCGCTTCTAAGTTCAGCAGGCTTGATCAGCACCAGCTTTCGTCCTGGCTGAAAGACTACAGCCTTGGACAGCTCTGGACCAAAGGGCAGCTTGGGGGTACGCGCTGGTGAACGTCTGCGTGTACGTCGAGGGCGGCGGACCTAAGGCGAAGAGCCAAACTGCAACTGCATGCCGCAAAGCGTTTCATCTTTTTTTCGAAAAGGTGCTGGGCGAACGGAGCAAGCCCCGGATCGTGGCTTCGGGTAGTCGCGATGAGGCGTATGATGACTTCTGCCGATCACTGAAAGCGGATCCCAATTCGTTCGCAATCCTGATAGTCGATTCCGAAGATCCGGTCCCTTCTGGAAAAACTGCTGTGGCACATCTGCGCGACCGTGAAAAGCACTGGACCAAACTTGTGCAAACCTCGCAGGTGGGGCTCATGGTGCAGTGTATGGAAGCATGGTTCTTGGCAGATCGGTCGGCCCTCGTCGGGTACTATGGGGCGGAGTTAAAACTGTCGGCCCTGCCCGGCAATCCGAAGATCGAACAGATTCCTAAACGGGATGTCATGACCGGACTCGAAAATGCAACGAGGGCGACGCAAAAAGGGCTCTACCACAAAACGAAACACGGCTTCGATCTCCTTGGGCTCATCGATCCCAATATGGTGATAAAGAGTTCACCGTTCGCCGACGAGCTAGTCAAATTGCTTCTTGCAAAATCCGCTTGATGGATGGGGTGCCGTCCCCCCTTTTTGGAGCCGCCGAACGCACAACATCTGCAGAAGCAGGGTGTTCTCAAACGCTTCCCTGTCTGGCGTCAACTACTTTTACCCTCGCTCCTCGCCCCAGCAGCGAGACGCGAACCAAATGCGAACCCCTGCAGCGGCTCGATAGATAGATTCCGGTTACCTGTGTGGGCTTTTTGCCCGTGCAGAAATGAGCCCTCGGTGCCCAGAGGATTGTGCCCAATTTTGTGCCCACCCTGTGCATAGACGCGTTGATATGGGTTGTTATTGTTTGGTTAACTATCTAATATTTACAATCACTTAGCAATGCATAACAATCGTGGTCAGGGGTTGCTGATTGATTTTAAGTCCGTTGCGTCTGCCGATTTCGCCACCCGGGCACTGCGATAACAGCCAGTTTATCAGGCACCGCCAAAAATACCCGCCAATCCCTTACGCCAGATCGCCAATCCGCCACCGCCCCAGGCGCTCCATCCGTCGACGATGGATCCCCGCACCGTTCATCCAACAGAAGCCGCGGCTCCGCCAGCAGGCAGCAGCCCGGACCCGCTCTCCTTCACGTTGGCCAGTGCCCGGAAGCGTCGTCGTACGAAAAGTGAACAGACATTCGCGGCACAATATCAGATCCACCGCGGGAAGTGCCCCGAGTCGGACCCGGTCGCACGACGGCCAGACCCATTTTTCGCCAGCGGGGACAAAGCGGAAATCCGCCACGGCGCCCGAGCCTTCGCAACCCCCCTGACGCAGGCTTTCACAAACGCGCCAGCTTCACCACGTAATAGATGATCGGCGCGCCCACTGCGGCCAGAAACACTGGCACAAACACCCGGCCCAGGCCATTCGCTTCGCCCACCGCGGTCCTCATCGTCAGATCGATAATCCAGACGGATGAAACCATAATCACCGCCTTCATCGCGATCACCAGGCTGCGCAATAAACGCCGCACCGCGGGAGAATCCCGATCCACCTTCATCGGAATATTGATCAGCCGCTGATAACTTTCCGAGATTGTCAGCAGCACCGCCATCACGATAGTCGTCGCCAGCAGAAACAGCAGCATATTCCTGTCGCCCCATGCGTTCGGACTTCCCGTCGGACCGAAGCGCACCGGAATCCGCTGCGGCAAAATACCCCAGTGCAGCGCGACGTCGCCGCCCGCAGCGAGCAGCGCAACCGCGGACACGCCTTCCAGTATCCAGTCAAAAATCGAGCGACCCGTGTCCATCGTTTATTTCGTGAACAACCCGAACGGCTGGCTTTCCACCTGATCTGCCTTCCATTTATCCACCAGACTCTCCGCCTGCGCCAGTTGCGCCGCCGTCATCGAGCGAGCCAGTGCGTCGCGCGCCGTGCCGGCGTCGCCCGCTTCCGCGCCGTCGCCCGTAGCCGCCAGTTCCAGCCACTCCCACGCCTGCACTGCATCGCGCTTCACTCCCTGACCGGCCGCGTACATTTTCCCGGCCACGAACTGCGCCGTCGAATCGCCCTGATCCGCGGCCAGCCTGTACCACTTCGCCGCTTCCTCATACGATTGCGCCACGCCTTCGCCGCGTTCATACATGCCGCCCAGATTAAACTGCGCGATCGCATCCACCTGCTCTGCCGCGCTGTGGAACCACCGCAGCGCTTCCTTATAATCCTGCGCCACGCCGTCGCCCATGCGATACGCCGTCGCCAGATTATCCTCGGCTGCGGAATACCCTTGATCTGCGGCCTGCCGGAACCACTTCACGGCTTCCGTCGCGTCCTTGCTCACGCCATCGCCGTCACGATACGCGATCCCGACGTTATTCTGCGCCGCCTGATCGCCATGCTCGGCCAGAAACCGATACAACCGCAGCGCCTCTTTCGCGTCGCGCGGCACGCCATCGCCCAACCGGTAACAGTCCGCCAGATTGAACATCGCAACCGCGTGCCCCTGATTCGCCGCCAGCTGAAATAATCGCGCCGCCTCTTTGGAATCCTTCGCCACACCCAGACCATCCAGGTACATCAGACCCAGAAAAGCCTGCGCCGTGACATATCCCTGATCGGCGGAAAGCCTGTACCAGTGCGCGGCTTCTTTGTTATCCTGCGGAACACCTTCGCCTGTGCGATAGCTGTCGGCCACGTGAAACTCGGCAACCGAATTGCCCTGATCCGCCGCCATCCGATACCAGCGCACCGCCTCTTTCAGATCGTGCATGACGCCTTCGCCATTGTGGTAGCTGTCGCCGAGCGCGTTCTCTGCAATCGCGTTCCCTTTGTCCGCCGCCATGCGGTACCAGCGCACCGCTTCTTTATCGTCCTGCGGCACACCGTCCCCCGTGTGATAGCCGTAGGCCAGATTGGTCTGCGCGGAATCCATCCCCTGTTGAGCTGCCAGCAGATACCAGTGGACGGCTTCTTTGTGGTCCTGCGCAACGCCCTGGCCCGTGTAACAGAGGTAGCCGAGGTTAAACTGCGCCAACGCATTTCCCTGTTCGGCAGCCAGCCGGAACCAGCGCGCGGCTTCTTTATAATCCTGCGGGACACCATCGCCATCGCGATAGCTCTCGCCCATATATAACTGCCCCGCCGCCACCCCACGCTCCGCCGCCGCCCGCGCGGATTGCAAAGGCGACTGCGCAGTCTGGCCATTTGCGGTGACAGCCAACAAGAGCAAGACACCAGTCAGCGCGCCTGCCGGGTTGGAAGTGCAGAGGTATTTACTCATTCCGTCGAATCCGTTACGATCACGATTCTATCCGGAGAAGTGCAGAGGGCAAAGCCTGCATGGAGCCCATGGAATCCATCAATCCTAAAAACCCGCTGGAACGGGCCATGCATAATCGCCAAATCACACCCTCCCCAGCACCACCGTATGCGGGCTCATCGGAATCGCCTGCCCGCTCACCTCTCCGAACCCCGCCTCCCGATACATAGCGGTCAGTTCACTCAGCGTATAAGCGTCACCCGATGGCGTCGATGCCAGCATTGTCATCGCAAACGAAGCAGGCTGTGGCGGCGACACGCGGTCTTCATTCGGCACGAACTCCAGTGTGGCCGCGCGCCCGCCCGGCTTCAGCGCCGCATGAACTTTTTTCAGCAGCCCCACATTCGTCGGCGGATCGAAATGATGCAGGAAGTTCGTCAGCAGCACCACGTCGTAAGGTCCGCCAAAATCCACGTCGAACGCGCTCCCCGGCAGCGTCTCATAGCGATCCTGAACGCCTGCCTTGCGCGCATTCTCCATCGCCACGCCCAGCACCGCGGCCCAGTCCAGCCCCGTGACGCGCGCCTGCGGATTCTGCTTCGCCACTTCGATTCCGAACAGCCCATGCCCCGCCGCAATATCCAGCACGGTCATCGGACCCGTCTGCCCCTCCAGCACCAGCGCGCCCAGCGGAGCCGCCAGCGGCGCCATCATCGGTGCCATCGTCTCCGCGAACTGCACCCACACCGGATTATCCGGCTCCACGCTGCCTTCACCCGGCAACACGGTGCGACCCGTGCGCACGATTTCCGCCAAATGGTCGTATGCCTCCCGCATCGCAGGATTACTCAAAAATATCGCGATGGAAGCGAGCGATGCAGGCGAACGCGGATCCAGAAAAGCGGCGCTCGTCGGCGTATGCCGGTAGCAACCGTTCTCTTTCAGCAGCACGCCGTTGATCGTCAGAAAATCGCACAAAATGCGGATGCCGCGTTCCGAAGACGCGCATTGCCGCGCAATAGAAGCCACATCGCCCGGCCCTTCGCCGACCGCGCGAAAAACGTCCAGCTCAATCGCAGCCTTCAACGCGGACGTGCGCTGGTGCGCCTGCAGCATATCGAAAACCAAACCGGGAGTGAGTGCATTTTCACTGCTCATCTGTGGGTGCATGGAAACACTCTAACATCCCGCAACAGCATCGCCGCTCAGTATCGCCTTCAGTTTGTCCAGTCCCTCACCACCGGCCGCCAGCAGGCACGCGCCAGCCAAAACAGGGCATAAACCTGCCAGTAAAATCGCCGGTCCGAAATGCTTTTCCGGACCCAGCATCCATCCCGTCACCAGCGGCGCAGCCACGCCCGCCATCTGCGACAGCGTGTTCAGATAGCCAATCGTCCGTCCCGCCATTTTCGCTGGCGAGACATACTGAGCGATCGCCCAGAAGCTGGCATTGCCCATCCCCGTCGCGCACATCGCAAACGTAAATACCGGCACAATCCACGTCCGGCCGGGCACCACCAGAAGCAGCAGAATCGCTGCCGTCCCCACATACCCCACCGCCGCGAACAGCAAACGGATTCGGAACACGCCCGCGCCGCGCGCCAGTTTGTCCGCCGAAAATCCCGCCAGCACATTCGTCGCCGCCATCGTGAAAAGGCCGGCCGAAACCGCGCGCCCCATCGCGAGCGTCGAAAATCCCCTCGCTGTCACCAGATAAGTCGGCACCCATGTCAGCACGAAATACCAGTAGTAGGAAGCCAGCAGAATGCACAACGAGAGCGCCCAGAAACCCCGGCAGCGCACCAGCGAATGCCATGTCCACGCGCTCGCTGTCTTCGCTTCAACCGGTACTGGCCGCGCTCCATCGGTCGGCACGGCGAGCAACCAGCAGGGCAGCCACACCAGCGCGCCCACGCCCGTAACCGCGAACATCGCGCGCCATCCGAAACGATCCAGCAGCACCGTTCCCGCCAGCGCGCCCAGCGCCGGCCCGATACTCTGGCCTGCAACATAAATCGACGTCGGCAGCCCCTGATCTTTCCCCTGAAAGTGATTTCTGATAAACGAAAGGCTGGCCAGCGGACCGATCGATTCCGCCACCCCCAGCACCAGCCGCATCCCGATCACGTTGCCCGCACCCCGGCTCAGCGCAATCGACGCCGACGCAATCGACCACACCAGAAACCCCGCCGCATAGCCGCGCCGGATTCCGAACCGGTCTAAGAAAGCGCCCGCCGGAATCTGAAACGCGCCATACGTCCAGAAAAACGCCGAGAGCAGCATCCCCATCGTGCCCGGCGCAATGCCGAAGTCGCGCATGATCGAAGGCGCCGCAATGCTCAGGTTTCCCCGATCGATATAACTGATCACGATGCCGAAAAAGATCAGCGTCACCACCATCCAGCGCCTGTTCATGCGCCCGTTCCGTAAACCACCCTGCCATCTTTGATGACGCTCGCAATCCCCTGCGGCTCGCGATCCGGATCCTCATAAGTCGCCTCGCTCTGCACCGCCGCCGCATCGAAGATCGTCAAATCGGCGTAGTAGCCCGCCTTCAGCAGGCCGCGAGCCTTCAGTCCCAAACGCCCCGCGGGCTTTCCTGAAATCTTATGCACCGCCTCCGCCAGCGACAGCCAGCCATCGTCGCGCGACACCCTGCCCAGCAATTCCGGAAACGTTCCGTACAGCCGCGGATGCGCCTTGCCCTTCACATAAAACCCATCGCTGATCACCGAGCAAAGCGGATGCGTAATCAGTTGCCGCAAATTCTCCCGGCTCTGATTGAACGATATGACGTTGACTGCCGCATCCTCTTCAATCAGCAGCTCGATCGCAGCCTCCGCCGGAGCCACGCCGCGAGCTTCCGCCATCTCCGCCATCGTCTTCCCCACCAGCCCCGCATTCTCCGCCGTCGCCACGCCGGATATCGTGATATCGCTCCACAGTTGCGCGCGCGATCGGTCCATCTCGCTCGCGATTTCGCCGCGCCGTCCGCGCTCCCGCAATCGAGTCAGCAACGCCGCCCGCCCGCCTTCGAGCGCCCAGCCCGGCAGCCACTGCGTCAGCACCGTACTCCCGCATTGGTAAGGATATATATCGAATTCGACGTCGATCCCCTCCGCCCGCGCCGCTTCCATCTCATCGAGCGCACGCTGCTGCAACCCCCAGTTCGCGCGCCCCGCCGCCTGCAAATGCGAAATCTGCAAACGGCATCCGGTTGCGCGCGCCAGTGCCAGTTGCTCCCGCACCGCCCCCAACAAGCCGTCCGAATAGCTCCGCATGTGCGTCGCATACAACTTGCCGCTGCGAGCCACAATCCGGCACAAATGCTCCAACTCCCCGGCATCCGCGCTCGACCCCGGCGCATACATCAGGCCGGTCGAGAACCCGCTGCAACCAGCCGCCAGCGAGTCTTCCAGCATCCCCGACATCCGATCCAGCTCCGCGCCAGACAAACTCCGTTGCGCCTGCCCGGCCACCGCGATCCGCACACTGCCATGCCCCACCAGCGGAAACACGTGCATTTTCGTGCTCTGCGCCTCAACCGCCCGCAGGTAATCGGCAGCTGTCTTCCATCCCCATCCATCGCGACGCCCCAGAATTCCCGACGCGAATTCCTGCAGCTCACTGGAATCCTCACCGCACGGAAACGGCGAAAATCCGCAATTCCCCACCACTTCGCTGGTAACTCCCTGCCTGATTTTTTCCGCCCGGTCCTCAAGCACCTGCAGATCCAGATGGCTATGCAGATCGATAAACCCCGGAGCGATCGCCAGCCCCGCGCAATCCATCACCTCATACCCCGCAGGCGCATCCGGCCCGCCAGTTGCAACAATCCTGTCGCCCGCGACCAGCACCGAACCGCGCACCGGCGGACTGCCCGAACCATCAACCAGAAGTCCGTCTTTCAAAAGGAGCACAGCTACAGCTTCCGCCCCAAAAAATCCACCGTCGCTTTATAAGCCTTCAGCCACGACCCATGCCGCAAAAACGTATGAATCTCATCCGGCAAAATCAGCTGCTCGAAATCCACTCCCTGCGCCCTCAACGCTCCCACTAAATTCACCGTCTGAAAGAAGCCCACATTCCGGTCGTCGTCCCCGTGAATCAGCAGCACCGGCGACCGCCACGTCTTCATCGACGCCAGCGGCGACGAATCGAACGCCAGATGCGCCGCATCCTCCCGCTCAGCCTCCACCTCCGCCGTACCATCCAGCGGCCCGTTCAGCGGCCTCTCCGCATTCCAGTCGTGCACGCCGTGAAAATCCACTCCGGCCTTAAATAAATCCGAAGCCCGCGCCAGCCCCAGCGCCGTCAGATATCCTCCGTAACTCCCGCCCCATAGCCCGATCCGCGCCCCATCCACATCCGTCCGCCCGCGCAAATAAACCCCGGCTCCCTCCACATCGTTAAACTCGCTCGCGCCCGACGGCCCGTAATTCATCGCCTCCCGAAAACCCAGCCCGTACCCGATTCCGCTCCGGTAATTAATCGCCAGCACGATATAACCGCGGTTCGCCAGATACTGATTCATCCCGTAAGCGTTGTTGTAATAGCCCATCGGATGCCAGCCCAGCAGCATCTGCCGCTGCGATCCGCCATGCAGGAACACCAGCGCCGGCCGCTCTTCGCCGGCCTTCAGATCCGCCGGCAAAAACAGCTGCGCGTGGATCTTCATCCCGTCCGACGACGTATAAACAACCTGCTGCGGCGTCACCAGCGCATCCGCTGGAAAATCCGCCGGTATCGAATCCGGCGCCAGATCCCGTTCCGTCGCGCCAAGCCGCACCGCCGCCCGCGCCGGACGCCGCGCATCGGAATGCAGATACGCCACCCCGCCCACCACCGTCACCGGACGCCACTCGATACCCGAGCCGCTCGTCACCGCCTGCGGCTTTCCTCCACTCACCGGCACGCGCCAGATGTGCCGCCGATCGACATCGTTTTCATTCGAAGAAAACAACACATTCCTGCCGTCATCGGTAAACGACACGTTGTCCACTTCGAAATCTCCCGGCGTCAGCGGCAAAGCCCCGCCACCCTTCGCAATGCCCTCCGCGCTTACAGAGTAAAGGTGCAGCCAGCCATCCTTCTCCCACGGAAAAACGATGCGCCCATCCGCATTCCATTGCAGTTGCTTCGCCGCCACCATCCCCCGGAACACGCTCCCCGCTCCCGCGTCCGCGCGCCAGATTTGCCGCCCCGTCCCGTCCGCCACATCCGCCGCCCGGATCGACCACGGCTCGCCCGTAGCCCGCATCGAGCCACGTCCACTCCCCGCCGTTTGAAAAATCCGGATAAACGCGATCCGCTTTCCATCGCCCGACCACACCGGACCGCTGTCGTAATCCACACTCGGGTCCATATAACTGACAGCCTTCGTCGCGAAATCGTAAACCGCCACGAAGCTGTGATTCCCGCGCAGGCTCACAAACGCCAGCTTCGTCCCATCGGGAGACCATGTCAGATCATCCGCCGTCACTCCCGCCCGCGTCGCGATCAACTGCCCTGCCGAAGTCCATATCTGACCGCCACGCAGATAAGCGACGGTCGTCGTCTTCGCCGAAACCGCGGGCGAATGCCCATGGGCAATCCTGCGCGGAGCCTCACCCGGCGTCACTATCCAGATATCCTGCGTGACGCCCGCCGGATCGCCTGCCGGATTCGGATTTGCCTGAGCCGGATATTCCAGATCCCCGCCGCGCACGAACAGCACCGATTTCCCGTCGCCGCTAAAACCCAATTCCCCGATGTCCTGGCCATCGTCCGCGGTCCACGAGGTCAGCCGCACGCCCTTAAAATCGGGCGCAGCCGCATACCACACATTCCGCGCGCCGCGATCGTTCTGCACCCACGCCACCGCCCCGCCGCCCGCCGCCGCCACCATGTCCGAGGGAAACGGCGCAGAGAGCACCTGTTCCAGCGTGAACGTCTTACCCGGCAACGCTGCATGCAGCGTAAAGCTCAGCGCAAAAGCGGCAAACAGAAGGCGTCGCATGGCTTCAGTGTATACGGACAAGCGACGATAGTCGCCTCATTGACCAATCAAATCCAGAGCGGCAATAGTCTCGCGCGGAAGCTGCAATTCCGCAGCTTTGAGATTCTCACGCAAATGTTCCAACCCGGATGTACCGGGGATCGCCAGGATATTAGGAGAGCGCTGCAGCAGCCACGCCAGCGCCACCTGCATCGGAGTGGCTCCCAGCGCCTCCGCGGCCGCGTCAAGCGCCGAAGATTGCAGCGGAGTAAATCCTCCCAGCGGAAAAAACGGCACATACGCAATTCCCTGGAGCGCCAGATCGTCGATGAATTCGTCGTCATGCCGCTGCGCCACGTTGTACATATTCTGTATGCAGACGATTTCCGTAATCCCCTGCGCCTCTGCAAGCTGAGCGCGGCTCACGTTGCTCAAACCGATATGACGAATCAATCCCTCACGCCGCAGCTCCGCCAGCACACTCAGCGGCTCTCCGATCGGCCCGTCGGTTGGTCTCATGATTCCCCCAACCCGCAGATTGACCACATCCAGCGTCTCCAGTCCCAGATTCCGCAGATTGTCATGGACCCCATCGATGAGTTCCTGCCGCGACAGCGCATGAACCCACGATTTATCCTCCGGCCGCCGCGCACCCACCTTGGTGACGATCGTGAGCCCGTCAGGATAAGGATGCAGCGCCTGCCGGATGATCCGGTTGGTCACATGCGGACCGTAAAAATCGCTGGTATCGATGTGGTTGATCCCCGCCGCCACAGCCTCTCGCAGAACCGCAACGGCCCCGTCGATATCGCGCGGAGGTCCCCATACCTGAGGACCGGCCAGCTGCATCGCGCCATATCCCATTCGGTTCAAACGTATCGCAGTACCGGAAAGCGTGAAGCTGCCGGCAGTCTCTCTCTGTTTCGTCATTTCGTATCTCCTCAACCGCGTTAATCGTATCTGCTATCCCTGATCTACTATCCTTAGATGGAGCAAGCTTCCGCTCAGGACTTCGCATTTGCCCCGGCCCTCTCCAGCCATTCTGGAACCGCGTAAATCGCCCGTTCAGGCCCGTTCCGCGGCCAGCGTGGACGCCATCGTGGAAGCGACCATTCAGGTTTTGCTTCGCGTCGGCAAGCAACGCCTCACCACCACAAAGGTAGCTCTGACAGCCGGCGTGTCCGTCGGAACTCTCTATCAGTACTTCCCCAACAAGAGCGCCCTCCTGAAAGCCGCCCTGAAACGTCATATGGATGAGGTCGCCGAAGCCATCGAAAAGGTCTGTCACGAGCGAAAAGGGCAATCGCCCGCCCAAATGGCGACCGCCCTCATGACGGCATTCCTCCAGGCGAAGATGAAGAACCCTGGGACCAGCGTCGCCCTCTTCGCCGTCAGCTCCGACGTGGACGGAGCGCGGATCGTGCGCGAAATGGGCATCCGGTCCAATGCCGCGATCGTCGCCATGTTGAAAACCGCCCCGGAACAATTTACCTCCGATCCTCAGCTGGTCGCCTCCATGCTCCAGGGCATAATGGTCGGAATCAGCCGAAGGCTGCTGGAGTCCGCTGCTCCAGAAAAGGAATTCGACACCCTCCGCCAGGAAATGATTTTCGTGGCGTGTTCCTATCTCAATGCGTGTTCCGCGCGCGCCGGCTCCGTCGAATCTGCCCCTCCACCATGCCGCTCCATATTTTCATCCGCTTCGAACTCAGGCCCGGAAAAAACCAACGGCTCCTCGAAGAACTGACGCGCGTCATCCCTCCCAGCCGCGCCGAACCAGGCTGCGTCCGCATCCACCTCTGCCAATCGACCCGCGAACCCCTCGACTACTACATCCATTCCGAATGGGCCGACGAAAAAGCCTTCGAAATCCACGCGGAACTGCCCCACACAAAGCACTTCCTCAGCCAGCTCCCACCTCATGGCCAACCCCTTCCAGGCCACTCGCACAACCGAAATCGCCTGACTTCTGCCGAAGCGGGCGAATTTAATGTACTTAAACTCACAGTTGCAAAGGTCGACTTGTGGAATTAACTACCATTACCCCTCAAAACATGTGGTAGTATACCCAAGACAGGAGCCGGAGAATAGAGCTTCTCGATGATTGTGGCGCCGGTTTTACCACCGGCGTTTTGAGTTAATTTTGCTGCATAAAATGCAGCTCGGAGCGAAACAAATGAAACGTCTTGGTATCGGTGTCTCGACCTTCCTGGTACTTGCCCTCTGCCCTTCTATATCGGCATTTGCGGACATTATCACCCTTGAAACCACTCCAGCCGGTCTCGGATCTAACGATTCCACCAGCTGGTCTCAATTGGGAGCGGATGCAACCACTCTGACCGGCCCGTTTTCTGCGACTTCCGGACTTGGAGTCGGCGTAACCGGGAATTTCAACATCACCCCCGCCGACAACACGGGATTGGTGGCAGTCGTCTGCCCATCCGCTCCGAGCTGCAGCTGGACTACGTCGGGCACCGGAATGAATGCCGGTGACACCGACATCTGGCCTTTTGACCCCAATGCCGCTGGCGGTTCGGGTGCCGGCACCGGCCCTCTCTCTCTGGCCTTCTCGTCAGGGCTGTTCGGCGCGGGCGCGTACATCGAAGGCGATACGGGCGGCCAATACACGGCTGCCATTCAGGCGTTCGGCGTAAGCGGCTCCCTGGGCGCCGCGCAAACAGTGACCAGTGATGGCAGCGGAGACCCTGTCTTTATCGGCCTGCTCGACTCCACGGCGGCGGATATCACCAAAATTCAGTTCAGCCTGACCAGTTGCGCTTCGGGCTGTACGAACCTCGGCGATTTCGCCATTGATACGCTCCAGATGACGGACGCGACTTCGGCGGCTCCCGAGCCGTCATCGCTGCTGCTCCTGGGCGGCGGATTGTTCGGTATGGGCTGGGCGCTGAGACGGAAGTCTTTGAAGGCGTAGCCCGAAAACGCAGAAGTAAGCCCGATCACCGCAGTTTCCGCAACGATTTAAAAAAAACAGGAGGATTGTCCAGTGAGAAACGCATTATATGTATTCCTTTTGAGCGCTACCGCTACAGGCGCATTCGCGCAGGGTCCGATTGCCGGATATGCATCGTTCCCGGCGCAGCCCACACCGCCGGCTCTGCTGGCGAATCCAATTATCAGCAACGCGTTCACTGAAATTCCCATGTGGACCTATAGCGTCACGGCTGGCGCAGACCTCGGAGGCGGTACCTATACCGGAACCATTCTGGGGCGCGATCCGCACCTTCGCGGTAAGGCCACAACCACCATTCCGCTTCAGATCGTCCCTGTAAAGCTCATCATCAACAACGGGCCATCCGATACCCATACCTACGATGCACAGATAAACGATGGCTGCGAACCAGCTGGCCATACGTCCGTGGATCTGGTACAGAATTCTCCCGTCTTCACCAACACATCCTGGACCATGGACGGCGTCAATGTAGGCACCACCCAGTACCATGACGCGTTCACGCGCGCTTCTTTCTGGTCGCTGGTCGGCGGCACCTCTTACCATCTGGTCGAGAACGTAACCGTTCTGCCGGAACAGACCATGTACTTTGGCAGTGTCGGTAACGGTGGCGCCACCCTGGGCCCCGGCACCAACTACAATGTCGTTTCCACGTTCGGCGGCGGGTGCGGCTTTATGGGTGTTGTCGACATCAACGACTTGAATACCGCGCTGAACAATACCGTAGCTTCTCTCTCCCCAACGGTGAATATCGGCACCCTGCCGATGCTCCTCCTCGACGCGGTGGTTGCCGCCGATCCCGGCACCAGCATCTTTGCCAACTGCTGTGCCCTGGGCTTCCACAGCAGCTACAATGTGCCGCCGGGTAATCTTCAGGTCACTTCGATTTTTGACTTCGATTACAGCGGTCTTTTTGGCAACCAGGACGTGACTGTCATCTCCCATGAGTTGGGCGAAGCGATCTTCGATCCAACGGGAAACAACCCGACCCCTGTCTGGGGCAACATCGGTCAGGATGCCGGCAATTGTCCGGGTGGCCAAAACAACCTCGAGGTGGGAGATCCGTTGAGTCCCGGCTTTGGCACGCCCACCAAGGAGTGGGTCGTGACGAGCCCGGTGAACGGTATTACCTACCACCTGCAGGAACTGACATTTTTCAGTTGGTTCTATGGCGGCGCGAACCTGGGCATTCCCGGCCATTACTCCGACAACGGTACTTTCACGGGCAATGCGAAGCTTTGCTCTGCCGGCGGCGGAACAAACTGACCAGATGAGCGCCACTCGACTATAGAACCGCAACGCCGCTTTCGGCATTCTTGTAATCCGCATGGGCCAGGCTCCTCCTGGCCCATTTTTTTGCCATCGTCGGCATCATCGAGCGCTGCCCGGGAGTTCAGCATCAGTTCCTGAAGTTCTAAAATCCGCGCCCACACCTCTGCCTGCTCCCATTTCCGGACGAAAATGCCGCGCCCCGCTGGACTTTGGCCTCACATACAAATAAAATAAGGTCCAGCCTTTCATGAAACGGAACCGATTCCACATTCCGGCCCTGTGCCTGTCCGCCGTTGCCCTCGCCGTCACCGTCGGCTACATCCTCGCGGCCCCCACTACCGCCGCCAAACCCGCCTCCACCATCCACCTCGCCACACCCAAAGCCCCGCCCATGTTTGAGCGGTATTGCTTCCCCTGCCACGGCGTCTCCAGCCCCATGGCCGGCATCAGCATCGAAAAACTCGCCACCAGCCAGATCCCGCTCGCCGAAGGCTACCCGCAATGGACCCGCATCGCCACCGCCCTCGAACAGCACGTCATGCCGCCCGAAGGCATGCCCCAGCCCGATGAGAAAGATCGCGCAGCCGCCGCCTCCTGGATCCATTCTCAGCTCGATACCTACGCCAAAAAGCACGATGGCGATCCCGGCCGTGTCACCGTCCGCCGCCTCACCAGCGGCGAGTACGCCTACGCCATTCAGGACCTCACCGGCTACACATTCGATACCGGTATCGACGCCTCCAGCGATTCCGTCGGCGGCGAAGGCTTCACCAACTTCGGCGACGTCCAGTTCATGCAGGACGTGAACCTGGAACACTATCTCGATGCCGCCAAACTGGTTGCGAATCACGCCGTCATCGGCGCCGGACCCCTCGCCTTCTACTCCGAACCCGGCAAACCCGGCTACGAATTCTCCGGCATCACGCGCGTCAAGGATATCTATCTGAAGTACGGCTTCCGCACCGTCTCCGGCGAAGGCGGCTACGCCTACGGCCTCGAACAATACGGCAAAGTTTTCTACGTTAC
>Ga0302319_10010881_pt1 | contig 17295 bp, 18 predicted proteins | sample Bog_T0_2_FD_203319 | JGI IMG/M metagenome (GOLD analysis project Ga0302319, IMG submission 203319) | Peat permafrost microbial communities from Stordalen Mire near Abisko, Sweden - Bog_T0_2 | ecosystem: Environmental > Terrestrial > Soil > Wetlands > Peat | place: Sweden: Abisko, Stordalen Mire...
GGCGGTCTACATCCGCCACTAATCTCGCCGCGAAACTGTATTCCACTACACGTTTCGCGAGTGACGCCGTCGCCAGTTGCAGTCTCGCGGCGAGGCGGAGGCGGCTCAGGCGGAGGCGGCTCAGGCGCTGATTGCGGCCAGTGTGACTGGTTCCGCCGTGATCTCGTCGATGACGGAATGAATGAAGCGCATTTTCTCCAGGACCGGGGGCGTCAAGACGAACGGGTAGAGGTCGCCTTTACCCATGGAGCGATTCACCATGTTCAGCGCCCACGCCAGCGGCAGCCACATCTCGATCAGGGTGTCGAAACCGCTGGGCCCCAGTGTCCGTCGCTCATAGGTCGCCCCCGCCGGGGCGAAGCTGAACGCCGCCGAGGTGTCGAGCGTGTCGCGGATGTGCAGGTAGTGGGCGAACGTCTCGGCCCAGTCCTCGGCGGGATGCATGGTGGCGTAGGACGAAACGAAGTCCCGCTCCCATCCCTCGGGCGGTCCTTGGCTGTAGTGCCGGTCGAGGGCGTCTTGGTAGTCCTCGTCGGGGTCGCCGAACAGCTCGGTGAACTCCTTGACGTACTCACCTGACGGCCCGACGAGCCGAAAGAAGTAGTAGTGGCCGATCTCGTGGCGGAAGTGACCCAGCAGGGTTCGGTACGGCTCGTCCATCGAGATGCGCAACTGCTCGCGGTGCACGTCGTCGCCCTCGGCCAGATCCAGGGTGATGACGCCGTCGTCGTGCCCGGTGAACACCTGCTCCTGCTCGCTGGAGAGCAGGTCGAACACCAGACCGCGCTCCGGGTCGGCGTCGCGTCCGATGATCGGCAACTTGAGCTCGTGCAATTCGACGATCAGCCGACGTTTGGCCTTCTCCGCGGCGGCGAACGCGGCCAGCGCTTTGGTGTCCGCGTCGTTGGGACGAGTACGGGTCAACACACAGGACGGGCAAAGCCTACGGACGGGCTCCACCGGCACCAGCCAATTGCATTCGGCCAGAAGCAGGTTGGCACACAGTTGATAGTCACTGGCCGCGACCGCGCCCGAGTGCTCGTCGTCGTCGGCGATCACCAGGAACGCCATCTGCTCCAACGAGAACCCCAACCGGCTTTCACACGACAAGCACACCGAATTCTCAAAGGCCAATCGCTGCCCACAGTTCGGACAGATGAAGTCCCGCATCGCAGTCCCTTCGCTTCAGCTCGTCATGAGCTAACTACCCCGGCCGATGCGGGGTGAAACGCCCGTCGTGGTTCGCCGCGAAACGGTATTCCACTACGCGTTTCCCGAGTAACACCGTCGCTAGTTGCCATCTCGCGGCGGGGCTGGGAGCTGTCCGCGCCCGTCCAGCGAAATGTCTTTGGTTTCGCGCATCACCAACAACGCGACGAAGGTCAGAATCGCCGCCACCACCAGGTAGAGCCCGACCCACCCCACGCCGTATTCGGTGGCCAGCCAGGTCGCGATGAACGGCGCCACCGCGCCCCCCAGAATGCCTGCTGCGTTGAAGGAGAGCCCGGCGCCGGTATAGCGCACGTTGGTCGGGAAGAGTTCGGGCAGCAATGCGCTCATCGGGCCATATGACAAGCCCATCAACGTCATTCCGATCACCAGGAACAGCAGAGTGGAGGCCGTCGTCGCGTGGCCGGGCGCCAGCAACAGATCGAATGACGCACCGTAGAGGATGATCATCGCGGTGACGATCAACAACGTTCGGCGTCGGCCGAATCGGTCGGCGAGCGCGCCCGCTATGGGCACCGTCACCGCAAAGAACAACACTGCGATCAACTGAAGGTGCAGGAAGTTCACATAGCCGTAGCCCAGACCGGTACCGGCCGGTGGGCGCTTGGTGGTGCCGTAGCTCAGGACCCACGTCGTAACGATGTAAAACAGGGTGTAAGTCACGAGCATCACGAACGTGCCGATGATCAATTCTCGCCAGCTGGTACGGAACACGGTGGTCAGCGGGGTCCGGACTCGCTCGCCGCGCGCGAGTGCTCTGGCGAACACGGGCGTCTCCGCCAGTCGCAGCCTCACATACAGCCCGATCGCCACCATGACCGCACTCAACAGGAACGGGATCCGCCATCCCCAGGTCAGGAACGGGCCGGCCGTGTCGGTTCCGGCGGTGCTGTGGCCCAGCCAGCCGATCAGTATCAGGAACAGCCCGTTGGCAAGCAGGAAACCGAACGGTGCGCCCATCTGTGGCCAGATCGCCGCCCTCGCCCTCTTGTCGGGTTCGGCGGTCTCGGTGGCCAGCAGCGCCGCTCCGCTCCACTCCCCGCCCAACGCGAAGCCCTGAGTGAACCGCGTCACCGCCAACAGCACCGGCGCCACGATGCCCACCTGCTGGTAAGTGGGCAGCAACCCGACGACGAAAGTGGCGATCCCCATCAGCAGCAGCGAGCTGACTAGCGTGGCCTTGCGCCCGATACGATCACCGAAGTGCCCGAACAGGATTGAACCTACCGGGCGCGCCACGAAAGCCAGACCGAATGTCGCCAGCGAAGCCAGCAGCGCGGTGGTGGGGTTGCCCTTGGGGAAGAACAGGTAAGGAAAGACCGAAATCGCGGCCGTGGCATAGATGTAGAAGTCGTAGAACTCGATCGTGGTGCCCGCCATCGACGCGACCAGGATGCGGCGCCGCGGGACGCCGTCGACCATCTTGGTGTCTGTGGCACGCATGGGCGACATCATCTCAGTCGACTTCGCCGTACTCGTCGAACCAGTGCGCGAGTTCGCCTCGCCGACTAACGGCGCGACGGCAATTTTCGTGGCTGAAATCCATCAATGACCGCAACCAGCAGCGGGTAGAACCTCTCGTCTAAACGGTGAGAAACGACTACTCTCAGACTGGCGTACCCATAGCTGTCTTACCGACAGGTTCCGAGAGCTCTTCGCACGAGAAGGGTGACGCTGATGTCGTATGTGATCACAATACCGGAGTTGGTGGGGACTGCAGCCACCGACGTGGCGGGGATCGGATCGTCGCTGCGCGCCGCACATGAGGCGGCGGCCGCCTCGACGAACAGCGTGCTGGGCGCGGCCGAGGACGAAGTGTCGGCGGCGGTCGCCGCACTGTTTTCTGGCTACGGACGCCAATATCAGGCCCTTAGCGCCCAGGCAGCCACATTTCACGACCACTTCGTGGCGACCCTGACAGGGGCCGGGGCCGCCTACACCGCGGTCGAGGCCGCCAACGCCAACCCGCTACAAACCCTCGAGCAGGACCTCCTTGGCGTGATCAACGCCCCCACCCAAGCACTGTTGGGGCGTCCACTGATTGGCAACGGCACCAACGGCGCCGCCGGCACCGGACACAACGGCGGCGCCGGCGGCATCCTGTTCGGCAACGGCGGCAACGGTGGCTCCGGCACATCCGGAGGCGGCACCGGCGGGCATGGCGGGGCGGCCGGACTATTCGGCAACGGCGGACGCGGTGGGGCTGGCGGAATCGGAGGGGTCGGCAGCAACATCGGTATCAACGGCGGCAACGGCACCACCGGCGGTCACGGCGGGGCCGGCGGCACCGGCGGGTTGTTGTTCGGCAACGGCGGGGTCGGCGGCACCGGCGGCACCGGCGGCACCGGCGGCAACGGCGTCAACGGCTCAAGCACCCTCCTAATGAACGGTGGCAAGGGTGGCGACGGCGGCTCGGCAGGTACGGGCGGAGCCGGTGGTGCCAGCGCGTCGGTGTTCGGCCACGCCGGCGCCACCGGTCAGACCGGCACCGGCGGCACCGGCGGCAACGGCGGCTACGGCTACATGGGCAGCGCCGGTGGCACCGGCGGCAACGGCGGCAACGGCGGCACGGGCGCCACCGGCGGCACCGGAGGCAACGGCGGCCAAAGTACCACCGGCTCGTCCAACACCAACGTCACCAGCGGTAACGGCGGCCAAGGCGGCACCGGCACCGCGGGCGCCGGCGGCCTAGGCGGCAACGGCGGGTTCGCTTACAACGCTTCGGGATCCGGAAACGTCACGGGCGGCGTCGGCGGCAACGGCGGCACCGGTACCACCCACGGCGGCAACGGCGGAGTCGGCGGCGGGGCAGAGAACGAGGGAAGCGGCTACGCCCTCGGCGGCAACGGCGGCAACGGTACTAATGGCGGAACGGGCGGTTACGGCGGTTATGGCGCCGACTACCGCGGGACGGGAAGTGCCACCGGCGGCAACGGCGGCAGCGGTTTCAATGGCGGTCACGGCGGTATTGCCGTCACCTATTTAGGGATCGAGGATGCCACCGGCGGCACCGGCGGTGCGGCCACCAGCGGGTCCGGCGGCGTCGGCGGCGACGGCGGATCGGCGGAGATCGGCACCGTCGGCGCCGGTGGCGGCTCCGGAAACGCCTTTGCCGGGACCGGTGGTCACGGCTACAACAGCTCGGCCGGCAACGGGGGCAACGGCGGCTACGGCGGCTACGCGTCCGACTATGGGACCGGCCAGGCCGTCGGCGGGACCGGTGGCGTCGGCGGCACTGGCTTCGGGGCCGGAAGCATCGGCGGCAATGGCGGCGGCGGCGGCGACGCCGGCGCGGCTACCCTCGCCCACGCCACCGGCGGCGACGGGGGGGCCGGCGGTGTCGGTTCGGGCGGCGCGGCCAACGGCTCAAAGGGCGGTGACGGAACGGCCAGCCAGATTTAGCGGGGTGGGCAACGAGCCACAGGGTCGCCGGATTTGTTGGGCCGCAAAGCGATTGCGAATCGCTGCCAAACACGACATCGTCTCAGTCGACTTCGCCGTACTCGTCGAACCAATGCGCAAGCCTGCCTCGCCGGCTCACTGCCCGAAGCCTGGATTCGGCCGCGGCCCGCGTTTTGCTGGTGGTGACGATCAGCAATTCGTCGCCGGTCTCGATACGGGTGTCGGGAATGGGGACGAACGTGTGGCCGTCACGGATGATCAGCGTGATCACGGCCGGGTCGGGCAGCCGGAGTTCGAGGATGGTCACGTTGTGCAGCCGCGACGGCGCTTGCACGGTCATGGTCAGCAGTTCCGCGTCGAGCATGTCCAGGGGCGCGGCCTCGACTTGGATCTCGCGGGTGGCTTCGCGGGAAATCAGGCCCAGCCGGTGCGCGATCGGGCGAAGGCTGGGGCCCTGCACCAAGGTGAACACCACCACCAGCATGAACACGATGTTGAGTAAGCGATGGCTATCGGCGACGCCCGCGACGACCGGAAACGTCGCCAACACAATGGGAACCGCGCCCCGCAGACCTGCCCACGACAAGAAGACTTGCTGGCGCCACGGAACGCGAAACCAGACGAGCGAACCCACGACCGACAGCGGTCGGGCGACCAGCAGGAGGACCAGCCCGACGACGATCGCCGCGACCACGTCGCCCGCCAGTTCGCTGGGGTTCACCAGCAGCCCGAGCAGCACGAACAGGCCGATCTGCGCCAACCAGCCGACTCCTTCGGCGAACGACCGAGTCGCCGACCTATGCGGCAGCCCTGAGTTGGCCAGAACCACCGCGGCCAGGTAGGCGCCGATGAAACCGCTGGCATGGGCGCTGCCGGCGGCGGCGAACGCGACCAGCGCCAACCCGAAGGTCGCGATCGGATACAGGCCCGACGCTGGCAGCGCGATACGGCGCAGGGCGAGGGCGCCCAGATACCCGACCGCCAATCCGATCGCGGCGCCGCCGACGAGCTCGTACACCGCAACGGTGACGGCACTCGCTGGGTGGAATACGAAGGGCACCACACTGAACATGAGCACGAGAATCACAGCGGGGGCATCGTTGAAGCCGGACTCAGCCTCAAGCAGTCCGGCAACACGCTGGGGCAAGGGCAGCACCCGCAGGACCGAGAAAACCGCCGCGGCATCGGTGGAGGAAACAATGGCTCCCAGCAACAACGCGAGCCGCCAGTCGATGCCGAGCAGCAGGTGCGCCCCAACGGCAGTAACCAACGTGCTGATGACCAGGCCGATGGTGGCCAGTGCCGTCGCCGGTGCCAACACCTTGCGGATGTCACTGAACCGCGTGGTCAGGCCGCCTTCTACCAGGATCACGGCCAGCGCCGCGGTGCCGATGTTCCTGGCCAGTTCCACGTCGTCGAACCGCAGACCGAAGCCGTCCTCGCCGACCGCGACACCGATCAGCAGGAAGAGCAGCATGCTGGGAAACCCGACCCGGCTTGCCACCCGAGTACCGACAATGCTGACCAGCAGCACCAGGCCACCGATCAAGAACGCCAGATACAGCTGCTGCAAGCTCAATTCGTTCCCGTTCAGACATCATCTCGACGAGGGCGCCGACTTCGGCGTGCTGTCAGTTAATCAGCACGGCGGCGCGCAGTGCTCGACGTAGGGCCGGATGAGACAAGATGGATGGGTGACGAAGCGGAAGACGCGAGTCGGGATTGCCGGCGCGGGCAAGGTCGGCCGTTCAGTCGCGCGAGAGTTGCTCGATCGCGGCCACAAGGTCTTGTTGATCGAACGCGAACGGAGCAACTTCGAACCAAACAAGGTTCCCGATGCGGACTGGCTGAATGCCGATGCCTGCGAGCTGGCCGCGCTGCAGGAGGCGGGGCTGCAGACGTGCGATGTCCTGATCGCCGCAACCGGAGATGACAAGTCCAATCTCGTGGTGGGCCTGCTGGCCAAGACCGAGTTCGGGGTGCCCAGGGTGGTGGCCCGGATCAACGATGTCCGCAACGAGTGGATGTTCACCCCGGCGTGGGGTATCGATGTGGCCGTTTCGACGCCGGGCGCCATGGTTGCGGGAATTGAGGGCGCCATCGACGTAGGCCACCTGGTGCGCTTGATGGGGCTGCACGAGGGCCGTGCCGCGCTGACGAAACTCACGCTGTCCGAAGATAATCCATTCGTGGGGCAACGTGTGGGCGAGTTGGTTTTGCCGGCGAATACCGCTTTGGTCACCGTGGTCCGAGGGAACAACGTGATGGTTCCGCAGCCTGACGACGTGCTCGAAGCCGGCGATGAGGTGTTGTTCGTCGGCGATAGCTCCGCGGACCAGTCGAGCAGGGCCTAGTAAGGGGCCCAGCCTTGTGACCGCGAGACTGCAACTCGCGACGTGTTTCTCGAGATGACCCGTCGCTGGTTGCAGTTTCGCGGAGGTGGGTTTGCTCTCAGAGCCCGGGTAGGCAGATGGGCTGCCCGAGGCACGGGCCTGGGCCCCACCCGGGGTCGCCCTCAAGGATCATTGGAGCGACTTGGACGTCCTGATCGAACCAGGGCGGCGTGCCTGGGCCTTTGTTTCCAATCATGAAGTCATGGCAGACACTCATATCCCACTTCGGATATATGGTGCCGGGATACACGGCGGTGGCACCGCAGTTGGTGCCGCACGGTAGCGGCATGCCGGGGCACCATTGATTGCTACAGGCCTCGTTGGTGCACACGGCTTTCGGATAGATGAAATCCCTGCCGGATGAGTTCGGCATGGCTTGGGCAGCAGCTGCGCCCTCGACCGCACCGGCCACCCAACACACGACTGACAGTCCTGCCGTCGCCGCTATTGCCAAAATCCGTTCGCGTTTCATACCGCTGGTACCTCATCTAGGGGCTTCGCTTCTCAACAAGGGCCGAAAATGGTTGCCTTGCCGATCCATTCGGCAAGGCAACCATTGAAATTCAATCGCTCAAACGCATAGGAGGAGGAAACAAGGCATTTGCTGCCCACCCCAGCCACCGCCAGGTCCACCCCAACCAGCGCCACCCCGGCCATGATCGCCCCAGCCGCGGCCACCCTGCCAGCCACCGCCGCCGCCACCGCCGCGCCAGCCGCCACCGCCACCGCCACCGCCACGCATGCCATCGCCGCCACGCATGCCATCGCCACCGCGCATACCACCGCCGCCGCGCATGCCACCGCCATCGCCACCGCCGTGCCCGCCGCCGCCGTGCCAGTCCGTCAATTGCGCTTGCTGGACCACGCCAGAATCAGCCTGTGGCGTCGGAGCGGCGTTCGCGAACCCGGCTAGGCCAATGGCCGAAAAGCCAAGCGTGCCGGCGATTGCGCCCGCGCCAACAATCTTTTTCAGGATCATGCGATCCCTCTCTGATCTGTAACTCGTGGCCGGAGCAATTGTCCGGTTGGTAGATGCTGGACGCTATATAGGGTTTCTATGAATTAGCTATGCCGAGGCCCTGCGTCACGTGTGGGCGCCGGCTCATACGGCAATGGCGGATCAGCTGGCCAGCCATAACAGAGTTTGGTGGATGCGTTGTATGACCGTTCGGGACGCCACCTGGGATGGAACTGTCGCGTCGTGTCCCAGCTCATGACGTCGACGTGCTACAGGTCGAGCACAATCCGCAGAGCCGCGTCGACGCGACGCATATCTTCGAAGCTCAGGTAACCCACGCTGTTGCCGAGTCGACCGGGATCGATCGCCGCGGCTTGTTCAGCCAGCACGCGTGTGACACGGCCGTCGATCTCGACTTCGGGCCGAAAGCTTGCAGCTCGAGCTGAGGTGGATGTCGGCGCTACGAGCCACGTCGATAGAGGCAGCTGGTCGGATTGGACCACGATGGCATATCGCGAGCCGGACTGTTCGTGACCCTGGGTGCGCCGTGGAGCGTGGAGCCGGAAGACCTCACCACGCACGCAGCGTCTCCATGTCGCGAAGCACCTGCATCGCTTCGGCGCGGTCTGCCCCGTCCGCAGCGAGCTCCTCCGCTTCAGTGCGAATGGCTGCCGCAGCCTGTCGGCGCGCGGCTTCGATGAGGGCCACCCGAACCGCCGTAGATACTGACGTCCCGTCCCTGGTCAACACAGCAAGCGCCCGAGATGCATCCTCGTCGGGCCGAAAGGTGATCGTGTCAGCCATATTCGTAGCGTACTACAGAATGTAAGACAGCGGCCAGTGGAAACGCGCCACGAGACGAATAGCCTTAGATCATGAGCGACAAGGGATTACTGAAGATGGAGCTGGCGTGCCCCGAAGGACACGTCGCCGGCCACCTGATCCGGCAAACCGAAAACCAGCCCATCGAGATCGACCGGCCCGACACCGAACGCGAGGAATGGCCGCGAGGCGGCGACAAGCTGTACACACACCTGACTTGCCCCGGCTGCAACCGTCGCATCTACGGGTCGACGGAGGCGATCAACGAAAAGGCCACGTGGCTGTCTAATAGTGAGACCGCGCGGGAGGGTCGGCACTCGCTGCGCTTCATCGAGGACGGCCTGACGTAGGGCCTTTGCGCACCGCTGCGTTACCAGATGCCAAACCGTTGGTCGCGGTTCATGCGCTGTCTCCACTGCTCCGTGCGGCGGGCCTCACGCTGGTCCTGCCACCTAAGCTACCGGTCGAGAAACCGGTCGAGAACTCTGTCCATGCCTCCACGGTGCGACGACTCACGACCGCTGTCCAAGACTGGCCTTTGATCGTTCGATAGGCGCTGGCTTTCGAACTAAGAGGGCGAGCCAGGCGAGCCTGGGCTGCCGGCGGTGCCGTCGGGTGAACGTCGGTCAGAGCGGTGGGACACCCTGAGCTCAGGCGGTGCGACTGCGCCGCAGGAACGGGTCGTCGAGCGACGGCGGTTGATATCCGACGTCGGAACGCACGACCGTCACACCGGGCGGCACGATCTCGTCGATCCGGTCGAGGATGTCGGTCGACAGTGTCACCTCGGCCGCTCCGATTTGCGACCGGAGATGCTCCATGGTGCGCGGGCCGATGATCGGTGCAGTGACGCCAGGGTGCTGCATGACGAAAGCCAATGCCAAGTGAATCAGCGATAGGCCGGCTTCGTCCGCCAATTTCCCGAGCGCATCGGCCGCCTCGAGTTTGCGCTGGTTGTCCGGGCTCGACATGTCGAACCGTCCCGGTATCCGGGTGCGGCGCATGGACTCCGGCAATTCCTTGTCCTTGCGGTAACCGCCGGAGAGCCAGCCACCGGCCAACGGGCTCCATGGCAGCACGCCCATCCCGTAGTCCTGCGCCACCGGCAAGACATCGGCCTCGATCCCGCGCACCAGCAAAGAGTAGGGCGGTTGCTCGGTGACGAACCGGCCGAGACTGCGCCGCTCGCTGACCCACTGCGCCTGCACCATCTGGTGAGCGGGAAAGGTCGAGGAGCCGAAGGCCCGGATCTTGCCTTGCCGCTGCAGATCTGTGAGTGCGGACAGCGTCTCCTCGACGTCGGTGTGCGGATCTGGCCGATGCACCTGGTAGAGGTCGATCCAGTCGGTGTCCAACCGGCGCAGGCTGTTGTCGACTTCCCGTACGATCCAGCGGCGCGAGTTGCCCTCCATGTTGGGGTTGCCGCCCTTGGCGCCCATCGGAACACCCATCTGGCCGTGGACCTTGGTGGCCAGCACCACATCATCGCGCCGGGACCCGGCCAACGCCTTCCCGACGATCACCTCGGACTCGCCATGAGAGTAGACGTCAGCGGTATCGATGAAGTTGATCCCGGCGTCCAGCGCCGCATGGATCGTCGCGATCGACGTTTCATGGTCCGGCTCGCCCCACGCCCCGAACATCATGGCGCCCAGGCAAAGCGGGCTGACTTGAATTCCGGTCCGTCCCAAGCTCCGATATTCCACGCCCTGAGTCTAGGCCGCCTAAGTTACCGCGTAGCTGCGGTGCCTCGACGTCGTGGCGTGCGGTGCGCCGCCAGCACGTCGGCGTTGGCCAGCGTTTGCGCCTGAGCGGCCAGCGTCGATGCCCAGTTGGCATAGGCGATCGCTGCGGCGTCATTGCTTGCTTCCTTGCCGTGCGCCGCTGCCAAATTTCGTTTGGCCTCTTCGAGTCGGGCCTGGGCCTGGGCGCCGATGTTGTCGTGATATTTGGTGACGTAGTCGGAGATTTGGCGCAGTCTGGCGTCCGCGGTGGACAGCGCATTCTCGCGCCCTCCAATGCTCACCTGCCCATCGCTGGCGGCACGCCGAGCGGCATGGCGGCGGCGACGCGCACGAAAGAGCAAGAAAATCACCACGAGCACGACCACGACGGCGACGCCGATCGCGATCGGCAGCCAGACCGGCCTTGGGGCGCTTGCCGATTTGTTCAACCCGTCGGCCGCAGCGACAGCAGCACCACTCCAGTCTTTAGCGCTTAGCGCGGGTTCAATTTGCTTGTCCCCCAGATTGTTTAACTCGTCTGCTGTGATGCCCTGCGCCTTCGGCGGCCCGGTGAGCGTGTACGCCTTGGTGTTCGTGGCCACGGCCAGCAACGCGTCGTGGTCGCCCATCCCGCTGGCGCTGCGGGTTTGGTAGGCCCAGTTGTCGGGCTTGAACCTGTTGAAGTTGTCGACGTAGACCACCCACAGTTGGATGTGCCGATCCTGATAGAGCCGGTCGATTGCCGAGGTGACCGCCGCTCGACCGGAATCCGTCAACACCCCGGTGCTATCGGTCACGTGCGCCGTGAGTTTGGACGGCGGTTGCGCGCCGGCGGGGGTGGCCAGCAGCAACCCCGCTGTGAGGATCGTCAGGACTACACCGAAGAGGCGAACAGTGCGCATACGGGTAATCTAGCTGGCCGCCGGTCTGGCCGCCGGACGTTCGGTCGCCTGGTGTCACGGTCGGGCTCGGCGGCGGCGGCTGCACTGTGACGGTGATCAGCTAAGCGCGCCCATCATCCTCCCCGCGGACCGCATTACCTCCCATATTTCAGGTACGCCGACAGCGCCAAGAGAAGGAGGAACACCACAAGCCACGCCAAACCCATGAGCATGTTGCGTCGGTCTTGTCGCGTTATCTGCCCGGACTCATGGTCGTCGACAACGCGGCTGCTCAAGCCGAATCTCTGAACCAGCGCAAGCCAATCCGCCTCCGTGACTCCATATGCGGGTTGATCCGCATATGGGGGGCGCTCGGTGCCACCGTCGATGTCGCGCCAGCTATACCGATAACTACCCTGAGAATATTTCACCCCATACTTCATTGGGCTAGGCCTAATTCTCAGGGGTTGCTGACCCGGAACAGCCACGATCAGCAGGGGGTCGGTGTACCCTCCCATAGGCGGACCCAGTTCGCGGTGTTTTGTTCCCAAATCTGTTCGCAATCTTGGGGTCAACGCCGCTGAGCACCAGTTGTCACCGGGAGAATTGGGCGGCGAGGAGCTCGATGCGTTCGGAGTCGTATTCGGGGCGTAACCGTTCGCCGCGTGCGAGGGTTGTCAATCCATGCAGCGCTGCCCAGAACACCTCGGCGAGAGTGTCGGCGTCCGTTTCGTGAGCAACCCCGCGGAGTCCCTCACGAAGCTCAGCGAACGCCGCTGACAATTGTGGCGGAGTGTCGTCGGCGCCGAAGTGCAACGTGGTGGTGCGGGCGAACATCGCGTCGTACAGGGCCGGATTATCCCGGGCAAAGTCGAGGTAGGCGTGTGCCATCAATGTCAGCGAGCGGTGCGGCGTCTCGGCGGCGGCGCGGGCCGCGCGGAGTTGGTCGGCGAGTTCGCCAAATCCGTCGATCGCGACCGCCGCGACGATCCGATCCATGCCCGAGAAGTGCTTGTAGAGCACGGGCTGGCTGTACTCGATCTCGGTGGACAGCCGCCTCGTGGTGACGGCATCCCAGCCTTCTGCCTCGGCCAACTTGCGGGCGGTACCGATGATCAACCGACGACGGGCGGCGCGTTCTCGGTTGCGGCGGTCCTCGATGCTCATCCCCTGATGGTAGCATCGCTAGTCATTATAGCGCTGCTATTGACACTCGAACGCCCTGGGGTTAGCATTGCTAGCATGAACGCACTAATCCACATCGCTGCGTTGATCGCGGTGTTGGGAACCGCGGTGGTCTACGGCACAGACGTGTTCTGTGCGATGGTCCAACGACCTGCCTTGGCGGCCATCGATGACCGCGCTCTGGTGGCGGCGATGGGCAACGTCCACCGTTACGGCGACCGGCGAATGCCGCTGCCCGGCGCGGTCGGGATTGTCGCCGCCGCCACAAGCGCCGCACTCGCCGCTGCTGCCGGAAAATGGACCCAAGCCGTGCCGGCGGCGACTGCTCTTGCCCTGCTGGTGGTTTGGCTCGTGCTCTACACGCGGATAAGCAAGCCGATCAATCGGCAACTCACCGCCGCGGCCGCCACCTGCGACATCCCACCGGATGTGCGCGCTTTGCAGGGCAAGTGGGACCGAATCATTAATGCTCGGGCCATCATTCAGGGCCTCGCAGTCGCCTCGCTGTGCATCACGCTAATGGTCTGACCGGCAGCATCAGGAAATCCGTTTACAACCAAAGGAACACAGATACCATGTCTCAGTTCACAAATTTCGGCAGACTACTGATGCGCGCCGCTCCGATCATGAATGCGCCGGTGGCCGCCTTGGCGAACTCCCCGCGCTTCGGCCGATTCCTGAGGAGCAACATCACGATGATCACCTATACGGGACGGCGCTCCGGAAACACATTCAGCATCCCGGTGGCCTACCGGCGCAGTGGCGACGAAATCGAAATCACGCCAAACATGCCCGACGCCAAGACGTGGTGGAGAAACTTTCTGGGCGATGGCGCTCCCCTGACGCTGAGTCTTGACGGAACGCAGCGCCCAGGACACGCGGTAGCGCAGCGAGACGAAAACGGCCATGTCACGGTCACTGTCCGGCTTACCAACTCATGACCGACGAAGATGATCTTTTCCCTGCATGATTCGAACGACTGGGCAGATGTGGAGTTCGGCTCTGGTAGCGGATAGCTTCGTGTCATGAGTGGCGTCCCCCGGATCAAATCCGGATAGCGACAGGAGAAAAGTGACCGTGGTATTGCGGAGACTTGCTGTGGTCCCGTTCGTCTTGGCGCTGGCAATGGTGTTCGCGCCGTCTGCGTGGGCCGACACCTACACAGAGCAGGTGGCGGGTAAGTTTCAGGCCCAGACACATGTGGTGGCTGACCCCGCCGCGAAACCCCCGTTGGACAACTCCGACGCAATCAACCAGCAGATCCTGGCCGGCTCGTGGACGTGGAGTTCCCGCCCGCCGATCTGGGTGGCGGCGGTCGCACCGGACCAGACTGGCGTGACGACACCGGACGCCATCCACGACATCATCTTGGGCCGCCACCCGGCGTTCAGCGGGGTCATCCTGGTAATCGACGCCAAGGGCTACCACGTGCGCGCCTATGACGTGCCGAAGGCGATCGCCGACAACGTGGACCCCATCCTGGGTCAGGCGGCCAGGAATCACCACAATGACCCATACGGTGCGACCAGCGAGTTCGTCCGCAATCTGGCCGCCGTGAACGTGGCTCATGGTGCACCGGCGACCACCTCTCCCACCGTCAACGCGAAGCACACCAACTGGACGTGGATGTGGGTAATGCTGATCGCCGTCTTTGCCCTGGTGGTTGGCCTGATCTGGTTGCCCGCACGAAATCGTAAGCGCCGCAAGGACGCAGAGGCGCGAGAGCAGGTCAAGCAGGACTTGATCGCCGCCGAATCCGACGTCAGCGATCTCGATAACACGATGGTCACCACGAGCGGCCCAGACATCAGCGCTGAGACGCTGAAGGCCAACTCCAGCCTGAGCGCCGCCCGCAAGGCGTACCAGGCAGGCGACTACGCCGCAGCCCGGGCACACCTCGGGGTCGTGCGGTCCACCGTGGCCAAGGCGAACCGGAAGCTGAACATCGTTGCCGTGACCTCAGTCCCGGAGGAGGACCGCAAGCAGGCCTCCGTGCAGACGAAAGACCCTGACACCGGTAAGACGGTGACGATCAACAACAACAACTACGCCACCGCGCAACAGCCGGGTTATCAGCACTATTACGGGGGCGGCTACTGCAACGGGATGTTCTTCTACCCCGGCTTCTATCCCTACCCATTTTGGGGTCTTGGTTGGGGTTGGGCCCTCACAGATGTCCTGTTGATGGATGCGCTGCTGGACGATCACTGGGGTGGCGACTACGAACGCGGCTTTGAGGCGGGCCAAGATTCGGCGACGGCGAATGCGGGCTATGACAGCGGCCAGGGCAACGACTACGACAGCCAGCAGGGAAACGTCGGCTTCGATGGGAGCTACCAGGACTCATCCTCCGGCGGCGGTTATGACTCCGGTGGCAATGTCGATTTCGGCGGGTTCGGTGGATCCGATTCCGGCGGTAGCTTCGACTTTGGTGGGTCCGATTTTGGCGGCGGTGGGTTCGACTCGGGCGGGGGCGGCGACTCCGGGTTCTGACCGAATCGGCTCGCACCCATAGGACCAGGTGACCGGATTTTCCCGCGTCAGTCGACGGTGTACGTCACCCCGGCGCAACGGCGGGCCGCCTGATCGGGCCTAGAGCACGGCCCGTTCGATGCCGTCGAGCATGTCGCGTAGGTCGTCAAGGTTCGCGTTTGAGTGAGTGGCTGGATCGGTTGTCTCGTGCGTGATGCGCCGCAGGACGTAACTGCATGGGCGATAGCAGACGATCTCGAAACCCAGCCCTTCTGCTCGCGCGGTCAGATCGGCAAGTTCTTTCTCGTCAACGACGCACATTATGTCTCTCCGGGTGTTCGTTGGCCCCAGTCTATCCTTCGGCGGCCCGCGGTAAGTCAACAACTGTTTCACCCGTAAGTCAACAACCGTTCAACTCCGTGCGGCCAATCAGAGGCCCCCCGGCAGAGCACCGCCCGTCGCCACCCACGGATTGGTGCCTCCTGCAGTTCGGGGCTAACTAGCGATTCCAGCCAGTTCGTGTGCCACCGCATCGAATGCGCGCAGCGTGTCGAACAGCGTCTGCGGGTCCTGAGAGTCCGGCTGGGTGGATAACTTGGCGGCGACCACCTCCGCGGCGCGGTTGACGTAGATCATCTGGCCACACATGCCCTGGCACAACACGACGTTGCGGCCCGGGTAGGGGAACCACACTTGGTTGCGGTACATCCCGCCGGGCATTCGGGTGTCATCGGGGCTGGCGGCGAACGCCTCACGCGAGTCGGGCCCGCCGTCGAGAGTGTCGGCGATCCACCCCTCCGGCACCACTTGCTGGCCGGTCAACGAGACACCGTCGCGCAAGAACAGCGACCCGAACCGGATCATGTCGGTAAGACAGGCGTTGATGCCGCCGTCGAATAGCCCGGTGCCGGCCGTGTCTACCCCGATGGTGGCATCGCATTGGGCGCCGATGCGGCTCCACAGCAGTTCCGACATCAGTTCGGGCATCCGCTGGCCGCCTGCGACCTCGCAGATCCAGCCGAGTACATCGGTTTCACACGAGCGATATTCGAACGGGCCGCCATGAGCCGACTTCTGTCGCAAGGTCAGCAGGAAGTCACACAACGTGGCGGGGACGTCCGGACTGCTCTTGGGCGCCCAGCCCATCGACTCGTCGAGGAGGTGTATCTCCGCGGTCGGGTGGAGGTAATCGTCTGAGAAGGCGATACCCGACCTCATGTCCAGCAGGTGGCGCACCGTCGCACCCGCGTAGCCGCAGTTCGCCAAGGCGGGAACGTATGCCGTGACCGGGGCGTCAAGCTCGATCGCACCGGCCCCGTGCAGCGCGCCGACGACGGCCGCCACCAGCGACTTGCTCACCGAGAACAGCAGGTGCCGGGTCTGGGCCGTCAGTCCGTCGAGGTACTCCTCGGCCAGCATCGACCCGCGGTAGGCGACGGCCCACCCGTCGGTAGCGGTGGTGGCCATCACCGCGCCAACGGTGGTGGCCGCCCCGTCAGTGCTGGTCACCGGAATCTCGGCCACCGGAGCACCGGCTGCGGGCAACGTCGCGGCCGGCCCGGTCCCGCGTGAGATTACCGCGGTCGGCACGAAGTCCTCGACGTGCTGGAATGACCACTGCGAATACGGCGCCGACAGCCAGTTGTCCAGTGAGATGCCGTCCGGGAGCGGCGGTGGATGCAAGCTCAAGCTCGTGCGACGAGCCGCGAGACGATCGGCGTGGCCGGCGCCAGGGGTGTTGAGGTGAACTTCGCCTTGAGGCCCGTGAGCCAGCGCCGGCAGCGTTCGGTGAGTTGGTAGTCGTCGGTCTGCAAGTGCCCGCGCGTGATGAGCACGCCGAGTTGGGCGCCCTCGCAGCGTAAGTCGCCAGGCGCCGCGACACGCATGTAGAAGGCCTCGGACTCGTCGAGCAGCGTGGCCGAGTCGTTGGCGAAGCGCGCAAAGGAGACGCGCCCTTCTTCGTCGAGGCGCCACACACCGGTGCGCGGCGTCGCGGTGAAAAGCTCGATATCCGGCGAGGTCTCCGAAATTATCAGCTGACCCCAGACCTCGTCCTCGCCATATCCCCGCTCCCAGCGCGAGTTGATCTCCTCGATGTCGAGCTCGTACTCCACGTCCATGTACTCGAGCAGGTGGAAGAGGAACAGCGGCATGTCGGCGTAGGCCTCGGTGGTCAAGTTCGTCATCGGGCTGGCGCCGCTCAGGCGCGGGTTCACCTCTCCCAGGTA
>Ga0302319_10010882_pt1 | contig 17294 bp, 16 predicted proteins | sample Bog_T0_2_FD_203319 | JGI IMG/M metagenome (GOLD analysis project Ga0302319, IMG submission 203319) | Peat permafrost microbial communities from Stordalen Mire near Abisko, Sweden - Bog_T0_2 | ecosystem: Environmental > Terrestrial > Soil > Wetlands > Peat | place: Sweden: Abisko, Stordalen Mire...
GCCTTCGTCGGTGGTGTGCAGGCTCTCATTGCCCTCGGCGTCCTTGATCTTGATCGGGACGATCTCGTCCTTGAACGCGCCGCCTTGCGTGGCGGCGATGGCGCGCTGGTGGCTGCGGAAGGCGAACTCGTCCAGCTGGTCCTTGGTCAGCTTGTACTTCTCCGCCATCATCTCGGCGCCCATGAACTGGCTGAACTGGATGTTCGGGTAGCGCTCGCGCTGGGCCGGGCTCATCGGGTTGCCGAAGCCGTTCTGCGCCGGCAGGGCGACGGACAGGCCCATCGGCACCCGGCTCATGCTCTCGACGCCGGCGGCGATGACGATGTCCTGGGTGCCACTCATCACCGCCTGGGCGGCGAAGTGCAGCGCCTGTTGCGACGAGCCGCACTGGCGGTCGACGCTGGTTCCGGGCACGCTCTCCGGCAGGCGCGAGGCGAGGATGGCGCCGCGGGCGACGTTGGTCGCCTGTTCGCCCACCTGCATCACGCAGCCCATGATCACGTCCTCGACCAGGGCTGGATCGGCGCCGGTGCGGTCGAGCAGATTATCCAGCACCTGGCCGGCCAGATCGGCGGGGTGCCAGCCGGAAAGCTTGCCGCCCTTGCGGCCTCCGGCGGTGCGAGCGGCGGCCACGATGTAAGCGGCTTCGGCCATGACGAGGTCTCCTCGGGAGATGAAGATGAGGCTCCGCCGGTAACAGACGGACGTTGCGTCAGCCAAATGGGGATTGGGCCACCGCGGGGCTAGACCTGCGGCTTGCCTGACGTATCGGCAGTCGTCGCCGGCGGCGCGCTGCGGCCGTAGAAGCTGGGCTTGAACGGCCCGCCCCAGAACACCTTGCCCAGTCCGCGCGCCGCCCGGTCGAGCATGAACGCGCGATCGGGGGCCCGGGTCAGCCACTTCAGGGTCGCCGCGACACCGAACACCACCGCTTGTCCGGCGCCGACGACCATCCAGCGGGCGACGCCCAGCCGGTCCGGCGGGCTGGCGGTGGCGCAGCCATAGGTCGGGCCCTGGCCATACGCGAAGGCCCGGGCGAGGGCATAGCGAAGCGTCAGCCGCTCGGGGACCGGGTCCTCGTAGACCAGGGCGTCGGCGGCCCAGGCGAAACGGGCGCCGGCGCGCTGCATGGCGCCGAACAGCTGATCGTCCTCGCCGCCGATCTGGTTGCGGTCGAGGGAAAATGGCGCGGTCGGATGCGGCATCGCGGCCCTCCGCACCAGGCTGTCACCACAGCCGTAGTAGTGCTCGATGGCGCCAGTCTCGGCGGGCCCCAGGCGCGAGAAGAACTGTTCGAGGTAGGTCCGGTGCGCCAGCTCGCCGGCCGGCGCGCGGCCCTGGACCTTGCCGAACACCGCGTCGGCGTCGAAGCGGGTCTGCGCGTCCAGCAGCGCCGCCAGCCAGCCGGGCTCGGCCTCTTCGTCATCGTCGAGGAAGGCGACCAGCGCGCCGCTCGCCCGCGCCATGGCGGCGTTGCGGGCGTTGGCGACGCCGGCGGCGGGCTCGTGCACATAGATCACCGGGAACGGCGCCTCGGTTGCCAGGCTCGCGGCCAGGGCTTGAGCGGAGGGCGTCTGGTCGTTGTCGACGATCACCAGCTCCAGGCGGCCGAAGTCGACGCCGACCTGCCGGAAGGTCGAGCGGACAGCGGTTTCGAGGCCGATGGGGCGTCTCTGTGTGGGAATGACCAGACTGATCTGGGCCAGGCGGGCGCCTCGTTGTGCGATTCCGGGACCCTCTATATGCCCGGCCCGGCGCATCGACGCGACCGCGCCGGCGGGCCGCGCCGCCGTCGGTCGCTCGAGTCGGATCGTCGTCATCGGGGCTCAGCCGCTCCGCCGCCATGCCGGCTGAGGGCGCCGACGAGGGAGCGGCGAGCAAGCTCCATGCCGCGCCCAAGGTGACGCGGCGCGCCGGGCGAGCTAGAGGAGCGGTCCTCTTAAACCCCGAGCCCAAGAGCGTCGTCCCGTGCGCCTGCCCCAGGCCAGACTGAACCAGGTCCTCGACCGCTACCACGAGGTGGAGGCGCGCATGTCCGCGGCCACCGACGGCCAGGAGATCGTCCGCCTGGGCAAGGAGCACGCCGAGCTGCGTCCGGTCGCCGAAGCCGCCGCCGAGCTGGCCCGCATCCGCGCCGACCGCACCGAAGCCGAGGAGATGGCCCGTTCCGCCGATCCGGGCATGGCCGACTACGCCCGCGAGGAGCTGGCGGCGCTGGACGAGAAGCTGCCGGAGATCGAGCGGGCGCTGGCGCTGAAGCTTGCCCCCCGGGACGCCGACGAGAACGCCTCGGCGATCCTGGAGGTGCGCGCCGGCACCGGCGGCGACGAGGCTGCGCTGTTCGCCGGCGACCTGTTCCGCATGTACCAGCGCTACGCCGCCCAGCACGGCTGGAAAGTCGAGGTCGAGAGCGCCTCGGAGGGCGAGGCCGGTGGCTACAAGGAGATCATCGCCTCCATCGAGGGCGACGGGGTGTTCGGCCGGCTGAAGTTCGAAAGTGGCGTGCACCGGGTGCAGCGGGTGCCAGACACCGAGGCGCAAGGGCGCATCCACACCTCCGCCGCCACCGTCGCCGTGCTGCCCGAGCCCGAGGACGTCGACATCGAGATCAACGACGGCGACCTGCGCATCGACACCTATCGCTCCTCGGGCGCCGGCGGCCAGCACGTCAACAAGACCGACTCGGCGGTGCGCATCACCCACCTGCCATCGGGGATCGTGGTCACCTCCTCGGAGAAGTCGCAGCACCAGAACCGGGCGCGGGCGATGAAGATGCTGAAGACCAAGCTCTACGACCAGAAGCGCGAGGCCCTCGACGCCGAGCGTTCCGAGGCCCGCAAAAGCCAGGTCGGTTCCGGCGATCGGTCGGAGCGCATCCGCACCTACAACTTCCCGCAAGGCCGGGTGACCGACCACCGGATCAACCTGACCCTCTACAACCTGCCCAAGGTGATCGAGGGCGAGTCCCTCGACGACGTGATCAACCCGCTGATCGCCGAGGACCAGGCAGCGCGGCTGGCGAGTTTGGAGGACGGCTAGGGGCCTTGCGTCCTTCGAGACGCCCGCTGCGCGGGCCCCTCAGGATGACGACCGGGGGTGCGCCTCAACAAATCCCGTCATGGTGAGGAGCGCTCGCCAGAGCGCGTCTCGAACCACGCACGAAAGCGCTAAGCCCGCGCCCCGGCGATCCGACGGACGAAATTCATGACATAGCCCACCTGCCGTCGCCCGAAGTTGGCCCAGTAGCGGACCGCTTCGCGGGGCGACATGGTGAAGGCGTGGCCCAGGGTGTCGGCCATCACCGCCCCCCGGTCACCCATCGGGCGGACGATGCCGATGGTGGTGTCGACGGCGGTCTGGTGCTCGATCTCGGCGTTGAACTCCGCGCCGGTGAGCACCACCATCGCCGAGACCCAGACCCACAGCATGTAGGCGATGATCGCCCCCAGCGAGCCATAGGTGACCCCCAGGTGGGCGACGTGGTTCAGGTACCACGAGAAGGTCATCGAGACGCCGAGCCAGGCCATCGCCGCCAGCACGCCGCCGAACGCCACCCACCGCCAGCGGGCGTGGTGGCGGCTAGGGCCATAGCGATAGAGCAGGGTGAAGGCCCCGGCGGCGGTGACCAGCACGGTCAGCCAGCGCACCGGTCCCCACCAGATGCCGAACCGGCGTAGACCCATGTCGTGGAAATACACCGGCGCGGCCACCAGCACGCTCAGCACCACGATCAGGAACACCAGCGCCGCCAGGGTGGCCACATAAGTCAGCAGCACCCGGCGCACATATTCGCGCTTCTCCACCTCGTCGAAGGTGATGTTGAGGGCGTCGACCATCGAGCGCATGCCGGCGTTGGCGCTCCAAATCGAGACCAGCGTCGACAGCACGAACGCCAGGCCCAGGGTGGCGTGACGCTGGGCGGCGACCCGGGCCATCTGCGCTCCGATCAACGACACCGCCTCGGTGGGCAGGATGGTCGACAGATGGGCGAACTGGCGCTCCACCGTCGGCAGATCGGCGATCAGGCCGTAGAGCGAGACGAAGGCGGCGATGGCCGGGAAGGTGGCCAGGAGGATGTAGTAGGTGATCCCGCCGGCCAGCGCGCCCAACCGGTCACGGCCCATTTCCCGGTAGGTGCGCCAGAAGATGTCTTTCCAGCCGCGCGGCGGAATATCGAACGGCGAGGTGGCGCAGCGTCCGCGGCCGGGCTCGGCGCAATCCAGTTCGGCGGGGGTGAGCAGGCGCGGCTCGGCCGCTGCGATCGCCGCCAGCTTCTTCTTCGGCCATAGCGCCGCCGCAGCCATGGCGGCCACGGCCACCCACGGGGCCAGGTGGTAGGGCAGTCTGGCGCGCGACCCTTTCGGGCCCGGCGTCGGATCGCTCATGCTCACGCTCACCTTAGGCGTATGCTTGTGTTCAGCCATCCGGTCGGGCAGGGGAGCGCCATGACCGCTACTATCGCCGCACTTTTTCGGCACCCGATCAAGGGGTTCTCGCCCGAAAAGGTCAAGCTCGCACATCTTGACGCGGGAAAAGCCTTCCCGGGCGACCGACTTTACGCCCTCGAAGACGGTCCGTGCGGCTTCGATCCGGCCGCGCCGGGGTTTATACCCAAGCAGCGGTTCGCGGTGCTGGCCAAGATCGCCGAGGTGGCCAAGGCGCGCACCCGCCTCGACGACGCCACCGGCCAGTTTCACGCCAGCGCCGAGGGCATGGCGCCCTATGTCGGCCAGCTGACCGACGAAGCCGATCGCCAGGCGTTCGCCAACTGGGTGACGGCGCTGCTCGGTGGGGCGGCGGATGGCCCGCTGCGGCTGATCGATGGGGTCGGCCATCGGTTCCTCGACCACCCGCTGGGCCACATCTCGATCATCAATCTCGCCAGCGTCCATGATCTGGAACAACGGCTGGGCCGGCCGCTCGATCCGCTGCGGTTCCGCGCCAACCTCTATGTCGAAGGCTGGCCCGCCTGGGCCGAGAACGACTGGGCCGGTCGCCTGCTGCGGCTGGGCGAGGTGGAAACCACCGTTTTCAAGCCGATCGTCCGCTGCGCCGCGCCGGGGGTGGACCCGACGACCGCGATCCGCGACCTCGATATCCCGGCCGAACTGTTCAAATTCTACGGCCACCCCAACTGCGGCATCTACGTCCAGGTGACCCGGGGCGGCGTGGTCAGGGAGGGGGATGCTGTCAATTGAGGCCGGTGGGCGTCTCCCCTCCGTCTCCCCCGGATCAAGTCCGGGGCTGCTTCGCGGGCTCGCAAGCGACACCTCCCCTCAGCTGAAGTGAGGAGCACAAGGCGGCGTTCCCCCCGCGAGCGGGGGGAAGCGTCACAGGCGAGCACCCGTCAGGGTGCGATGCGTGACGATGGGGGGGCCCCAGTCAACGCCCCGTCGATCAGCGCGATGGTGTTCTCCAGCCCGAAGATCGCCGCGAAGGAACCGAAGCGCGGCCCCTGGCTCTGGCCGAGCAGCACTTCGTAGAGCGCCTGGAACCAGCCGCGCAGGGGCTCGTAGCCGGCGGCCTTGCCGGCCTCATAGACCTCGTTCTGGATCAGCTCGGCGTCCTGGCAGCCGGCCGGCAGGGCCTTCAGGCGCGCCGCCAGGTCGGCGAACGCCGCCCGCTCGCGGGCGTCGGGCGGGCGGAACTTCTTCGCCGGCAGGACGAAGTCCTCGTAGTAGTGGATCGCATAGCCGGCCAACTGGTCGAGCAACGGCTCGCTCTGCGGCGTCGCCCCAGGCAGGTAGCGGCTGAGGAAGCCCCACAGCAACGTCTTGTCCGAGGCGTTGGCCGCCGAGACCAGGTTCAGCAGCAGGCTGAACGACACCGGCGAGCCCTTGGCCGGAACCTCGCCGCCGTGGACGCTCCACACGGGATTATCCAGCGGATTGGCCGAGTTGCTCCCCTCGGCTCCCTTGCGATTGAACGCCTCGAGTTGCTGCAGATATTCGTCGGTCGCCTTGGGGATGACGTCGAAATAGAGCCGCTTGGCCGACTTCGGCGACATGAACATGTAGTAGGCGAGGCTCTGCGGCGTACCGTAGCGCAGCCAGTCCTCCATGGTCAGGCCGTTGCCCTTGGTCTTGGAGATCTTCTGGTTCAACTCGTCCATGAAGAGCTCGTAGTGCGGGGTCTCCGGAGGCACGCCGCCCAGCACCCGGGTCAGCTTCTCCGAGATACGGATGGAATCGACCAGGTCCTTGCCGGACATCTCGTAGTCGACGCCCAGCGCCGTCCAGCGCGCCGCCCAGTCCGGGCGCCACTGCAGCTTCACATGGCCGCCGGTGACCGGCGCCTCGGCGAGACTGCCGTCCTCGTCTTCGAAGACGATCGTGCCGCGCTCGAGGTTGCGCTCCAGGGTCGGGACATAGAGCACCCGGCCCGTCGTCGGGCTGATCGGCTGGAACGGCGAATAGGTGGCGCGGCGCTCCGGTCCCAGGGTCGGCAGCATCACCGCCTGGATGGCGTCGAACCGCTCCAGGATGGTGAGCAGCACCTTGTCCATCCGGCCCGACCGGTAGAACTCGGTCGAGGAGATGAACTCGTAGTCGAAGCCGAACTGGTCGAAGAAGGCGCGGGCCAGGGCGTTGTTGTAGGCGCCGAAGCTGGGCGCCTCCTCGAACGGGTCGCGGACGCTGGTCATCGGCTTGTCGCGATCTTCCTGCAGCCAGTCCTGGTGCGGCAGGTTGGGCGGGATTTTCCTGAGGCCGTCCAAGTCGTCGGAGAAGACGATCAGCTTGGTCGGGATCGCGTCGTCGGTCAGGGCGCGGAAGGCGTTGCGCGCCATGGTCGGGCGCGCCGCCTCGCCGAAGGTGCCCAGGTGCGGCAGGCCCGAGGCGCCGTAGCCGCACTGGAAGATCACCGGCCGGGCGAGGGCCGGCAGGGTCTCGATGGCTTCGCGGATCTTGCCGGCGTTGATCAGGGCCGAGGCGAGATCGCGCTCGGCGTCGCTGTCCAGTCGCAGGCGCAGATGCCGGGCCAGCAGCGCCCGGGCCTGTTCGAACGGCCAGGCGCGCGCTTCTCGCGCTAGATGGGTAAGACCGGTGAGCATGGGGCGAGCGGCGTAATGCGCGGGGCCGGCCGGGTCAATCGCGCTGCGCCGCACTCACGGTGTGGGATCGGCCACGCTGAGCATGAAATGGCCGCGCAGGGCCGCCACCGGCGAGGCGCGCTCCTCCTGCCAGGCTTCCACGTGGACATTGGCGACTCGGCGGCCCAGCTTTCGCACGTCGGCGCGAGCGTAGGTGGTCAGCGCCCGGCCGGGACGGAGGTATTCGATGGTGATGTCGATGGTCTTGGGCTGGCGGCGCAGCGGCTCGCGGATGGAGAGCTGCGCCAGGGCGGTCATCTCCATGAAGGCGCCGAGCACGCCACCATGGATCGCCGGCAGCATGGTGTTGCCCACCAGATGATCGGAGAACGGCAGGATGGCGGTCATCTCGTCGCCGGCGAGTTCGGCGGTCATGCCGAGGAAACGCACGTATGGGATCGCCGCCAGGATGCGCGTCAGGTGCTCGGCGCGGATCTCGCTCATGATCCGCTCTCCGGCGTTGGCGTCGGCGCGCCGGTGAGCATGAAGGCCGCCTGGGCCGCGGCGATCGGGTCGGCGGGGTCGTCCTCGTAGGCGACGGCGCGGACGAAGGCGACCGAATGGGTCAGCTTGTAGCAATGGGCGTGGCCGATCACGTCGCGCTGGGGCTTGGCGGGCCGCATGTAGTCGATGCGCAGGTCCAGGGTGGCCATGCCGCCCATCCGCGCGACGCCTTGCGCGTCGGCGCCGGTCTCGGCGCTCTTGGCCGCGCCTATGGCCATGCCGCAGACGTGGTCCAACAGGGTGGTGATCACCCCGCCGGCGATCACCCCGCTTTCAGGGTCGCCGACCAGGTCCATCCGGTAGGGAACCTTCAGCGCCGCCCCATCCGGCCCTGACGAGACGAACTCGAACCCCAGCGCCGACGACTGCGGCGTCATGCGGACCATCTGGGTGTTGAAGTCACCGGTGGCGGGCTGGTCGGTCATCGACCCCTTATAGGAAGCTCCCGCCACGTCTGGAAACAGAAGCGACCTATATTGGGGTGTGATCCGCCCCGAGACCCTGATCTGTCCGCGCCCCGCCGGCCTCTATTGCCCGCCCGGCGACTTCTACATCGACCCGACCCGGCCGGTGGATCGGGCGGTGATTACCCACGGCCACGGCGATCATGCCCGCGCCGGCCACCAGGCGGTGGCCGCCACGCCGGAGACCCTGGCGATCATGGCGGTGCGCTACGGCGACGATTTCGCCGCCAACGTCCGCGCTCTGGCCTACGGCGAGACCATCGAGCGCGACGGGGTCGAGGTGACCCTGGTTCCGGCCGGCCATATCCTCGGCTCGGCGCAGGTGGTGGTGCGCTGGAAGGGTCTGACCATCGTGGTCTCCGGCGACTACAAGCGCCGGCGCGATCCCACCTGTCCGCCGTTCGAACCGACGCCCTGCGATGTCTTCGTCACCGAGGCCACCTTCGGCCTGCCGGTCTTCCGTCATCCGGACGACGCCGGCGAAATCCGCAAGCTGCTGCGCTCGGTGGAGCAGTTTCCCGAACGCACCCACCTCGTCGGCGCCTACGCCCTCGGCAAGTGCCAGCGGCTGATTTGTCTGCTGCGCGAGGCCGGCTGGGAGCGGCCGATTTTCATCCACGGCGCCTTCGATCGCCTCAACCAGCTCTACGGCGAGTTCGGCATCGACCTCGGCCCGTTGGCGGCGGCCACCACTGACGCCCGCAAGAGCGCCTTCGCCGGCGAGATCGTGCTCTGCCCGCCGCAGGCCATCGCCGACCGTTGGGCCCGCCGGTTCGCCGACCCGGTCACCGCCTTCGCGTCGGGCTGGATGAGCGTCCGGGCCCGAGCGCGGCAGAGGGGCGTAGAGCTGCCGCTGGTGATCTCCGACCACGCCGACTGGGACGAACTGACCACGACCCTCGCCGAGCTGGAGCCCGGCGAGGTCTGGGTCACCCACGGCCGCGAGGAAGCCCTGGTCCGCTGGGCGCAGCTGCACGGGCTTTCGGCCCGGGCGCTGGCCCTGGTTGGGTATGAGGACGAGGAGGACTAGGGACAGTGCCCGCCACAAGCTCATCGTCATTCCGGCCGGACACCCGCGAAAGCGGGTGGGAGAGCCGGGACCCAGCCGCACCGGCGGTGACGGTGGGTCCCGGATAAGCGCTGCGCGCTTTCCGGGATGACGAGCCGAAGATTGACGCGTTGTCACCTGCGGATATCACGGTTCCGTGATCTGAATTCACGGATTGGTGATTCAACCGTGAGGACAACGTGATGAAACGAGTGCTTGCCGTATCCGCCATCGTTCTGGCCCTCGCCGCCTGCAAGAAGGTCGATGAGGCTGCCCAGCCCGCGTCTCCTAATGCCGCCTCCGCCGCCGCGGACGCCTCGCCCGCTGCGCCGCTGCGCCGCCGGGCCAGACCGGCAGCGACGCTTCCGTCGATGCGTCGAACCCCGCCGCCTCAGACACCGCGCCGCCATCGACGCCGGACGCGCCGCAACTGGCCATGGCCTACACCCTCGGCCTGGTCCTGCCCGCCGAGCAGGTCCGACCGCTGATGGACAGCCACCAGGAAGCCTGCGAGCGCGCCGGACCCACCCAGTGCCAGGTGCTGGGCGCCCAGTCGAAGGCCGACGGCAAGGACCGGGTCTCCGGCGAACTCGACCTGCGCGCCACCCCGGCCTGGATGCGGATGTTCCGCGACCGCGCCGAGGCCGACGCCAAGGAAAGTGGCGGCCATGTCGCCGACGCCGGGACGGAGGGCGACGACCTTACCGGCTCGATCGTCGACACCGAAGCCGCCCAGCGGGCCCGGGCCGCCGAGCGGGACCGGCTGACCGAGCTGATGCGCCACAAGACCCGTAACCTCGACCAGACCCTGCAGGTCGAGCAGGAGATCACCCGGGTCCAGGGCGAAATGGACCAGTCGGACGGTGAGCTGGCGGCGATGAAGAACCGTATCGCCATGCAGACCCTGACCGTCAACTACCAGTCCCAGGCGATGGTCGCCCCGGACGGGGTCACCGCGCCGCTGGCCGACGCGGGCCGGAGCTTCTTCGCCAATGTGTTCGGCGTGGCGGCGGTGCTGGTGACCATCGCCTCCTACCTGCTGCCGTTCGGCCTGATCGCCGCGCCGATCGTCTGGTGGGCCCGCCGGCGCAAGGTCCCTCCGGCCGCGCCCGTCGCCCCGCCGACGGCTTGAGGCGACCCGCGGGGCGCGCCTCGGCTATAGTCCGTGCCGATGCGCGCCTTCGCCCGCCTGCTCGACCGCCTCTCCCTGACCCAGGGTCGCAACGCCAAGCTGACCCTGGTGCGGGATTTCCTGCGCGAAACGCCCGATCCCGATCGCGGCTGGGCCCTGGCGGCGCTGACCGGCCAGCTGACCTTCCAGGCGGCCAAGCCCGCCGCCATCCGCCGGGCGGTGGAGGCGCGGATGGACCCGGTGCTGTTCGGCTGGTCCTACGACTTCGTCGGCGACCTGGCCGAGACCGTCGCCCTGGTCTGGCCGGCCCGACCCGGCGCCAATCGCGAGCCGGAACTGTCGGAGGTGGTCGAGGCCCTGCGCACCGCCGGGCGCACCGAGGTCCAAGGGCTGATCGAGGGCTGGCTCGACGCCCTGGACGCCGACGGCCGCTGGGCGCTCTTGAAACTGCTCACCGGGGCCTTGCGCGTCGGCCTCTCGGCGCGGCTGGCGAAACAGGCCGCGGCGGATCTCGGCGGCGTCGACGTGGCCGAGATCGAGGAGCTCTGGCACGCCCAGCACCCGCCTTACGAGGACCTGTTCGCCTGGCTGGAGGGCCGCAGCCAGCGGCCGTCGTCGGACGCGCCGGCCCGCTTCCGGCCGGTGATGCTGGTGCAGGCGATCGACGAGGCGACTGATTTCGCCAAGCTCGATCCCGCCGACTACGCCGCCGAATGGAAGTGGGACGGCATCCGCGTGCAGGCCGTCAGCGAGCGGGGCGTGCGGCGGCTCTGGAGCCGCACCGGTGAGGATGTCTCCGCCGCCTTCCCGGACGTGGTCGAGGCGCTCACCTTCGAGGGGGTGATCGACGGCGAACTGCTGGTGCTGCGCGAGGGCCGCGTGGCGTCGTTCGGCGATCTGCAGCAGCGGCTGAACCGCAAGAGCGCCGACTCCAAGCTCACCGCCGCCTATCCTGCCGGGATACGCGCCTACGACCTGCTGCTCGACGGCGAGGCCGACCTGCGCACCTTGCCGTTCCGCGAACGCCGCGTGCGGCTGGAAGCGTTCGTCAACGCCGCCGCGCAGCCTCGCATCGACCTCTCGCCCCTGGCGCCGTTCGACACCTGGGACGACCTCGCGGCCCTGCGCGCCGCGCCGCCGCCTGGCGATCCGGAGCAGGCCGAGGGGGTGATGCTGAAGCGCTGGGACTCGATCTACGAGGCCGGCCGCCCGAAAGGCCCGTGGTTCAAGTGGAAGCGCGACCCGTTCCTGATCGACGCGGTGCTGATGTACGCCCAGCGCGGCCACGGCAAGCGCTCCAGCTTCTATTCCGACTACACCTTCGGAGTCTGGCGCGAGGACGACGACGGCCGCCGCGCCCTGACCCCGGTCGGCAAGGCCTATTTCGGCTTTACCGACGACGAGCTGAAGCTGCTCGACAAGTTCGTCCGCGACCACACCCTCGAACGCTTTGGCCCGGTCCGCTCGGTGCGCGCGGACCAGGATTTCGGCCTGGTGCTGGAAGTCGCCTTCGAGGGCCTGCAGCGCTCCACACGCCACAAGTCCGGCGTCGCCATGCGCTTTCCGAGAGTCCACCGCATCCGCTGGGACAAGCCTTCCCGCGAAGCCGACGAACTGGCGACGCTGGAGCGGATGCTGGAACGGATGGGGGGTTACAGCTTGTAGGGCGCGCGCACGCCGGGGTCGTTGGCGGGGAAGTCCTTGGTGTTGCGGGTCACCAACAGTCGGCCGGTCTGGCGAGCGGACGCCCAGATGATCGCATCCGGCAGCTTCATGCGATGCGTTCGTCTCAATTCGACGGTAGCGTCCGCGATGGCCGAGTCTATGGCCACGACCTCGAATTCTTCGAGGAAGTCCCGCGTGCCCCGTTCGGTCGTGGGCGCCGCGCCCACCATCACCTCGATCCAAGTGACGATGCTGACGGCCCTGTCTTCGTACAGCTTGAGTTCGTCGCGAGCGGCAGGGACATTGTTGAGCAGATCGACCAGGATGTTGGTGTCGAAGAGGGCCTTCACCATTCGCTGCGCAGTCGCTCTTGGTAGGCTAGTCCGTCCTCTTCCCTGTCCGACCAGAGACCGAGAGCGGCGTCGATGGCGTCGGACTTGTTTGCGCGCCTCGCCTTGAGAAGGTCTGCGATAGCCCGGCGCACCAGAGCCGCACGCGACACATTCTCCGCCTCGGCGATCTTGGCCAATTCGGCGATCTGGTCGTCGGGGATGTCTACGAGCGTGCGCATGGTCGGTATATCAACATATGATATACAGATGTCAACCGGACGGGCCACGGCCGCTCGGCTACATTCTATGCATGCCCCAACTCCCCTTTTCGTCCGGTCTGCATCGGACGAATGTCGCGTTCAGTTCTGGAATCTCGACCCGATCGTCCACGAAATGGGCGGTGAGTTCGTAGCGCTTACCTCTGCCCCAGGCGCCCACCCGCATTGCAAGTTTCAGCGTCGATGCGCCTTGCTGGCTCACTGACTCAACCCGGTCGAAGTCCAAGGGATAGTCGCGGCTGAAGCCATCACCAAACACCCAGAAGTGTGCCGGTCCGAGCAGTTCGATCTGTAGCCACCGGCGTCGGACGCTCGGGTCTGGACTATTAGTCACGCCCTGGCAGACGTCGTGATCGGACTCGCCCGGCCAGATCTCCAGCAGACCCTCCGCGCCGCTGATCGGAGGCGTCAGCAACGAGAGCGTCGCCAGAGGAATATCTCCGGTGACCGCCCGGTTGGGGGAGCCGCAGCGATATACCTCTTCCGGCTTACTGTCCGGATCGGCGTCCATCCTGGGCAGCCATTCGAAGGCGTCGCGTCCCAGCCGCCGCAATCGCATGAAGGGAACCGTCTTTCCGTCGCGCGTCCGAGCGGTCAATGAGACGACCTCTCCGTCGGTGGAGATATCGGCGATTGAGACCGCGCTGTAGAGGTCGGGGGGCTCGAAATAGAGGGCGCGTCCGCCCGTCTTCCGAAATTCGAACTCGATCTCGTTGTCGAGGTAGGGGTGCGAGAGGCAGGCCCCGCGGTCTGGCGGGGCGCCGATGAGCCACACCCCTTCCAGAAAGGCGCTGACCGGCTGCGCGACATCCTCAGCCATGGCCTGCGGCGGCGCGCCTAGGATCACAAGCGAAGCAAGGGCGCTAGCCGCGCTTCGAGCGAGACAGGCGGCAAGGTGACGCAAGATGGAACCCTCAAAGACTGGCGATACAACCTAACCCAGAGAGTCCCGCTCCGCGCAACGGCGCCGTGACGGCGCTACCCGTTATACCCGCGCACGGTTTCGATGATCTCGTCCTGGACGTCGGCTTCCAGGTAGGCGTGCATCGGCAGGGCCAGGACGGTCTTCGACTTGGCTTCGGACACCGGCAGGCCGCCGGGACCGACGGGGTAGTGGGCGTAGGGCGCCTGGCGGTGCATCGGCACCGGGTAGTAGACCGCGCTCGGGATGCCCCCGGCCTTCAGGTGTTCGGCCAGGCCGTCGCGGTCGCGGTGCTCGATCACGTACTGGGCCCAGGTGGAGGTCCCGCCGTCGATGACGCTGGGCGTGGCGATCACGTGGCCGCTGAGGCCATCGGCGTAGCGGTCGGCCACCACCTGGCGGCGCTCCAACTCCTCGGCGAACACCGCCAGCTTCTCGATCAGGATCGCCGCCTGGATCGTATCCAGTCGCGAGTTCATGCCGATGCGCATGTTCAGGTACTTCGGGTCGTGCGGCAGGGCCTGGCCGCCCAGGTCGCTCTTCACCGTCTTGCCGTGGACGCGCAGCGAGTCGATCCGCTCGGCCAGGGCCGCGTCGTCGGTAAGCACCGCCCCGCCGTCGCCATAGGCGCCCAACGGCTTGGCCGGGAAGAAGCTGGTGGTGGTAGCGTCGGCCCAATGGATCGGATGCTCGCCGGCCAGGGTGCAGCCGAAGCCCTGCGCCGAGTCGGAGATCAGCTTCAGGCCGTGGCGGCGGCAGATCTCGGCGATGCGCGGATAGTCGGCCGGCTGACCGAACAGGTCGACGGCGATCACCGCCGCCGGACGCAGCGCGCCTTCGGCCTTCACCGCCAGGATCGAGGCCTCCAGGTGGGCCGGATCGAGGTTGTAGGTGTCCGGCAGGATGTCGACGAACACCGGCGTCGCCCCGCTCCAGGGCAGCACCTCGGGCGTCGCCGCGAAGGTGAACGATGGGCAGAACACCGCATCGCCCTGGCCGATCTCCCAGGCCATCAGCGGCAGCGCCAGGGCGTCGGTGCCGTTGGCGCAGCTGACGGCGTATTTCGCCGCGCCGAACGCCGCGAGTTGTTCCTCGAACAGCCGCACCTCCGGGCCCATCACATAGCCGCCGTGGGCGAGGACGCGTTGGATCGCCGCGTCGATGCGCGGCTTGAGGCGGGCCTGCTGGGCGGCGAGGTCGATGAACGGGATCATGGGACGCTGAAGCTGTGAAAGACCGGCCGCTGATAGGGTGCTTCGCGCTGCACTGCGAAACAAACCGCGTAACCGACTATTTCGCCCTGGGCCTGATCGACCGATCAGGCCCTAACTTCTTGAGATGACAGCGCGGCGGGCGCCTCATCCAGTACCCACCTGAGGCTGCCGCGCTGTCGCTTTCATGGCCGGGCGGCGCGCACTACACTGGCTGAGCCCCGAGGAGACACGCTTGGCCAAGGCAACCACCCGCAAGGCCGCCAAAACCGGCGCAGACCACTCGCCGGCGGCGGTGCGCACGGTGCTGGCCGAGATCGAGGGGCTGAACGCCCTGGTCGCGGCCCTGCAGACCACCTTGCGCGCCAACTTCGACGCCGCCGTCGAGGCGATCCTAAAGATCCAGGGCCGTGTGGTGGTCACCGGCATGGGCAAGAGCGGCCATGTGGCCCGTAAGGTCGCCGCCACGCTCGCCTCCACCGGCACCCCGGCCTTCTTCATGCACCCCGCCGAGGGCAGCCACGGCGACCTCGGCATGATCACCGCCGGCGACGTGGTGCTGGCCTTCTCCTGGTCCGGCGAGACGCCGGAGCTGCGCGACGTGATCCACTACTGTAAGCGCTTCGGGATCACCCTTATCGCGGTGGCGGCGGGACCCTCCAGCGCCCTGATCAAGGCAGCGACCCTGCCCTTCGCCCTGCCGGCGGCAGAGGAGGCCTGCCCCAACAAGCTGGCGCCCACCACCTCGACCACCATGCAACTGGCCTTCGGCGACGCCCTGGCCATGGCCCTGCTGGAGGCGCGCGGTTTCTCGGCCAGGGACTTTCACGCCTTCCACCCCGGCGGCAAGCTGGGCGCCCAGCTGGTCACGGTGGGCGACCTGATGGGGACCGGCGAGCGGCTGCCCCGGGTGCCGGCCGGCGCCAGCATCGCCGAAGCCATCGCCGAAATCTCCGCCAAAGCCTGGTACGGCGGCACGGCCATCGTCGACGACGCCGGACGGCTGGTGGGCGCGCTCACCGACGGCGACCTGCGCCGGGCTCTCGGCCGCGCCGACCTGGGCTCGCCGGTGGCCGAGCACATGACCAAGACCCCGATCTCGGTCGAGCCCGGCGTCCTCGCCACCGAGGCCATGCGGATCATGAACGAGCGCGAGCGGCCGTTCATGCTCCTCTTCGTCTGCGAGGCCGGCCGCCTGGTCGGCGCCGTGCACATGCACGACTTCCTCCGCGCCGGGATCACGTGAGCCCATTCCGGAGTCAACCTTGACTCCCGGTCGCTCCCGGCGCGGGGTTCCGGCGATGCGGAATTTCGCGACTGCCCTGTCGGAACGGCGGCGCGCGAATCGTCGTCCCGACAAGAACCGATGAGAGGCCGCCATGGACGCCAACACTCCGACCCTAACGCCCGCGGCTCAGCTGGCGGCGGAAAACACCATCCGCATGCCGCACGAGAGCGCCGAATACCGCGCCGCCCGCACCGCGCTGCTGGCCGAGGAGATCGAGCTTAGGCGCCATATGGACCGCGTCGCCGCCCAGCGCCGGGCGCTGCCGCCGGGAGGGCTGGTGCAAGGCGACTACCGCTTCCAGACCGAGCAGGGTCCCAGCGATCTGGCCGGTCTGTTTGGCGATAACCAGACGCTGGCGGTCTACAGCTACATGTTCGGTCCGCAGCGGCAGCGGCCGTGCCCGATGTGCACCAACCTGCTCGACGCCTGGGACGGCAACGCCCTCGATGTCGGACGGAACCTCTCGCTGGTGGTGGTCGCTCGCTCGCCGATCGAGACGCTAAGCGCCTGGAAACGCGAGCGGGGCTGGAAGAACCTGCGCCTCGCCAGCGATCTCAACGACGCCTACAGCCGCGACTACCAGGCCATCGAGCCCGATGGCTCCGAGGGTGGCATCCTCAACATCTTCACCCGCCGCGACGGCACGCTCCGGCATTTCTGGTCGAACGAGATGACCTTCGACACCGCCGACCCCGGACAGGATCCCCGGGGCACGATGGAGTGCACCGCACCGGTGTGGACCATGCTGGACGCGACCCCCGACGGCCGACCGGACGACTGGTATCCGTCGCTGACCTACGGCTGAACGCCGCCGGCCAGGTGGCTGTCGTAGAAGTCGCCGCGGATGCGCCGCAGCAGGGCCAGCACCGCCTCGGCCCTGGCCGGCTCGCCGCTTAGCGCCGTCTCCACCGCCAGGCCGCGCAGAGCGACCAGGATCAGCCGTCGCTCGGTGGCCGCCTCGCCCTGATCGTCGCGCAGGCCGCTGGCTTCGGCGAAGCGGTGCGCGCCCCGGCTTACGCCGGCCTCGAACCGTTCGGCGAAATCCGGAATCCGGGCGGCCAGTTCGGCGTCGTAGCGGGTGGCGACGATGATCTCGAGCAGAGCCCGGGATTCCGGCCGCTGGAAGGCCGCCCAGGTGACGTCGATCGAGGCGATGAACCGCTCGCGTCCCGCCGGCGCCTTGGCCAGACCCTCGCGGATGAAGTCACCCTGCGCCCGGGCGGCGTAGTCGGCCACCGCCAGGATCAGGTCGACCCGGGTGGGGAACTGGTGCAGCAGCGATCCCCGCGCCACGCCGGCCAGATCGGCCACCCGCACGGTGCTGGTCTGGGCGTAGCCGGTCTCGCTCAGAGAGGTCACC
>Ga0302319_10010883_pt1 | contig 17294 bp, 15 predicted proteins | sample Bog_T0_2_FD_203319 | JGI IMG/M metagenome (GOLD analysis project Ga0302319, IMG submission 203319) | Peat permafrost microbial communities from Stordalen Mire near Abisko, Sweden - Bog_T0_2 | ecosystem: Environmental > Terrestrial > Soil > Wetlands > Peat | place: Sweden: Abisko, Stordalen Mire...
ATCCCGACCTTGAATCAGAAAAACGATTCCGCGAATAGGAGAAAAATCCAACTCAGAAGGCCGTTTAGAATTGCTGACTCCCCGCGAGCGGACTTGCGGAAATCGCGGCGCCGTCGCAAAACGCGGGGTGGGTTCGCGCCCCGCGCCACGAAGGAAGCTCGATGTCACAATTGATTACGCTCGATGAACTGGGTTTGAAGCACGGCACGGACAAGTCCTCGGCGCATCACGATTACCTCCGTTTTTTCGAGACCTTCTTCGCGCCGGTCCGCGACGAACCCATCACCTTGCTGGAAATCGGCGTGCATCGCGGGGCCTCGCTGCGGACCTGGGAAGATTATTTCCCGCGCGCGAAAATCATCGGCGTCGACATCCTGCCCACCTGCAAGCGCTTCGAGCGCGACCGGGTCACGATCGAACTGGCCGATCAATCGAATGTCGAGCATCTCGCGCACATCGCGCTCAAGCACGGGCCGTTCGACATCATCGTCGAGGACGGCTCTCATTATTGGGAACATCAGATCACCTCGGTGCGGACGCTGTTCCCCTTTCTGAAGAACGGCGGCTACTACATCGCCGAGGATCTGCAGACGAATTACGGCGCCATGCGGGAACAATACAAAGGCATCGCCACGACGAGTTGCATGGATTTCCTGAAGAGCTGGATGGATTTGTGCGTCGACGACGATCAAATCGACATCCGCGCGGTCGAGGACGCGTTCTTGCGCACCTATGGCCGGGCGCTCGAATTCATGGCGTTCCAGCGCCGCGCCTGCATCCTGAAGAAGAGGATCGCGCCGCCGGATTGGCGTTTGAACCCGGGACCGCCTTTGGTCGCTCGAACGTCCGGCGGCCAGGCGGCGGGGGCCAGCGTCGTCGCGCACGTCGGACTGCGCGGCGACGTGATGGGGCCTCTGGGCTTCGTCGATCTCGGAGCGGACAGCTTCACGATTCAAGGCTTCTTGATCGACGCGCCCGACGACGCGTTGGAATATCGCGTGCGTTATCCCGATCAATCCTGGAGCGAGTGGACGCAGCGGGGGGCCTTCGCGGGCACGCGAGGCCGCGCGATCGCGGTGACAGGCTTCACCGCGCGGTTGCGCGAGGGCGTGAGTGAAAAATACGCGCTGCGCGCTTTCGGCCGCTTCGTCGGCGCGGAAGCGCCGATCGAGGCGACGGACGGACAGGATTGCGTATCGGCGTCCGGTGCCCCGCTGCGCGGCGTTCAAATCGATCTGACGGAGCGCAACCGCGCCTAGGCAGCCTCGATTCGCGTAAACGAAATACAGCCGCGTTTTGATGCGGCGTTGGGGAGGAAACGGATGCCATCGAAGAGAGCTTTCGCGCCGCTCGTGTTCGCGCTCGGCCTGGCGCTGGCGCCGCCGGCCTTCGCCGAAAACGCGCCGCTGAAGATCGGTGTGCTCACCGACGAATCCGGCCCCTACGCCGATTCCGCCGGGCCGGGCTCCATCCTCGCGGCGGAAATGGCCGCGGCGGATTTCGGCGGCGAGATTTTGGGGCGCAAGATCGAAATCGTCCACGCCGACACCTTGAACAAGCCCGACGTAGCCGCCGGAATCGCGCGTCGATGGTTCGACGTCGATGGCGTCTCGGCGGTCGTCGATCTGCCGGTGACGCCGGTCGCCTTCGCGGTTCAGGGCCTCGCCAAGGAGAAGAACCGCACCGTGATGATCACGGCGTCGGCTTCCTCCGACTTCACCTTCAAGGCCTGCTCGCCGGTGTCGTCGCATTGGGCCGACGACAGCCACGCGCTGGCGGCCGGAACCGCCAAGGCGATCTCCGACAGCGGCGCCAAGACCTGGTATTTCCTCACCGTCGACATCGCGTTCGGCGCGGCGTTGCAGCGCGACGCAATGCAGGTGATCGAGGCGGCCGGCGGCAAGGTCGTCGGCGTCTCCAAGTACCCGATCAACGCGCCCGACTTCTCGTCCTATCTGTTGCAGGCGCAGGCCTCCGGCGCCCAGAAGATCGGCCTCGCCAGCGTCGGCGGCGATCTCGTCAATGAGATCAAGCAGGCGGCCGAGTTCGGCGTCGGCCGCGACGACAAGCAGTCGCTGGTCGGCTTCCTCGTCTATATCCAGGACATCAACGCGCTCGGGCTCGAGGTCGCGCGCAACCTCAACGTGACCACGGGCTTCTATTGGGACCAGAACGACATGTCCCGCGCCTTCGCCAAGCGCTTTTTCGAGAAGCGCCAGATGATGCCTTCGAAGAATCACGCCGAGATCTATACCGCCGTGACGCATTATCTCGAGGGCGTGAAGACGGCGGGGACGGACGAGGCGGTCGCGGTCAACAAGGCGATGCGCGCAGCGCCAATCGACTATTTCGGCCGGCCCGCGACGCTGCGGAGCGACGGCCGCGCGATCTATGATCTGACGCTCTATCGCGTGAAGACTCCGGCCGAATCCAAGGCGCCCTGGGACTATTACGCGCCGGTGCGCGACATCAAGGCGGCGGAGGCGTTCCAGCCCGTGAACACGGCGGTCTGCGGGGAATAGGCGCGGCGATTACCCTCATTCGTCAATCCGCCGGGGATGCGTTAAACACCCCGATGGGAGCCACGCGGACGCGGAGATCGGGCGCTATGAATTCAAGGATTTGGACGCCCACGGGCGCGCGGGTCAACCCCGTCGGGCTCGGCTGCATGAGCCTCTCCGGCTTCTATGGTCCGACCAACCAGGGCGAGGCGTTCGAGGTCATGGCCCGAAGCCTCGAGCTCGGCGTCAATTTCTGGGACACCGCCAACGTCTATGGCGGCGGCCTCAGCGAAACCCTGGTCGGCAAGTTCCTGGCGGAAGATCGTCAGCGGCGCGAAAAGATCCTGCTCGCGACCAAGTTCGCGATCCGCCGCGGGCCGGACGGCAATCGCGTCATCGACAACAGCGAGGCGCATATGATCGAAAGCCTGGAGGGCTCGCTGAAGCGCCTCGGCGTCGATCATGTCGACCTCTATTATGTGCATCGCCTCGACAAGAATTTTCCGATCGAAGTCACGATCGACGCGCTGGCGCGTCAGGTGAGCGCGGGCAAGATCGGCGCGATCGGGCTTTCGGAAATCTCGCCCGACACCCTGCGTTGCGCGAGCGCGGCGCATCCCATAGCCGCCGTGCAATCGGAATACTCGCTGTGGACGCGCTCGCCCGAACTCGGGCTGATCCAGGCGTGTCGGGAAGTGGGCGCGAGCTTCGTCTCGTTCTCGCCGGTCGCGCGCGGCGCCTTCAGCGGCCAAATACGCGATATCGACGCGCTGCCGGGCGACGATTTCCGCAAGGGTACGCCGCGCTTCTCCGGCGTCAACTGGACGCGCAATCTGGCGCGGATCGATGCGTTCGTCGCGCTCGCCGCCGATTGGGGCTGGAATCCGGCCGCGCTGGCGATCGCCTGGGTGATCGCCCAAGGCGAACACATCTTCACCATCCCCGGCACCCGTTACGCCCGCCACGTCGAAGAGAACGCCCTCGCCGCCGAGACGCCGCTGACGGCCGTGCAAGTCGCGGCGATCGAGCGCGTGCTGCCGGTCGGCTTCGCGGCGGGCGACCGTTACACCGATTCCCAATGGGGCGCGATCGAGCGATACGCCTGAGCGCGCGGGTTCGATGTTCAAGTCGCTGACCCACGCCCGCGCGGCGTTCGTGTTCGTGTTTGTCACGGTCGCGCTGGACATGCTCGCGGTCGGCGTGATGATCCCGGTGCTGCCCAAGCTGATCGCCAGGTTCCAGGGCGGCGATCTCGCGCTCGCCTCCGCCACGGTCGGCATCTTCGGCTTCGCCTGGGCGCTGATGCAATTCGTGTTTCAGCCGGTGCTCGGCGCGGCGTCGGATCGGTTCGGACGGCGGCCGGTCATCCTGCTGTCCAACCTCGGCCTCGGCGTCGACTACATCCTGATGGCGCTGGCGCCGGGACTGGGCCTCTTGTTCATCGGCCGCCTCGTCTCCGGAATCTGCGCCTCGAGCTTCCCGACCGCGCTCGCCTACGTCTCCGACATCACGCCGCAAGAGAGCCGCGCGGGCAAGTTCGGCATGCTGGGCGCCGCGTTCGGCGTCGGGTTCGTTTTCGGCCCGGCGATCGGCGGGCCGCTCGGCGCGATCGATCTTCGGCTGCCGTTCTGGGTCGCCGCCGGCCTCAGCCTGCTGAACTTCGCCTATGGCTATTTCATTTTGCCGGAGTCGTTGCCCGAGGAGAGGCGGACGCCGCGCTTCACCTGGCGAACCGCGAGTTTCCTGGGCGGCATGAAGCTGTTCAACAGTTCGGCGCGGCTGCGTGGGCTCGCGATCTCGATGTTCCTGTTCTATCTCGCGTTCGAGTGCCTGCCCGCGATCTTCGTGCTCTACGTCGATCATCAGTTCGGCTGGAATCCGAGCAAGGTCGGTCTCGTGCTCGCGCTGGTCGGCGTCGGCTCGGCCGTCGTGTCGGGCGGCTTGGTGCGACCGATCGTCAAGCGGATCGGGGAATGGCCGGCGCTGATGATCGGTCATGTCACCGGCGCGCTCGGTTTCCTCATCTACGCGCTGGCGCCGACGGGAACATCGTTTCTGACCGGCATACCCTTCGGATCGATGTGGGGCCTCAGCGGACCCTCGTTGCAGGCGCTGATTTCCCGGGAGATCGGACCCAGCGAGCAAGGGCGCTTGCAGGGCGCTCTCGGCGCTTTGCGCGGGATCACTGGCATGATCGGCCCGCTGCTGTTCGCGCAGGTGCTGGCCGCGAGCATCGAGACCAAGACATGGCCCGGCGCGACCTACGCGCTTGCAGCGCTTGTTCTGATCCTGGGGCTCATCGTGGCGTTGCGCGCGCGGGCGCGTTGACTATATTCCCTGCCAGTGACGCGAAAGGAAATGCGATGCGCTATGTCTTGGCTTTGTTTCTGCCCTGGTTGACGTTCTTCACCATGGGCATGGTCGGTTCGGGGATCATCTGCCTGATCCTGCAACTGACTGTGATCGGCTGGTTGCCGGCGTCGATCTGGGCGTTCTTCGCGATCAACAATTATTACGCGAAGCAGCGCAACGACGATCTGATTCGCACGCTCGGGCAGAACGGGACGCTGCCGCGATAACAAGCTGGGCGCCCCGCTGTCATACCCGCGTAATCGGGTATCCAGACGAGGCCGCGCGCGCCGGGCCCCTGGATTCCCGCGTTCGCGGGAATGACAGGAAAGCCAGAACGTTTACTCCGCCGCCTTCGCCGAACCCGGATTGTTCGGATGCACTGTCCAATTCGCGGGCGCGCGGGCGTAGTCGAAGCCCGTGCGCGGGTCGATTCCCTCGGTCTTGTGCACGAGCGTGATGCACTTCTCGACCGGGCAGACGAGCACGCAGAGATTGCAGCCGATGCATTCGTCGTCGTTGACGACGAATTTGCGTGACCCATCGACCATCGGGAAGATCGCCTGATGCGAGGTGTCCTCGCAGGCGATGTGGCAGCGGCCGCATTTGATGCAAAGGTCCTGATCGATCTCGGCCTTCACGACATAGTTGAGATTGAGAAACTGCCAGTCGGTGACCTTGGGCACGGCTTGGCCGCGGAAATCCTCGATGGATTCGTAGCCTTTGGACTCCATGAAGCCTTTGAGCCCCGAGATCATTTCCTGCACGATCTTGAAGCCGTAGGTCATCACCGCCGTGCAGACCTGCACGTTGCCGGCGCCGAGCGCGATGAATTCGGCGGCATCGCGCCACGTGGTGATGCCGCCGATCGCCGAGATCGGCAGGCCCCGCGTCTCGGGATCGCGCGCGATCTCCGACACCATCGACAGCGCGATCGGCTTCACCGCCGGGCCGCACATGCCGCCATGCGTGCCCATGCCGTCGATCGCGCCGTTCAGCGTCATGTTGTCGAGGTCGAGCCCCATGATCGAGTTGATGGTGTTGATCAACGAGACCGCGTCGGCGCCGCCGGCGTGCGCGGCGCGCGCGGCGCGGCGGATGTCGGAGATGTTCGGCGTCAGTTTCACGATCACCGGCATACGCGTATGCGCCTTGCACCAACGCGTGACCATTTCGATATATTCGGGCACCTGTCCCACCGCCGAGCCCATGCCGCGCTCGGACATGCCGTGCGGGCAGCCGAAGTTGAGCTCGACGCCGTCGCACTCCGTCTCCTCGACGCGGGCGAGGATTTTCTTCCAGGCGTCCTCCTCGCAAGGCACCATCAATGACGTCACCAGCGCGCGATCGGGCCAGGCGCGCTTGACCTCCTTGATCTCTTGCAGGTTGATCTCGAGATCGCGGTCGGTGATCAGTTCGATGTTGTTGAACGCGAGCAGCCGACGGTCCGGCCCGTGCATCGCGCCGTAGCGGGCGCCCGAAACATTGACCACCGGCGGCCCCGCCTCGCCCAGCGTCTTCCAGACCACGCCGCCCCAACCGGCGCGAAACGCGCGCTCGACATTGGTCTTGCGGTCCGTCGGCGGCGCCGAGGCGAGCCAGAACGGGTTCGGCGATTTGATGCCGAGAAAATTGGCGCGAAGATCGACCATCTCGTGCTCCCTGAAAGGAGGTTACGTGCCTAATCCGTCATTGCGAGGAGCGAAGCGACGAAGCCATCCAGAGGCTGTGTGATGAGGCCCCTGGATTGCTTCGCTTCGCTCGCAATGACGGCTCGCTGCTTGCCACACGCTAACCGCGCAACGCCGCGTCGATCGAACGCGCCGCCTGTTTGCCGTCCTCGACCGCGCTCACCGTGAGATCTAGCCCGCCGGCGACGCAATCGCCGCCGGCCCAGACGCCTTTGATGCTGGTGCGGCGCTCTTCATCCACGACGAGCTTGCCGTCCTTCAGCGCCGGCGCCGCCGCGCCGAAAATCTCCGGCGCGCCGGTCTGGCCTATCGCCGTGAACACCACGTCGGCCTCGATCCGGAACGGCGCACCGGTTCCCTCGAGCTTGCCGTTTTCCATGTGGGTGCGCTCGAACAGCACGCCGGAGACGGCTTCGCCATGCCCCTCCAGCGCGATCGGCCGCGCCCAGGGCCGTATGGTCACGCCGTTGGTCTGCGCGAGTTCGCGTTCGAACCGGCTCGCCTTCATGTCGTCGAGGCCGCGCCGGTAAGCGATGGTGACGATCTCGGCGCCGAGGCGCTTCGATTGCACCGCCGCGTCGACCGCCGTCATGCCGCCGCCGATGACGACGACGCGGCGCCCGACCGGCAGTTGCGTCAGATCCTTCGCCTGCCGCAAATCCGCGATGTACTCGACGGCGTCGACGACATTGACGAGTTCGGCCTCGCGGGGAAGGCCGAGCTTGTTCACGCCGCCGAGGCCGACGCTCAGGAACACCGCGTCGTAATCGTTGCGTAGCTCATCGAGCGAAACGTCGCGGCCGAGCGCGACCCCGTATTTCACCTCGATGCCGCCGATCGATAGGATGAACGCGGCTTCCTTCGCGGCGAAATCGTCGGGCGCCTTGTAGGCGGCGATGCCGTATTCGTTGAGGCCGGCCGGTTTCTCGCGCCGTTCGAGGATCGTCGGCGCATGACCCGCGACGGCGAGCGCGTGCGCGCAGGCGAGACCCGCCGGTCCGGCTCCGACGATCGCGACGCGCTTGCCCGTCGGCGCGCCGCGCGTGAAGGGCTGCTGGCCCGTCGCCATCTGGGCGTCGACGGCGTGGCGCTGCAGCAGGCCTATGCGCACCGGCTTGCCCTCGGCGGCCTCGCGCACGCAGGCCTCCTCGCACAACGTCTCGGTCGGGCAGACGCGCGCGCACATGCCGCCCATGATGTTGGATTCGAGGATCGTGCGCGCCGCGCCGAGCGGATTGTCGGTCGCGATCTCGCGGATGAACAGCGGAATGTCGATCGAGGTCGGACACGCTTGCTGGCAAGGCGCGTCGTAGCAGAAGTAGCAACGGTCCGCCTCGACGCGCGCTTCGTGACGACTGAGCGCGGGATGCAGATCGGTGAAATTCGCGCTCAAGGCCGCCGCGTCGAGACGACCCGGCGAAACATCGGCGATTCCCTTGGGCTCGGAGACGATTCCCATGACGGCACCCCTTTTCGCGCGTTGGACGCGAGATGCAAAAAAACCTGACCGAACGGTCAAGATGCTCGCCCGCCTCGCGGAACATGTCAAGCGACGTTTCGGGTTGACGACGCGCGGAAATCCGCACAAGCATCGCACGACCTCGCGAGCCCCACGGCGCAAGGCGTCGGCGCTCGCGCTTCCGGGGTTCGTTGCGTTCAGGCCCTTCGCATCCGTCGGGGAGCCCCAGAAAGCCGGAGCCCCCCATGACTCGCAAGCCCCCTCGTCACGGCGATCGCGCCGAGCGCGCTTCGGCGCCGCCGGCCGCGCCGCGCCGAGGCAAGCCCGATACGAAACCCATGGAGCGCGCGCCTCATCCGGCGCCTCGCCGGGAATCGCGCGGCGGAGGCGGCGACGTCGTGCGCATCTATGGGTTCCATGCGGTCTCCGCCGCGTTGCGCGCGCCGCGGCGCGAACTCATCCGGCTCTACGCCACCGCCGCCGCCGCCGAGCGCCTCGCCAGCGACATCGCCAAGCGCGGCGTCGAAACGAAAATCGTCGCCGTCGAGGACATCGCCGCGCGAACGCCACGCGATTCCGTGCATCAGGGCGTGTTGCTGGAGGCGAAACCGCTCGCCCCCATCGATGTCTCCGAGTTGCCCGCGAAAGGCCTCGTGCTGGTGCTCGACCAGATCACCGATCCGCACAACGTGGGCGCGATCCTGCGCACCGCCGCGGCTTTCGCCGTCGACGCGCTGGTGACGACCGAACGTCATTCGCCCGAATTCACCGGCGCGCTCGCCAAGTCCGCGTCGGGCGGTCTGGAGCATGTGCCGATCTGCGCCGTCACCAATCTGGCGCGCGCGCTCGACGAGATGGGCGACCTCGGCTACTGGCGGATCGGGCTCGACTCCGAAGCGCCCACGGTCTTCGGGGCGGCGACGCTGACGCGGCCGTTGGCGCTGGTGCTGGGCGCCGAGGACAAGGGCCTGCGGCGACTGACCCGTGAGCGTTGCGATATTCTGGCGCGGCTGGAATTGCCGGGCGCGATCAAGAGCCTCAACGTTTCCAACGCCTGCGCGATCGCCTTGGCGCTCGCGTCGCGCGCTCTCAGTGCGTGAGATCCGGGATCGTCTTGGCGTAGCTGAGGTCGTAGGTCTTGTTCAGCAGCGGATCGAGCTTCGTGCCTTCCGACGCGTCGAACGCGCGCGGCTTCGGAGCGCCGCCGGCGACGGGAGCCGGATCGGGTCGCGTCCCGCGCGCTTCGGCGACCGTCGCGTCGCCGTAACGCGCCTCGCGCGCCTTCTGGTCGGCGAGCGCGGCGGGAGAGAGCGGAACGGCCCCCAACACGCCTGAAGGCGCGGGCAGCGAGTCGTCGCCCAAGGCGGGTTGGTCGTTGACGCCCGTGACGACGGCGCCCAGATCCTCGATCGACTTGCCCGCCAGTTTTTCCGCCGACAGCGTGCCGCCGACGCCGAGCAGCGTCTCCCGCTTGCGCATCGAAGAGGCGAACTTCGTGAGCTTCGAAGACAAAGCGGCGCTCGCGGGCGCGGCGGGAGCGGGGGCTACGAGCGCGAGCGCTCCATAGGATTTGGGATCGCGCGGGTCCGCGATCGTCGGCGCGGGAACGGGCGCGGTAAGTACGCCAAACGCCTTGCTGTCGTCGTCGAGGATCTCGCCGTGGACGTTGGCGGGCGGGGCCGCGTCGGGCGACAGCTTATCCTTGGCGTCCTTTTCGATCTGGCGCCAATGCGCGACATTCTTCAGGTGCTGATCGAGGGTCTCGGCGAACGCGTGGCCGCCGGTGCCGTCGGCGACGAAGAAGAGGTCCTTCGAATGCGCGGGATTGGCGACCGCTTCCAGCGCGGCCTTGCCGGGATTGCAGATCGGTCCGGGCGGCAGACCGTCGATATTGTAGGTGTTGTAGGGCGTCGGCTGATCGAGTTCGGCCTTGGTGATGGAATGCCCGAGCGTGCCCTTGCCGAAGACCAGGCCATAGACGATCGTCGGGTCGGATTGCAGCTTCATATGCTTCTGCAGCCGGTTGACGAACACGCCGGCGACGCGCGGGCGTTCGTCGGTTTTGCCCGTCTCTTTTTCGACGATGGAGGCGAGCGTCACGAGTTCGCCCGGCGACTTGATCGGCAGATCGCTGGCGCGCTTCTTCCAGATGTCGTCGACCGCCTTGGTCTGCGCCTTGGCCATGCGAGTCAGCAGCGCTTGTCTATTGTCGCCGCGCTCGAAGAAATAGGTGTCGGGTAAAAGCGAGCCCTCGCGCGGCGATTCCTTCACCTCGCCGACCATCGCGTCGTCGTCGCGCATGCGCTGCACGATCTGGTCGCTGGTCAAGCCCTCGGGAATGGTCAACTTGTGCTGCACGACCTTATGCGCGATCAGTTGCTGCTCGATCTCGCGCAGGCTGACGCCCGCCTTGAAGTCGTATTCGCCGCGTTTGAGCGCGCTGTGGGAGCCGTCCAGAAAGGACATCACCGAAAACGCCGTGGCGCTGTCGATGACGCCCGCGCGCTCCAGTTGCTCGGCGATCGTCCCGCCGTCGTCCTCGCGGGTGATGATGACGACCTTGTCCTCGGTGAGCGGTCCCACCTTGCGCGCCTCCACCAAAGCCGCGCCGAAGCCGATCATGCCGATCACCGCGCCGATCAGCAGGAACGAAAGGAACGCGCTGAGGCGTCCCAGCCCGGAATTGCGTGGACGCCGCGGCTTGGGCGAGCCCACCGGCGGCTTCGGCGCCTTCGGAGGCGGCGGATCATCGCGACGGCCGAAGAGACTGACTTTCGAAGGCGGCTTACCGTCGCCTGGGGGTGTCGGCTTATCGATCATTCAACTCCGCCGGGAATCCGTTTTCGGGACGTGAAGCACACCTCTCTACACTATCGCGCTTAATGGCGAAATGACGACGAGGCGGCCCACCCCCGCTCAGGACGCGCGGCGGAAGATCAAGGACGCGTTGGTGCCGCCGAACCCGAACGAGTTCGACAGCGCGATGTCGATCTTGCGCTTGCGCGCGACATGCGGAACCAGATCGATCGCCGTCTCGACGGACGGGTTGTCGAGATTGAGCGTCGGCGGCGCGATTCCGTCGCGAATCGCCAGAATCGAAAAGATCGCCTCCACCGCGCCGGCGGCGCCGAGGAGATGGCCGATCGAGGATTTGGTCGAGGACATCGTCGTGGTCGCCGCGGCGTTGCCGAGCAGGCGCTCCACAGCGCGCAGTTCGATCTCATCGCCGAGCGGCGTCGAGGTGCCGTGCGCGTTGACGTAATCGAGATCGGTCGCGGTGATCCCGGCGCGCTTCAGGGCGGCCGACATCGCGCGATAAGCTCCGTCGCCGTCGGGCGAGGGCGAGGTGATGTGGTAGGCGTCGCCGGAGAGGCCATAGCCGACGATTTCGGCGTAAATTTTGGCGCCGCGCGCCTTGGCGTGTTCGTACTCCTCGAGCACGACGCAGCCGGCCCCCTCGCCCATGACGAAACCGTCGCGGTCACGGTCGTAGGGGCGCGAGCCCTGCTTCGGGCTGTCGTTGAAGCTGGTCGAGAGCGCGCGGCAGGCGGCAAATCCCGCCAGGGCGATTCGGTTGACCGCGGATTCGGCGCCGCCGGCCACCATGACGGTGGCGTCTCCCAGGGCGACCAGACGCGCCGCGTCGCCGATCGCGTGCGCGCCGGTCGAGCAGGCGGTCACGACAGAATGGTTCGGACCCTTCAGCTTATGCTGGATCGACACATGCCCGCTCGCCAGATTGATGAGCCGACCGGGAATGAAGAAAGGCGAGACGCGTCGCGGACCTTTTTCATGCAGGATGACCGCCGTCTCGGCGATGCCTTGCAGGCCGCCGATGCCGGATCCGATCAGCACGCCCGTCTCGATTTCTTCCTCGTAGGTCTTGGGCGCCCAGTTCGCGTCCGTCAGCGCTTGAGTCGCGGCGGCCAGCGCGTAGACGATGAAGTCATCGACGCGGCGTTGCTCCTTGGGCTCCATCCAGTCATCGGGATTGAAGGCGTCTGGGGCTGTCCCGCGCGGAACCTGCGCGGCGATCCGGCACGGCAGATCGGAGACGTCGAAATTCTCGACCCGCGCGGCGGCGGATTCGCCGGCCAGCAGTTTACGCCAGGTCGGCTCGACGCCGCAGCCCAGGGGGGACACCATGCCAAGTCCCGTGACCACAACGCGCTTCATGTCCTGCCCTCGAATTCGATCTTGAATGTTGCTTGTCGCATAGCCTCGTCGCCAACGCGACAAGGGCCGGACGAACGCCGGCCCTCACGCGAAATGCGGCTTAGCGCGGAACAAGTCAGCGCGCCGCGGCTCACTTGGCCGCAGCGGTCGCCTTTTCCAGGAACTTCACGGCGTCGCCGACCGTGACGATCGTCTCGGCCTGATCGTCCGGGATTTCCACGCCGAACTCTTCCTCGAACGCCATGACCAGCTCAACGGTGTCGAGCGAATCAGCGCCCAGATCGTCGATGAAATTGGCGTTTTCGACGACCTTGTCGCCTTCGACGCCGAGATGTTCGACGACAATCTTCTTTACGCGGTCCGCGACATCGCTCATTTTCTTTTCCCTCGTGCGACCGCGCTCAGCGCGGCCCTGTTTGAACGTTACGAATTCGACCGTCGATGGATAAGGCCGAGAAACGGCCGTCGCAAGCGACGCGCGAACAAATCTCCGGCCGCCGCCGTTCCGCATTCCCCCGAACGGAGCGGCCTCCTGAACGCCGTCGCCCCTGGGCGACGAAACGGCTCGATAGCATATCTCTTCGAGCAAGGCGAGTGGCCGGAATGTCTAGATTGTCGCGGCGTCAGTGTGCCCGCAGACGCCTCAAATCATTGCCATTCCGCCGTTCACGTGCAGCGTCTGACCCGTGACGTAGCCCGCCTCCGAGCTGGCCAGATAGACGACGGCGGCCCCGATATCGCTCCCCGCGCCCAAGCGGCCGATCGGCACGGAGCCGAGGATCGCCTCGCGTTGCTTCTCGTTGAGCGCGTCCGTCATCGGGCTGGTGATGAAGCCGGGCGCGACGCAATTGACGGTGATGCCACGGCTCGCGACCTCGCCCGCCAAAGCCTTGGACATGCCGATCATACCCGCTTTCGAGGCGGCGTAATTCCCCTGTCCGGGGTTGCCGGTGACGCCGACGACCGAGGTGATGCCGATGATGCGGCCGTGACGGCGCTTCATCATGCCCCTTAGGCTCGCGCGGGCGAGGCGAAAAGCCGCGGTGAGATTGACGGCGATCACCGTGTCCCACTCCGCGTCCTTCATGCGCATGAACAGATTGTCGCGGGTGACGCCGGCGTTGTTGACGAGAATGTCGAGGCCACCCATCGCCGCCTCGGCGGCAGGGACCAGCGCCTCGACGGCGGCGGCGTCGGAGAAATCGCAGGGCAGCACATGCGTGCGTTCGCCGAGCTCCGCCGCCAGCGCCTCCAGCGCCTCGCGCCGCGTGCCTGACAGCGAGACGATCGCGCCCTGAGCGTGCAACGCGCGGGCGATAGCGCCGCCCAGGCCGCCCGAGGCGCCGGTGACCAGCGCGTTCTTTCCCTGCAAATCGAACATCTGTCGTTCCTGTTATTTCGACGCGGCCTTGAAGGCCTCCACGTCGGCGGGCGTGCCGACGCTCACGGCGCTCGCGCCCTCGGCGAGCCGCTTCACCAGCCCCGCCAGCACCTTGCCGGCGCCGATCTCGACGAAGCGCGTGACGCCTTGCCCCGCCATATAGACCACGCTTTCGCGCCAGCGCACCGTGCCCGTCACCTGCGCGACGAGGCTTTCGCGAATCGCGGCGGGATCGGTGAGCGGCCCGGCGCTCACGTTGGCGACCAGCGGAGCCTTGGGCGCATGGAACGCCACTTGGTTCAGCGCCTGCGCCATCGTCTCGGCGGCCGGCTTCATCAGCGCGCAATGGAACGGCGCGGAAACGGGGAGCGAAATCGCGCGCTTGGCGCCCGCTAGCTTGGCGAGTTCCATCGCGCGCTCGACGGCGGCCTTGGTGCCGGAGATGACGACCTGCCCGCCGCCGTTGTCGTTCGCGGCCTCGCAGATGGCGCCGGTGAGATAGAGGTCGCTCTGCGCCTTGAGCGCGATAGCGGAGACCTGCGCGAAATCGAGGCCGAGGATCGCGGCCATCGCGCCCTCGCCGGCGGGAACCGCCTTCTGCATCGCGGTCCCGCGAATGCGCAGCAGCCGCGCCGTGTCGGCGATGGACAGCGCGCCGGCGGCGCAAAGCGCGGAATATTCGCCCAGGGAGTGCCCCGCGACGAAAGCCGCGTCGCGGCCGACGTCGAGCCCAGCTTCCGTCTCCAAAGCGCGCAGCGCCGCCATGCTGGTCGCCATCAAGGCGGGCTGGGCGTTGGCGGTCAGCGTGAGTTCAGCCTCAGGGCCCTCGAAAATGAGCTTGGAGAGATTTTCGCCGAGCGCGGCGTCGACCTCGGCGAACACCTCGCGCGACGCGGAAAACGCGTCGGCGAGCGCCTTGCCCATGCCGACGGTCTGCGAGCCCTGACCGGGAAATAGAAGGGCCGTCGTCATGCTGGCTCCTGAAAGCTACCGCCGCGTGTGTCGATTTGCGCGGGAGAGACACTTCGCGGGGCGGCCTGTCAAGCTCCAAGGCGCGCCGCGTTTCGGAATTCACGAAAGCGCAGCGTTTCGGCGACTCGATCCATGGGGTGCGACAATTCGCGCGACTCATGACAAGGTGGCGCGGAACCGCGGCGCGAACTCGGAAAGAGTGATGGACAAGACGAAGACCGGGCGATCCTCGACCTCGCTCGGAATCCTCTCGCCGCTGCGGCACGCGGTGTTCCGACGCATCTGGACGGCGAGTCTGCTCTCGAACTTCGGTCTCCTGATCATGGGCGTCGGCGCCGCCTGGACGATGACGCAAATGACGTCGTCGTCCGACATGGTCGCGCTGGTGCAGACCTCGCTGATGCTGCCGGTCGCGATCGTTTCGACCCCCGCCGGCGCCGTCGCCGACATGTTCGACCGCCGGATCGTCGGCTTGGTGGCGCTGACGATCGCGCTCGCGGGGTCGCTGTCGCTGACCGCGCTCGCCTGGGCGGGCTTGATGACGCCGGTTCTGCTGCTCGCGTTCTGTTTCCTCATCGGCAGCGGCATGGCGCTGTTCGGGCCGGCGTGGCAGGCCTCGGTGAGCGAGCAGGTGCCGGCGGAAGCGCTCCCGTCCGCCATCGCGCTCAACGGCATCAGCTACAACATCGCGCGCAGCTTCGGCCCGGCGATCGGCGGCGTGATCGTCGCGGCGGCGGGGTCGATCGCGGCCTTCGCCGCCAACGCGGCGCTGTATCTACCTCTCATCATTGTTTTGTTGCTGTGGCGGCGAATCAAAGAGGCGTCGCGGCTTCCGCCCGAACGGCTGGCGCGCGCCGTCATTTCCGGCGTTCGCTACATCGTTCATTCGCCGTCGATCCGCATCGTGCTGGCGCGCACGTTGATTACCGGAATCGCGGGCGGCTCGGTGTCGGCGCTGATGCCGATCGTCACGCGCGACCTCCTGCACGGCGGCGCGCAGACCTACGGAATTATGCTCGGGACGTTCGGCATGGGCGCGGTGGTCGGGGCGCTCAACGTCTCGACCTTGCGCGCGCGGCTGGGCGATGAGGATTCGATCCGCCTCTGCGTGATCGTGATGGGGGCTGGTGTGACTATCGTCGCGATGAGCGGATCGCCGCTGCTGACGGGCGCCGCGTTGCTGTTCTCGGGCGCGGCGTGGACGGCGTCGGTGACGCTGTTCAACGTCGGCGTGCAACTCGCCGCGCCGCGCTGGGTCGCCGGGCGCGCGCTCGCGGCGTATCAGGCGGCTATCGCCGGCGGAATCGCGCTCGGCAGCTGGATCTGGGGCCGCGCGGCGAACGCCTGGGGCGTCGAGAACGCGCTACTCCTATCCGGCGGCGCCTTGATCGCGTCCTCGTTGCTGGGTTTGTGGATTCGGATGCCGACCGCCAGCGCCCCCAACGAGCGGGCGCTCAACGCGCTCGCCGATCCCGAGGTGAAACTGTCGCTAACCGCGCGCAGCGGGCCGATCGTGGTCGAAATCGAATACCGCGTCGCGGCCAGGGACGCCCGCAAGTTCTACGCCGTGATGCAGGATGTGCAGCTCAGCCGGCAGCGCAACGGCGCCTATGGCTGGTCGTTCGCGCGCGACATCGCCGACGTCGAGCTCTGGACCGAGCGCTATCACTGCCCGACATGGCACGATTATCTGCGGCAGCGAAGCCGCGCGACGGAATCGGAGCGCGCTTTGCATCTGCGCGCCGACGCGTTTCACCTGGGACCCGGCCCCATCCGCGTCCGGCGCATGCTGGAGCGTCCGATCGGATCGGTGCGCTGGAAAGACGAGACGCCGGATCGCGCCGCGGCCGATCTGGCGCCGGTCGCGAGCCCGGGCAGCGGGCCTTAGGGGTCGAAACCAGACGCTGGGCGGCTGGCGACGCATGCCTCTGACGGGCGGGAAGCGGAACGTCAAGTATCACAACGCCTATTTTCCACCGAGTTCTGCTGCCTTTTCGACGTCGGCGGTTGCTCTGTCAACGTCGCCATTCGCTTGATATGCTGAGCCGCAATTGTAGTAACCGTGCCTATCCGGTTGACGCACACAGAGTACAGGAGCCACTTCTGCTGGCTTTTACGCTGCGGTGGTGCGGCTAATTTTTGAGGGGTTCCGAGCCCCCCAGCGGGTGGAAGAAAACCGTCTGAGGCTTCGTCCAGAACCACTCACTCGCCTGAAGTTCCTTGGTGGAGCTGTGTGCGTCAACCGGATAGGCACGATTCAAGGATTTTGACGAACCGACTTTCACTGACAAGTAGGCGAGTTTTGGAAGACGCAGGCGGCGGCTCTCTCGGAGCTGCATTGGTTCATTTGGTAATTTATTGAGGGAGGGACGATAGCCGTTCGCCCTGTACTGTGCCTTGGGGATGGCGATCTTGCGTGATCCGTATTCCACTATAACCGCTCCGTCCCGCCGGATGTACAGCCCCTTCGCCACTCAATTCCCCCACGCTCAAGTTCGGCTTTCCTCTTGAACCATTGCCCGGTAATGATGGCAAGCCCGCGAACGAGGGGTGGAGCTTGCCAAATGCCCCAGCTACGTCATGATTCTGTAGGACAGGTTCGAAAGCGAGGCGAGGCAAGGTGGAGAGGATTCGCTGTGCAATTCGAGTTGGAGTTCTACTCCTTAGATTTGAACGATACGAGAGACCTTCTGGAGCGCAAACTGGTCGATTTGGCCTCGGTTGAGAAGGCCGAAACGCTAGCCCTCGGCATTGCCAAGTATGCT
>Ga0302319_10010884_pt1 | contig 17292 bp, 11 predicted proteins | sample Bog_T0_2_FD_203319 | JGI IMG/M metagenome (GOLD analysis project Ga0302319, IMG submission 203319) | Peat permafrost microbial communities from Stordalen Mire near Abisko, Sweden - Bog_T0_2 | ecosystem: Environmental > Terrestrial > Soil > Wetlands > Peat | place: Sweden: Abisko, Stordalen Mire...
GATATTGGCGGACCGATCATCAAGGACAAGCTCTTTGGCTTCGTCGGCTATCAGCACCTGCATATCTCCGATCAGGAAACCGGTGACGAGCTTCTCGATGTACCTCCGGGATTGAGCGCAACAAACCGCGGCGCGGCAAACCTGATCCAGGTTGCCGAGAACAACTGGACGTCGAGTATCGGTTACGAACAGGACTCAGGGTTCGATTCCACCACCGGCGGCACATTCAATAACTTCAGCAAGGCGACCAACCCTGTTGCCTATAACCTGCTCACCGCGCCTGCACAACCGGGCGAGCCGGGAAACTATCTGGTTCCGAGTGCCCTGCCCACCGCGAGCCCCAATGTCTATTCGCCCTACAACGCATTTCTCCCCGGCACGTCCCGTTTTGTTTCCGATCAGGGCGTTGCCGATCTTGATTGGAACTTGAGTTCCAAAGACATTCTTGCGGTCAAGTACTACTACCAGCACGATCCTTCGAGCTCGCCCTATGCCTACTCCAACGTGCCCGGCTTCACCGCGCACATGGATACCGGCTCACAACTCGGATCGATCAACAATGTACAAACCATCGGATCGAATCTGAGCATCTCCGAGACCGTAGGCGTGCTTCGCGAAAAGGTGTACGCCACCAACGATCAGCCCTTCGGTCCGACCAGCGTCGGCATGACCGGCGCGTTTGGAAATTATTTTCCCGGCATCACGATCAACGACGCGCTCGGCGATGCGTACGACGCGACGACCGGCCCCCTTTATGGACTAACGGCTCCTTCGCTGGCCATTGGCCCGAACGCTGAATATCAGGGCGCAAACACTGGCGTGTTTCAGAACCGCATCATGCCCTCGGGCACAGCCATCTGGACCAAGGGACGACACGCACTAGCGTTCGGTGGCAGTTGGTCGTATACGCAGATGAATTTGCGCGACCGCCGTACCGGCACGGGCAATGTGGCCACACCTGACTATGTTTCCCTCCTCGACAACTGGGTAACACCCTACTCAACACAGAACTTCACTGCCTCAACCTTCCTGCAAGGCAACGCCAATCGTTATTACCGCGCCAATGAAACCGGCCTCTTCGCGCAGGATAAGTTCCAGGTGACGCCGACCCTCAGCATCACCGCCGGAGTTCGCTACGACTGGAATGGGGGCCTGACAGAGAAGAACGGCGATCTCTTCAACTTCGATCCCTCGCAGTACAGTTACAGCGCCGCCTCCGACACGATTAACAGCTCCGGCTTCATCATCGCCGGCAACAACGTGAATGGAAGCAAAGGCGTGAGCAAGACCACCCTGACCGGCCGTCAGTGGGGCATTGCTCCGCGCGTGGGCTTTGCCTGGCAGCCGTCTGCCTTCCACTCCAAATTCGTAGTGCGCGGCGGCAGCGGCTTCTACTACGATCGCGGCGAGCTGTTCACTTATCTCTCGCCGGGATTTGCTGCGGGCGAAGTACAAGGCGGTCCATTTGGCATCATGCAATCGCCACCGTTCGTAACTCAGCAGCATTGCCCGTATTCCTCATCCTTCCAGACCAACACATTTGCCGAAGCGACTTTCCTTTATCTCAATTACATTCCGATTTGCGGCGGTGACGATTTCACGCCTCCCAGTGGCGGACCCTACACTCTCGCAACCCCCTGGGGACCAACGATGGGCCCCGGTCCTACTAATCCCAAAGCATCCGACGTTACGAACTATCTCCCCAACGCTGCCGCGATTATCGACGGCACGGTAACCGGTGGCACTGTGACGGCCGGCAACGCGCAGCAGCCCTTCATTCTCGGCGTCTACAATCGCGCCAACAAGTTGCCCTACAGCATGAATTTCACGCTCAATCTTCAATACCAGCCACGTAACGATCTCATGATCGAATTCGGCTATGTGGGCAATTTGGGCCGTCACCAGATAATTCCCGTGCCCTTCAACCAGGCGCAGATTGCAACCCCCTCCAATCCAACTCACCCCGGCGGAGTGGCCACGCAATACTACAGCTACGGATATACCGTGTATGACCCCAGCGCGTTTTACCCGATTTGCGTCAATGAAGATTCGGCCTGCAAGTATGGCGTGATGCAGAATAACTACGAGGGCGGCAATGTAGACCTGCGCGTGCCCTACATCGGCTACTCGTCGGAGTCCGAGTCTTACACCGCAGCCGGAATTGCGGCCTACCACGCGCTCACGTCGCACCTTGAAAAGCGGCTCAGCCACGGCCTCCAGGCCGGCGTCTCCTACACGTACTCCCACGCCACCGACGAGCAGAGTGGCCTGGGCCTCTTCTACAACGGCAACAATCCCACCAATCTTCGCAGCGGCTACGGTTCGGCCGACTTCGACCGTACGCATGTGCTCAACTTCACCTACAGCTACGCGCTACCCAAGTTTCTTGCCGAAAGTACTCTGGCAGGCAAGGCGCTCGATAGCTGGGCCATTCACGGTGTCGCTGTCGTCCAGAGCGGCCAGCCCTACAGCATCATTGACTACTCAGGAGCCGTCGGCAGCATCTTCTACAGCACCTTCAACGGCATCACGAACCCGATCGTGCCCCTGAACTACGCCGCCGGTTGCACACGCAAGAATGCGCTGACCGGCGCCAGCGGCGCTTTTTACGATCCGAATACGCAGAAGGGCGCGGCTTTGAAGGCGAGCTGCTTCACGCTGCCATTGATCCCGGTTGGCACCATGGGCGTCCCTGTCGGCGACCCCTACGAAACCAACTTTACCTCCGGCCAGCGCAACATCTTCCGCCAGCCCTGGCAGCGTCGCGCCGATGCATCGTTGACCAAGGATCTGCCGATCCACGACCAATACACGTTGCGCTACAGCTTCGACGTCTACAACCTGACCAACACCACGAGCTTCGACATTCCACAAAACAACGTGAATCAAAATCAGGCATTCAACAACGTGCCCGATGCCATTGGTTCCGGTGGTGGAGGTTATCCGTCGCAGGCCGCGCCGACAAACAATTGCCAGACCAACCCTTATGGAGCCAACAATGGCTTCTATAACTGCCCTGCGGGTCTTGGCATCACCAAGCACACCATCGGCAGCTCGCGCCAGATCCAAATGTCGCTGCATCTCGACTTCTGATCCGCGCAGATAGCTAATTTCCGAAGGGCGGCTCTTCATGGGGCCGCCCTTTTGTTGCGCACTTGCGCACAGATTCGCAGGCGTGCGCCATCGCATCCCGCAGCCCCTACAATCTTTGTATGATCGCCGTCCCCTGGACTCTCCGCGCTCTTCGCTACGCACTTGCCGACGGTACGACGAGCCCTTCGGAACTCGCTGAAGCGGCGCTCGCGCGCTCCAATGGGAATGCGGGCCGCAATACTTATCTCTGGCAGGATGCCGCGTGGACCCGAGCGGAAGCGGCCCGCGTTGAGGCGATGCCCAGTTCGAGTGGCGGCCCGTTCGGCGATGGCCGGCCTGCATTGTGGGGCCTGCCCGTCGCGGTCAAAGACTGCTTCGATCTCGCCGGCTCGCCCACCACGTGCGGCGTGCGTTTCTATCGCGATCTGAACGGCCCGGCCACACAGGACTCCTGGCTGGTGAAGCAACTGCGCGCCGCCGGCGCCGTCATCGTGGGCAAAACCCACCTTCATCCCCTGGCCTATGGAATCACCGGCGAGAATCCAGAGTTTGGTGACTGCCTGCAGCCGCGAGACCCCAGCGCGCTTACCGGCGGATCTTCGAGCGGCTCGGTCGCCAGCGTGCAGGAGGGTTCGGCCGTGGCCGCCATCGGCACGGATACCGGAGGCTCTGTGCGCGCACCAGCGGCGCTCAGCGGACTGGCCGGCTATCGCGCGACTATCGGCCGTGGAAACTGGCGCGGAGGCGCGCATTTGTCCGTCTCCTTCGACACCATGGGCTGGCTCTTCCGCGACCTTGAAGATGCGCCACTACTGGCTGCACCGTATGCTCCAGTCCAAAAACAGAAAGAAGTACGATATAGGCGCTTCGCTTTCCTCGGCGACAAGTTTCTTCACGATTGCGAGCCCGACGTGATGGAAGGATTCCGCCGCGTGATCGGCGAACTGCGAGCGCTAGGACTCGAGGGCGAACTCATCGAGCCTGACTGGTGGAAGAATTCAGTTGAAATTCTCGCGCCATTGCAGGCCTCTGAGGCTGCTCTGCTGCACGCGGGTAACTTCGATCGCTGCGAGCCGGCCATTCGCGACCGCCTGAAGTGGGGCGCGATCTTCACGTCGGCCGAAGTTGAAGCAATGCGGCAGCGACACGCCGAATTCCGTATGCGCATGGATGAGCTCTTCGCCACCTACCAACTCATTCTGCTTCCCTGCACTCCCGTGGCGCGCCTGGCAGCTGGCGCCGATCACAGCCAGACCCGCAGCCGTTTGCTGCGCTACACCGCACCTTTCAGCCTGGCCGGCGTGCCCGCAGTTGCCATCCCTTGCGCCCACGGCGGCATGCAGTTGGCTGCTGCGCGTGAATTCGACGAATCACTGCTGGCACTGGCCGCACAAATCGGCGCAAACAGAAACGCAATTGCAGAATTGTAGCGCCGGTCTCCAGACCCGCACCGAGCAGAGGCTGAGCACGAAATAACGAGGCCAAACCGCTAAAACGGCTTTTCCGTCAGGAACGGCTCGGGCTTCATGGTCCCATCGCGCTGCTTCACCAGCATCTGCACTTTGCCCTCTGCCGTTTCCAGTTCCTGTTTGCAGGCAGCCGACAGGTTCACGCCCTCTTCAAAGAGCTTGAGCGAATCCTCGAGCGCCAAATCGCCCTTTTCCAGTTGTTCCACGATGCTTTCGAGCTTCTTGAGCGATTCTTCAAAAGACGGCATTGCGTTCACCTCGGTAGCATCGACACTGTATGAGAAAATCCGGCGAGAATTCGGCTCTAAGGCCAGGTAATGGAGCGAACAAAATCCGAGTGCTGCGCCAATTCGTTCGGAACCGCGCTCCCCGGCAATGCAAAGAGGATAACCTGAATTCCACTCTTTCTCGCATGCTTCATTGCTGGGACGCAATCCGTATCGGCAGTAATCAAACCAATTCGATCAACGCACTTCAAGGCGGAATAAGAGGCAATATCGAGACCGATTCGCATGTCCACACCCTTCTGCTCAAAGTCCGGATTGAAATCGGCATCTGTCAGGGCAGCCGTCCCTGTTATAGGAATCTTCTTGAGCTTGTAGCCTCGGAACTTCAGGACTCCCCGACGAACTGCGATTAAGTCCCGCTTCGCCAGTTCCTGCAACCATTGATCTGAACCCGCAAAGGTCTGCGTCAATCCCGAGACTGGAAGCCGCTGTTGTCCTTGATAAGGAGCGCAATCGTAATAAAGCGCGCGAAACAGCTCTTCATCGGGAGCAGAACAGACTCGGGAAAAAGCTTCAATAAAGTCGGGATCGTAGCTCTTTCCCGCTTTCCTGGCAGCTACGCGCAAAAAACCGCCGTCGATCATCAAAACGAACTTTTTCATACTTGCTCAAAAGCAAACCCCGAAGCTTTCGCTCCGGGGTTTGCGAGATACATGCTCGCCTACGAGCGTACGGAATAGACTCATTGTGGGCTTGTATTGGTTTGCTGTCAAGGAAAAACCTGCCTGAGAACTCTTCGCCCGCAGAGCGACAAAACTACCGCAGCCATTCATTTTCTGTCATTTTCCTTGCGGCAGTGCCCCAGCGATCACCTCGGCCGCCATATCGTAGTGGCCAAATGGCGCGCTCACCTGCACGCCCTGCACCAGCGGACGCACTGCCTCCAGCATCTCCTGGGCAATCTTGATCCCCTCCATGCGCGCAGCCTCCGGCGTATCCGCCTGCGCCATGCGGAGCATAATCTCCTCCGGCATGGCGATGCGCAGATCGTTCTTCATGTACTCGGCGTTGCGCAGACTGATCAGCGGCCAGATGCCGGCAATGATAGGAATGCGGTGGTCTTTGGTGCGTTCCAGAAAGTCTTCCAGTAACCGTAGATCGAAGACCGCCTGCGTAATAGCGTACTCGGCGCCCGCCTCAACCTTGTAGGCAAACCGCCGCAGTTCGTTGTCGATCTCCGGCACGCCGGGATTGGCAGCCACGCCGATGGTAAAGTTCGTACTCGCTCCAATGGAGTTGGAGCCAATATCGAGCCCGTGATTCAGCCGCCTGGCGACGTTCACCAAACCGATGGAATCAACGTCAAAGACTTGAGAAGCGTCAGGATAGTCCCCTTGCTTGGGCGGTTCGCCGGTCACGCAAAGAATATTGCGCAGGCCGATGGACGACGCCCCCAGCAGATCCGACTGGATGGAAAGCAGATTCCGGTCGCGGCAGGTGTAATGCAGAATCGTCTCCATCCCGGTGTGCTGCTGAATCTGGATGCAAAGGCTTTGCCCGCTCATGCGCGCCGAGGCTTGCGCCGCGTCGTACACGTCGATGGCGTCCACGCCCAAGCGAGCCAGCAGTTGCGCGCCTTCAATTTCCCTGGAACAATCGATGCCCCGTGGCGGCACGAACTCCACCAGCCTGATGAATTGTCCCTCGGCGAGCAGTGCACCCAGCCGGGAACGTTGCGCAAGGGTCGCCGGCGGTGTCTCCTTGCCGATCTCCGGCGCCGCACCGGTCACCGTGATGCGGGTTTGCTCGTCCATGGCCCGGATGGCAGAGCGCATGGCGCGGATGTGGTTCGGGGTGGTACCGCAGCAGCCGCCCACAATCTGCACTCCGGCAGCTACGGCCTTGCGCGCAAAGCTGGCCATGTACTCGGGCGTGCAGAGATAGATATTCCGGCCTTCAACGGCTCGCGGCACGCCCGCATTGGGCATGGCCGCCAGTGGCAGCGCAGTGGCCGCGCGCATGGCCTCAACGGCCGTCAAAACCGTGGCTGGCCCGGTGGAGCAGTTGACGCCTACGGCATCGGCTCCCCACTCGGTCAGCAAGGCAGCTGCTTGTGCCGGCGATGCACCATCCAGGCACTCGCTTTCATCGTCTACAGTGACCATTACCAGCACGGGCAGGTGCGGAGCCACTGCCTTTGCAGCTTCCAGCGCCTCATGCGCCTCATTCAAAGCCGGCATGGTCTCAATGATCAGCAGGTCCACCCCATTCTCAACCAGTATGCCGATTTGCTCGGTAAACGCCGCGCGCGCCTCATCCAGCCCGGTCTTGCCCAGCGGCTCCAGCCTCACGCCCAGCGGGCCAACCGCGCCTGCAACCCAGGCTTCGCCAGCCTGCTTTTCCTTCAGGCGCTCTACCGCCTGCCGCGCCAGGCGCACAGCGGCAGCGTTGATCTCGGCCATCTTGCCGGTCAGCCCATGGCGCGCCAGGCGAAAGCGGTTCGCTCCGAAAGTGTTGGTCTCAAGAATCTCCGCACCCGCCTGCAAATACTCCTCATGCACGGCCAGAATCAGGTTGGGGTCCGAGAGGTTCAGCTCGTCATAACAGCGGTTGACGAAAATGCCGCGCGCGTAAAGCACTGTGCCCATGGCGCCATCGGCGAGCACGGGGCGGTCTGCAAAGAGCTTGGAAAAGCGCGTCATTCTGTTGTCATGCTACCGCATTGCTGCTGGGAATGTATGCAGCTTCACCAATGGTCCAGACGGAGTCCGCGCCCGGCCGGAGGATTCCGGTCGCAGTTTGCGCATGTTTCCCCGGCAGGAATAACTCCCGGAGGCAACACCGTTCTCCGGGCTGCTCCAGCGCTACGAGGAGGCGGGGCACTTTGTTATACTTCGGGAGTCATAACCTGCGTGGAAATCGCTTCAGGACACTGCAATTAGAACGATTTCCGTGTGCACGCATTGCCATTTCTGTATCGACGCGGCGAGTTGCGCCGCTCCATCAATCGAGGATTGGGATTTTGAAGAAGAAAAGCCTTTGGATCAGTGCAAGTGCCGCGTTGGCAGCAGCCGTCGCGCTGGCCGGTTGCGGCAGCACCTACTATTTTGACGGTCGTGTATTGCCGCCCAGCGGGCTGGTGAATCGCGTCGTGATCGCAATCCAGAACCCCGGCATCCTGTCCAAAGGGGCCCTTCAGATTGTTGACGCCTACTACGACGAGCGCAGCGCATACAACGGTAACCCCGGCTCATTTTCCATTGCCGGGTTCGGTGGCGCGCTGCCCATCACCATCCAAAGCATGCCCGAGGAGCAGTTCGCCGCGGTCTATGGCGCGGGCGATGGCAGCGTTACTCTCGCCGACTACGCCGCTGAGAAGACCTCCGGTTCGGTGGGCGGCCTTCCCAATCCATCTTCCAGCGTATTCGTCACACGGAACAGGGCGTTTGCTTTCGCGGCCAGCCAGACGAATCACCAGTTCACCATTGTGAATCAATCCCAGGGCAGTTCGATCGGTCTGGCGCTCGCCAATGTATATCGCGTCAGCGTCAATCCCGGCGGATCGATGGTGCTGGCCTTCGTGCAGAACTCCCCTTACGTCTACTACCCGCGCGAACTTACTTCCGCACAAACACTCACCTATTCCGGCGGTCCTTCCACGTGGCCCAAGGCAGCGGTGGACTGTGAGCCCCAGAACAATCCCATCTGGTGCTTGTTCCAGATGCAGAGTCCCGACAATCACTATGTGGATGGCGCCGGTGTCACGCAATACTACGGCGCGCCCCTCACCTTCGATCACCCGATCAAGGCTGTCTTTTCGTCCGACGGCAGCACCGCGTACATCCTTAGCTGCGGGCCCGAATGCGAAGGCACTACCGCCGGTTACACGCCGGTTCCTGTCGCGCCCATGATTTTCCTTCAGGGCCAGTCGTCCGGGCTTCTGCCTACCACCAGCGCCCTGGCCAGCGCCACGGTTCCCATTCCAGGCGGGGCAACCAATGCACTGGTCGTCTCCACCACGATGTATTTGGTGGGTCAAAAAGCGCAAGTGATCGGCGGACAGACGCTGTTTGGCGGCAATCTGACCGTGGTCAATCTGGCCAACAATACCATCTCGAGCAACACTTCGATCAGCGACGGTCAGCCCGGCGCCATGAGCCGCATCCTCCAGGCCGACGATAATACTCTGTGGATCGCCATGACCAATTGCACCACCGGCGTGCGCTATGCGACCAATCCCACCAGCGGTTACGGCTGCCTGACCATGTACAACACCTCCACCAACAAGGTGACGTTGATTGAGCCGTACATCGGCGATGCGACCGGCATTGCCGCCGTCACAGGCCTGCACAAGCTTTACGCAGCCGAGGGCGGGCAGGTGTACATCTATTCCACAAAGGATGGCTCGTCAATCAATAACGAGTTTGTGACCGTGACGGGCACCGCCTACGACGTGGCCTATATGGACGCCATCACCGACGCGAATAACACCGTCTACTAACTCCGATGCCCACTGAGGCCATCGACTTCCGTGCCGACGTTCTGGCTATCGCCGCACACCGCGACGACGTGGAGCAGACCTGCGGTGGAACCTTGCTGCGGATGGCGGCTCGCGGCCTGCGCACCGCCATACTCGATCTGACCCAGGGCGAAGCTGGAACCCGCGGCACCGCCTCGGATCGCGCCCGCGAGGCCGAAGAAGCCGCGCGCATTCTTGGCGTCGGCTGGCGGCAGGCGCTCACCTTCCCCGACGGCGCCATCGAGAACACCCTCGAAAATCGCGTTGCCATGGTCCGCGTTCTCCGCCAACTCCGCCCGCGCGTCGTCATTCTTCCCTACTGGCAGGCGCGCCACCCCGATCACGCCATCACGGGGACGCTCGGCTACGGTAGCTGCTTTCTTGCAGGACTCAAGAAGATCGACACTGGTACCGAGCCGCATCGGCCCTTCAAAATCGTTTACGCCAGCCTCTATGCCGACGTGCGCCCCAGCTTCGTCGTAGACATCTCGCCATTCATCGAGCAACGCCATCAAGCGCTGATGGCGTATCAATCGCAATACGCGAACCAATCGGCCGGCAGCGGCCTCTTCGTTCCTGAAGAAGAGATTCGTGAGCGCACCTTTGCCGAGGCTCGCCACTACGGCCTGCTGGCTGGTGTCCGTTACGGTGAGCCCTTCGTGCAAAAGGAGGTCGGCCTGGTCGACGATCTCACGCTGCTGTCCGTGCAATCGATCTGACGCACTCTGAACAGCCGTTCTTGTTTCCATAACGAATCCTTATTCAATGCAGAAGCGTTATCTCTTTGCTTGACCTCGGCGTCTTCGCCAAAACTGGTAATGGAGGCCCCTCATGTCGCAAACCTGGAATCCTGACACTTACAGTCAAAATGCCGCCTTTGTTCCCCAACTCGGCAGCGGCGTACTGGAGTGGCTCGCCCCACAAGCCGCCGAAAACATCCTCGATCTCGGCTGTGGTGACGGACAACTGACGGAGCGCATTGTTGCCGCAGGGTCCAACGTGACTGGCATTGATGCTTCACCACAAATGGTCGCCGCAGCCCGCGCTCGTGGTGTTGCCGCCGAAGAAGGCCCCGCAGAATCGCTGCCCTTTGCCGATCACTCCTTCGACGCTGTGTTCTCCAATGCGGTGTTGCATTGGGTGCGAGGGCAGGACGCGATGATGACAGAAGTTCGCCGTGTGTTGCGGCCCGGCGGGCGCTTTGTCGCAGAACTCGGCGGTCACGGCAACATCGCCACGATCCGCGTCGCGTTTGCCGCGGTGCTCGCGCGCCTCGGCCACGCCTCCCTGGGCGAGCGTGGCAACTACTATCCCACACCCGGCGCCTACACGCGCCGCCTTACGTCGCACGGGTTCACGGTCGCGCGCATCATTCTCTTTCCGCGCCCCACGCCGCTCGGCGCAGGCGGCATCACCGCCTGGCTGAATACTTTCTGCCGTGGCGCACTCGATGCGCTGCCCGAGGATCTGCGCGAAACCGCCGTCGCAGAAACCGTTGCACTGCTCGCGCCCGTCCTGTGCGACGAAGAAGGACAATGGACAGCCGATTATGTGCGCCTGCGCTTTATCGCGACAATCTGATCGCGTCATTGGCGTTCGACACTTTACTTTTTGAAATAGATTTCCGGCTAACTTCACAAGAACTTCTTAAATACTTTGTTAACTCTCTTGCATTTTTTCTCGAGTTATGGCAAAGTATCTTCTGCGTAGGAGAACGCCCGATGACAAATAAAACGCAAAATTCGATGCGTAGGCCGGAACCGACCGGCCGCCGGGCAAGCTTTCTCTATTCCAAGTAGCCCACTGCGGCCTACCTCCTTCGCATCCCGCATGAACATTGACTTTTCCCGAGTGGCGTAGAAGCCAGTTTCATCGTCTGTTAAACGCTACGCTGTCTTCGTTTGTTCCCTCGGGGACGATTTGCTCGTGCTTCATTCGCATTGTTGTAAGTTGGCGCCGCGCTACTTAATGCGGCGCCTCGGGGAAAGTTGTGTCTCTAACAAGGGACTTACTAAGTAGCGCGCCGGTGGTGAAAGAAGAGAGTTACTTCCTCCACCAAAGGACACGCAGGGCGGGAGACCCTGCCGTAGCCGATCACTTTGCGGGGTAGGGGCGTAGTCCCGATTCACAAAACACCGCATGGCAGAGGCTACGCCGTCCTGCTCTTTTCGCTTGTTCCCCGGGCGCTGTATCAACGAAACCCTGGTCCAGGACCAGGAAGAAAAGCCGGTGGCGTAGGAAGCGGATACTTCTTAAGCCGAAGGTTGCGGGTTCGATTCCCGCCCAGAATGCAAATTCAGGTAGCTCAAGGGCAGAGCATCGAGCATTCCGCAGCCGCTTGTTCCCCGGCTTGAAACTTCAACTGACGAGTCTCTCGTCCAAAACCAGAAAGATAGCCGGTGGCGTAGGGGGCGGTTACTTCGCCTGCTAAGCCGGAGGTCGCGGGTTCGATTCCCGCCCGGAGAGAAATCTCCAGTAGCTCAGTGGTAGAGCGCCGTAAAAGTCCGCAACCGTTTGTTCCCCGGCTTGATTCACTAACTGACGAGACTCTCGTCCAAAACCAGAGACAGAACCGGTGGTGTAGGCAACGGGTACTTCGGGAGCGAAGGATGCGGGTTCGAATCCCGCCGCGGTCGTAACCGCGTCGTCCAATGGCAGGACATTCGCTTATGTTCTGTTGCCGTTTGTTCCCCGGTTTTGCATTACCAATACGTTCGTCCGAGAAAAAGAAACGAACCGGTGGTGATCGTAACGGATACATCGTCGCTTCCCAGATGGGAGGCAGCGGGTTCGATTCCCGCCCAGGACCTTCGGGCTCTGGATGCTCAAAGGTGAGCACCGAAAGCAACACCGTTACATTTGTTCCCCGGTCATAACCTCCGGCTCGGCCGGTTTAGAAATGAAACACCATGGGCAAGTTGAAAGTAAAAGACGGAACCCCGGTCGGCAATGCGAATCTCTGTAATCGCTGCAGTTGGGGTCAGTGTATGACAGGCTATCGCGAGTCGGACCGCCTTGTTGTTTGCACCAATTCGGGCCCAAACATGATCGTTCCATTCGTGGTCCTTGATTGCTCCAGCTTCAGTGACAAGCATCGCCCCGATTGGCAACAGATGGAGAAACTGGCGATCGACGTCAACACTGTCCGCGTCTCATCGCGAACCGCGGGATTCAGCACCAATATCGGGCCGCATCCCGTTTGCGCGCCCGATGCAAATGAAGAGGACGAAGCTGCTATTCGTCGGTAACCGTTCACCAAATCGAGAAACCACTGCCGGTGGCGCAGGGCACGGATACTTCGGGTAGAGCGTCGCGAAAGCGAAGGTCGCAGGTTCGAATCTTGCCGTCAACCAACAAGGTTGAAGTAGCTCAGAGCATCACCTTCCGTGAACGAACATTCCCCGGCGGCATTTATTCTTGATACTCGCTGGAAAGGAGGCGCATCATGCGCCTGAACATCTTCAAGCCCAAGCCACACCCACGCACCCACGAGGGAGCGCGGGCACGCGTCATCACTCCGGAGCAGGCTCTGCGCCGCTCGGTTCTCTCATGCATGTTGTGGGAGGGCGAATTCTACGAGGATGGCGTGCAGATCGCCGGCCGCATTCACGAGCTGGTGCCGCAGGTCGCAGCCGAAAGGGTCGCCGCGCTTGCTGTCGAGGCCCGCGAACGCATGAAGCTCCGCCACGCACCGCTGTTGCTGGTGCGCGAAATGGCGCGCTACGCGACGCATCGCGGCCTCGTAGCCGAGACGCTCACGCGCGTCATCCAGCGCGCCGACGAGCTGAGCGAGTTTGTCGCCATCTACTGGGCGATGGGCCGCCAGCCGCTCTCGGCACAGGTGAAGAAGGGCCTGGCGTCCGCGTTCGGCAAGTTCGATGAGTATGCGCTGGCCAAGTACGACCGCGCCGGCGCAGTTCGCCTGCGCGACGTGCTCTTTCTATGCCACGCGCGCCCCGTGGACGAGGCGCAGGCAGCGCTTTGGAAGCGGCTGGTTGACAACCAGTTGGCCACGCCCGACACCTGGGAGGTTGCACTCTCGGCTGCCGGTCGCGGCGATAGCCCCGAACGCGTGGCCGAAAAGCGTGCCGTGTGGGAGCGCCTGCTCGTGGACCGCAAGCTCGGAGCGCTGGCTCTTTTGCGCAACCTGCGTAACCTGAGCCAGGCCGGTGTGAGCGAAGAGTTGGTGCTGGCCGCGCTCGCCGCGTTGAAGACGGACCGGGTTCTGCCTTTCCGTTTTCTGGCGGCTGCACGCAACGCTCCGCAGTGGGAGCAGCCGCTCGAAGCAGCAATGTTTCGCGCGCTCGACTCTCGGACTGCGAAGCTGCCCGGCCACACCGTGCTGCTGATCGACGTCTCCGGTTCCATGGAGGCTGCGCTCTCCAGCCGTTCGGAAATGCGCCGTACCGATGCTGCCTACGGACTGGCCATTTTGCTGCGCGAGATCGCTGAGAAGGCGACGATTTACACCTTCTCCGATCGGACGAAGCTGGTGGCTCCGCGGCGCGGCATGGCCCTGCGCGATGCGCTCGACGCCAGCCAGCCGCACTCGGGCACGTATCTCGGCAAGGCGCTCGAACACGTTGAGACGGAGAGCCGTTCGGGCTACGATCGGCTCATCGTGATCACCGATGAGCAGTCGCACGACAACGTGCCTTCACCGCACGGCAAGGGCTATGTCATCAACGTTGCATCCAACGCCAACGGTGTCGGCTACGGGCCGTGGACGCACGTCGATGGCTGGAGCGAGGCGGTGGTTGATTACATTGCCGAGCTCGAAACCGCGCAGGCGGAATGATCGGTCGCTGTTGAGGCCAACAAACAAAATCGGGGAGCAGCTGATTCAAGCCTGCTCCTCGATTTTTTTGGCGGATCTCGCGGGCATCCCACCGAGTCTTGCAACGGATTGTGCTAAGGTTCAAGCGTGAGCGTTGGCGCGTCAGGCAAGGTCAAGAAAAAGAGCGCAAAGCCGCGGCTATTGCAGGGCCTGGCCGTAAAAGACGGCCTGATCCGCCACCCCTTCGATCTTGAGTTTGGCGTCCGCACCAGCGGACTGATCGCCGGCCGCCATCTCAACGCAGGACACCGGCACGACCGGCATGTTACGGCCTATTACGCCATTGCGCCTTCAGTCTTTCACAACATTCTGGTGCGCTGGCGGCGATGCCGGCCCATCGCGCCCCTCGACGAGTACACATTTATCGATCTCGGCGCAGGCATGGGTCGCGCGCTGCTGCTTGCTGCGGCGTATCCCTTTCGCGCCGTCGTGGGAGTCGAATTGCACCCAACCCTGGCGCGGATCGCGCGCCGCAACCTTGCGTTATGGCGCGCCGCTGGCCGCACCAGCGTGCCCATGCGCATGCACTGCCGCGACGCCGTGGATTTCCCGCTTCCGCCGGGTCCCTGCCTGGTCTTTCTCTTCAACCCCTTTGGCGCGCCCGTGCTCAAGCGGCTTCTTCAAGCGTGGAAAAATAACTTTGCCGATCACGCCGGACAACTCGATATTCTGTACGTCAATGACGAGCAGAAGAACGTGCTGGCCTGCGAGCCGGGATTTGTTCGCCTCTTTCGCGGCCAGATCCGTCGCTCCCACGCCGATGCCGTGGCCGACCGCACCATTCTCACGCAGCAACCCGGCGGCGAATACGCGGCCCCGGGCTGGGAAGACTGCTCGATTTATCGTTGGAAAGGGAACCAGCAGGGATTAGCCAATAGCGAGTAGCCAGTACAACCTGGACTCTCGAGAATCGCGGAGGATTTCTACTCCCTGCTGGCTACTTCCTACTGGCTGGTTTTGACATGAAAGAACCGCATTTGATTCTCGGAATCGGCGAACTGCTATGGGACATCGCGCCTGACGGCAAGCGCCTGGGTGGCGCGCCCGCCAACTTCGCCGTAATGGCGGGCCGGCTTGGCAATCATGCCGGAATCCTGAGCCGCATCGGCCGCGACGACCTCGGACGCGAGGCCATCGACCGCCTCGATCCCATGCCCGTGGAAACCGGCTTCCTTCAAGTGGATCCGCCCCACGAGACCGGCCGCGTCACCGTCAGCCTTGAGAATGGCGAACCGCATTACACCATTCACGAGCCCGCGGCGTGGGATTTTCTGGAGCTAACCGACGAGTGGATCCAGCTGGCAGCGCGGGCTGACGCCATTTGCTTTGGATCGCTGGCGCAGCGCAACTCGCAGGCGGGGCTGACCATCCAAACGCTTGCCGCGGAGACCTCCGCCACCTGCATTCGCGTCTTCGACGTGAACTTGCGCTCGCCCTTCTACACAGCCGAGGTCATCGAGGAGTCGCTGGAACTTGCCACAGTGGTCAAAATGAACGACGTCGAGGTGCCGCTGGTCCTGGATCTGCTCGGTTTGAGCATTGAAGAGACGCCGGTGACGGGTCAGACCCTATCGACTCAAGAGTATCTGCGTGCGGCGGCCGAGCGCCTGCTTACGGAGTTCCCTTCTCTGCAAATGGTTGCCACCACACGCGGCAGTCGCGGCAGTTTGCTTGCCACGCGCGATGAATGGGACGAGCATCCTGGGTTCCCCGTGAAGGTTGCCGACGGAATCGGCGCCGGGGACGCATTCGCGGCCGCCATGACGCACTACATGCTGCGCGGAGCCGACCTGGCTACGTTGAATGAGGCTGGAAATCGGTGGGGCGGCTGGATGGCCTCGCAGTTCGGCGCTATGCCTGCCCTGCCTGACAGCGTCCGCGACGCAATTACGGCAGCGATCGACAGGGCTGCGGACTAACAGCCTGTAGCTCGTAGCCAGCAACCCGCAACTCAAACAATCGGCTCCCGAAATCCAGCTACTGACTGCAGGCCTCGAGCTACCGGCTGCAAGTAAGCGTTTTCCAGATTGTCAACTGACCCGCTACCGCAGTACGATGGCGGGGTCATGAACAAGCCAGTCCTAACCGCTCTATTTCTTGCTGCTTTCGTGTTGCCTTTAAGCTCGCAAGCGCCTTCGTTCACCATCCAGGTTGACCACCCCGTCGCAAAAGTGAGCCCCGCGTTCTACGGTCTCATGACCGAAGAGATCAACTACTCCTACGACGGCGGCCTCTACGGCGAACTGGTGCGCGATCGCGTGCCGGGCCGTTCTTGGGACGCGCTCAATAGTTGGCCCATGGTGGTGCGTGGCAACTCTGTCGCGAATATCTCGGCGGACGACACCACGGGCCCCAGCACCACGCTCACCCGCAGCCTTCGCGTCACCGTCTCCGCAGCCAGTTCCGACGCGCCGGCCGGCGTTGAGAACGGCGGCTACTGGGGCATTCCCGTGCGCCCGCTTGCCGTGTATACGGGATCGTTCTGGGCCAAGACCGACGCGCCGGGCATACCCATCTCTGTCAGCTTGCAGAACGATCAGACAGGCGTGGTTGCGGCCTCGGCCACAGTCACGGGCCTGACCGGCGAATGGAAGCAGTTCACCTATACGCTCAAGACCGGCGAGGCGCCGGTTTCATCGAACAACCATCTCATCCTCACCATCGCGCGTCCGGCCACGGTCTGGTTCGACCTGATCTCGCTCTTTCCACCCACATATCACGCGCGCCCCGGCGGCAATCGCACCGACATCATGAACCTGCTCGCCGCCATGCAGCCCAAGTTCCTCCGCATGCCCGGCGGTAATTATGTTGAAGGCGATCACATTGCCGAACGCTTCGACTGGAAGAAGACCATCGGCCCCCAAGACAATCCTTGGATCGATCGGCCCGGTCATCGCAGTCCCTGGAACTATCGTTCCTCCGACGGCATGGGCCTGCTCGAGTTTCTGGAGTGGTGCGAAGACCTGAAGATGGAGCCGGTGCTTGCCGTCTATGCCGGCTACTCGCTTCAGCAGGAGCACGTCGATCCTGGCCCGGCGCTCGAACCATATGTACAGGACGCGCTCGACGAGATTGAGTATGTGACCGGCGGCCCCGACACCAAATGGGGCGCCGAGCGCATCAAAGACGGCCACCCGGCTCCGTTCC
>Ga0302319_10010885_pt1 | contig 17289 bp, 7 predicted proteins | sample Bog_T0_2_FD_203319 | JGI IMG/M metagenome (GOLD analysis project Ga0302319, IMG submission 203319) | Peat permafrost microbial communities from Stordalen Mire near Abisko, Sweden - Bog_T0_2 | ecosystem: Environmental > Terrestrial > Soil > Wetlands > Peat | place: Sweden: Abisko, Stordalen Mire...
TGTTGGAGGATGGCAAGCCACAACGGCCCTAAAGCCGTCCGGGTCTAAAATGATCTGCATCAGTGAGGTTGGTGCCGGGAGGGGGAATCGAACCCCCATGAGGTTGCCCTCGGCGGATTTTGAGTCGGTTTTTTCCACAGATGCACAGCGTTGCAGACGCCTGCATTGGCATGGCTAAACCACCTCTTTATCAATGGTTTACCTGTCAATGCCAAGTTGCACGGAAATGCAGACAAAGGCACCTGAAACCTTACCAAAGTATCACCAGAAGTATCCCTGACAGACTCAGCGGACTATGTACCTGGCCTGCACAGTTTCTGTTGCATGATTGGTGATACTTCGGGGATACTTTTGGCCCTGCATCCAGCTCCAAGGACCGTCGGATTTATGGTCCGATGGGCGAATATGGCAGGTCCGTCGGACCATAAATCCGACGTGGATTCCACCAGAGAGTATCCCCGCCAAAACGCAGCGGACGATGAATCAGACGAGGCGTTTCTCCCATCGCAGAAGTTCTATCGTCCCAGCTGTTACTAGCCTAAACCCGGACTCGAGAGAGATAGAGGTGCTGGCGCGAAACTTTGAACGAGCTGCGACTCCGGCCAACGCTATCGAAGATCGGCAGGTCATCCCGTGAACGCCGTGAACACGCTTCTGAGTTGGCGACAGTCGATGCCTCAGTCTTGGACCGGGATCTCCTCCATATCTAGGACGACAAGTTTTACGATTTATGAGAGTTGGCATAGTATTCGAAGAACGAATCAATCGTTAGCATCTCAGACAATCCGCACTCCTTCACGAACGAGCCCATCTCATCACAAAAGACGTTGTAACGCATCCCGTCAGATGATCCTTTCGTTGCGGCCTCATAGCCAAATGCACCAAGCGTGTCCGCGACAGGCTGATTGTAAACAGGCCTCTGCGCCGGTTTCAGCATCGCAAGAACCTTCGTAGCAATATTCATGCCAATTCCGGGGACGTGGTATGTACTTCTGTTTGGAACGACCGCATCAATTCGTGAGGATATGGAAACAGATTCGTCGGCCAAGTAAAGGAATGCCTTCTTGATCCTAGGCAAATCATCTACTGTATTTCTACGAATCCGCTTCATGCTTCCGAACTCGTGAATTGAAAGAAATTCTAGCCAATCAGCTTTGCTGAATTGGAACGTCGGCGGTTTCAAGCATTTTCGGATCTGCTCCATTGCTTGAACACGGTGAAGAGAAGCCGCCCGACCATCATCTGAAGCTAGATATTGACGCGCTTCTTTGATTGCTTCATCCTTCTTCCAGTCGCTTTGAAGTGCGTCCCATTCCTTGATCGCGGCGCGTATCGCCTCTCTTGACTGGTTACGTGTTTGCAAAAGGCTCAGGTATTTAGCTTCGTACATTTGACAGATATCAGTGGTCAATGGAGACGATTCCTGCCACAGCTGATCAAACCACGTGTTTAGTGATTCAATGTCGTCGCTGTTACCGAGATATGCGGAACACTCAGTGTTTCTGACGAGTCCGCCGTTTGAGAGGTTTGCAGATCCAACTATAGCGTGCGTCGAGTCCTGCGCCGTTATGATCCAGACCTTGGGATGAAACGTTGTTTGAGAGGGGGCAAGCCTAGCTGCAACTTTCTTCACATCCTGCAAATCAAGCAAGAGCTTGAGCAATGCTGGCTCCGTCTGGAAGAAGGCAACTCCGAGGAGAATCTCAATCTTTCTAGCCCTCGACTGCTGGAGTGCTGCCTCGATTGCGCGCCATCCTGTCATATGACCGAATGCCATGGCCACTCTTACAGAAGAGGCCGATTTAATACCATGCAGGAAGCTATATCCCGTTGGGGCTCCAACCAATACTGATTTGCCCGCCTTACTCCCTTTCAAGAAGGGTTGACATACTATCTTCATTATTCAGACCCGCCGTCCCGTTCAATCGTCTCGGATTCAGCAATTTCATGCCAACCGTCGTCGAACATAAATTTATTGGCTCGTAGTACCGGATTCGGTATGCGATGAATTACATAGTCGTCTCCCAGGGCTCGCTCGACTACGTACAGCCAAAACAAGGCACCAAGCTCTCTTGCCTTCTCAAACTGAGTTCGCGAGAGGACCGCGAAGGTCCTGCGCCATTCTCCAGATACTGACTTCACCTCGATATAGCGCACTATCTGGCCATCGAGGTCTTTCGATTCAACATCATAACCAGGGTTCTCGTGGGGCATTTCAGACGGGAACCGGCCGGCTGCCCTCTCGTGTTCGAGAACTCTGTTTACACCGAAGATGTCAACCGATGATCTTTCAGTGGGCTCATTGGCAATGGATGAATCCTCATCGTCCGCGGCGCCAGGGCCAGGAAGATAACTACGAAGAACTGGTCTTGTATCCCGATGACTTCCATTCGAGGTGTCTACCGAGGGTTCCTTCGGACCCAGCTTGCGACCCTCCTGTGTGGCGGGTTGCGATTCGTTTTTACTGCGCTCAAGGAGCGGTGGTCCAGACGGTCCTCCGCGCTTGTCCGGGATTCCCGGCGCAAAACCCGCAGAGACATTCTCTCCGATGGGCGAATCCTCCCCGATCTCTGAGATAAGCTCTTCCGTGTTGGCTGGTTCAACATATTCGTCATCAAGACGCGCGAATCCAAGTTCGTCCAGTAGAGTAGCCGCCTCAGCAACTGAGCGAGGTGAAAGTGCGTCTTTGAGGCCGGCAGCAAGCCTGCCGGGATCTTCCTCGGGATAAAGCGCCCCAGCTAGTTCGCGTGAGATTGGTGCCCAAGGCAGCTCCCCTTCCCGCAAGCAATACAGAAGGCTCCCCAAATCTGGTTGATAGAGAGCACTGACCGTCTCAGGGGTGCTCCGTAGCAGGCGTTGGAAAGCCGATATTGAATAGCGAATCATGATGGAGTCGGCTCGAACGAATTGAATGCTTGCCAACTCGCGAAGCTTCCCGGCATGTCCTTGTCCACTGTTCTGAGAGTCGAGGACGCGAGCTAAGACATTCATCCTTGATTCAATCCGGTTTGCTAGTGCGTCGTCCGTGACCGGGTCAACACAATCAAGCAACTCAATCTGAACCGCAGTGCTTAATGTCTTAACGCCTGCTGAAGCATATGCGTAACCGATGTCTAAGGGTTTTTGAATGACGTTCTTTTCGAGAATCCCTCCAAACTTCGCGGCGAGCCCACCCCGGCCTTCAATGAACATCCACTCAGGAAGGTTGAGGACACGTTCCGTATTGGGGACGCATTTCACAGATCTCAACCTCTGAACCTCTGCTTCCGGGATCTCCCCGTTCTCAAGGCCCTTACCCAAATCTCGCCAGCAGTGCATAAAAACGGCAAGCGAGTCCTCGTCAAGCGGATTATTTAGCGGACCAAATTCATTGACAATGTCTTTCAAGACCAATAACGAGTCAGATGGAGTGGGGTCCTCACGGACATTCAATGCCTTCAACAGAGTCGTCAGAACGCGAAGCTCTTCCCCTAACCTGCGCCGGAAACGACCAAACGGATGTGGTGACCAGAAAAGGTGGTTTGGAAGATAATATGCACCTTCTACCAAGAGACATTTCTTATCTCTGAGCGATGAGACCGACGGGTCCTGTGCATTTCTGTTAAGGAACTGATACACCTCTCGGTTTACAGGGGTTCCTTGAGAGGCACAATGAAGTAGGTGCTTCGATACAAGTGCTGGGGGTGGAACGCTGCTGACCCCCAATATCTCCAAGAACGGCTGAGCTTGTGATTGCGCTGAATTCGATAGGTCGAGGAACAACGCTTGGGACTCGAACAGATAGGCTTGATAAACAGCATAAATCTCATTCGGAGCATACCAACGATCGCTTTGACCCCGCGCAGGCAGCCACTTGAGATGCTTCAGTGACTCAACGAGTCGCCCGTCATGAGGTTCTGTAATCCTCCGGCCCAGATTTAGAAACAGTGTCCGGATGGCACTCACGGAAACCGCTGAATATGGCTTCGCTGCTATTTTGTGAATCTTCTTTATTACATCGTCAAGTCGTGGTTCTATTGCAACACCCAACCATTCGTACAAGTCGCGAATTGCTCTTTCTTGAGAGCTGCGTCGCGCTGCGATATAGATATCTTCGCCTAGGCATTCTCGGACCGCGGCGGTGTCCATATAGCAATCGCGGGGCGCACGAAACCGGCCATCTACGCATTCAATCAGGGGGCTCTTAACGAGCGCGGCATGCGCAGACAAATCATCCTTGATTTCGCCAAGTCTTCTTGCGAGGAGAAGGACTGCCGCTCTGCGCTGCTCAATCGACAAACCATCATCTGAAAAGTTGGCCGGCAGTATCTGGGTCGCATACGCGGGGAAGTCCATTGAATTTATCCCAAGCTTGATAAGGAAATCGCGGTGCTCACCGATGATCGACAAGTCCACCAAATGAGCGATCCCAAGTGGATCATCGAAGTTGCCTGGGAGTGCTACATCGCTGAGAGCAAACATACCGGCTCCGCTCGGAAATATTGGTAGATCTACGAGCGTCTTGGTAACCTGGGTCTGCTCCAATAAGGTTTGTTGACGCTGAGAAAGCCAGGTAAATAACGTCTTGAGGACTACAGGGTTGCCCGTGAGCAATTGGCTCAACCTCACCCGTCCAACTCTATTAAGGCACTGCACCGCTTCAGTTGGACCGAATACGGAACATAGCCATTCCAGCTTCTCAAAGGGTCCACTCCGGTTCACGAACATGATCCGATCGTCGACCTGTTCAAAGAGCAAGACTGTAGCGTTGTCGGCACAAAACAGTTGCGAGGGGGGCCACAAGGCACCATCGCGTCCCGGAGCAAGGGCCAAACTCTGTAACGCCGCCTCGATACCTTTGGTGCCCTTAGGCACTCTCTCCCACAGGGTAAGCAGTTCGCCCCATAGAATCGAGAGTCCAGTGTCACTTTGTAGCGGAGAAGGCAGATTCGAGTATTCCATGCGTTTATTTAGTCCGCTACTTTGGAGAGTATCGCAGAGTGTTTCTAGGTCAAAAAGCGCGACGCCGCTATTACGGATGAGCGATTGAAAGGGCCGCAGGGATTCGTGGACGACTCTCGCACCAATCGCTTCGAGTATTTCGATTGACGTTGACTCCTCGCTCTGCAAAAGCACGCGCACCTCGTCAGGTCTACACCACACACCTTTCGTGTCGATCAGCACTTCGCCTGTCTTGAGCTTCGGAAGCGCATACCTCCAAAACTCACTGAAGACTGATTCATTCTGATTTTGCGGACTCATGTCCGCAACTTTCTTTATCTGCTCGATCTTCGGCCAGAAGCCCACGGCACCGAACCGGCGCGCCAGCGCCGTCAGATTTTGAGTAAAGGCATTGACAGCGGCTCGGAGGGCAGCTCGGTTCCATTCCGCTTGAAAGTCGTCACCAAGTATTATTCTTTTCCGGTCATTTGTCGGGAAGAAGTCCGCATCGATATGGAATGGAAGTCCAGTGCTATGCTCTGAGGGCAAGCAAGCACACAGTAGTCCAGTTGCAAGCGGATGGTTAGGAATTGCAACGCGGACCTGAGACGTTCTCTTCGATTCAATACGAGTGGGATGTTTGGCCCGCAGATCTAGGGCAGCTTCGGCGAAGGAGCTGTGCAAAACATGCCATACAGTGGTGTTTCTCGAATCTCCGTCAGTCAAGAGGATTGAATCATCTTCGTCTATTCGTTCCATCCGCTGGACAGTGGCACCATTAAACTTCGTCTCTATAGACCGCAGCCTCTTGAGAAAAAGCATCGCGACGGGAATTGATTTTGTGAGCTCTTCGAGGAGCTTGTCCGGGCCGTCGGAGGCCACGGCATCGGCACGCAGGCTCCGCCGGAGTGTGGAGTTCGAATCTCGCGCCCAAGGGAACATGAACCTCGTGCCCGGCAGGTCGGCCTTAGAGCACAGTTCGCAACCAGGGCAAACCTCGATGCGTTCATCTTCCGATTCCTCCTCACGGAGAATCCAATGCCGACCTACTGAAATTAGATGCGGCTTGTCCGTTATTTGATAGGTGGCGATAAAGCCTATCCCGAAAGCGCCGGTAGTGTCGCGCTGCCCACGCTTGTCGCCTGCAGCGATTTGGCGGAAGCGATGAAAGTCGCACCGGTGGTTGTGATCGCCATCCGTCTGCCAGGGACAAGTGTAGGCTTCGACCGAGCCGCAATCGCTGAATACCCCATTGTTGTCTACGACCAGGGCGTCCTGTCGCACATCGAAGACCATTTCGTTCGCAGAAGACACATCATCGGCATTTTGGATCAATTCATGAACGAGCGTGCGATAACCTTGAAGGTCGCGTAATTTGGCACCAAGGTCTCCAAGATAGTCGATGCTCCGGGATAAGAAGACAGGATTGCCCACGAACGAATCTCCTCCTGAGCCCTTACATCACGATTTCCATAAGCTTGCTGTAGCTCGTCACCACATCGTACTTCACTTGGTCCGACGTGATCTTTGTGAAGAACTTCCTGGCGCACTCGATCTTGGATTTCTCGATCTCCCTCAACTCCATCGACGACATCGACCCCTTCGTTTCGGCGATGAAATAGATGTGCTTCACTGAGCCTTGCTTGAAGGCGATGGCCCAATCCGGGTTGTAGTTGCCAACTGGCGTGGGGATGGAGAAGCTCTTCGGGAGCTTTGAATAGACTTCGATGTCTGTACCGGTGTCCAGCTCCTTCACGAAGTTCCGTTCGTTCTCGGAGTCGGTGAACACGTAATCGTAGATGTGCAGGTCAGTCTTCACCGCGTTGCTGAAGTCCCGGCGTTCCTTCTCCTGGGTGAAGATGTCGATGCCGTAGGACTCGTCAATGGCGCTATATGTCAGGTGCTCCACGATCACCGTGGCCTTCTGCTCGTTGATGAGGCGGCAAGCGACCCGCAGGAAGTCTTCGGGATTGACTCGGTACATGGCAAAAACCTTGGGGCTGATACCTCGAAGGATCGCCCCGATGGTGGCACGAGTCAGCTTGGTCTCTTCGGCGAGCTTGCCGATCAGGTCATACTTGACCTCTGAATGGACTGAGGACTTGAGTTGGGCTGTCTGCGTCTGCTCCAATTGGAAGGCTTCGCCCGCCTTCAACGCCTCATATGTAGTCTCAGTTGCTTGTTCGCCGCGTTGGACAACGTACTGGAGCGGCGCGACTTTTAACTCGGCATCCAGTGTTTGAACGCACTTCGCGATCAACTCTGTCGTCTCGAACTGGACCGAGTAGATAGCCTTCTGATGGATGCGGCTCCACAGCTCGCGGAAAGCCTTCTTGTGGAAGTTGGCGTTCAAAGGGTTCGGCTGGCCCTTGCGACCGTCTTCGATCTCTGGCAATTGTTCCTTGCTGTAGACAGAGTCGATAAGCTGGAATATCTCGGGGGCGTGGGCAGCGAGCTTTGCCGGCAACGGAGCGACCGTGCCAGCCTGCTTGGCATCGTGATATGCACTCGTGATCCTGTACGCATCGTCCACGTAATCGTTGCCGAGCAAGTAGGCCGTGACGATTGTTGCCATCTGCGGCGTGACCGGAACATCTCCCGTCGCCGTCTTGAGCACCTTGCCGGTGAAGAACGCTTCGTCGGCCTTCTGCGGTCGGGCTGACAGCACGGCGGCAATATCCTTCTGGAGACCGGCAACGAATTCCTTGTACCCCTCACTTGCTACAACTGTGAGCACGTTCAATTCGTGGACTGTCGCTGGATCGTCCATCCGATCGCCATTCTGGTTGACTGAGAGCCGCAAGCCACGCCCGACTTCCTGCCTGCGGGTTGTCGTGTTGTCGCTCTTCTTCAGCATCCCTATGACGAACACGTTGGGATTGTCCCAACCTTCGCGCAGGGCGGAGTGCGAGAACAAGAACCGAACTGGTTCATCCAGCGAGAGCAGCCGCGCTTTGTTCTTGAGAATCAAGTCGTAGGCGTCGACGTCATCCGATTCGGTTGATCGAGCTGCGGTTTCAGGGTCAACCAGTCGCTTGCTCCGCTTGTCCACAGAGAAGTAGCCCTCATGTGTTCGGTTCGTCGGAATGCCACGAAGATACTGGTTGTACTTGCTGTCTTCCAGGTTGAGAATCTCGTTCAGACGAGCGTTGTACTCCTCCTCGAAGAGCTGGGCGTACTCACCCTGCTTGGCTTCATCCTTCTCATAGACACGGTATTTCGCGACCTCGTCGATGAAGAAGAGCGAGAGGACCTTGATACCCTTCGCAAAGAGTTGCCGCTCTTTCTCGAAGTGCGCGGCCACTGCTTCACGAATCTGGAGTCGGCGCAATACGGTTTCGTTCACGTCGCCCACGGCATCGCCGGCGGTCAGCACCACTCCATTCGTAAAGCTGAGAGTGTTGTCGAGTGCGTTGATGTCGGAGACCACGAATCCCTTGTACTGGTCCAGTTCGCCCGACTTCGCGTGGAGATTGTCACCTTTCCCCAGGATGCGCGTTTCGGCTTTGATGCCGGTCGCGCGGCGAATTTCCAGCTCGACTCGCGCGGCTGGAGGTTTGTCTCTGAATACGTCGATCCCTTGCAGATAGAGGTAGGCGCTCGTTCCGGCTTGTCCCTTGAGCGAGATGCCGCGTACCGCGATCTTTTTGACCAGCTTCCGGTTGTAAGCATCGAGAGCATCGAGTCGGTAAACCCTGTTATGTTCCTGTTTGTGCGTGGCGGAGTAGCGCAGGATGAAGAGCGGCTTGAACTCCTTGAGCGATTCAACCGTCTTCGCTCCCTCCATCTTTTGGGGTTCGTCCAGAATCAGGATTGGACGGTTCCGCGCAATCACGTCGATGGGCCTGCGTGTCTGAAAGTCGTCCAGTTCCTCGTAGATGCGCCGCGCATCTTTGCCGCGGGCATTGAATGCCTGAGCGTTGATGACCATTACGTTGATGCCGGCATCCGCGCTGAAGCTCTCAAGCTCGTGCAGTTCTTTGGAGTTGTAGATAAAGAAGCGAACTCGCTTTCCGTATTGCTCCAGGAAGTGGTCGGAGGTATCCGTTAGGGACTGGAAGACGCCCTCGCGGATCGCAATGCTCGGCACAACGATGATGAACTTGCTCCAACCGTAGCGCCTGTTCAGCTCGAAGATGCTCTTGATGTAGCAGTAGGTCTTGCCCGTGCCGGTCTCCATCTCGATGTCGAGATTCACGTCACAAACGGATGTCAGCTTGATGGCATCGGAGACGGGCAGGTTTTGCCGCAGTTGAACCGCTTGGATGTTCTTGAGAACTGCTGGCAACGGCAAGGCAATCTCGGCATTGCGGAATCCCTCGTCCATCTCCAGACGCGCCGTTTGTCCCGGCTTCACGGCCCCCGGGTCGATGCGATAGCGCAACCCGGTATCGAGCGGCTGCCCCTGAAAGCAATCCGCCAAGGCTTCAACGGCCTCGGTTTGGAACGTCTGTACTTTGAACCGAAATTTCATGACTAGATAGACCGAACTTCTGTTTCAGGTGACAGCAGGCGAAAGATCTGCTCGACATTAATCTTGACGCTATCGCTACCGTAGCTGACATCCCGGAAAACGGCTCGTAGCGGCTTTCGTCTAGCGATTTCCTTCACAAGGTCATCGTTGACACCAGCGTCGAAGCAGGCAGCGAGTGCATTGCCATCTACGAAGAAAACCGTCTTACCATCGATCAGTTGGTCAATCACAGGAAGCGCAAGGTCTAGTCCCCAGTCAACGAGCATTTGAAATAACAGGTCTTCGGGCGTGCGATCAGGCCGAATGTTTTCGACATCGGCCAATAGATCTCCCTGATCTACGGCATCGGGGGCGTAATAGACATCGCGCATGTTGGAGATGTCGATCTTCAAAACACGAAATCCCGCGTCAAGGTTTGGGATTGTCAACCCAGTCTGTTGCTTTATCTTGGCTCCTGCCCGGCGAATCCGCTCTTTCGTCAGATCGCTGATCTTTGAGAACCCTGCCCGCTCCGCGGGCGAACCAGCAGGAGAAGCGTCCGGAAGTTGAACTAAGATGAACCGCCGATCTCCGCCATCGATTGCATTCACTTCCATTACCGATTGAGCGGTGGTGCCAGAACCGCCAAAGAAGTCCAGAACTATGCCGTCTTTTGCTGTCCCCAATCGAATCAATTCGCTGACGAGACCCGTTGGCTTTGGATTTTCAAAGATGGTAGCGTCTCCAAATATCTCGCTCATTTCGTTGGAACCGGACGTGTTCAATGGGACAAAGTCCCAGATGGATGGGTATGTGACACCAGCCTTCACGTCGCACAAGAACCGCTTTAGCGCAGGTTTTCCTCTCCCGTCGTCGCGGAAAGAAATTTCGTTGTTTGCCAACAGTTTGGAAACCGTGTCTGCGGAGAAACGCCAATTACCGTTGGTGCCTGGATAGTGATCCTCACCTGTGGTGGGATTTCTGATGGGGAAATGGAGCGATTTTACGAAACGGCCTCCCTTAACGTTAGCCTGCAGGTCGCCGGCTGCCCAAGGGCCCTTTGGGTGATTGTCTGGGTTCTGATACCTTGCAATCTGCTCTGTTGAACGCTCCCTAAGGTTGAGCCGTAGAGTGGAAGCGTTCTTCGCAAAACAAACAATGTAGTCGTGGTTTGCTCCTATGATCTTGTCGTTTGGAGGTGTGCTGCGCTTCTTCCAAATGATCTGCACGACAAAATTCTGCTCCCCAAACACTTCACCACAGGCTTTTCGCAGATTCTCTAACTCACCGTCATCGATTGATATAAAGATTGCTCCGTCGTCACTCAGCAGGTTTCGAGCCAGCTTCAGGCGCGCGTAAATCATACTGAGCCAATCTGAATGGAATCGCCCATTAGCGTCGGTATTTGCCACGAGACGATTACCTACTTCATCTTCTTGATTGGACCTTATGAGGTAGGCGTCCGCATCTTCGGCGAAATCGTCCTCATAAATAAAGTCGCTACCTGTGTTGTACGGCGGATCTATGTAGATCATGTTGACCCGACCCAGGTACGTCTCTTGAAGAAGCTTCAACGCATCGAGGTTGTCTCCCTCAATGAGGATGTTCCTTGTCGTATCGAATTCCACGCTCTCCGGTCGGGAGGGGCGGAGGGTTTTCGCAATTGCAGAATTAGCCGCGAGGATGGCCTCACGCTTGCCCGGCCAATCGAGATGGTAGCGTTCACGTGGCCCCTCGACGACGCTGCCGGAAAGCTCCTGCCGTAATTGGTCGAAGTCGATAGCCTTGGTAAGGCGGCCCTGTTCGTCCTGCGCCTCGGTCACGCAGCCGGGAAACAGTTCTGCCAGCTTCTCAATGTTCTGGGTGGTGATGTCCGGGGTATGCAACTTCAACTTTTCCATCAGGTGAGTCCAGCTCTTCTCTGTTCGGAATCAAGGCTTTGTATTACTGTATCCGCTTGGCCATTCCCCTTCTACTTGCGAACTTGGAAGGTCAGGCTTCGAGCTCGTCGAGTGCCTTCTGACAGGCACGAAACTGCGCGTTCATCTCGACTTTTCGGTTGAACTGGCCCTCTCTTCGCAACTTTGCCTCCAACTGTTTGCACTCGCGCCGTTTGGCTCGAATACGGCTTGCGCGCTCCACGGTATCGGGTAGGATTTCCCCGACCCGTGGCCGCACAGCGAAGGGACTGGCGGCCATGTGCGCCCGCAACATCTGGTCGTACAGGCCGGCCATGTCGAGTGCGACAGGCAACGGCAACCGAGGAGCGGCGGCGTCCTGCCAGGGCGTCTCAAAGTACGCCTCAACAACAGGCTGGTTCGCGGCAATCTCGCTGGCGCGCTTGTATGAGGCCGCAAATCTCACCCGGCCTTCAAAAGTCAGCTCAAAGAAAATGAGCGACGGTATGGCCCGGTCGATTGTCCGCAAGACATCCTCACGAAGCTCTCCGGTCTTGAGAGCGATCTCGAAGACTTGAATCTCAGCTACCCCCAGTTTCGCCGGAAGCCGGAGAGTTTCCGGTGCCAATTTGTGAAGCCAGACGATTTCCTCGACTTCATCGACAAAACGTTGGCGGACCGCCCGGCTCGGCTTGGCATGGCCGTAAACCTTGTTCTTGGGAAGGACGCGCCCGAATTTGGTCTGCTCAGGGTAGAGAAACACAGTGGCCTCAGGCGAAAATTGGGCTCGAAACGGAAGACGGGGCCGACTCGACCACAAGAAACGCGATCAACTCGAAGTCGTCGAGGCCGGTAGCCGGACCGGCGAGCGCGGTGGTCTTCTGGCCGCTGAAGAGACTGTCAAGGTCCTTCTCTTCGTTGACCTGAACGATGGAGCGAATGGCGGCAGTCAGCAAGTCTGAGTAGGCACTCATCTCGCGGCCATCCTCAGTTCTCAGATTGAAAGGCACATAGGCTTCCGGGATCGGAGTTTCGGCCGGTTTGGCGACGGAACGGACGAGGTCCAAGAGCCGCTTTACCTCGGTGTAGGGCAGGATGGTTTCGCCCTGCATCCCCACATAGACCAAATAGTAGGGGTAAAGCCGGTTCAGCTGGCTGACGTTGATAGTCTCGTTGCGATTGCGGAGGGCAAAGATGACGCCGGGGACGAGGCCGCGCTCTGGCGCTTCCGGCAAGACAGCATGCATTCCGCTGGGCAGCCGCGAGAGGTCGCCGCTGGTCTTAACGTAGTTGAGGAGATCCATTCTGAAGTCGTTCAAGCCGAGGTCAGTAATGCTGACGCCAGCTTTGAGGTCTTCAAGCTCGATGACCTCTTCCTGCATCCGGCGCAACTGTTCCTTGCGGTAGGCAAGGTCGTTGGATTTGCCGTCCAGGGGATTGTCGTCGCCGGTGGCCGTCACGTCGGCGATGACCATTCGGCTCTCGACGCGCTCCTTGAGGCGAATGTACTCGTCGAGCGAGATGTCCGGCCAGTAATTGACGAGCTGGATGGAGGCGTTCTTGGAGCCGATGCGATCAATACGGCCAAATCGCTGAATGATGCGTACCGGGTTCCAGTGGATGTCGTAGTTGATGAGGTAATCGCAATCCTGAAGGTTTTGGCCTTCCGAGATGCAATCGGTAGCGATGAGCAGGTCGATCTCGTCCTTGACCTCGGGCAGGAGGAGCGCCTTTTCCTTAGACAGCGGCGAGAATAGCATCAGCAGCTCTTGAAAGTCTGACTTGTGGGCGAGGGTGGACTTGGGCCTGTCCGAACCGACCACACGGGCGGTGTGCAGGCTATGCCGTTCACGAAGTAGCGGCGAAAGATGGTCGTACAGGTAATCGGCGGTATCCGCGAAAGCAGTGAACAAGAGCACCTTGCGATTACCAGGATTGATGGGAGCTTGGATCTTCGCCAGGATGTGTTCTTTTAGGTGTTGCAGCTTGGCGTCGTCGGCTGGCGAGACCTTTCCCATCTCGCCAAGCAGAGTCTCGATGAGGCCAAGATCGGCTTTCAAGTCATGCTCCCAAGAGGCGAGGTCCATGTCTCCAAGCTGAATATTGACCTTGCCGCCGGTCTGCTGATCGGACGGAACCTCCTCCGGATCGAGGAATTCGAGGTCTTCGTCCGGACTGGCATCCTCGAACGTTGCCGAAATGTCGGCGAAGGTCCCGTCCTGTCCGGTCTTGCGGAAGTTCTCGATGCGGCTCAGCGTCGAAAGATGAATCTGCTGAAGTTTCTTGAGGGTGATGCGAAATGCTTGAACCGAGCTTTCCAGCCGCTTGAGTAGATTCACGGTCATCAGGGATCGCAAGCTCTTCTCGCGGTCGATCTGTTTCAGTGTCCCGCCGCCGCTGCTCACTTCGGTGTCGTATAGGTCTTCGTAACGAGACAGACGACTCGGCAAGATATAGCTGACAGGCGTGTAGACGCCCAGCTTCAAGGTCGTCAGATTCAGAAAAATCTCGTTGAAGCCAATCACATCCTTCCGATGAGTCAGTGGCGAGTGGAAAGATATCGGCTTGCGGCGGCTTGGGAATTCTCCGATTTCCTTCGTGTCGTAGAACGTAGTGATGTGGCGACGGGAGCGGGCGATTGTCACAGAGTCGAGCAGCTCGAAGAAATCGAAGTCCAACGAAGCGAGAATCGCCTGCGGTGTCCGCTGTTCTGCCGGCAACTTCGCCCAAGTATTGAACGCCGCCTGTGCTCTCCTAAAAATCTGGTCAACGTTTCGAGTAGCCTTCAGTTTTGAGCTGAGCGCTTCCGGTTCACCCTCGTAGGCAAGAGCAAGCTGGTTCTTCAGGTCATTGAATCGATTGTTAACCGGCGTCGCTGACAACATGAGCACCTTGGTGCGGACACCCTGCTTGATGACCTTGTTCATGAGGTACTGGTAGCGCGTTTCGCGGTCTTTGAACGCGTCGTCGTTTCGGAAGTTGTGCGACTCGTCGATAACGACCAGATCGTAGTTGCTCCAGTTCACGCGATTCAATTTGAGTCCGAGCGATTCTCCGCGGTCGCGCAGCAAGTCAGTGTGGCACAGAACATCGAAGCAAAGACGATCCTTGAGCAGCGGATTGTTCTTCAGGTTTCCTTTGTAGGTTAGCCAGTTGTCGGCGAGCTTCTTGGGACACAGGACCAGAACTGATTTGTTGCGAAGTTCGTAGTATTTGATGACGGCGAGAGCGGTAAACGTCTTGCCGAGACCAACGCTATCCGCCAAGATGCAGCCGTTGTATGTCTCCAGCTTGTTGATGATGCCGGTCGCAGCATCCTTCTGGAAGTGATAGAGCTTTTGCCAGATGACACTATCTTGGTAGCCAGTTCGCTCATTGGGGAGGACATCCGCACTAATGTCCTCCAAGAACTCGCTGAAGATGCTATAGAGCATCAAGAAATAGATACGTTGGGGAGAATTCTCCTGGTAGACCGAGGCGATGTGATCACAGATGATGTCGGTGACATCTGCAACGTTCTCGACGTTCATCCATATCTGATCGAAAAGATCAATGAAGCTCCGAGTAGCCGTCGTTTCATCTATGCGGTTGATGAAATTCGATACCGCATCTCCCTGCTGGTAGCCGAGGTCAACCGCTGTGAACCCATGCAAAGGCATGTACACAGCGTCCTGCACGGCTGACTGCACACAGGCGAACTGTTGCATGGGAGCCCCGCTGCGATTGGAACGAAATTGAGCTTTCCGTCGAATCCAGTCGGCGCACTCCTTTGCAATGGCGCGCTGAGTCAGCTTGTTCTTAAGGCGGATCTCGAAATCCGTACCGAAGAAGCCCTTTTCCTTCGAGGGCTGCGGGATATGAAACTCTCGCGCCTCGCGCCGAACCCGATCTGTGACTTCACCGGGAACGAAGGTGGGTGTCGTGAAAATGAATTGAAGAGAATCAATGCCTTCCAGTTCCCGCTTAAGCGCCTCGAATGCGTAGATCGAGAAGCTCGCCGCCGCAATCGCGATCTTAGAATTTGGAGTGATTGACCGCTTTAAGTCATCCCCCAGGAAGCGATTCACATTGTCGATAACTTCCATATTCGGGCGTTGGAGTCGAAGACCTCCTCGACTCCTGACTCTCCTCTAAATTGTTGTAGCCTCAGATTATAGGCGAGGTATCGCCCGGATTTCGGATGCACCCGAATTGCTACCGTGCGATCTGGAGGAGAGCTGATTTCATGGGATACAGGGAGAGGTGCAGGGGAGGGAACGGCCCCGCCGCCCGGAATTTGAGGCAGAAACAAAACGGGGCCGCGCGAACGCAGCCCCGCTGGTTGAAACGTACTGTCTTGATTACGCTGCGACCTTCTTCTTCGTGGCGGTCTTCTTGGCTGCCGCTTTGATGGGAGTGGGAGCCTTCTTAGGCTTCTTCTCTGCCAGGGGTTTGTGTGGAGTGAAGGCGGCTTCGGCTTCCGTGAGGAAGTCGAACTCGCTTTCGCGCGGGATTGCGACATAACCGGTGAGCGCAAGGCGGAGGGCGAAGCTGGTTAGCTTCTCATCGGGCGTTTCGCCAAGTGCCGACGCCAAAATCTCCTCGGCGGTCTGCTGGTTGTTCTCGTTGTCGCCGGCGAAGTGTTCGGCTACATCGTCGGTGATGGTGTAGGGGTCAAGATTGCAGAGGGCGCGAAGGAAAACCCTCAACTGCGGGGGGGTGAACATCGCCGGGGCGTTCTCAAGGATGCGCTCTAAGGTGGCTTGTCGGGCTTTCAGGATTTCGACTCTGCGGTTGCGCTCGGCTTCAATCTCCGTCTGCTCCTGCTCGAACTGCTGCTTGCGCTGTTCTTCCCTGCGCTGGCGTTCCTCCTCGTACTCCGCGCGCTGCCGCTCGAACTCAACCTGACGCGCTGCGGCCTCCTCCTCCGTCTCGGCTTCTGGCGCGGGTGCCATGGTCGGGGCGGGGTTGGCGGCTGCCTCGGCTGCTGTCTCCGGGTCATGCACAGGGCAGTTCTTGTCCGTGCAAACCGTCAGCTTGCGGCCAAGCTGCTTGCCATAGACGACGATGGCGGCTTTGGCGGCGGCGCATGGCAGTACAGGCTCCGCGTCCGGGTTGTCGGTCACGGTCGGAATCTCCCGAACGTGGTTGCGCTGAACGGCTCCCGGCCGCTGCTCCTTGGGATTGCGCCACCCGTTCTCGATCTGGATGAGGCCGGGATGGGCTGCAATCTCCCGGTCAAGGAATGCCTCCACTTTGCCGTGATAGCAGGGGGAGTCAAGGCACTGGTCGCCCTGCACATCGCAGAATAAGGACGTGTTGTGTCCGCTACGGCGGGGGCAAGTGACGCAAGCTCCGGCAGTAGGGTTGAGGGTTGGGTCTTCGCGGTCGAATGGGGCATCCGCGAGAGACAGATAGAGGTTGGCCTGTATCCACGCCGCAACGTGCTTGGCGGGGAGTAGGTGCGGTTCTTTGTCCTGCCAGTCCTTACGCCAGCACTGCTCGAAGGCTTCGGCCTGGCTCTCCTGCGGTAGACGGGCAATGAGGTTGGCGTGGCTGGCGGTGATGCGCTCCTGAGTGAACGCCTCGGCCACAGTGGGGATGAGTTGCAAGAGGGACAGACGGGCGTAGACGTGGCTCACGCTCTTACCGGACTTCTCGACCAAAGCGGCAACGTCGTAGCCGGGGATGTCGAGCAAGCGTTGGAATCCCTGCGCCTCCTCGTAAGGGTGAACGTCTACACGCTGGCTGTTCTCCACTAGCTGCCATTCGAGCGCCTTGGCATCGTCGATTTCGACGATGCGGGCGGGAACGGAAAACAACTCGGCAAGCTGCGCTGCGCGGTAGCGTCTGGCTCCGGCAACGATCTCGAAGCCTTGGTTGTTGGGTCGCACGGTGATTGGTTGGATGAGGCCGTTGTGCTTGATGGACTCGGCATTATGTTCCGTTCGTCATTATGTGGCCGATGCGGCTCGAAGCCGCATGGCTGAAGGGGGTGCGCGTTCTGGAGGGCACATAACGATGAGGCATGTGCATGAT
>Ga0302319_10010887_pt1 | contig 17288 bp, 14 predicted proteins | sample Bog_T0_2_FD_203319 | JGI IMG/M metagenome (GOLD analysis project Ga0302319, IMG submission 203319) | Peat permafrost microbial communities from Stordalen Mire near Abisko, Sweden - Bog_T0_2 | ecosystem: Environmental > Terrestrial > Soil > Wetlands > Peat | place: Sweden: Abisko, Stordalen Mire...
GCCAAATAGCTCAAACGCCCCGCCCGAACCGCAAAATTGATGGCCAGAGCCATGTTTTCTGGATCCTGGGCCATGGCCACGGCGCTGTTACAAAGCACCCCGTCCAAGCCCAATTCCATGGCCTGGGCCGCGTCCGATGCGCAACCGATGCCTGCGTCGCAGATGACCGGGACCTTGGCCTTGGACTTGATCAAGCGGAGGTTCAGCGGGTTGAGGATGCCCTGCCCTGAACCGATCATCGAGCCCAGGGGCATGATCGCCGCCGCCCCCTCGTCCTCCAGGCGCCGCGCCACCACCGGGTCGTCGGTGGTGTAGACCAGCACCGTGAACCCCGCCCGGACCAGCTCCCGGCATGCGGTCACGGTCTCGGCCACATCCGGCCACAAGGTGGCCTGGTCGCTGAGCACTTCCAGCTTGATCCAGTCGGTCCCCAACAGGTCCCGGCTCAAGTTGGCCAGGCGCACGGCCTCGCGGGCGGTGTAGGCGCCAGCCGTGTTAGGCAGCAGGGTCAGCTTCCCCGGGTCGATGAAATCCATGATGTTCGGAGCCTGGCCCGACCCTGCCGAAGGCCCCTTCTTCAGCTCATGGCGTCCCACCGCCAGCGTCACGATCTGGGTCCCGCTTTGGCCATGGCAGCGCCGCATATGCTCGAAGCTGGGGTAACGCCCGGTCCCCAGCAGCAGGCGGGACTGAAAGGCCTTGCCGGCTATGACCAGGTCGTCCCCGGGCGCGCCGCCCGCGATCATGCGGACCACCTCCACCTGGTCGCCGTCCTTCAGCGCCCAGGCTCCGCGGGCATCCTTGCGCACCAGGGTGCCGTTGACGTCCACCGCCGCCATGCTGGGATGGATGCCCTTCATCTCCAATAAGCCGGCGGCAGTGAGGCCGTCGGAGAGCTCTTCAGGCTTGCCGTTCAAGATGATCTTCATGTCCAGGGGCTCACTTCATTCGTTGGCACTTCGGGCAGTAGACCGTCGTGCGTTGGGAGACTTGCATGGATCGGAGCTCGGACCCGCAGCGGACGCAGGGCTCGCCAGCGCGGCCATAGGCCAGCAGCCGGTCCTGGTTCAGGCCATGCTGGCCATCGGCCTGCCGATAGTCCATCAGGGTGGTCCCGCCATTGCCCAGCGCCTGCTCCAGCACCGCCGGGATGGCCCGGAACAAAGCCTTCAGCTGGGGCTCCTTCAAGCGCTGCAGCTTCTGCCGCGGGTGCAGGCCCGCCCGGAAGCAGGCCTCGTCGCTGTAGATGTTGCCCAGCCCCACCACCGCCGCCTGGTTCAGCAGCAAGGCCTTCAGGCCGCCCCGCCGCTTGGCGATGGCGGCGAGGAAGGCCTCCCAGCTGAACGTCGGGCCCAAGGGCTCGATGCCCAGCCGCGCGATCGACGGCAGGGCCGGCACCGCCTCCGTGGGCAGCACGCGCATGTAGCCGAACTGCCGGGTATCGCGGTACTGGACCCGGTCGCCGCCGTCCAAATGCAGCAGCACATGGGTGTGCTTGTCCACGGCATGCTGCCGGGGCGTGCGCTGCAAGCCCGTCAACGGTGACACCGCGAACCCGGCGCTGTCAGGCAGCCGGTGGTCCCAGTAGCTGATCTGCCCGCTCATCCCCAGGTGCCCCAGCAGGGTCAGCCCCTGATCCAGGCGCAAGAGCAGGAATTTGGCCCGGCGGTCGATCCCGACCACGCGCCGGCCGGCCATGGCCCGCTCGAAGGCGGCGGCGCTCTGGCCGCGCACCTGCTTCTTCAGGCGGACCTCGGCGCGCAGGATGCGGCGGCCCTTCAGGCGCGGCTCCAGCCCCCGGCGGATGGTCTCGACTTCTGGCAGCTCTGGCAAGGGGCGGGCTCTTGGTGGTGGAATGGAAAACGCCCGGCGGTCAGCCGGGCGCCCTCCCTAGGTCCGCTCTGTGAGGCTCGTCAGTCTTTCTTGGCCAACGCCTGCTCCACCATGGCCTCCATCTCCTCCTTGGGATGGTAGCCGACGAAGCCGGTGATGACCTTGCCGTGGCGGTCGATCAGGACCCCCGTGGGGATGCTGCGGATGCCGCCATAGGCCCGCGCCACCGCGCCATCGGAATCATTCACCACGGGGTAATTCATCTTCCACTGGGTCACGAAGGGCGGCAGCACCTGCGATTGCTGGTCCAGGCTGACGCCCACCACGGTGAAATTCTTGCCACCGTGCTCCTTCTGCAGGTCGATCAGGTGGGGGATGCTCATGCGGCAAGGGGGGCACCAGGTGGCCCAAAAGTCCACCAGCACGACCTTGCCCCTCTGCTTGCTCAACTGGAAGACCTTGCTGCTGTTGACGCGCGGCAGCGTGAAATCTGGCGCGACATCCTGCTGGCCCGAGGCCTGGCCGTCGGCCGGGGCGGCCTGGGCGTCCTGCTTGCACGCCAGCAGGGCGAAAGCGCCGGCGATGACCGCCAGGGAGAGCATGCGCTTGAGCTTCATGGGCACCTCAAAAGGCGGCGACAGCGCCGCTAGTTAGTAGGACCGCTCAGGCGGCCGGGCCGCCGAACGAGCGCGGCGCGCCCTTGGCCAACAGGTCCTTGACCAGTTGCTTGGTGGTCTCGCGGCCCAGCTCGGCGATGGCCTCGGTCAGCGGGATCTCCTTGGGGCAGACCTTGGCGCAGTTCTGGGCCTTGCCGCAATCGGCCACGCCGCCCACGCCCATCACCGCGGCCAAGCGCTCGTCGTTGTTCATCGACGCCGTGGGGTGCTGGCTGAACAGGTTCGCCTGGCCCAGCGGAGCGGGCCCGATGAACGGGCTATTGGCATTGAACTGGGGGCAGGCTTCCATGCAGCAGCCGCAGGTCATGCAGCGAGCGAAATCGTACATGCGCTCGGCGTCGGCGGGGCTGATCTTGGGCCCGGGCCCCAGGTCGTAGGTGCCGTCGATGGGCACCCAGGCTTTCACCTTGGTCAACGCGTTGAACATGGGCTGGCGGTCCACCACCAGGTCGCGCACCGTCTTGAACTTGCTCAGCGGGGCGATGCTGATGGGCTGGGCCAGCTTGTCCACCAGGGCCGAGCAGGCCTGGCGCGGCATGCCGTTGATCACCATGGAGCAGGCCCCGCAGACCTCCTCCAGGCAGTTGCTCTCCCACACCACCGGGTTGATCCGCTTGCCGGCCTTGTTGACCGGGTGCATCTGGATCTCCATGAGGCAGGCGATCACGTTCATGTTCTCCTGCCAGGGCAGGCTGAACTCGTCCCAATACGGGGCGCTGTCCTCGCCGTCCTGCCGGAAGATCCTTAGTTCAATGCTCTTGGCCATGGTCACTGTCAGAGGGAGGGTGGTCAGGGTCATGGGTCGCGGTTGACCCGTCCTCAGTCGTACTTGCGCGCCACCGGCTTGTAGAGGCTGGTGTTGACCTCTTCGTAGGCCAGTTTCACCCCTTGGGGCGTCCAGTGGGCGATGGTGGTCTTCATGAACTTGTCATCGTCGCGGTTGGGGAAGGCCGGCTTGTAATGCGCGCCGCGGCTCTCATCGCGCTCCAGCGCGCCCACCGTGATGGCCTCCGCCTGCGCCAGCATGTTCCACAGCTGGTTGATGAAGAGCTTGGGATGGTTGTACCAGCCGCTCTCGTCCACGCAGGCGATGTCGCTCCAGCGGGCTTTCAGCTCCTGGATCTTGACCAGGGCGGCCCGCAGCTTGTCGTTGTCGCGCACGATGCTGACGTTCTCGACCATCAGCGCTCCCAGCTCGCGGTGCAAAGCGTAAGGGTTCTCCTTGCCCTGCATGCGGCCGATGCCGTCCAGGCGGTCCTCCCAGCGCTTGCGCTCGGCTTCGAACACGCCGGCGCTGGCCTCGGCCAGCTTGGAAGCCTTGGTGTAGGCGCCCACGGCCGGGGCCACCAGCTGGCCGCTGAAGATGCAGCTCAGCAGGCTGTTGGCGCCCAGGCGGTTCGCGCCGTGGTACTGGTAGTCGCACTCGCCAATGGCGTAAAGGCCGGGGATGGTGGTCTGCTGGTTGCGCGGGCTGTTGCGGTTCAGGAAGCCGTCCGCCTTGGCCTCGTAATCCACCCACAGGCCGCCCATGCTGTAGTGCATGGCCGGGAAGATCTTCATGGGGACCTCGCGCGGGTCCTCACCGGTGAATTTCTCGTAGATCTCCAGGATGCCGCCCAGCTTGCGGTTCAGCGTGGCCTTGTCGATGTGGGTCAGGTCCAGGTAGACCATCAGGTTGCCGCCCACGCCCATCCCCAGGTCCACGGCCGCATGGTAGATCTCGCGGCTGGCCACGTCGCGCGGCACCAGGTTCTTGAAGCGGGGGTACTTCTCCTCCAAGAAGTACCAGCGCTCGGCCTCGGGGATCTCCTTGGGGTCGCGGTTGTCGCCCTTCCTCTTCGGCACCCAGACCCGCCCGCCCTCGCCGCGCGCGCTCTCGCTCATCAGGCGCAGCTTGTCGTTGCCGGGGATGGCGGTGGGGTGGATCTGGATCATCTCGGGGTTGCCATAGGCCGCGCCCTGCTGGAACACGCTGCTGACGATGGCGCCGGTGTTGACCATGGAATGCGTGCTCTGCCGGTAGATCTGGCCGGGGCCGCCCGACGCCAGGATCACCGCGTCGGCGGCGAAGGTCTGCACCCGCATGGAGGATAGGTGCACGGCGCACAGGCCGCGGCAATTGCCGGCCTCATCCTTCACCACGCTCAACGCCTCCCAGCCCTCGTACTTCTTCACCTTGCCCTCGGCCTCCCAGCGCCGGGTCTGCTCGTCCAAGGCGTAGAGCAGCTGCTGGCCGGTGGTGGCGCCGGCGAAGGCGGTGCGGTGGTGCAGGGTCCCGCCGAAGCGGCGGAAATCCAGGTTCCCCTCGGCGGTGCGGCTGAAAGCCACGCCCATGCGGTCGAGCATGTAGATGATGCCCGGCGCGGCATAGCACATCTCCTTCACCGGGGGCTGCTGGGCCAGGAAGTCGCCGCCCTTGATGGTGTCGAAGGTGTGGATCTCCGGGCTGTCGTCCTCGCCCTTGATGTTCACGGCCGCGTTGATGCCGCCCTGGGCGCACACGCTGTGGCTGCGCTTCACCGGCACGATGCTGAAGAGCATCACGTCATGGCCGCCCTCGGCCAGCTTGATCGAAGCCATCAGGCCCGCCAGGCCGCCGCCAACGATGATGTACTTGGACATGGTCTACCGTCAGTGAAAGGAGGATGTCAGGCGGCTACTGGGCCGTGGCCGTGAGCGGAGCCGCCGCGATGGGGGCAGCCGGCTGAGCCTGCCCTGAGCTCGCCGAAGGGGGCGCCTTGTAGTTGAGCACGTCCAGGCCCTTGCCGAAGAAGCCGGCCATGGCGTTCATGCCCATCAGGAACACGACCAGCCCCAAGCCCATGCAAGCCTTCCAGGCCAGGTCCATGCTCTTGGAGCCGCTGACGATGCCCCAAGCCACCGCGAAGCCCCACAGCCCGTTGGACAGGTGGAAGGCCGCGCTGAGGATGCCCAGGGTGTAGAAGGCCGCCACCCAGCGATTGGAAAAGGCCGCGGCCAGGCGCTGGAACATCTGGTCCGTGGGGATGCCGGCAAAACGGGTGGTCCACAGGTGGAACCCGATGAAGAACAGCAGCAGCAGGCCGGTGACGCGCTGCAAGGCATAGCTGATGTTGGCGCGATCGGGGAACTGGCCCACGTTGAGCTTGGCGGTGCGGGCCAGGTAGACGCCCAACAGCGCATGGAACGCGATCGGCGCCAGGAGGCCCATTTCCAGCAGCAGCAGGTAAGGTTGGCTGCGGATGCCCGCCACGGTCTCATTGAAGACCGCCGCTCCGGCCACCGAGTGCGAATTCTCAAAAAGATGGAAGATCACGAAGCCGGCCAAGGGGATGACGCCGGACAAGGAGTGCAGGCGCTTCAACAGGAAGTAGCGACGGTCGTCCATTTTCTACCTTCCTCTGGCAACCAGTTTCCTGGCCCAGGTTGATGCAAGTCAGCGGCCGAAGCCTTAGGGGTGCCTTTAGACGAACCCCTCTATCATAGGAAGCCCACCCGGGGTCGGTCAAGACGACATCCCGGAAAAACGTTGCCACGGAAGAGGGTTCGGCCCTGACTTGGATCATGGAGCAGTTCGGCCCGCGTCCTTAGAATATCGTTTCACTTTGGGAGTCCGGTGCTAAATCCCACAATTTGTGACCTCTGCCCGGCCCGTCAAGGCCTCCTGCTGGGAAACATGGCCGAGCCCCAACGCCTGGACCTTGAAGCCCAGGTGGCGCCACGCCGCCTGGCGGCCCGCGAAGCTTTGTTCTATCCAGGCCAGTGGCCCAGCTTCGTCTACATCCTGCGCGAAGGGAGCCTGAAACTGGTGCGCGAGGAAGGTGCCCATGACGGCACCGTGGTGGAGATGGTCTTCCCCGGCGACTGGGTGGGCCTGACGGCCTTGCTGGCCGGCGAGCGCTTCACCCTGCGGGCCGAAGCCCTGGAAGCGAGCGCGGTCTGCGCCATCCCCAGCACCGACCTGTTGCGTCACTTCGCCGCCGACCCGGCCTTCAACCGCAAGGTGGTCAGTCAGATCTCGCGCAAGCTGGATGAGGCCCGCTCCCTGCTGCTGTTGCGCAGCCAGCACGACGCCGCCTCCCGCCTGGCCGGCCTTCTGCTGAACCTGGACCGCCGCCGCTTGGGCCCCGCGCCGGCGGGCGTGGCCGTCACCAAGGCCGACCTAGGCCAGATGATCGCCACCGCCCAGGAGACCGTGTTCCGCCTGCTCACCAAGTTCGAGCGGGGAGGCCTGCTCAAGCGGGAGGATCGGCGCATCCTGCTGCTGGACCGGCCCGGTTTGGCGGCGGTGGCGGCCCGCCCGAGCAATACGGGGCCTGCCGGCCTGCATTGAACGCTGCCCTCTTGCCACAGAAAAAAACGCCGGCTGCCATGGCAGCCGGCGTTTCCCATTTCAAGGGCCTGTCCCAGAGCCCTGAGTTGCATGAGGACCCAGGGATGGGACGGGCCAAGGCGCTGATCCGAGCCTCAAGGAGGTTGGCCTCTGGAAGCCGTGCCCCACCCGGTCAGCGCCTCTTACGGCTTTCGCCGCAAGGCCTTGCTACTTGGCCAGGTCGAACTGATAGGCGATGGTCACAAGGTCCTTCACCTTCACCGTGCCCAGCATCATCACGGGCGGCTTCACGCCGTAGTCGCTCATCAACAGGTCATAGCTGCCCTTCACCGTCACCACGCCGTCCTTGGCCGTGAGCACGCCCTTCAGCTCGACGTCCTTGGCCACATTGTGGATGCTCAGGCTGCCCTTGGCCGCCACATTGTCACCGTCAACGGTGTAGCTCGTAAGGCTGAACGTGATCTGAGGGGCCTTGTCGCTCTCCATGGCGTTGTGCATGTTCTTGTCCATGGACTTGCTCTCGGTGGACTGCAGGCCATCCACGCCGATGGCCAGCTCCAGGCCGCTCAAGGCGCCAGCCTTCACGTTGGCCAGCAGGTCGCCGGGCTTCACCACGGCGGTGACCGTCAGCACCGTGGCATTGGCTTCCCACTTGTGCATGGTGCTGTCGCCCAAGATCTTGACGGTGGGGCTCAGGCTCTTCAGGGCCACGCCAGCGGCCTTCTTGGCCACGGGCTTGTCGGCCACGGCCGCGTCGGCGGCCAGCGCCAGGGCGGGGAGGGCGGCCAGGACCAGGGCCATCCGCAGGGTCTTCATCGACATGGTATGCCTCTCATTTGAAGGGTTTCCGGACTGCTTCCGTCGGGGCCCCCATCCAGGGGCCCGGAAGGAAGGGGGAGCCGGGATCGGCTCCCCCTTGGCCTACGGTGCTTAAGCTTAGAAAGCGAACTGCAGCTGCATGCGGCCCACCGGCACATAAACCGCGTGCATGATGGGGTCGTAAGTGGTCTTCTGGGCCGCGTTAGCCTGCGTGCCCAGGGTGCTCTCGATGGGGACTTCCTGCAGCAGGTAGACGCCGTCGGTGTCCACGGCCTCGGCCACGTTGAAGTTGTGCTCCAACTCGGCGGTCAGCTTCAGGTACTTATTGAACTTCCAAGCCAGCGAGGGGAACACGATCGAGTACGTCGGATCGGCATTGAACGCGCTGGTAAAGGTGCCGACATTGGTGGGGCCGGTGCTGGTCCCATTGCCATACACGGTATAGCCCATCTGCGGATCGGGCAGCAGCACGTCGCCACGCACGGCGATGGACCACTTGTCATCCTCCAGGCCGGCGTAAAGCTCCGCGCCCTGGGCGGTGATCTGGCCAAAGTTGCGGGCCACACCATTGATGATGGGCTCTTCGCCCGCGCCGCTCATATAGGTGTTGGTGTACTGGGCCACGCTGTACTGGCCGCCCGCCACGAACCACTGCTTGCCGACCGCCAAACGGTACTCGGCGTCCAGGCTGGCGTTCCAATAGTTGGCGTAGACCCTGCCGAGGCTGGAGGTGCCACTGGTGAAGCCCATGAAGGGGTTGTAGTCCTTCGACAGCATCATGTTGCCGTTGACGAAGGGCCCCTTGGGAGCCTCAGCCTGGGCGGAACCGTTGCCCAGCAGGGTGCTGTGGCCGGCGTTGCTATCGGCCACGTAGTAGCCGTTGGCGTGGATGGCCCATTGGGTCTTGCCGTCCTGCGGGTCAAAGCCCTCTTCCAGGAAGCGCGTCGGATCATCCTTGATGTTGCCGATGCCGAAGCGGGTGTACACGGGCGGGGTCATCTCCAGCGTCTCGGGCAGGTAGCGCTGAGGCAGGTTGGGGACGCCGGCAGCCGTTCCCAGCAGGAAATCCACCGGGCCGAACTGGGTCTTCAGCATCAGGGTGTTGTCGTAGCCCATGTTGAAGAACATGTTGAAGAGCTCGCTGTGGCTGGTGAACAGCATGTTCTCTTCGTAGCTGGCGCTGGCGTTGCTGTTGGGCAGCTTGCTCAAACCGGCCACCACGCGCACGTTGTCGTTGACCGGGATGTCGGCGGAGAGCTCCAACAGGTCGTAGAGGTTGTTCGAGCCGGCGAAGCCTTCACCGCCCATGGCGTTCTCAAACTTAAAGCCCACGCCATCCAGGTTGCCGGTCAACTTCAGGCGATTCTCTGGCTGGAACAGGAAGATGCGGAAGTAGTCGCGCGAAGGGCCGTTGGGGTTTCCGGCGACACCAAACGTGCCATTGATCGAGCCATTGACCACGTCCTCGGCTTCGCCCTGCAACTGGAAGCGCGCGCCCAGGTCCAAGGTGTTGCCATCCTTGTTGTAGATCTCCACGGCCTTGGCAGCCACTGGCGCTAGCACCAGCGCGAGCGCCAAACCCGCGGCTTTCATGGTTTTCTTTTCCACGACTTCCTCCTTGTATAAGGCTGGCTTCCTGCGCCGCCTAGAGTGCTGACACGTCACCGTGTTGGGCTAACATTACCTTCATCACACTGCCTAGCCTAATGATGCTTGTCATATTCGTTTCTTTTTTACATCAAGGTCTTTCTGACGAATGCTTACCGTGGTCACATGTTTAGCGTCGTCATTTTATTGATACCTGTCAAAGTCCACCCCCCTGGGGGCGTGTCGCCACAGCCACGGGGCTCTGCATGGCCCGGCGATCCACCTCGGCGCGCAATTCACGCATCAAATCGCGCGAATTATCCCTGAACAATTTCCGTTCCAAGAACATGGGCGCCATGTCTCCCCGGCTGACGGTCAGGGTGTAGTCCACGCGGCAGCCCTTGGCCAAGGGCTCGATCTGCCAAGCGCCCTGATAGTGGCGAAATGGCTTGTCCTCGGCCTGAACGAAATCGATGCGCCAGGGAGGCTGTTCCTTGACCCTCAGCAGTAAACGCACACCCTTGTGGAAGAACAGGAACTGCCCATCCATCACTTGTTCCAGCAGCAAGCCATCCTCGTCATGGCCCACGATCTTGCTGGAGCGGAGGCTGGAAAGCACGCCCTGCAAGCCCTCATAGTCGCTGAGGACCTTCCAAACCTGCGTGGCGTCCGCATCAGATTCAAAGACACCGTGGATGTAGTATTGATCCTGCTCCGGCAGCTCGGTCACCGTGACCTGCTCAGGGGCCGCTAAGGCTTCAGCCACGGCCATGGAAGGCGGCAGCAGCAGCGGGAACAACATGAGGAAAAAGCAACGTCGTAAAGGCATGTTCGCGGGCGAGTGGGATGACGCGGCAACTATAGCCTTCGTCTGCTTGGGTCAATATGACCGCGAGCATAAACCAAACCCCGGAGAAGAGCTTCACACTTTTGTAAAAATGTTGCCTTATAATAAGTTAAAATAGCCTTATTCTAAGGGTGCTTTTTAGACTCGGTTTATTCCAAAACATACTATGACTTGGCTCTTATAATTATTTTTAGTGTCGAAAGCCAAAATAAGATCCATGCAAAGTATAAAAACGAAGAGCCCCACCCTTGCGGGCGGGGCTCTTCGGCGTGGTCAGGCTCTGTCGGGCTTAACGCAAGCCCGCCAACTCCTGCAGCTGATGCCAGTAACGCAGACGGGCCTCGCCCGCTTTTAACATGAGATCCGAAGGCTTGCCGTCCTTGTCAAAATGCTTGGAGAAGCGCCCTTCCGTGCGGGCCCAGTGGGTGAAGTTGAACTGTTCCCCCGTCTTGGGATGCACGAAGTAGTCCTTATCCATGGCCACATTGCCCTGAAGGGACAGCCGCTCGCTCATCTTCTCGCCCTTGCGGGGGTCGTGGATGAACAGCGGGAAGGCCCGGCAATCGGCCGCCAGCTTGGCCTGGCGAGCCGCCGAATCGTCGGGGATGCCGTGTTCCGGCATGCAAGCGGCGTAGACGATCACGACCGCCGGCCCGTCGAACTCGTTGGCCCCGTTGATGGCCCGATAGAAATGGTTCAGGTTGCTGGTGATGGTCTGAGCCACGAACACGTCGGGGTGCATCATGCTGATCAGGCCCAGCTCCTTGCGGCGCTCGCCCTTGCCGTGCAGCGTCCGACCATAGTTGGACATCTTGGCGTTCTGGCCCATGAAGGTGGCCGTGGAGGCTTGGCCGCCCGTGTTGCTGTAGACCTGGGTGTCCAAGACCAGCACCTTCACATCCATGCCCGAGGCCAACAGCCGCGACAGGGCCTGGAAGCCGATATCGTTCATGGCGCCGTCGCCACCGACAGCCCACAGGCGCTTGTGACCCCAGCCGCGCTGGTCCCAGTTCAGCCGCACGCCCATGGCATACGTGGCCACGTTCTCGAACAGGCTGTTGGACCAGCTGGTCAGGTAGGGGTTGTAGGGATAGGTGCTGGAGAACACGCTGTTGCAGCCGGTGGCGGCCAGGATGCCGATATTCTCGCGGCCGTAGATCTTGCCGGTCGTGCCCAGGACCATGCGCAGGGCGCTGCCTTCGCCGCAACCCATGCAGCTGCCGGCGCCGCCCACGTACAGATGCGCCTTGGTGTCCAGCATGACATCGGCGGGGGCCTTGCTCATGTACTCGTCCGGGGTGTCAGGCAGCGTCTTGTAGAACTCGAACTCGTCGCGCACCTGCTCGACCACGCCGTCGGCCTTGGGCAGCATGACCAGCGCGCCCTTTTCGCCGCACACGTCCACGCACTCGGCGCAGCCCTTGCACTTGCTGGGGTCGATGTACAGGTTGAACACGCCGCCCGGCTTCCCCTTGGCCTTCATGGGCGCGTAGTACTTGGCGTGCTTGATGCTGTGGCCCTGCAAGGCGGCCTGCTTGCCCTGGGGCTGGGCCGCGATGCAACGCTCCATCTGGTCCTCAGGCACGACCTTGGCCATGATGGCCGTGTCTGGGCAGAGGTTCACGCACTCCATGCACGCCACGCACTTGCTGGCGATGTACTGGGGGATCTCCGGGGCGATGTAGCTGAAGTCGCGCACCGCCGCCGTGCCCGGGGGCATGATGGAGCGGGCCGCCAGCTCGTCGGCCAGGACGGTGTCGTCGGTCTTGCCCAGGGCATAGGCCTCCAGCACCGGATTGAACGCTTCCAGCGTCTCGAAGACGCCCTGATCCTCGCGCCACGTGTTGACCGGGCTCATGACTTACCCCCTGCCGGGGCCAGGGCCCCGTTGATGATGTTGGCAGGCACTTCGTGCACGCTCTCAAAGCCGCGCTTCGCCGCCTTCAGGTTGGCTTCGATGACCGCATCGCCGCGCCGGCCGAAGTACTTGCCGAGCACGACCTTCAGCTTCTCGAAGAGCTTCGTGTTATCCATGCCCTTGGCGAAGGGCGCCACCTTAAGGTAGGTGCCCAGCAGCAGGATGCCTTGCATGCGCTGCTGCAGGTCCGCCGTGGGGGCGAACTCGATGGCCGCAGCCACCATGTCCATGTAGAGGACCTTGATGCCCTTCAGCGCGATGGCCTTCTGCGCGGCGGGGGGCAATGAGGCCCACACCTTCTCGGGCTCGTGGTGCTGGTTCTGCAGGAACAGCGTGCCGCCCTGGGCCAGGCCCGCCAGGGGATTGCCGGTCTTGAAAGCGTAGCTGTCCAGCACGGGGACGAAGTCCACCAGGTTCAGCTCGCAGTGGGTCAGGATGGGCTCCTGCGCCACGGTCAGGTAGAACGTGGTGGGCAGGCCCTTCTTCTCCGACCCATACTTGGGGAAGGCCTGCACGTAGAGCCCGAAAAGCTCGCTGCAAAGGGTGGCGATGATCTTGTTGGTGGTGACCGAGCCGTATCCGCCCACGCTATGGCCGCGCATGGCGAACGCGCCCTTGATGATGGAATGCACCGGCTCCTCGGGGCCCAGCGCCAGGTCGCCGCTGACGCCGCACGCGAAGAAGGGCTTCTCCTTGGCGCCTTCGATCATGTTGCGGAAGACCGCCAGGGCGTCCTCGACGCGGAAGTCGCGGCCGCCAAGGCCGTACACGCCGCTGTAGATCTCGGGGATCATCATCAGGTGGGGCACCTTGCCCTGCTTGGTCTGCAAGGCGTCGGCGAAGGCGGCCTTGACCTCGCGGGTCAGGGGATTGCTCTCGGCCAAAGGCTCATCCAAGCGCTCGATGACGCTGAAGCCCTTGCAGCCGCGCAGGGCCTGCACGACCTCGGCGGCGGGGAAGGGGCGCACGCAGGTGGGATGCACCAGGCCGACCTTCCAGCCGTACTTGGCGCGGGCGAAGTCCACGGCCAGCTTGGCGGTCTCCATGGAGGTGCCCAGGCCGACGATGGCGTACTCGGCGTCCTCCATCTTGTAGCTATCCACCAGCGAGTAATGGCGGCCGGTCAGCTCCTCATAAAGGGCCATGCTCTCCACGACGGCCGCGCGCACGCGGTCATAGAAGAGGCGCTGGGCCACCTTGCCCTTCATGTAGCTCTCCTGGTTCTGCACCACGCCGATCATCAGGCCTTTGGCGGGATCGAACAGGTCGCGCAGCTTCTGGCGCGGGTCGCCCACGAACTGCTTCATCAGCTCCTGTTCCGGCAGCACCACGCTCTCCACCGTGTGGGTGGTCAGGAAGCCGTCCTGCACGTTGAAGAACGGCGTCAGCGTGGCCTCGGCGGCGCGGCGCGCGATCAGGGCCAGATCCAGGCTCTCCTGGACGTTGCGCGCGAAGAGGCAGCCCCAGCCCACGTCCATCACCCCGTAGATGTCGTCATGGCCGCCATGCACGTTGAGGCTATGGCTGGTCAGGGCGCGGGCGCCGATGTTGAAGACCACCGGCAGGCGCTTGCCCGAGATGGTGTAGAGGACCTCCTTCATCAGGATCAGGCCCTGCCCGCTGGTGAAATTGGCCACACGCCCGCCGGCCAGGGCGAAGCCCTCGCAAGCCGTGGCGGCCGAATGCTCGCTTTCGAGCTCGACAAAGGCCAAGGGGGTGCCCCACAGGTTCTGGGCCCCGTTGGAGACCTTTTCCTGATAGCCGGCGCCCATATTCGTGGTCGGCGTGATGGGGTAAGCCGTAGCGGCTTCGGAGATGGCGGTCTCGACGTAGACGATGGCTCCAGAGCCGTCGGCGGTCGAAGGCGTGCCCGGGAATTTTGGTTGGGTCATGGGTTCCTCGCTGAATGGCATTCCCTTGAGCTGAATGCGGGGCCAGTCTGCACCCGCATCGCTCACCGCTACCATGATGTAGGTCATCCAATAGGGAAGGGCCTTGACCCTAAATTGAAAAAAGCTTTAGAAATAAGGTCGTTCAAGGCCCTTTGCGTTTAAACGAGCAAATTTAAACTACCTGACCCTGCCTTAGGCGACGGAACCCGCCGCCATGACCGGCCGTTCGGGACGTTCCAGACAGGGGCCCAGGCTATCCACCAAGCAGCGCTGAAGCTCCTTGCGCAAACGGGCCCCCTCGGGAACGTCCTCTTCCCGGCAGCCAGCCAGGATGCGACAAGCCAAAAGGGCGGTCCAAGCCCGCAAACCGCCCGGGGGCAGCTGCAGCCATACCCTATAGTCCTGCCGGTGACCTTGCATCGGCGGGCAGGCATGGGCGCCCACGATCTGCTGCTGCAATCCCAGGCGCAAAGATTCGCGCAAAGTGATGGGATAATCCCGCTGCCAGGAAACGGCATGACGGTAAAGCACATCCTCTAGACGTTCCGCTACCAGGTCTACCAGCTGATTCAAACCGCCTTCCCCAGTAAAGACCATCTCGACCAAGACCATTTTGAGCCTCCGAAGCCCTGCCAGGGCGCCTACCGGGACCACATCATCCCTAAAAAACGCTATGCCTCCCCCCCCCCTATGGGAATGATCATCGTCAAATGCCCCTTGTTTTTGGTTCAATTAATGCCAGTTTGCCTCTAATCAGGCCTGCCAGGTGATGTACGTCATAAACCAAGTCCGTCCAATGGAAGCATGATGGCCCCAGCAAGAAAAACCCAAACCCCTGGGGCCCATCATGACGATCACTTGTGAACAATGCATGGCGGTCTACCGCAAGCCGTTGGCTGAGCTTTGCCAACGCGGCATGCGCAACCTGCACCTGGAAGTGCGCCATCAGTCCCTGGGAAAGAGCGAGAGCCTGTTCCAGGAAGGCGAGCAGCCGCGCGCGGTCTTCATCCTTCAATCCGGCCTGATCAAGCTCTTCCGCGACGTGGAACCCGGCCACCAAGCCACCGTCCGCCTGATCCAACCCGGCGAGCTGTTCGGCTACACTTCGCTGCTGGCCGACGAAGCGTACAGCTTATCCGCCGAGAGCCTGGCCCCCAGCGAGCTGTGCGTTTTCAGCGGGGCCGCCTTCTTCAAGGCCCTGGAGACCGACCCGGCTTTCACCCGCAGCCTGCTGCAGCGCACCGCCAAGGAGCTGCGCTCCACGCGCCTGGACCTGCTATTGCGGGCTGAGCACGACGCCACCAGCAAGATCGCGTCGCACCTGGTCGAGCTGGCTGGCATCCCCGAAGGCAGCGCCCCCAATGGCCACGGCATCCGCATCACCCGCACGGCGCTGGGCGACCTGAGCGGCTCCGCGCAGGAGACCGTCAGCCGGGTGCTGGGCAAGCTTGAGAACGCCGGCCTGATCCAACGCAAGGGCCGCAGCATCCACGTCACCGACCGCGAGGGCCTGCGCCACCTAGCCGCCCAACGCCGCACTACCACCGGGTCCCACGCGCACGCAGAGGCGTAGGAGCCCGCCACCGTTCCCTGGCACCGATGACGCTGTTCAGGGGAAAGAGGGAGCCGGGGCGATGAAGCCCCGGCTCCTTCGTTTATTGAGGGCGCTTGCAGCAAAAGAAAGAGGCCCGACCAGGCGGTCGGGCCTCTTTCTTTTGCTTTGGTTGGCAGACTAGGAATCGAACCTAGATTGGAAGAGTCAGAATCTTCTGTCCTACCGTTAGACGATCTGCCATCGGTGGGGCAGACATTGTAAAGACGACCGGGCTCTTTGGTCAAGGCGCCTAAGCCCTAAAAATGGGGCCCGCAGCCCTGGGCACCGGATGGGCCCATCCTCTCACCCGTGGCGGGCCCGCTTCTGCAGCACCATGAACCGGGTGACCTTCTCCACATCCTGCTTATGGATCCCCTGGAAGAAAAGGCCGGCCTTAAGGCTGCCGGGCGGCTCCGGCGTGGGTGCGATCCAGACCACCACGGCCAGGGCCCGCACGGGGATGGGCGCGTCCGGGACCTCCAACTGCACCAACAGGTCCCAACCTTCCTGAAGCAGCTCGCCATTGTCCAGGCGCAGGTCGCCCACCAGCTTCACCCCGGTCACGGACAGGTTCTCCGTGTAGGCTTTGCTCTCCAAACCGGCCTGATCCACGCTGCCGCCGAGGTCGCTGACGCTGAAAAGCTCGCTGTAATCGCCGCCAGTCTGGGCTTGATCCGCCTCCTCCTTGGTCAGGCGCTTCCAGGCCACCGCCAAACGGCAGTCCACCCGCTCGGCAACGCGGCGCTCCAGCCCGCCCTTCCCCTCTTCGGCTGGGCTCATGACCACCCCTCGGATGCCTTCAGCCTGGCCACGCACTCGGCCTGGCCCAGCAGCAACAGCGTGTCGAAGATGCCGGGCGTCACGGTGCGCCCGGACAGGGCGCAGCGGAGCAACGCCACCGCATCCTTGAATTTCACCGCATGGGCGTCGCAGAAGGCGCGCAGGGCCGCTTCCAAGGGTGCCGCCTCGAACACGGCTCCCCCGACCACCGCGCCCAGCTGGGCCGCCAAGGCGCCGCCGCCGGCAGCCGCGAGCTTCTGCTTCGCCTCATCGGTGGGCGCCAGGCGCTCGAAGAAGAAGCGGCTATCCTCGGGCACTTCGCTGAGGGTGCGGGCCTTCTCCTTGACCGCCGGGGCTAGGCGCCGGTACCAGTCGGCATCCTTGCCCGTCAGGCCGGCCTTCTCAAAATGAGGCTGCAACAGGGCCCCAAGGCGCGCGTCGTCGGCATCCTTGATGTATTGGCCGTTCATCCAGGCCAGCTTCACCGGGTCGAACACTGCGGCATGCTTATTCACCCGCTCCAGCGAGAAGCTCTTCACCAGGTCCGCGACCTTGATCAGCGTGGTCTTGTCATCCAGGCTCCAGCCCAGCAGGGCCAGGTAGTTCAACAGGGCCTCGGGCAGGAAGCCCTGGGCCGCATACTCACCCACCGCCGTGGCCCCATGGCGCTTGCTCAGGCGCTGCTTGTCGGGGCCCAGGATCATGGGTATGTGGGCGAAGAGCGGCTCCGCCAGCTTCAGCGCCCGGTACAGGCAGACCTGCCGGGGCGTGTTGCTAAGGTGGTCGTCACCGCGGATGACATGGGTGATCCCCATCAGCGCGTCATCGATGGTGGCGGCGAAATTGTAGGTGGGCATGCCATCCGAGCGCACGATGACGAAGTCGCTCATCAGGCGGTTCTCGAAGCGCATCCTGCCGTGGACCAGGTCCTGGAACTCGGTCATGCCGCTTTCGGGGATGCGAAAACGCCAGGCCGGGCTCTTGCCCTGGGCCGCCATGGCGGCCAACTGCTCGGGGCCGGCCTCCTCA
>Ga0302319_10010888_pt1 | contig 17287 bp, 13 predicted proteins | sample Bog_T0_2_FD_203319 | JGI IMG/M metagenome (GOLD analysis project Ga0302319, IMG submission 203319) | Peat permafrost microbial communities from Stordalen Mire near Abisko, Sweden - Bog_T0_2 | ecosystem: Environmental > Terrestrial > Soil > Wetlands > Peat | place: Sweden: Abisko, Stordalen Mire...
CTGCCGAGCGCGCCCGGGGCACTCAACACGGTGAAGCGGCGGACCGAGATGTTCTCGCCGATCTTGGCGACGAGGGCGCGGCGGCGCTCATCGAGACTCTGCTCGCCGAGTTTGGCGGCCATCAGACCGGCAAGCGCGGCGGCGGCATCGCCCACAGTCCCTGCCCCGGCATCCGGCCCGGCTCCAGCGCCCGGCCCGGCAGCAGCGGCGCGGCTCAGCGCCACCCGCGCGACGCCGCGCGCGAAGTCCTGGAACTCCTCGCTGCGCGCCACGAAGTCGGTTTCGCAGTTCACTTCGACCAGCGCCGCCCCGCCGGCGTCGCGCTCGATCACCACGGTGCCCTCGGCGGCGACCCGCGTCGCCTTCTTGTCCGCCTTGGCGAGACCGCTCTTGCGCATCAGCTCGGCGGCGGCATCGAGATCGCCCTTGGTTTCGACCAGCGCCTTCTTGCACTCCATCATCCCCGCGCCGGTGCGCTCGCGGAGCTGTTTGACCGAATCAGCCGTAATGTTCATGCGTTGCCCCAAGGCCGCCGCGGCGGCCTTCCCACTGTAAGGTAACGGGCCGTGCGACGGCGCACCGGCCCCGATAATGACGATCCCGTGAGCGCAGATTGCACGCGCCCGTTGCACCCGACCGTGTCAAGCGCCGCGGGCCGGCGCGCGGCGTCCCACCGGACGCCGGCGCGGGGCGCTCGCCGGGCGGGTTTCGGCCGGGGGCGCATCGACGACGTCGACCTCGTCGGGCTCCGCCTCGTCTTCCACCGCCGCGGCCGCAACCGTCGCGCCGGGAATCACCGTGACCGGGACCTTGCGGCGCGGCGGCGGCTTGCGGCCGCCGCGCACCGGGGTCGGCGGCCTGCGCCCACCGGCGGCGCGCTTCTTCGGGTTGCCCTCTTCGTCGAGCTCGACGAACTCATCCTCGCCCACTGGCATGACGGGCAGCGAGGCCTTCCCCTCGAGCACCGAATCGGCAACGCCCCCGGCATACAGCAGAATGGCGCGCATTGCATCATCGTTGCCCGGAATCACGTAGTCGATGCCGTCCGGGGAGCAGTTGGTGTCGACCACCGCCACCACGGGGATGCCGAGCTTCTGGGCCTCGTGGATGGCGATTTCCTCGTGGCCGACGTCGATCACGAACAGCGCGTCCGGCAGCGAGGTCATGTCGCGGATGCCGCCGAGGCTGCGCTGCAGCTTGTCCATCTCCCGGCGCAGCATCTGCGCCTCCTTCTTGCCGCGCCGGTCGAGGGCGCCGCTCTGGGCCATGTCGTCGAGCTCGTTCAGGCGCTTGATCGATCCGCGGATGGTCTTGAAGTTGGTGAGCATCCCGCCGAGCCAGCGTTGGTTGACGTAGGGCATGCTGCAGCGGGCCGCCTCTTTTTGCACCGCATCGCGCGCCGAGCGCTTGGTGCCGACGAACAGCACCTTGCCGCCTTCGGCCGCCACGCCCTTGATGAAGGTCGCCGCCTGCGCATACAGGGGCTGGGTCTTCTCGAGGTTGATGATATGGATCTTGTTGCGTTCGCCGAAGATGAAAGGGGCCATCTTCGGGTTCCAGAAGCGGGTTTGATGTCCAAAATGGACGCCCGCTTCCAGCATTTGTCGCATGGACACGCTGGTCATGTTGAGCTCCTGGTCGGGTTGTGCCTCCGCGCATCCCAATCGGCAACCCGTGAGAGCCGTCGCGGTGCCGGTGGGTCCGAAAGCGCTACAATGGCAGCGTTCACGGAGCCCAAGCCGATTGCAGGCCGCGGGACTCCCCCGGGCACCCGGCCGATTGTGACGACACGCGTGCGGGGTTGTTAAAAATAGCCGCTCTTTATACCATGACCCTCTTATGGAAACAAAGATCCGACCCCCGATGAACGTCACCATCAAGACGCCGGCCGAACAGGACAAGATGCGTCTGGCGGGGCGGCTTGCGGCCAGCGTGCTCGACATGATCGAGCCGTTCGTCCAGCCCGGGGTGCGCACCGAGGAACTCGACAAGCGCTGCCACGATTTCATCGTCGACGAGCTGCAATCGGTGCCGGCGAACCTGAATTACCGGGGGTTTCCGAAGACCATCTGCACGTCGGTGAACCATGTCGTCTGCCACGGCATCCCGAACGACCGGCCGCTGAAGAGCGGGGATATCCTCAATATCGACGTGACCGTGATCCGCGACGGCTTTCACGGCGACACGAGCCGGATGTACCTCGTCGGCAATGTCCCGGTCCTCGCCCGCCGGCTCACCGCCGCCTGCCACGAGGCGATGTGGCGCGGCATCCGCGTGGTCAGGCCGGGCGTTTTCCTCGGCGACATCGGCCATGCCATCCAGACCTTCGCCGAGAGCAACCATTACTCCGTGGTCCGCGAGTATTGCGGTCACGGCATCGGCCGGATCTATCACGAGGACCCGCAGGTGCTGCACTACGGCAAGCCCGGCATGGGCCTCGAGCTTCAGGAAGGAATGACCTTCACGATCGAGCCGATGATCAACTCGGGACGGCGCGACGTGCGCCTGCTGCCGGATGGCTGGACCGTGGTCACCAAGGACCAGTCGCTATCGGCGCAGTGGGAGCACACGATCCTGGTCACCGGCGACGGTTTCGAGGTGTTGACGCTCGGCGCCAGTGCGGCCCTGCCCGCCGCCGCAGCGGCGGCACTTTGAGCGCGAACCGCCGCGATTTGGAGCCCACGCCGGAGTGGGCTTATCTCGCGGCCGCGCCGCTCGCACTCGAAAGCGGCCAGTTCTCGCCGCTCGCCTTCCGTCAGGTGCTGGATCGCGGCACGGAACTGCTGACCGAGCGCTTCTCCGCGGATGAGCCGATCGAGGAGCTCATCTTCGACCGGGCGCGCCTGGTCGACATCGCGCTGCGCGCCGCCTGGGTGCGGCACATCGGCAAATACGCCGGCGACCTCGCGCTCGTGGCGGTGGGCGGCTACGGCCGCGGCGAACTGCACCCCTGCTCCGACATCGACGTGATGGTGCTCCTGCCGAAGAGCGATTTCGCCGACTGGCAGAGGGACATCGAGCGCTTCCTCACGTTTCTCTGGGACATCGGCCTCGAGGTCGGTCACAGCGTGCGCTCGATCGACGACTGCCAGCGCGAGAGCCTTGCCGACATCAGCGTCGCCACCACACTGTTCGAGGCACGCCTGCTCGCCGGCCCCGAGTCGCTGTTCGCCGGCATGCGCCGCGCGCTCGCTCCGGACCGGCTCTGGCCCTCGCTCGACTTCTTCGAGGCCAAGGTCCGGGAACAAACCGAACGGCATCACCGCTACTTCGACACCGCCTACAACCTCGAGCCGAACGTCAAGTCGAGCCCGGGCGGGCTGCGCGACATTCAGACCATCGGCTGGGTGGCGAAGCGGCACTTCGGCACCGAGACCCTCGATGAACTGGTGGCGCACGGCTTTCTCACCCGCGAGGAGCTGCGCAAGCTGAAGGCCGGTCAGTCGTTCCTGTGGAAGGTGCGGTTCGGCCTGCACGTGCTCACCGGGCGGCGCGAGGACCGTCTGCTCTTCGACTACCAGATCAAGCTCGCCAAGCTGTTCGGCTACGAGGATGCGAGCTTCACGCTCGCGGTCGAGCAGCTGATGCAGAAGTACTACCGCACCGTCATGGACGTGAGCCTGTTGAACGAGATGCTGCTGCAGCTGTTTCGCGAGGCCATCCTCACCCAAAGCGGGGCGCCGCTGCCGATCAACGCCCGCTTCCAGATCCGCAACGACTATCTCGAGGTGACGCACCCGGAGGTGTTCGCGCGCTTCCCGTCGGCGCTGCTCGAGCTGTTCGTGCTGCTGCAGCAGCATCCGGAGCTGCATGGCGTGCGCGCCGAGACCATCCGCCTGATCGGCACACACGCCCACCTGATCGATGAGGAGTTTCGGCAGAATCCCCGCCATCACCGCCTCTTCATGGAGATCCTGTGCGCACCGGTCGGCGTCACGCATGAACTGCGGCGCATGAATCTCTACGGCGTGCTGGGGCGCTACATTCCGGCCTTCGGCCGCGTCGTCGGGCGCATGCAGTACGACCTGTTCCATGCCTACACCGTCGATGCGCACACGCTGTTCGTGGTGAGCAACCTGCGCCGGCTGGCGATGCCGAAATACAACACCGAGTTCCCGGTGCTGTCGCAGATCATGCAGTCCCTGCCGCGCCAGGAGCTCGTCTATCTCGCGGCGCTGTTCCATGACATCGCCAAGGGCCGCGGCGGCGACCACTCGGAACTCGGCGCGGTCGACGCCGAGGCCTTCTGCCTCGAGCAGGGTCTCGGCCGCTACGAGGCGCGCGTCGTCGCCTGGCTGGTGCGCAACCACCTGATCCTCTCGATCACCTCGCAGAAAAAAGACATCAGCGATCCGGACGTCATCCACGACTTCGCGCGCAAGGTGGGCGACCAGACGCATCTCGATTATCTCTACGTGCTCACCTGCGCGGACGTGCGGGGGACCAATCCGAAGCTGTGGAATGCCTGGAAGGCGCGCCTCTTCGAGGAATTCTACGAGCGCACGAAACAGGCCCTGCGCCGCGGCCTCGAGACGCCGCTCGACCAGGATGAACTGATCCGCGACACCCAGGCGAACGCGCGCGCGCGCCTGCCCGGCATGCCGGCCGCGGAGGTCGACCAGGTCTGGTCGCAGTGGACCGAGGCGTACTTCCTGCGCTATACGCCCGAGGAGATCGCGTGGCACACGAGCCTGCTCGCCGGCCGCCATCCCTACGACGACACGCCGCTCGTCGCGATCCGCCAGCTCACCGATCGCGGCGGCACGGCGGTGCTCACCTATACCCCGCACCGGCTGCACAGCTTCGCGCGCACCACCGCGGTGCTGGACCAGATGGGACTGAACGTGGTCGATGCGCGCCTCATCTCGAGCGGCAACGGCTTCAGCCTCGAGACCTACGTCGTGCTCGAGGACAGCGGCGCGGTGATCGCCGATCCGGCGCGAATTCATGAGATCGAGCGCGGCCTGTGGCGCGCCCTGAAACAGGCCGAGGATGCGCCGCTCACGGTCACACGCCGCGCGCCGCGCCAGGTGCGCATGTTCTCGACCCCCACCCAGGTGAACTTCAGCCACGATGCGCGCAACAACCGCACCATCCTCGAACTGGTCGCCGCCGACCGGCCCGGACTGCTCTCCGAGGTCGGCAAGGTGTTCAAGGCCGAGCGCGTCGCCATCAACGGCGCCAAGATCATGACCGTCGGCGAGCGCGCCGAGGACGTCTTCTACATCTCGGACCCCGAAGGTCGGCCGCTCGCCGCGGGCGCGGGCGAGCGCCTGCAGACGGCGCTCGTGAAGGCGCTCGACCGGCGCGACGGCGCACGCGCTTGACGCCGCTGCAGGAGCTCATCGAGCGCGCCTTCGAGGCACGCGCCGGCCTCACCCCGCAGAACGCGAAGCCGGATCTGCGCGAGGCGGTCGAGACGGTGCTGATGCAGCTCGATGCCGGCACGCTGCGGGTCGCGGAGAAAGCGGACGGCCGCTGGCAGGTGCACGAGTGGCTGAAGAAAGCCGTGCTGCTCTCGTTCCGCATCAACGACAACGTGCCGCTGTCCGCCGGCGCGCTCGGCTTCTATGACAAGGTGCCGCTCAAGTTCGACGGCTGGAGCGCGGCGCGGTTTGCCGCCGCGGGCGTGCGTGTGGTGCCGCCAGCGACGGCGCGGCGCGGCGCCTACGTGGCGCCGAACGTCGTGCTCATGCCGAGCTACGTCAATGTCGGTGCGTACGTCGACTCCGGCACCATGGTCGACACCTGGGCCACCGTGGGTTCCTGCGCCCAGATCGGCAGGAACGTGCACCTCTCCGGCGGGGTCGGCATCGGCGGTGTGCTCGAGCCGCTGCAGGCGGCTCCGACCATCATCGAGGACGATTGCTTCATCGGCGCCCGCTCGGAGATCGTCGAGGGCGTGATCGTGGAACAGGGCGCGGTCATCTCCATGGGGGTGTTCATCGGCCAAAGCACACGCATCTACGACCGCGAGCGGGACGAGATCCTGCAGGGGCGGGTGCCGGCCGGGTCCGTGGTCGTGCCGGGCTCGCTGCCCTCGCGCGACGGCAAATACAGCCTGTCCTGCGCCGTGATCGTCAAACGCGTCGACGCGCAGACCCGCGCCAAGACTTCGATCAACGAGTTGCTGCGGATTTAGAACGCGCTTCTGATCACGCCGCCGTCGACCCGCAGTGCCGCCCCCGTAGTCGCCGATGCGAGCGGGCTCGCCACGTAGGCGACCAGCGAGGCAACTTCCGCGGTTGAGGCGAAACGCTTGATCAATGAGCTCGGGCGGATCTTCTCGAAGAACTCCCGCTCGAACTGCTCGGGCGACACGCCGCTTCCCTTCGCCATCTGAGCGACGAAATCGCCGACGCCGCGCGATTTGGTCGGGCCCGGCAGAACGGAATTGACCGTGATTCCCGTGCCGGCGACGGTTTCCGCCAGGCCCCGCGATACGGCGAGCTGCGCGGTTTTCGTCACGCCATAGTGGATCATCTCGGCCGGAATCTGCACGGCGCTCTCGCTCGAGATGAAGATGATGCGGCCCCAGTTCGCCTTTTTCATGGCGGGCAGGTACAGCCGCGCGAGGCGCACGCCGCTCACCACGTTCGCGTCGAAGAATCTCGACCAATCGGCGTCCGTGATCTCCTCGAAGGGCTTGGGCTCGAAAATGGCCAGGTTGTTGACGAGGATTTCCACGCCCGGGTGCTGCCGTGCCAGCGCTTCGGCCGCCGCCGCGGTGGTGAGATCGCCCGCAAACCCCAGCACCTCGCCGCCGCCCAAGACGCGGAGCGCCGCGACCCGCAGTTCCGCAACCGCGCGGTCGACCGCCTCCTGCGTGCGGCCGTTGACGATGACGCGCGCGCCCTCGGCGGCGAGCGCCGCGGCGATGGCGTTGCCGATGCCCGCCGTGCTGCCGCTGACGAGTGCGAGCCGGCCCTTGAGCTGTAGATTCATGGCATCTCCTTCGGCCGCGGATTGCGGGCCGACATCATAGCCCGGGTGAGCGCCTTTCTCGATGAATGCGCCGATTTCTGCGTTGCAGCGTCCGGCAGATGAGGCCAATATCACGCACCCGTGATACTGGCCCCATGCCCGACCCTCAGACCCTGGGCTCGACAGGCGGGCCCGCTCAGATCTTCACCCTCAATATTTCACCCCGATTGTCGCGTACCACTCCCGCGGTGCATTGTAAGTGCCGTAGATCACGCCGCCGGCGATTTGCGGCTGGCCCGTCGTGATGTAGCGCTTGTCGGTGAGATTGCTGCCGCCGACGGTGAAGGTCACCTTGCCGTTCGGCGCCACGATCGCCGTCGAGGCGTTGACGAGGTCGAGCTTGGGACGCTCGAGCAGCGGCGTGTTCTGCACGTCGTTGTACATTTCGCTGGTGTGCGTGTAGTCGAAGCCCAGGCGCCACGTGGCGCCGTTCGGCAGCTTCGTGTGCGCCTCCGGGTCGATGGAGATCTTGAGACGCGGCGTCTTCGGCAGATAGCGCCCCGTGGTCGCGGCGGCGCCCGCGTTCACCTCGGTGTATCCCGCGTCCATGTAGCCGATGCCGCCGTTCAGGGAGAAGAAGCGGCCGAGCAGCGACTGGACCTCGACCTCGGCGCCCTTGATGCGCGCGTTGCCGGCGTTCTGGGTCACCGGCGACGTGCTGATCTGGTAGGTGAGCTGGATCTGGTCGTAGTTGCTGAGGAACACCGCGGTATTGACGATCAGCTGGTGGTCCAGCCAGGCCGATTTCAGGCCGAGTTCGTAGGTCTGGTCGGTTTCCGGTCCGAAAGCCTGCGCCGGCGCGCCCGGCGGCAGCGGCGCCGTCAGGCGCGTGGTCCAGCCGCCGGTCTTGAAGCCCTTCGCGTAGGAGGCGTAGCCCATCACGTCGTCCGTGAAGTGATACTGGAGGTTCGCCGTGGGCGTGAACTCGTTGAACTCCTGATGCTGCTCGCCGATCGGATACACCTGGAAATGGTTGGCCGGATTCGGAAATCCGAGCACCTGCTGGCAGGTCAGATTGGCCGGCGCACCGAGCAGGCTGGCCGATGCGTTGTAGGGATAGCAGCCGGAGATCTTGTAGAAGAAATCGTTGAGGTCCTGCTGACCGCCGATGAAGGACTTCCGGTCCTCGGAGTAGCGTCCGCCCAACGTGAGGCCGATCTTGTCCGTGACCTTGTAATCGGCGTGGATGTACGCCGCGTACGACTTGGTGTCGAGGGTGTTCGGCCCGTCGATCTGCAGCAGCCCGCCGCCGAAGGTGACGAAGTCGTGGATGTAGCCGCCCTCCTCGAAGTCATAGAGGCCGGCGACGAGTTTCAATCTCGAGTCGAGCAGATCGCCGATTGCCTGGATCTCCTCGGAGAACTGGTGCTGGCCCTCGGCAAAGCTCAATTCGAAGAAATCGACCGGCGAGGCGTCGGCGTCGAGGCCGCTCGCCCAGTGCAGGCGCCGGGAACTCGTGATCGACCGCAGCTTCCACATGGTGTCGATGTCCCAATCGACCGTGGCCGCCGCGCCGTAGGAATCGAGCTTGTCGAAATTGTTGCCCGTGGCGTAGGTCGTATCGATGTTGCCCGTGTTGGTGACTGCTGGTCCGTAATTGAGGCGCGTCGTCGCGGGGTTGAGGTTCGCCTGCCACAGGGGCGTGCCGACGGTGTTTCGCGGACCGCACACCAAGGGGGCCGTCGGGACGAACATGACGCCCTCGAGGCAGAGATTGTAGAAGGCACCGAACACCGCGTTCGGCCCGCTCGTGACCGTCTGCAGCGCATTGTTCGCCGTGGCCGGCTGGTTGGTGTGGGTCCAATCGCCCGTGAATGTGGCGGTAACCGCATCGGAAGCCCGCCACAGCAGCTTGGCCCGGATCACCTGCTGGTCCGTCCCGCCTTGCGTGTCGAAAGCCTCCGTGCCCGCATCGTGCAGTACGCCTGGCGGATCGGTGACGTAGGGCGTCGGGGACGGATAGGGAATGCGCTTCTGGTAGCCGTCCTGGTTCTCCGTCGAGAAAGTGATCGTCGACAGCACGTTCGGGGCGAACGGGATGTCGGCCATCACCGCGACGTCGCGGCGGTTGAAGCTGCCGACCGTGCCCTGCGCCTGCACGGCAAAGTCGTCGCCCGGCGTGCGAGTGACGATGCTGATGGCGCCGCCGATGGTATTGCGCCCGAACAGCGTGCCCTGCGGACCTTTCAGGATCTCGATGCGCTCGACGTCGAGCAGGCTCTGATTGGCGCCCACGGTACGGGCGAAGTACACGCCGTCCACGTACACGCCGACGCCCGGATCGAGATTGAACGCGAAGTCGTCCTGTCCGATGCCGCGGATGGACGCCGAGAGCACCGAATTGGAGCCGGAAAAAGGCGCTCCCTGATCGAGATTGACGTTCGGAACGAGCTGCGAGAGACCGTGCAGATTGGTGATGCCCTTGTCGCGGAGGGCGGATTCGGAGAATGCCGTGATCGCAATGGGCACGTCCTGGACGTTCTCCGACCGCTTCTGCGCGGTAACGGTGATTTCCGTGAGCGATGTCGCGGCGTCCGATGCCGATGTCGTCGCCGATGCCGCCGGATCGGCCGCCGCCATCGGTCCGATCGCTGCGCCCGCCGCAAACAGCACGAACGTGCCGGCGCAGCGCCGCGCGAGACTGCGCGTTGCGACGGCGCTCGGCGATTGGTTGTCCTCGTTCTTCGTCATGATCTCCCCCTGTGGCAATGCTTGGTTGGTCTTCGGTCCGAATCCCCTACTCGCGGGCCCCCTACTCGCGGGCCCCCTGCTCGCGGGCCCCCTGCCCGCCGGCCTCCTGCCCGCCGGCGCAAAGCAGCAGCAATTCATCGACGCCGCCGAGCAGCAGATGCGGCCGGCGCCGCTCCGGCAGGCCGGCATAATCCTGCGCACCGCCAAGCCCCGTGCTCACCGCGATCGCGAGTGCGCCGCCGCGATGGGCCATGGGGACTTCAAGGCTCGGGTCGTCTCCGACGACGGCCAGATCCTTCAGGCGCAGGCCGAGCCGGCGCCCGGCGCAGCGCAGAGCCTCGAGTGCCGGCTTGCCGGCGACGTGGATGCGGCACGCGGTCAGATCTTTGATCATGGCGGCGATGGCGCGCGAGGTGCCGAGCGTGCGGCCGGCCGAGGTGGCGAAAAAGCGGGCCTGCGAGGCGCTGTAGACAGCCGCGCCGTTCCACGCGGCATGGCAGGCCGATTCCAGGGAATCCATCGTGAACTCCCGGTACCAGCCGATCAGCACCGCATCGACCTCGGGCTTGCCGCCGGGCGCGACAACCTCGAGCCCGGCCTCTCGCAGCGGGACCGCGAGGCCGTCACCGCCAAGGGCGAGGACGCGCCGGTAGCCGCGGCGTACGAAGAGATCGGCGGCGCTGCTGGCCGGCGTGAGCATGGCCTGGTCGGGGAGCGTGAAGCCGATGCTGCGCAGCGCGCCGGCATAGTCCCGCGGCGTGCGACCCGTTCCGTTGGTGAACACCACGTATGGGACGCCGCGCTGCGCGAGCCAGCGCGTCAGTTCGACCGCGCCCGGCAAGGCGCGCAGGCCGTGATTGCTGGCGTCGCCGAGCACCAGCGTGCCATCCATGTCGAACACGAAGCCGCGCGCGGCGCGCAGCCGCTCGCGAACGGCGGCCTGCCCGGGCGCAGCAACCCGCTCGTGCACGGCGGCCCGCTCAGCGGACATGCTCGGGCTCCCGGGGGCTGCGATGCAGGGCCAGGCGAAAATCCGGCTTCTCGACGGTCAGATCCGCAACCGCCGGACGAGACATGAGTTCGGCGAGCAATTTCAGGATCGGGCGGACGCGCGGATTGTAATGCACCGGCGCCGGGCCGGACGCGATCATGGCGTCGACCTGCTGCGGCGGCATCGTCGCGCGCAGCAGGAACTCGTCGTCGCTGATGCCGGGCTTGAAGCGGCGGCGCAGTTGCGCGAGATCGGGAGGCGCTCCTTCCTGCGCGATCTCGCGTGTGCGCACGTGGCCCATGATCCGGTCGAGCACATTCGGATCGAGCGCGGCGCTCGGGCGGCCGAACTTGCCGAGCACGTAGCGGATCACCTGATCCGACACGTTCGAGTAGCGCTCGGTGCCGAGCAGGTTGAACAGCGCCTGGGAACAAACCATCTGCGGGTACGGCGTCACCATGATCGGATAGCCGAGGTCGGCGCGCACGCGCGCGACCTCCTGCAGCAGCTCGGCAAAGCGGTGCTCGAGGCCGAGTTCGGCGAGCTGCCGCCGGGTGGTGCTCATGACGCCGCCGGCGAGCTGATGGCGCAGGTACGAAGCGTCGTAATCCTGCGGCGCGCCGGCCGGCAGGTTCTCGGCGAGCGCTAGTCGCGAGAAGTATTCGGCGGCGGCACCGAGCAGCCGGTCGTCGACATCCACCGTGTGTCGCATCTCGCGCAGATTCGCGACCACCCGCTGCGCATCGGGCAGGGAGCTGCCGTTCGCGAGCGGCCCGAGGGCGACCTGCAGGGCCGCGATGCCGGTCTCGGCCGCCACCATGTAGTTCTGCGCCGACAGTCCGATCGTGCAGTGGGAGTGCAGTTCGAGCTCCATGCCGCCCATGCACGCGCGGATGGCGGGGATGAATGTGCGCGCGCGCTCGGCGGTGAGCAGCCCCGACGGGTCCTTGATGTACAGCCGGTCGATATGCGGCGAGCGCGACAGCCGCGCGGCGAGCGCCGCATAGTACGCGTCGTCGTGTACCTCGCTCAGGGTGAACGTGAGCGCCGCCACGACCTCGTCCGCCCCCGCCTTGCGGATCATGCGGGCCGAGTCGAGCAGAGCTTCGGCATCGTTGGTGGGATCCATGATCGCGAAGCGCGGAATGCCGTTCGCGACGAGCCGCTCGTACACGAGCTGCATGAACTCCGGCGCGGCGACATCCCAGGAGATGAAACGCAGCCCGGTGCCGATGAACTGCAGCGGCGTGTTCGGCATGGCGGCGCGCACCATCCGGATGCGCTCCCACGGATCCTGCCGGTGGTTGCGCACGGCGATGCCCATGTGCGTGCTCGAGGTGAAGTCGAGCGCCCGGAATCCGACGCGATCGAGCACGGGGGCGATCCCGAGGATCTGCGCCGTGTCGAGCGCGACGGCACCCCACAGGCACTGGTTGCCGTCGCGGATCGACACGTCGATGAGCTCGATCTTCGCCATCATGCCTGCTCCGCCATGAACCGCTCGAAAAAGCCCGTCGTGACGCCGCCGGCGGCGAACGCCGGATGCGCGAGCAGGGCGCGATGCATGGGCAGGGTGTTCGCGACGCCGCCGATCTCGCAGCGCTCGAGCGCCCCGGCCATGCGGGCGAGGGCGGCCGGCCGGTCGGGACCGTGAACGATGAGCTTGGCGAGCAGCGAATCGTAATATGGCGGGATCTGCGAATCGGCCTGAACGTGGCCGTCGAGCCGGATCCCCTCGCCCGCCGCGAAGCGCGCGCACGTCACGCGCCCGGGACTCGGCCGGAAACCATCCAGCCAGTCCTCGGCATTGAGGCGGCACTCGATGGCATGGCCGGCGAGGCGCACAGTGTCCTGCGATAGCCGCAGCCGGCGCCCCTCGGCGACGGCGAGCTGCTCCTCGACGAGATCGCGCCCGCAGATTGCCTCGGTGACGGGGTGTTCCACCTGGATGCGCGCGTTCATTTCGAGAAAATAAAAGCGCCCGCCCTCGCAGTCGAACAGGAACTCCACCGTGCCGAGTCCGCGGTAGCCGAGGTGGCGGCCGAGTGCGATGGCCGCCGCCTCCATGCCGGCGCGCAGATCCTCGGCCAGCCCCGGCGCAGGCGCCTCCTCGAGCAGCTTCTGATACCGGCGCTGAATCGAACAATCGCGCGTGCCGAGATGTATCACGGTCGCGCCGTCGCCGAGCAGCTGCACTTCGATGTGGCGGCCGGCCGTCACGAATCGCTCCAGGTAGATGCGGCCGTCGCCGAAGGCCGCCGCCGCCTCCGCCATTGCGCGCGGCAGAGACTGCTCGAGTTCGGCATCCGTGTGGGCGTGGCGCATGCCGCGGCCGCCGCCGCCCGCGACCGCCTTGATCAGCACCGGGTAGCCGATCGCGGCGGCGAGCGTGCGTGCGCTCTCGAGATCGTCCGCCTCGCCGCCCGGCACGACCGGCAAGCCGGCCGCGACGGCGTGGCGGCGTGCGTTCAGCTTGTCGCCAAGTGCCGCGAGCTGCGCCGGCGTCGGACCGACGAAAGCGATGCCCGCCGCTTCGCACGCCGCGGCCAGACGCGGATTTTCCGCGAGGAACCCATACCCCGGGTGAACCGCATCGGCGCGCACGCGGACCGCGGCGGCAACCACCGCGTCGATGTTGAGATAGCTGTCGAGGGAGCGCGGCGGACCGAGGCACACGACCTCGTGCGCGAGCCGGGCGGCGACCGAATCGAGATCCGCGCTCGAGGCCGCGAGGATGGGCGTGATGCCGAGCCGCCGGCAGGTGCGGATGACGCGCACGGCGATCTCGCCGCGATTGGCAATGAGCAGGCGCCGGACGATCATGGCGGATCGGGCTGGATGCGCAGCAGCAGCGCGTGTTGCGCGACCATCTCGCCGTCCACCGCGCAGATCTCGGCGATGCAGCCGGCCGCCCCGGCGTGGATCGAGTTCATGAGCTTCATCGTCTCCACGATCGCGACGACGGTCTGCGGACCCACGCGGACGCCGACCTCGACGAAGGGGGCGGCACCGGGTTTCGGCGCCCGGTAGAACGTGCCGGGCAGCGGACTGCGGACCTCGAGCGTGCCCGCCCCGGCGCCCGCCCCGGCGCCCGGCGCGGCGGCATGGGGCGTGGCGGCCGCCGGCGGTACTTCGAGGACCCGCGGCCTTTTCAGGGCCCGATCTTCGCGGGTCCAGCCGCCGCCGTGCGCACGCCGCAGCGTCAGCTTGAACGCGTCGGTCTCGAGATCGAGCTCGTCGAACACGGAAGCGTCGAGCAACTGCAGGATTGCCCGCACGTCGTGGTCCGTCAGGTCCATCAAGCCGTCCGTCGTATGGGCTGCGTATGGCGCAGCACCTCGGCGATCAGGGCATCCGCGAACGCTTCATCGTTGATGTGGCAGTCGAGTTCCGTCACCGGCACGTGCGCGGGCATTGCCGCCTTCAGGCGCGCCGCGAACACGGGGGGCAGCGACGGATCGTGCAAGTACCCCTGTTCGCTGTCGTGCGCCGAAAAGCCCTTCAGCGGCACGAGGAAGCTCACCGGACCCTGCGCGTTGCGGATGAGTCCCGCCATGTGATCGGCAAGCGCGTTGAGCTCGGCCGCCTCCGCGCGCACCGCGGTCAGCGCGGCATTGTGCATGTGATAACGCTTGCCCGGAAACTGCGCCTTGGCCTGCTCGATGGGGCCGGCGACCATGAAGTCGATATTGCCGGGCGCGAACACCGTCGGCACGCCCTTCTCCAGGGCCGCCTTCGCGCGGTCCGGACCCGCGCTGCACAGGCCGCCTTGCAGATGGTCGTTGATCTCCACCAGGGACATGTCCACCACGGCCGCGACGCTGCGCTCGCGCACGATCGCGTCGAGGGTGGCGCCGCCGGTGCCGAGGGTGTGAAACACCATGACCTCGAAGCCCTGGCGGGTGAGCGCCTCGCGCACCCGCACGCTGCATTTGTCGGTGGTGCTCAAGGTCGAGACCAGCACGAGCGGCGCGCCGTCGGGGGCACCCGGACGGTAGGCCTTCGCCATGGCCGCGAGCGCGATGGCGCCGTTGCGGAACACGTCGCGCGTGATGGTGTTGAGCCCGGCGATGTCGCAGACCGAGTTCAACATGACGATGTCGCGGTTGCCGACGAACGGCCGCGTGAACCCGGACGCCATCGTCGAGATCATCAGCTTGGGCAGGCCGTATGGCAGCGTGCGCATCACCGCCGTCGCGAGCGTGGTGCCCATGGAGCCGCCCAAGCCGATGACGCCGGCAAGCTCGCCGCGGCGCTGCAGGTCCTCGGCGATTTTCACCGCTCCCTGCGTCATCACGGCCTGGCACTTGCCCTCGTGCTTGAGTGCGCGGACCTCGTCGAGGGTCGATCCCGCGGCCGCGGCGACCGTTGCCGGTCCGATCTCGGCTCCGGCATCGACGATCTGCCGGATGCTCGCATCCAGATGCACGACCCCGACGCCCGCCTCCTCGAGGGTGTCGCGGATGAAGCGGGCCTCGCGGGACTTGGTGTCCAGCGTGACGATCATCAATACCTTGGCCGATGCCTTGGCGGCTGGATTGTCCGGCATGTAATTCTCCCCCGACGTCCTGCGACCCTCACTGGGGCCTTGGTGTCTGATCTTAGGGCCAATCCCCGCACCAGCTGAAGCAAATCGTGGTAACTTTTCACTGGGTGAAAAGCTGGGTGGCCGATGCGCAATTACAAGGTCAAAGAAATCAATGCATTGTCGCGCGGGCTCGACGTGCTGCGCGCCCTGCAGGCGATGCGGGCCGCGAGCCTCCACGACCTGCATCGCACGACCGGACTGCCGAAGAGCACGCTGACGCGCATCGTACACACCCTGCACCGGCACGGCCTGGTCTGGCAGCGCATGGTGGACGGCGCCTACCTCGCCAGCCATTCACTGCAACAGCGCGCGCGTCTCGACGACACCGACTGGCTGGTCGAGATCACCTCGCCCGTGCTCGAGCAATTGAGCAAGCAAGTAAGCTGGCCGTCGGTGCTCACCGTGCCGCGGCTGGATCACGTCGAGGTGATCGAGACGAACCGTCCGCGCACCTATTTCGACGACATCCCGCTCGGGCCGATCGGCTTTCGCGCCAACATGCTGCGCTCGGCCTCGGGCCGCGCGTACCTTGCCTTTTGCCCCGACCGCGAACGCGAGGCCGTGCTGCGCCGGCTGCGCGAGAACAATCTGCCGGGCGACGAGCGCGCCCGTGACGCGAAATGGGTCATGGCCGTCGTCGAGGCGACCCGGCGGCGCGGCTACAGCACGCGCGACGCGGATTTCGGCGGCCACTATTCCAAGGGCCGTGCGGAGGCGGACGATGGGCGTAATTCGATTGCGATGCCCATCTGCGTCAACGGCCACGTCATGGGCTGCATCAACCTCACCTGGAAGACCAAGCTGATGTCGACCGCGACCGCCGTCAAGCGCCATCTCGGCGCGCTCTCCGAGGCCGTCAAGGCAGTGGAAAAGCGCGTACGAGCAGAGTGAGGCGGGCCGTCAGCCGATGCGGCCGGTGATGTAATCCTCCGTGAGCCGTTGCTTCGGATTGGTGAAGACGATGTCCGTCGGACCGACCTCGACGAGATCACCGAGATGAAAGTAGGCGGTGCGCTGCGACACGCGCGCCGCCTGCTGCATGTTGTGCGTCACGATGACGATGGCGTAGTTCGCCCGCAGCTCGTCGATCAGATCCTCGATCTTGGCGCCGGCAATCGGATCGAGCGCCGAGGTGGGCTCGTCCATCAGGATCACCTCCGGGTTCACGGCGATGGCGCGGGCGATGCACAGCCGCTGCTGCTGGCCGCCGGAGAGGCTCGTCCCCGGGTCGGACAGCCGATCCTTCACCTCGTCCCACAACCCCGCGCGCTCGAGACTGGTGTGCACCAGATCATCCATTTCGGGACGGTCGCGCACCAGCCCGTGGATCCGCGGTCCGTAGCTCACGTTGGCGTAAATCGAGTGCGGAAACGGCGTCGGCTTTTGGAAGACGATGCCGACGCGCGCCCGCAGCTGCGCGACGTCCTGTTGACGGGCATAGATGTCCTGGCCGTCGAGCTGGATGAGGCCCTCGACGCGGGCGCCGACGATGGTATCGTTCATCCGGTTGAGACAGCGCAGGAACGTCGACTTGCCGCAGCCCGACGGCCCGATGAGCGCGAGTACCTGGTTGCGGCCGATGTCGAGCGAGACGTTGCGGATCGCGTGCTTGTCCCCGTAATAGACGTTGACGTCGCGCGCGGTCATCACCGCATCGGCCATCACGTTCGAATCGGCCATCAGCCGAACCTACCCGTGATGTAGTCGTCGGTCTTGCGGTTGCGCGGCGAGGTGAAGATCTCCGCCGACGGACCGATCTCGACGAGGTCGCCGAGATACATGAAGCCGGTGACGTTCGAGACGCGCGCCGCCTGCTGCAGGTTGTGGGTGACGATCACGATGCAATACTTCTCGCGCAGCGCCTGCAGCGTCTCCTCCACACGCAGGGTGGAGATCGGATCGAGCGCCGCCGTCGGTTCATCGAGCAGCAGCACCTCGGGCTCCACGGCAATGCAGCGCGCAATGCACAGGCGCTGCTGCTGGCCGCCGGAGAGCGAGCGTCCGTCCGCCGACAGCTTGTCCTTCACCTCGTC
>Ga0302319_10010890_pt1 | contig 17286 bp, 17 predicted proteins | sample Bog_T0_2_FD_203319 | JGI IMG/M metagenome (GOLD analysis project Ga0302319, IMG submission 203319) | Peat permafrost microbial communities from Stordalen Mire near Abisko, Sweden - Bog_T0_2 | ecosystem: Environmental > Terrestrial > Soil > Wetlands > Peat | place: Sweden: Abisko, Stordalen Mire...
TGAGACCCGCAACCACAGGCCGCCTGCGTCTCACCAGCACCGCCGCGATCGCGATGGAAAGCAATACGAAGCCGAGGTCCTGGCCTTCCGCCAGCGCCATCATTAATGGCAACGACCAGCAACAAGCCGCAATAACGTGCCATCGCGGCGAGCGATGCCAAAGTACTGCGAAAGCAATCGTGGCCATCACGCAGAGCGCTTCCCAAATCGTCGATGCAACTTGATACGGCAGTTGCGCCAGCGGCCAATAAAACAAGGCAAAACACGGCAGCCGCATATAGAGCCGCGTAACACTCGACCGGCCCTCCGTTCGCGCTTCAGTCTCCAGCACCCGCGCGGGAACATACAAATCCCCGCTGAACGCCAGCTTGCCCCCGGCATAGAGATCCATGAAATCGGTTTGCCCCCGCTCGAGAAACTCATAAACGGGCTTCAGCGTCACCGCATTCGAAACCAGTCCCGCCAGGCAAAAAACAAATACCCCGACGCCGGAAAACCTGGACATATCCTCAGTCTCGATACCCGCCGCGCGCCTGGTCAATGCTCACTAATGTTAATCGCGTAACCAGTCCCGCGCATGTTTTTCGAGCGCAATCCGCACGAGCTGGCTGCGCGTCCGCACGCCGGTTTTATCGAACAACTGCTGCAGCACGGCTTTCACTGAGCTCTCGGAAGTCTGCAGGTGGCCGGCGATTTCCTTATTCGAAAGCCCTTCGAACACGGATTTCAAAACGGCCCGCTCGCGCGAATTCAACGAATGCGCTTCCTGCGGCTCGCCCGACCGCGCCGTTGCGCCCGACACCAGCGATGGCACCGCGCGCGAATCCAGCCACATCTCGCCATTGGCAACTTTGTGGATGGCCTCCACCAGTTGCGCCGGCGGGCTGTGCTTCAGAAACACCCCCGCAGATCCGTTTTCAAACGCCCGCAGCGTGCCGCCATCTGTCATGCCTGCCGTCACCATCAGGATCCGGCCATTGAATCCGCGGCGCTTCGCTTCCTCGAGGAAAACCGTACCCTGTTCGTCGCCGAGATCGTAATCGAGGAGGACGACATCGACAGGTTCCCGATCAAGCACGGCCAGCGCTGCCGACGCGCTCGCGCAGGTGCCCGAGATGCGAAAACCAGGCTCAGCTTCGAGTAATCGGCTCAGGCTCTCGCGGAACAGACTGTGATCGTCCACGAGCAGAATTCTGATCTGCTTCATCTTTGTTTAAGAGGTTGTCCTTATCGTGCTCCGCGCCGGGCGCCGCTGTGAGTTCCACCACAAAGCTGCTGCCGCCATGCTCCGGTTCATAGCGCAGGTCGCCGCGGAACGAACGCATGAAAGCGCGCGACAGATAAAGGCCCAGGCCTGTGGCATGCGCTTGCTGCTGAAAAGGGCGAAACAGGCGGTCGGGATGCGCCACGCCGCAGCCGGTATCGCGGATGCGCACCGCCACGCGCCTTCCATTGCCATCGGCAGCATGAGCGGCGATTGAAAGCTCGCGTCGCGCACCGTCTATCATGGCCCGCTCGCTGTTGCGCGTCAGGTTGAGGAACACCTGCATCAGGCTTTGACGATCGGCCCAGACAGGCGGCAAACCTGGCTCAATCTCCCAGGCAATGTGAATTCCCTGCTCCGCCATGGCGGACTCGATCACGATGCGCAGTTCTTCCAGCAGGGAAGCCAGATCCACGCCGGTAGCCTGATTGCCGGAAGCCTGATTCGAAGCGTTGCGCAGTTCCATGCCGGCGATTTTTTCAAGCGCCAGAATCAGATTCCCCAGCGCTTCGAAGTCCTTACTGCCCGCGAGCTTTTCATTACGCGAAAGATTGGCGTGGGCCATGGCGATTGCTCCACATACATTGCGGATCTCATGCGAAACGGCGCCGACAAGAATCCGCGACCCGGCCAGCAGTTGATTCAGGCTCACTTCTTCACGGCTGCGCAGGTCTTCCGAAGTATCCACAACCATCGCAGCCAGACGCGGACCTGCGCTCGTGCGATAGGTCGAAAACCATACATCGGCCAGAAAAACTTCTCCGTTCGTCCGCTGGCCCCGGCACTGCATGGCGGTGCGCAGCGGCGAATGCGATTCGTCGGGTGAGGGAACATTCAGGAGCGAAGGGAGAAAATCGTAGATCGATTTGCCCGGAAAATGTCCCTTTTCCACCGCGAAAAGCCGATGCGCGGCTTCGTTGGCAATCAGGATTCGCCCGTCCGACCGGGCGGTAAACACGGCAGCCGGACTGCTTTCCACAAGAATCTTGAGCTGCTCCTCGGCGTCGGCGCGCGCCTTGGCTTCCTGCTCGATCTCATCGAGATGCTGCATGGCCTGCTGGCGGCTGCGGTTGACTTCGAAGACAAAAAGACCCATGCAGAAGAATGCCGCGAATACCAGAATGTCGCGCGGTACATCGCGCGGGAAGACCCATGCGAAATCGTCAAAGAGCTCGGTCAAAACCGTGCACAGGCCAGCCCACAGCGCAATCTGCCAGCGGTTCAGCACGCTGCCCACCAGCAGCATCGGGAACAGATAGAGGAAGCCGAGCGGGATGTTGCCCTCGATTCGCCAGTCCGTGACAGCAATGGCGGCTGTCATTACAGACGCGCGCAGGAGGACGGCGCGGGGAGTTCCCCGGATCAGAAAAGACAGCATGAAATGTGGACGGCTGCCCCTATTCTATGCCGCCCGACGCCGCATAAAATCCGATTCTCCGAAAGATGTCAAGTGGTTGGCCAAAAGATATATTTTGATGCTCCAAAAGATAATGGCGTGCGTTCTTTCAGCCCGCTACATTGGAATTTGCCCCTCCACGCGCCAGGGACCGGCGGGCGGTTATGCCCGTTTGCGGTCCAGCTACATCTGTACATCGCGGCAGTGTGTGTGTGTTTGTTTTTCCCTGGCGGCGCGTTCGCCCAGCCCTATACGTGGACGCAAATCAAAGACAAGTTCCAGGCCGGCAACCCTACCATCAAGGCCGGGCAGGACAACATCGCCGAATCTAAGGCAATGGAAGTGACGGCCTTTCTCCGGCCGAATCCGGATTTCACTTTGTCCACGGACGGAACCCAGCTCACGCAGTTTCACGGGCAGTACAGGCCCTTCGCGGGCACCCAATACGGTCCCAGCATAAGCTACCTGCACGAACGCGAAAACAAGCGCGAACTCAGGCTGGACAGCGCCAAACAGGGCACGCAGATTGCATCCTCTCAGCAGGAAGATCTTATCCGCAACATGCTCTTTAATTTGCGCACAGCGTTCGTGAATGCTCTTCAGGCCAAAGCGGTACGCGATGTCGCAAAGGAAAACCTGGATTCATACGACAAAGTTCTCGCGATCGGCCGCGACCGTCTGCAGGCGGGCGATATCGCGCAGGTCGATATGATGCGCCTCGATCTGCAGCGCGTGCAGTTTGAATCGGACCTGCAGACGGCCGAGGTGAACTTTCGCACCGCGAAGATTCAGCTGCTGCAGCTTTTGAACGACCGCACGCCCATCGAGCAGTTCGATATCACGGGGCCCTTCGACTTCAGCGAGAGCCTCGCGCCCCTCGATGAAATTCGACGTACCGCGCTCGCTGCCCGGCCCGACCTGCGAGCCGCCGTGCTTGCCGTGGAGAAGTCGAAAACCGACCACGATCTGGCGGTGTCCAATGGCTCCACGGATCCGACGTTCAGCGTCGACATCACCCACAATCCGTCGTTCAACAATCCTCTCGATAACAACACCATTGGCGCCAGCATATCGATTCCGCTGCGTTTCTTCGATCGCAATCAGGGCGAAAAAGAGCGGACTCAAATCGATATTCGCCGCAACGAACGCCTGCGTGAAGCCGCCGTCGCTCAGGTTTACAGCGACGTCGATTCGGCCTACGCCACCCTGGCCAGCACGGTTGTGCTGCTGCGACCTTACAAAACAAAGTACCTCGAGGAGGCCGTGAAGGTTCGCGACACCATCACTTTCGCCTATCAGCACGGCGGAGCTTCGCTGCTCGATTTCATTAGCGCGGAGAACGATTACCGCTCGCTCCGCCTCGGTTACCTGAATCTGGTGGGATCTTACCTGAACGCGGCTGGCCAGCTGAATCTCGCGGTCGGACGGGAAGTGATTACGCAATGAGAAGCCATAAGCAGTCCCTGCAAACCTGCGCTCTGGGATTCTTCGCCGTTTGTGCTGCCGTGACGATCACCGGCTGCGCCAAAGAGTCGAAGGCCGATCCCGTCGCCGAAGCACCGCCCAAAGTGGCCGACCAGGTGGAGCACGTCGGTGAAACCGGTTCCATCAAAGTCGACCATCCGGAGCAGTTCCCGGTGGTCGAAGCCGCAACCTATACAGCGACCTCCGAACTCAACGTTACCGGCGCGGTGGCCGCAGATATATCGCGCGCCGTGCCTGTGATTTCTCTCGCCTCCGGACGCATCATCGAAATCCACGCCAAACTCGGCGACTCAGTTACCAAAGGCCAACTGCTTCTAAAAGTGCAAAGTGCCGACATCGCGCAGGCTTATTCGGACTATCGCCAGGCTAAGGCCGACGAAGTGCTCTCGAAAGCGCAGCTTGATCGATCGGCGATCCTTCTTGAAAAAGGCGCCATCGCCCAGAAAGATTACGAAGTCGCGCTCGATACCGACGAGAAGGCCAAGGTTACGGTCGAGACCACGCTTGAGCACCTGAAGGTACTCGGTTCAGACCCGGCTCATCCCACCGCGATTGTCGATATCTTTGCCCCTATCAGCGGCATCATTACAGACCAGCAGGTTACCAACGCCGCTGGCACGCAGGGCCTTGCATCGCCCAACCCGTTTACAATTTCCGATCTTTCGCAGATATGGATCATATGCGACGTTTTTGAAAACGACCTGAAGAGCGTGCGGCTCGGAGAGTTCGCCGATGTCCGCCTCAACGCCTATCCCGACCGCATCTTCAAAGGCAAAATCAGTAATATCGGCCCGGTGATGGACCCCAATATCCGCACCGCCAAGGTTCGTCTCGAAATGGCGAACCCGGGGATTATGCGAATCGGGATGTTTGTCACCGCAACCTTCCACGGTTCCGACAAACAGACCCACGCCATGGTGCCCGCGACCGCGATCCTTCATCTTCACGATCGCGACTGGGTCTACGAGCCCGCTGGCGAAAAAGCCTTCCGGCGCGTTGAGGTTTCGGGCGGCAAAATGTTGCCTTCGAATATGCAGGAGGTCATCACCGGGCTCGCCCCCGGCGACCACGTGGTTTCTAACGCTCTGATCCTGCAGAACAGCACCGAACAGTAACGGCGAAAAAACATGATTCGCGGCTTAGTCGATTTCGCGCTCAACAATCGTTTCCTGGTAATCCTCGCGGCAGTCCTGCTGCTTGCGTGGGGCGCGATTTCATTCCACAACCTTCCTGTCGAGGCTTACCCCGACGTAGCCAATAATTACGTCAACATCATCACGCAATGGCCGGGCCGCGCCGCCGAAGAGGTCGAGCAGCAGGTCACCATCCCCATCGAAATCGCCATGAACGGCGTGCCGCACATGACCAGTCTGCGGTCGATTTCGGTCTTCGGCCTTTCCAGCGTCACCATGATCTTCGACGACGATTCCGAAAACGACTGGAATCGCCAGAAATCGCTCGAACGGCTTTCGTCCGTAACGCTGCCCAACAATCTTCAGCCTCAGATGGGCACGGACTGGAGCCCGGTAGGCCAGATCTACTGGTACACGCTGAGGAGCACGAATCCACAATACGATGTGATGGAGTTGAAGACCCTCGAAGACTGGGTCCTTGAAAAGCAGTTCAAATCCGTCCCCAACGTGGTCGACGTTTCGAGCTTCGGCGGGCCGACCCGCGAATATCAGGTTCGCGTCGACCCCGACAAGCTGATCTCTTATGGCCTGAGCATCGGACAGGTGGAATCGCAGCTTGCCGCCAACAACACCAATGCCGGCGGCAGTTTCCTCGAAGAAGGGCTGCAGCAGATCAATGTTCGCGAGTTGGGTCTGATCAAGAAGGTCTCCGACATTGAAAAGACCGTGATTAAATCGCAGAACGGCGCGCCGCTTCGGATCAGCGACATTGCCCAGGTACAGCAGGGGCCGAAGATCCGCCTCGGCCGCATCGGCAAGGCCATCCATCGCGAAAACGGCAAGATTGTGGACGATGACGATGTGGTCGAAGGCATCGTTCTGTTACGCAAAGGCGCCGAATCGGAAGGCACTCTCGAAGGCATTCACGCCAAAGTTAAGGAACTGAACGAGCAGATCCTGCCGCCCGGCGTCAAAGTGGTTCCCTTTCTCGATCGCAGCGTGCTGGTCGAATACACCACCCACACTGTGCTGCATAACCTGACGGAAGGCATCATCCTCGTTTCCATCATTCTGTTCCTGTTCCTGGGCAACCTGCGCGGCGCCCTGATTGTCGCGCTCACCATCCCCTTCTCTCTTCTCTTCGCCTCCATCTGCCTTCAGCTTCGCCACATTCCCGCCAATCTGCTCTCGCTCGGCGCACTCGATTTCGGCATGGTCGTCGACGGCGCTGTCGTCATGGTTGAAAACATCGTGCGCCATATGGGGCACCATACCGAGAGATCCGAGAAGACTCCCATGGAGCGGATTCGCGAGGCCGCGCATGAAGTCCAGCGGCCGGTGTTCTACGCGATCGGCATCATCATCACCGCTTACCTCCCCATCTTCACCCTTCAGGCCGTCGAAGGCCGCCTCTTCAAACCGATGGCATGGACCGTCGCATTCGCACTGCTGGGCGCGCTGCTGTTCTCCATGCTTATTGCGCCCGTGCTCTCCAGCATCTTCTTCCGCAAAGGCGTGAAGGAATGGCATAACCCGATTCTGATTTTCATCACCAACCGTTATCGAGGCTCGGTGAAATGGGCCATTGAGCATCGCTACATTACCGTTCTGTTCTGCTTCGGACTGTTAGCCGGCGTCATCCTGGTAAGCGGCGGAATCGGTTCGGAGTTCCTGCCCCATCTCGACGAAGGCGCCATCTGGGCGCGCGGTACGCTTGCTCCCAGCACCGGTCCTACTGAAGGCACGAACCTGATGAACAAGGCTCGCGTCATCTTTTCTTCCTTCCCCGAATGCACCCAGGTGGTCTCCCAGGTCGGACGTCCCGACGACGGTACGGACACCGGCGGCTTCTTCAACACCGAATATTTCGTCGACCTCAAACCCAAGGCCGAGTGGCGTCCTGTTTTTCACGAGAACAAGGACGAAGTGATCGCCGCCATGGATCGTGAACTGGAAAAGATTCCCGGGGTGCTCTGGAATTTCTCGCAGCCCATTGCCGACAACATGGAAGAAGCCGTCAGCGGCGTGAAAGGCCAGTTGGCCGTGAAAGTTTACGGGGAAGATCTGAGGCTGCTCGAAGAGAAGGGCGATCAGATTGTCAACCTGATGAAGACCATTCCGGGCATCGAGGATCTCGGCCTGTTCCGCGTCATCGGCCAGCCGAATCTGAATGTAACGGTAAATCGCGATGCCGCCGCGCGCTTCGGCATTAACGTCGCTGACGTCCAGGATGCCATCACCACCGCGGTGGGGGGCAATGCGCAAACCCAGGTGCTGCAGGGCGAGCAGGTATACGACCTTACGCTGCGCTATCAGCCGAAGTACCGCGATACAAAGGATGCGATTGAGCGCATCCGCCTGGTCTCTCCGAGCGGCGAGCGCGTATCGCTCGCGCAGCTCTGCAACATCCAGACGCTCGATGGCGCTTCCGAAATCTATCGCGAAGCCAACTCCCGCTACGTCGCGCTCAAGTACAGCGTGCGCGGCCGCGATCTGGGCGGCGCCGTCGAAGAAGCCATCGCCAAAGTCAACAAACAGGTCAAGCTGCCGCCCGGTTATCACACGGTTTGGGCGGGCGAATATGAAAGCGCCAAGCGCTCGCAGAAGCGCCTGATGATCGTGCTCCCCATCACCCTGCTGGTGATTTACATGATCCTGTACAGCATGTTCAGCTCCTTCAAATGGGCGGGCCTGATCTTCTGCAACGTCGCCATGGCGCCCATCGGCGGTTTGCTCGCGCTGCTCTTCACCGGTACACATTTCAGCGTTTCTTCAGGCGTCGGATTCCTGGCCCTTTTCGGTGTCTCCGTGCAAACCGGAGTCATCATGCTTGAGTACATCAACCAGCTCCGCGTCCGCGGCCATACCATCGAAGACTCCGCCATCGAAGGCGCGGTCCTCAGGCTCCGGCCCATCATGATGACGTCGCTGGTCGCCACCCTCGGTCTGCTCCCCGCCGCGCTTTCCACCGGCATCGGCTCCGATTCACAGCGCCCCTTCGCCATCGTCATCGTCGGCGGACTCATCGCCGCGCTTGTTCTCAGCATCTTCCTGCTGCCCACTGTCTACGTCTGGGCCGCGGGCGAGAAGGATGTCCTTCCCCAGCCTGAAGGAGAGTTCGACTAAAAGATGACAAGAGAGGAAGTGCGTGCCCGCATTGAGGATACGGGCATCATCCCCGCTATCCGTGTCAAAAGCGCAAAGGACGCGATCTTCGCCGCCAACGCAGTGTTTCACGGCGGAATCCCGATCGCAGAGCTCACCATGACGGTGCCGGAGGCGACGAAGGTCATCGCTGAGCTTATGCGCGTCAATCCCGATGTGGCGGTGGGAGCAGGCACCGTGCTCGATGTCGAAACCGCGCAACGGTGTATTGACGTGGGCGCCTCGTTTCTCACCAGCACCGGACTCGATCTTAATATCGTCGAGTTCGCCGAGAGGCATAATGTCGCTGTCATCCCCGGCGCGCTCACCCCTTCTGAAATCATGAGAGCCATGAAGGCCGGCGTCGATTTCATTAAGGTCTTTCCCTGCGCGAACGTGGGCGGTCCGGCTTATATCAAGGCCATGAAGGCGCCGTTTCCGAAATCCCGCCTCATCGCAGCGGGCGGTGTGAACCAAACGACGGCCAGCGAATTCATCCGCGCCGGGGCCATCGCTCTGGGAATCGGCGAAGACCTTATCCCGCACGAGGCCGTCGCCAACGAGGATCTGGAGTGGATTCGGGAACTATCAAGGCGCTTCCAGAACATCGTTAAGCGCACCCGCGCCGGAGATCTGTAACCAGGGCTTCTCGCTGGTCTGGGGCTCGGCGACGATATCGGCCTTGCGTCGGAAGTTTCAGCGACGATTTACACCTTGCCAACGCTCAGCTCCCTGCCTTCGCCCGGCACCTTGTTGGTCCGGCCGTCACGGAATCTCGATAAGAATATCGTTCCCGCGAATCTCAACCGGGAACTGTGTCAGCTTAACTTCCGGATCGTACGCGCAAACGCCCGAATGCGCGTCGTACCTCATCCCGTGCCACGGACAAACCAGCAGGCCATCGCGAATCGTTCCCCGCCCCAGCGGCCCGCCCGTGCAGGGACAACTGGCGTCGAACACATGGACCTCGCCGTTATGATGGCAAATCGCCAACTCAGTCCCATCCACTTCAGCCTCCGCCACTTCACCGGGCTTCACTTCGGCAAGAGACCCAATCCTGACAAGCGGCATATGGTTCTATATGTCCGGCAGCGTGAAGCCGATAATGCGCGAAGCGGCAATCACGCAAACCCACAATAGCAGCGACACGGCGCCCGCGATTTTGGCGCCTGCCGGTGGCGGCGCCGCGCCCCAATTCCCGGCGTCCTTGTAAATGAACGAGCGAACAATCCACGCGTTCAGCGCGATGAGCAGAAGCAATCCCGTCTTAATCAGAAACGCGGGGTTCTTATAGAACCGAGTTGCATCGGACATGAACAACAAGACGCCGGTCACACCCAGCACAAAGAACCCAACCCACTTTACCGTTATCAACTGGTCCGATAACTCTGTGAATGCGGGTTTGCGGATCGCTCCGATCAGTCGGAGATCGTCCATCACCACCGCTCCGCCGAACAGCGCCATGCCGGCCAGATGCCCGATCTGCGGGACCCCATAGCCCCAGTAGCCTTCGCGAACCATACGCCCCGGCGGCGTTGTCTGGAGCCATTGGCAAATCTCAGGAATCGACATCAGAAGATCCCAATCCCTCGGCCGCCGGTAACAACGCCCGCCCAGAGCAGGAGTGAGATTCCGCCCGCGAACCGCTGCTGAGACTCGCCCGCCGTGCTGCCCGTCATTCTTAGCCGGCGCGCCACGAAAAGGTCGAACAGAATCGTAAGCAGCAGACACGTCATCTTCAGCCGGAAGTAAAAATTGTCTACATAGCGGTCGGGATCGGTCACAAAAAGCAACGGCCCGGTCATCAGTATCCCGATGATCCCCGCGCGCGTCCATGGCGCGAGTTCAGTCGCAAGTTCAGCGACAGTCATGCTGCGCAGCCTCCAGCCGATCAGGCGAAAGTCGATCAGCGCCGACGTGCCCACTACCAGCACAATCGAAACCATGTGCAGGATCTCCACCACTGGATAGGCCCATACTGACGACGCCATGGCCCGCGCGGCAAACGAAGTTTCCAGCCAGCTAAGTATTGAGTCCAACGACATTTTTGAGCGAAACGGCTATTGTCTAATCAAATCGCGCGCTCAGTATATCCAAAATCCAGCGCAGGTTGTTAGAATCGCGATCAATATGCCAACAGGCAGTTTCGTTTACGATCAGCCCGCATCGCGCGTGATCTTCGGCGCAGGGTCGCTCAATAGGGTCGCCGAAGAAGTGAACAAACTCGGCGCCACGCGAGCCATCGTCTTATCCACACCGGAACAACTCGGCCAGGCAAGCGACGTTGCGCAACGCCTGGGAGCGCTCGCCGCCGGCGTCTATCCCGAAGCCGTAATGCACGTCCCCATCGAGACCGCGCGCGCCGCCCGTGAAGAAGCGCGCCGCCTCCAGGCCGATTGCTGCGTAGCCGTGGGCGGCGGTTCCACCATCGGCCTCGGCAAAGCCATCGCGCTCGAAAGTTCTCTGCCCATCCTCGCCATCCCGACCACCTACGCCGGCTCCGAAATGACTCCCATCTATGGGCTAACCGAAGCAGGTGTAAAAAAGACCGGCCGCGATCGCCGGGTGCTGCCGAAAACCGTGATTTACGATCCCGAACTTACCCTCACGCTGCCGGCGGGAATCTCCGGAACTTCGGCCATGAACGCCATCGCCCACTGCGTGGAAGCCCTCTATGCATACGACGGAAATCCGATTATTTCGCTTATGGCCGCCGAAGGAATCCGCGCGCTCTCGCGTTCAGCTCCCCTAGTCGTAAACGAACCAGGCAACCTCGCCGCGCGCGCCGACGCTCTCTATGGCGCGTGGCTCGCCGGAACCGCATTGGGCGCGGCCGCCATGGGAGTTCACCATAAGCTCTGCCACACGCTCGGCGGGACCTTCAATCTGCCGCATGCTGAGGTTCACACGGTGATCCTGCCGCACGCAACGGCGTTCAATCGCGATGCCGCTCCTGAGGCCATGCGCGCGATTGCCGAAGCGCTCGGCGCGCGCGACGCCGCGGCCGGTATTTATGATCTCGCCGTTCGCCTTCACGCGCCAGTGTCTCTGCGGGAGCTCGGCATGCCCCAGACCGGTATCGAGCAAGCGGCGCGACTCGCCACGCAAGCCCCCTATCGGAACCCCCGTGAAGTGGAATATGATGGAATCGTTAAGCTGCTGAGTAATGCATGGCACGGTGTACGGCCAGCCTGAATCAGCCAGGTGTAAGTCATGTTTCTGTCTGCGTAAGCGGCGTTTCTGCAAGCCGCCTGGCCGCTTTTTCAAATACCGTAGATGGACGGCGGAAGTGGGGAACGTGCAGGGAGTGAATCAGATGAAGTCGAGACTGGCGTGGATGTTGTTGCTTACGGGATCGTGCGCGATCCCGGTACTGGCACATCATTCATTTGCCGCCACTTATTTCGAAGACAAGACCGTCACCATCGAAGGCGACCTGGTGCAGTTTCAGTTCCGCAATCCGCACTCGTTCGTAGATGTCGCGGTAAAGGACGCTAAGGGTGAAACCACCCGCTGGGCTGTCGAATGGGGCGGCGGCGGTCAGTTGAGCCGCGAAGGCGTGAACCGCGAAACCCTGAAACCTGGCGACCATGTGATTGTCTCGGGCAATCCGGGCCGCAATGAGGCTGACCACCGCATCCGCATGCAAAGCATTAAGCGCCCTAAAGACGGCTGGGGCTGGAAGGGCGTCGTTCAGTAACAGTAGCCCAAATGAACCTGCGACTCACGGCTGCCCTGTTCGCCGCTACCGCTTCATGCGTCTTGGCTCAACCCGCGCCGCAGGGCCCGAAAACCCCGAAAGCCGGCGCGCCCATCGACCTCACCGGTTACTGGGTCGCCATCGTGACCGAAGACTGGCGCTACCGCATGGTGACTCCGCCCAAAGGCGATTACGCCAGCGTTCCCATCACTCCTGAAGCAAAAAAAGTAGCGGACGCCTGGGACCCCGCTAAGGACGAAGCCGCCGGTGAGCAGTGCCGCTCTTACGGGGCGCCCGCCATCATGCGCGTCCCCGGGCGGTTGCATATTGTCTGGGAGAACGACAACACTCTGCGCATCGATACCGACGCCGGAACCCAGACGCGCCTGTTTCACTTCGACGCCAAAGCCGCTCCGACCGCTCCCCAATGGCAGGGATTTTCGGCAGCCAAATGGGACATCCCGGGCGGCGCGCGCGGACCCAATCGCGGCGGCTCGCTGAAAGTCGTGACCACGCATATTCGCCCTGGCTACCTTCGTAAGAACGGCGTGCCCTACAGCGGCGATGCACTACTCACCGAATACTACAGCCGCACTGCCGAGCCGAATGGCGATTCCTGGCTGATCGTCACCACTATCGTCGAAGACCCCAAATACCTCACTCAGCCATTCATCACGAGCACTCACTTCAGACTGCAGCCTGACGCCGCCGGCTGGAATCCCCAGCCCTGCACATCGCGATGACCGCCTGGTTCGAATGGCTCGCGAACACACCCATGAGCGTCTCCATCCGCGAGTCGCTGTGGGGTTATCCGATCATTGAAACCGTACACGTATTGGGACTCTGCCTGTTTCTCGGCTTTACCATGCTGCTGGATCTGCGGCTGCTGGGCCTTTCTATGAAGCGCACGCCGGCTTCGGAGGTTTGCGGAAAGCTGGAACCGTGGATGGTAGGCGGCTTCGCCATCATGATCGTAAGCGGCGGACTCCTGTTTTATGGCGACCCGGCTAAATTCTATGGCAGCATTTTCATGCGCATCAAGTTCGCGATGCTGATTCTGGCCGGCGTGAATGTGCTGATTTTCAAACTGGGCACTTACAGGAGAGTGAAGGACTGGGATCTGCGCGATAAGACTCCTTCAGGCGCTAAAATCGCCGCTGGTTTATCCCTTGTTCTGTGGTTCGGCATCGTGGCCGCCGGGCGAGCGATCGCCTATTTCCTGCCGCCAGGCTAACCGTCATGATGCCCATCGTTCAATGGCTGGGACACAGCGGGGTAGCCCAGGCGATTCATAACTCGTCCTGGCTGTTTCCGTTTATTGAGATCTTCCATTTGCTGGCACTGGCCTTATTGGGGGGCTCGGTAATTATGGTAGATCTGCGGTTCTTTGGCTTAGTGATGACTGACAAGGAACTGCCGGAGCTGTCGCGCGATGTCCAGCCATGGCTCAGGTTATCCCTTGCCGTAATCCTGACCTCTGGGTTCTTGTTGTTTATTTCGGAAGCGGCCAAGATGTATTCGAACGAAGCGTTCCGTTTCAAAATGCTCTCCCTGGCGCTGGCACTCATTTTCACCTTCACGATCCATGCCCGATTCACCCGCTCAGAATCCGGTGCATCGTTTTCCGGGAAACTGGTGGCCCTGACGTCAATGGCCCTCTGGGCCTGCGTAGGCCTGGGTGGCCGGGCCATCGGCTTCGTTTAGCACCGCGGCCGGTTGCGAGTACAATAGAACATTAAGGTCTCAAAATGTTCTATTTGGTTGCGGCGGTTTTGATTGTCAATTTGATTCTGCTGGCGCGGACGTGGTCGGCCGACGCCACGGAGCGACGGTTGCGGGACGATATCGAGCGACTTCGACAGAATCAGGCCGAGCAGAGTCGGGCTTTGCGTGAGGAAGTTGCGGCGGGGATTCAGCGGTTCGCGGGGCAGAACGATCAGCGAGCTGAAGCGCTGCGGTCGGCTGTTACGCAGCATCTGACGGCGATGCAGCAGACCGTCGATGAGAAGCTGCAGAGCACTTTGGAGAAGCGGCTGGGCGAATCGTTCAAGCTTGTCAGCGATCGTCTGGAGCAGGTCCACAAGGGACTCGGCGAGATGCAGAGTCTGGCTTCCGGCGTTGGGGATTTGAAGCGCGTCCTCACCAATGTCACAACGCGCGGGGCCTGGGGCGAGGTTCAGCTGGAGAACCTGCTCACTCAGATGCTGGCCCCCGATCAGTTTGCGCGCAATGTTTCTCCCACGGGTAATGGGGAGCGTGTTGAGTTCGCGATCAAGCTCCCGGATGCGTGGTTGCCAATCGATGCGAAGTTCCCGACGGAGGCTTATCAGCGACTGGCGGCTGCGGCGGAGCGTTCCGATGCGGAAGGCGTAGAGCGGTATGCGAAAGAGCTTGAGGGTGTGGTGCGGGCCTGCGCGAAGACGTTCAGCTCGAAGTATCTTTCGCCTCCTCATACGACGGATTTCGGGATTTTGTTTCTGGCGACTGAGGGGTTGTACGCGGAGGTTTTGCGGCGGCCTGGTTTGGCGGAATCGATTCAGAGCGATTATCGCGTTGTGCTGGCGGGTCCCACTACGTTTGCGGCACTGCTGAATAGTTTGCAGATGGGTTTTCGGACGTTGGCGATTCAGCAGCGGTCGGGTGAAGTGTGGAAACTGCTGGGCGATGTGAAGACGCAGTTCGGCAAGTATTCGCAGGTGCTGGAAACGATCCGGATGCGCCTGGATCAGGCGACGAAGACGGTGGACGACGCGGCGATTCGGACTCGGGCGATTGAAAAGCGCTTGAAGAACGTGGATTCGCCGGAAGAGGATGAGGACGAGCCGCTGTTTCGATTAGCGCCCGCGGGTTAAAGTGGAGCGATGAAGCTCAAGGATCTGGCTGGCGCACTGGGCTGCCTGCTCGATGGCGACCCCGAGATCGAAATCAAAGGCGTGATGGGGATGGAGCAGGCGGAGGCGGGGCACGTGACGTTTCTCGCCAACATGAAGTATGCACCGAAGCTGAAAAAGACCCAGGCGAGCGCGGTGCTGGCGGCGAAGCCTGTTCCCGATATGGCAACGTTAATTTCCGCGAATCCTTATCACGATTTCGCTCGGGCGCTGGAGTTGTTTTATCAGCCTCCGCGGCTTCAGCCGGGGATTCATCCTTCGGCTTCTATTGCCGCTACGGCTTCCATCGGCGAGAATGCATCGATTGGTCCTTTTGTGGCGATTGGCGAGCATGTTGTTATTGGGCGCAATGCGGTTTTGCATCCGCATGTGGTGATTTATGAGGGCGCGTCTCTTGGCGAGGATGTCATCCTGCATTCGCATTCCGTGGTGCGGGAGTTTTGCCGGGTGGGAAATCGGGTGATTCTGCAAAATGGCGTGGTGATCGGGGGCGATGGATTCGGTTTCGCGAAGCGCGCGGATAATACGCATCATAAGATTGTGCAGTCGGGCGTGACCGTGATTGAGGACGATGTCGAGGTGCAAAGTCTGACGTCGGTGGATCGGGCGTCACTAGGCGAGACCCGGGTGAAACGAGGGGCGAAGGTGGATAGCCTGGTCCAGATTGGGCATGGCTGCGTCGTGGGCGAGGATAACATTATTTGCTCGCAGACGGGGCTGGCGGGGAGTTCGATTCTCGAGAAAAATGTTTTGCTGGCCGGGCAGGTGGGGATCTCGGGGCATCTGACGATTCATGAGGGCGCGATTGTTTATGCGCAAAGCGGCGTGGGCCACGATGTGCCCGCGAATACCCGGATTTCGGGCTCGCCGGCGTTCGATGCTTCCGAATGGCTGCGGGCGATTACGGCCTTTAAGAGCCTGCCCGAGATTCTGAAAACCGTGCGTGAGTTAAAAAGAAATCAGACTCATGAGTGAATCCAAGCCCGGTTCGCCCCGTGTACCCCGCCCTCCTCTCGCCTACAAAAACGAAGAGTTTCTGAAGGGCCCGGATTCGCGACCTTTGCGGATCATCTCCGAGTATCTGGAGCCGCTATCGCATTTCCGCCGGCAGCGGATTCGCGACACGATCGTGTTTTTTGGCTCGGCGCGTATTAAAGAGGACAGTCCGCTGGGCCAGTATTACAAAGATGCGCGAACGCTGGCGGCTATGGTTACGACGTGGGCTAAGACTTTTCGCGAGCGTACCTATAGGTACGTGGTGTGCTCGGGCGGCGGGCCGGGCATTATGGAAGCGGCGAATCGCGGAGCGATGGACGCGCACGGCAAGACGATAGGTCTCAACATCGGCCTGCCCTTCGAGCAGTTTCCGAACGATTACATTACCAATGAGCTCAGTTTCGAGTTCCATTACTTTTTCATGCGAAAGTTCTGGTTCGCCTATCTGGCGAAGGCACTGGTAGTGTTTCCGGGCGGCTTCGGGACCATGGACGAGCTTTTCGAAATCCTGACGCTGGTGCAGACGAAGAAGCTGGCGAAGAAGATAACGATTATCCTTTATGGATCCGCATTCTGGCACGAAATCGTCAACTTCGACGCACTGGTGAAATACGGGACCATTTCCGCGGACGACATGAAGCTGTTCCATTTCGCCGATACGCCGGAATCTGCGATGGAGATTCTGCGGGAGACTCTGACAGAGCAGGAAACGGTACCCGAGCCCGAAGTGCCGGCTATCTCGCACACGACTAAACCAGACGGTCAGTAAGCTGATAGAGAGATGACTTTGGCCCACAGAAAGCGCGCGCGGCTTTTCGTCCTGCTTGCGCTGGCGCTACTCGACGTGGCGCTTGTCGTTACCGGGAAGGCGAGCGCGCTGGCGGTGCTGCTGACGCTGGTGGTGGTGAGTGGGGGCATTGTGCTGGGCGCGCGCCTGGCCCTGCGGCATTCGCGGTTGATCTGGCGGCTGCGCAACCGGCTGATCGTTACCTACGTGTTTGTGGGGGTGGTTCCGATTGTGCTCATCCTGGTTCTTGCATTTGTAGGAACCTGGATCGTGGCGGGCCAAATTGCGGCATATTTGGTGAGTTCTGAGCTGGCGCGCCGGGCGCTGGCGCTGGAGAATCCGGCACGGTTCATGAGCCAGGCGTCGGCTAATGAGCGAGCCGAGGTGACAAAGCAACTGGCGCCGCTGCTGGCCGGCCGCTATCCGGGCTTTGAGATTCTGGTCACCGGCGACCAGACCTATCGCTATCCGGCCGACAGCAAGCTGGAGC
>Ga0302319_10010892_pt1 | contig 17285 bp, 17 predicted proteins | sample Bog_T0_2_FD_203319 | JGI IMG/M metagenome (GOLD analysis project Ga0302319, IMG submission 203319) | Peat permafrost microbial communities from Stordalen Mire near Abisko, Sweden - Bog_T0_2 | ecosystem: Environmental > Terrestrial > Soil > Wetlands > Peat | place: Sweden: Abisko, Stordalen Mire...
ACGCCCGCTGTTCCCGGCGCATTCCATGTGCCGGTATTGAGGAATGTGCTGTTGCTCCCGGAGAACCACACCCCGGCCCCGCCATTCCCGCCATAGTACCAACTTCCCGAATTGACAAAGCCATCGGTTCCGCTGGTGTTTCCAAAATATACACCGTCGCCCGCCGTTCCCGGCGCGGTCCATGTGCCGGTATTGAGGAATGTGCTGTTGCTCCCGGAGAACCACACCCCGGCGCCCCCATTCCCGGCATAGTTCCAACTTCCCGAATTGTAGAAGCCGTCGGTGCCGCTGGTGTTTCCAAAATATACACCGTCGCCTGCGGTTCCCGGGGCCGTCCATGTGCCGGAATTGATGAATATGCTATTGCTCCCGGAATACCACACTGCCGCGCCGCCATTCCCGGCATAGTTCCATACCCCGGAATTGGTGAAGCCGTCGGTGCCGCTGGTGTTTCCAAAATACACCCCGTCGCCTGCGAGACCCGGCGCGTTCCATGTGCCGGAATTATTGAATGAGTTATCGCTTCCCGAAAACCAGACTGCAGCGCTGCCATTCCCGGCGTAGTTCCAACTTCCCGAGTTGATGAAGCTATCGGTCCCACCTGTGTTTGCAAAATACACCCCGTCACCCGCGAGACCGGGCGCGTTCCACGTGCCGGAATTGATGAAATTGCTGGATGCACCGCCAAAATACACGGCATAGGAGGGATTACCGGTTACGGTCCAAAGGCCGGAATTGTTGAATGTGCTTGTGCCTCCCGCGAACCAGACGCCTGCGTCGAAGTTGCCGGTGGAGGTCCATGTTCCACTGCTTGTGAAGCTGTTGCTTCCACCCCCGAAATACACGCCGTAGATGGCTCCGCCAGTCGCACTCCAGACGCCGGTGTTGCTGAACGTGTCATTGCCTCCAACGAAATAGACGCCAGCCTGGTTGCTGCCACCGTAGGTCCATGTCCCGCTGCTCGTGAAGCTATTGCTTCCACCCCCGAAATACACAGCGTAGACGGCGGAACTGGTCACATCCCAGAGTCCAGAGCTGCTGAACGTGTCATTGCCCCCGGTGAACCAGACGCCGCCCGTGTTGTCGCCGTTGAAGGTCCACGTCCCGGAGCTTGTGAAACTATTGCTTCCACCGCCGAAATACACGCCATACTCGGAATTAAACGCGCTCCAGAGGCCGGCGCTGTTGAATGTGTCATTGCCTGCGTTGAACCAGACGCCGGCCGAGTTGTTGCCGTTGTAGGCCCATGTACCGGTGTTTATGAAAGTGCTGGTGCCCCCTGTAAAATAAACGCCGTAATCGGTGCTTGCCCCTGTGGTCCACATGCCGGAATTATTGAATGAGCCCGTGCCGAGTGCGTTGCCGAATTCGACGCCTGCATTCTGGACGCCGGAATCATTGAAGATTCCCGAGTTGGAAAAGCTGTTCGTCCCGCTGCCACCGAAGTAGACGGCGTACGTGCCGGAGGAGATCACCAGGCTGCCGAGATTGGACAGGGAATCACCCGGCGTGGAGAAATAAATGACGGAGGCTGGACCGGTGCTGCCGCTGGCGCTGATCGTGACCTGGTCGAAGCCGCCCACCGAGAGAGGTGGGATGGTGTCGAGCGCCGGGAGGGAACCGCTGCCAATGATGATCTCGCCGCCACCCGGCGTGGAAGTGCCGCCTTGCACGACATACTGCGCACGCGCGGCGCCGGCTGCGAAACAAAGGAGAGCGGTCAATGCGAAGACTGGAAGTTTACGAATTTGTACGGTGTTCATTTTTTGAAGTGGTTGGTTAAACCGGAATCCAAAAGGAAATTCGCACCGTGAATCCCCATGAATCCAGAATGTGGCGGCTTTTTAGCCAAGGAGCTGTTTGCAAAGCAAGCGCAATCAAGTAAGAAACAAAAAAAGTGAATCAACAACCGGGAATCGCAAGCCACGAAACGAGAAAGGGAATTTCCAACGCCACGCTATAAGATTCATCTTTTCCTGAGGGATACTGGCATCTATCCTCCCGCCCCATGACCCCTTCCGGACTCCCCTTTGAAGTGAATGAATTTGAGCGGCTGCTGCAACGGCCCAATAGCGACCCCACGGGGTTTGCGGGGTTTTTCAACAGCGGCGAGATCTGGGTGGCGCGTGTGCCGGCGCGGCTCGATGTGATGGGGGGCATTGCGGATTATTCGGGAGCGAATGTCTGCGAGGCGGTGCTGGGGCGCGGGATGCTGGTGGCGCTGCAGCCGCGCACGGACCGGACACTGCGGATACGGACGCTGCAGGTGGGCAAATGCACGCTGCCGGTGGAGACGCGCATCCCGCTCGACTATTTCACCTCGGGCGACGGGCTTGGGAGCTATGCGGAGGTGCGCACGCTGTGCCAGTCGAATCCGCTGGTTTCGTGGGTGGGATATATCGGCGGGAGTATTTTTACATTGTTGAAAGAAGAGTCGGTGAAGATGCCGTACGGGTTCAGCATGATCCTGCTGAGCGCGGTGCCGATGAATGTGGGGATCGGGAGTTCCGCTGCGGTGGAGATCGGGACGCTGACCTGCCTGAATGCCTATCTCGGCGCGGCGCTGGACGGCCCACGCATTGCCCGACTCGGGCAGATGGCGGAGAACCATGTGGTCGGCGCGCCGTGCGGCATCATGGACCAGATCGCGATCACGAGCGGCAAGCGCGGAAAGCTGACGCACATCCTCTGCCGTCCGGGCATGGTGAAAGGTGAGGTGGAAATTCCGCCCGGCACGGGGTTTGCCGGCATCAACTCGATGGTGAGGCATTCCGTGGGGGCCAACCCGTACAGCGACACGCGCATCGGGGCGTTCATGGGCAAGAAGATCATCAATGATATCCGCGCCGATACCGGCAAGGCTCCGCTGGATTATCTGACGGAGCTTTCGGTGGAGAAATTGCGTGCGCAGTATTTGTCCAAAATTCCCGAGTCGGTGGTCGGCTCTGAATTTCTTGCCAGGCATAAGACGCACGACGATCCGGTCACGACGATCCAGCCGGATGCGAGCTACCGGGTTGCGGGGCCGACGCTGCATCCCATCGAGGAAAACGAGCGCGTGCTGAAGTTCATGGAGTTGCTGATTGCCGCGAAGGGCGGGGACGAGGCGGCGCTGGCGGGCGCGGGGGAAATGATGTACGGCGCGCATGAGAGTTACCGGACGAATTGCCAGTTGTCGGTGGAGGAGGTGGATTTCCTTGTCGAGGCGGTGCGCAGGCGCGGGCCGAAGCAGGGACTTTACGGGGCTAAGATCACCGGCGGTGGAACCGGCGGGACGGTGGCGGTGTTCGGCAAACTGGATGCGTTGAAAGAGCATATCCCGCAGATCGCAGTGGAATATTCCCGGAGGATCGGTGGCATGCCGGACATTTTCGAAGGGACTTCGCCCGGGGCGATGGAATTCGGCGCGCGGCGTTACAACTTCAGCGCGGGCGGCTGGCGTGGGGAACAGGTGTAACCGTTTAATTTTGATGTCATGACTTCTGCTTCCCTCGTTCGTAAAGCCGTGGTGCCCGCAGCGGGTCTTGGGACCCGACATTTTCCCGCTTCGCATGCGGTGAAGAAGGAGCTGTTTCCGGTGGTGGGGCAGGATGGAGTTGCGCGGGCGTTGATCCATTACCATTTGCTGGAGCTTGTGCAGGCGGGGATCGAGGAGATCTGCATGATCGTCCAGCCCGGTGACGACCGGCCGATCCGCGAATATTTGCAAGGACCGGACGAGGCGTATCTCAAGCGGCTTGCGAAATATCCGGAGCTGCTGGCGGAGGCGGGCAAAATGCGGGAGCTTGCGGAGCGTGTCTGCTTTGTCACGCAGCATGAGCAGGAGGGATACGGGCATGCGGTGTACCAGACGAAGGCGTTTGCGGGTGACGGGATGGTGTTGCTTTGCCTTGGCGATCATTTGTTTCGCGGAAGCCCAGTGTCGCCCTACACGGAACTGGCGCGGATGGCAGCGGGCTCCGGCGGGAAGAGCGTTTCGGCGGTCAACCGCATCGGGCCTGGTGAGTTGAAAGGCTTTGGTACGATTGCGGGCGCGCGGCGCGTGGAAAATCCGCAGCTCATTGACGTCTCGCTCATCATTGAAAAACCGGATGTCGCCACTGCGCGCGAGAAGTTGCGCGTGGACGGGTTGGAAAACGATGTCTTCCTCGGTTGGTTCGGTATGCATTTGCTGGCTCCGTCGATTTACGAAATTTTGGAAGAGATGATCCGCGATGATGTGAGGGACAATGGGGAATACCAGCTTACACGGGCGCAGGAAATCCAGCGGCAGCGGGAGGGTTATCTTGCGCTGGAGATGGAGAATGCGCAGCGGTTCGACTTCGGCGTGCCGGATGATTTTGTGCAAAGTGTACAGGCGTTCCGGCGGTGTGAAGCGCCAAGGTAATATGAAAGATGCCGACCTGGATAGCCCTGTTAGAATTCTGATAAGCGGCGCCAATGGGAACGTTGGCAGTTGCCTGATGGCCGGTCTTCCCAAACCGTGGCGCATTACAGGCATCGACCGTCAGCCAGGGAACGACCCGCGGGTGCTCGTGGGCGACATCAACGCCATGGAGACAACCGGCCTTGCGCCGATGGATTTCGACGTGGCTATCCATCTTGCAGCTGACCCGGATGAAACACACGGTTTCGCGGAGCTGCTCGCTCCCAACATTATCGGCTGTACCGCCTTTCTTGAGTGGTGCGCTGCGGGGGGTATCCGGCGGTTGATTTATGCAAGCAGCATTGAGGCCTTCCTTGGCCGTCTTCCAGGCGACGGGCCGATCACCGTGGATGCTCCCTTCCGTCCCCGCAATATCTATGGCTGTGCAAAGGTCTATGGCGAGATGCTTTGCCGGATGGCCCATTTGCTTCACGGCTGCGATACTCTGGCGGTTCGCCTGGGAGCTGTGCTACCCGAGGCCATGGACAGGGAGCTGTTTGACGATCCGGGCTACCAGGAACTGCGTCTGCCCAAGGCGGAAATGGTCGAAGCCTTCAGGCGTTTTGTGGTTGAGCCCTGGAGTGGTTCGAGGGCGGTTTTTCTCGGACCGATCTCACGGTCTTTCATGCCAACCGGGGAAAGCTTGAATTCGCTGTTCACGAAATGATCTTGCTGTAAACGAGCTCAGGGATGGGGTCGAGGTTCTCGATGATGCCGCTGCGTTCGTAGCCGCGCTTTTGGAGCAAGCCCTGCATGGGGAGGTTATCGGAGTTGGTGGAGATCCAGATCCTGTCGCGGGTGGAGATGGATTCCAGGTGGGCGAGCAATGCATTGCCGAGGCCGGAACGGCGCGAACCGGGGCGGACGTACAGCATCGAGATGAAGGGGCGGCCGTGGAACCAATGGGTGCGGATGGCGTAGGCATCCACGGTGTCGCCGGACCCTGCGACAAAGCACTCGCCTGCGGCGATGGTTCGCGGGGAGACCATACGCCATTCGTCGAATTCGGCGATAGAGGACAGGTCGGCGGAGATTGCGATGCGGGCGAATGACATGGGGGGATTTTTTACCACCAAGACACGGAGCCACCAAGAGGGAATCAGAACAGGAAATAACGCTGAGCCATGGGGAGGGTTTTTGCAGGTTCGCAGGTGAGGACGCGGCCATCGGCCTTGACGGTGTAGGTCTCGGGGTCGACTTCGATTTTTGGCAGAGCGTCGTTCCAGAGGAGGTTGCGTTTGGTGATCTTGCGCGTGTTTTTTATGGCGCTGAGGCGTTTGCCCAGATGAAGGTCGGCGAGTTTGCCGGAGCGGAGGGCAGCGTCGCTGACGAAGGTGACGGAAGTGCTGAATTTTGCGCGGCCGTGGGCGGCGAATTGCGGGCGGTAGAATGTGGGCTGGGGCGTGGGGATGCTGGCATTCGGGTCGCCCATGTTTGCCATGGCGATGAGGCCGCCCTTGAGGATGACCTCGGGCTTGACGCCGAAGAATGCGGGTTTCCAGACGACGAGATCGGCGAGCTTGCCTACCTCGATGCTGCCGACTTCGTGGGAGATGCCGTGTGAAATGGCGGGGTTGATGGTGTACTTTGCGATGTAGCGCAGGGCGCGGAAGTTATCGGCGGCCTGGTGGACGGGGGCGTCGAGCTTGCCGAACTGCGTCTTCATTTTATGCGCGGTCTGCCATGTGCGGGTGATGACCTCGCCGACGCGGCCCATGGCCTGGGAGTCGCTGGACATCATGGAAAACGCGCCAAGATCGTGCAGCAGATCCTCGGCGGCGATGGTCTCGGGGCGGATGCGCGACTCGGCGAATGCGACGTCCTCGGGGATCTTGGAATCGAGATGGTGGCAGACCATGAGCATGTCGAGATGCTCGTCGATGGTGTTGACGGTGAAGGGGCGCGTGGGATTTGTGGAAGATGGCAGGACGTTTTCCTCGCCGCAGATGCGGATGATATCGGGGGCGTGGCCGCCGCCGGCGCCTTCGCTGTGGAAGGTGTGGATGGTGCGGCCCTTGAATGCGCGGATCGTATCCTCGACGAAGCCGGATTCGTTCAAGGTATCGGTGTGGATGGCGACCTGAACATCGAGTTCATCCGCAACATCGAGGCAGGTGCTGATGGCGCCGGGAGTGGTGCCCCAGTCCTCATGCAATTTCAGGCCGATAACACCGGCGAGGACCTGCTCGCGCAGGGGCTCGTGCGTGGCGCAGTTGCCTTTGCCGAGGAAGCCGAGGTTCATCGGGTATTCATCAGCAGCCTCAAGCATGCGATGGATGTTCCAGATGCCGGGTGTGCAGGTGGTGGCGTAGGTGCCGTGCGCGGGGCCGGTGCCGCCGCCGATCATGGTGGTGACGCCGCTGGCGAGGGCATGATCGATCTGCTGCGGGCAGATGAAATGGATGTGGGTATCGATGCCACCGGCGGTGATGATGCAGCCTTCGCCCGCGATGACTTCGGTGGCTGCGCCGATAATCATGCCGGGGGTGATGCCCTGCTGGATGCCGGGATTGCCCGCGTGGCCGATGCCGACGATGCGGCCGTGCTTGATGCCGATGTCGGCCTTGATGACGCCCTGTACGGCGTCGAGGATGAGCGCGTTTGTGATGACTAGGTCGAGAGATTGCGCATCGGTGGCGGTGGGTGACTGGCCCATGCCGTCGCGGATGACTTTGCCACCGCCGAATTTCACCTCCTCGCCGCGCGCACCATTTTCGGCGATGAGGTCGCGCTCGACCTCTATGAAGATTTCGCTGTCGGCCAGGCGAACCTTGTCTCCCACCGTGGGGCCGAACATCTCGGCATATTGCCGGCGGGTCATGTTGAGGCTCATAATTTTACCTCCAAGATGGATGCAACCCCGGGGTTGAGGGATAAAGAACGAGTAACCCAGGGTAGATGTTCCTGCGTCACACCAACCCTGGGCTGCAGGATGGAACACCTTTGGTGTTCAAAGTCTGATAATAGGTAGCTGCAGATTATCTTCATAGATTCACCGTCCGGATGGGCGCAACCCCGTTGGGGTTGAGGGATGAATACTAACCCAAGGTAGGCGCTCCTGCGTCGCGCCAACCTTGGGCTGGAGGACGGAACACCTTTGGTGTTCAAGGTTTGCTGAGGAATGGTGATGGTGGGAGAGGACAATGAAAAGCCCGGGCCTGAAAGAATGGCGCTTCGCGCGAGTGGTCGAATGTCGTCAGCAGGATGCAGACGACTGCGGGCAAGATGCCCGCGCTCCCCACAATCCGCCGGACTTTTTAGACGCTCTCTTGGTGTCTTGGTGTTTGCCGCCCCCGCCCCTCGGCCTCTCCATGCGTCGAGTTGATGGTTCATTACAGTTTTCCGTCGACTTTGTTGTTGAGGCCGAAGACTTCGCGGGTGCCGGCGAGGGCGACTAGCGATACTTCCCTGGTGTCGCCAGGCTCGAAGCGGACGGCGGTGCCGGCGGGGATGTTGAGGCGGAAACCGCGGGCGGCTTCGCGGTCGAAATGGAGGCCGGTGTTTGTCTCGTAGAAATGATAATGGCTGCCGACCTGGATGGGGCGGTCGCCGGTATTCGCAACGGTGATTACTTTTGTTTCCAGGCCGATATTCGCGGAAATGCCGGCCGCGTCTTCTGCTACGATGATTTCTCCGGGGATCATGATTTTCGCTGGTGCATGCAGATGGTGTTGTCGTCGGGGTCGCAGATCAAGGCCATGCGACAGGATGGAAAATCGGAGACTTCGCCACTGAATTTCACGCCGGCTGCTTTCAAGCGGGAGACTTCGGCGTCGAGGTCGTACATCTCCAAAGCGAGCGATGAGGCGGGGGCGGCGATGGGAAATGCGTCGGTGATCACGAATGCAACGCCGGCGATATCGTACTCGATCCAGTTTTCGCCGAAAGCGTCCGGGCCTGTCTTGAGGCCGAGCACATTTTCATAGAACGCGCGGGAGCGGGGCACATCGGTGACGGCGTAAACGACGAAGGCGATTTCCTTGATCATGACCGACGCTTGTGGATGGTGAGTTTATTGCCATCGGGATCGGAGACGATGGCCATCTGGCAGACCGGTGTCTCGAAGATATCCTCAAAAATGATGGAGCCGTGGGCTTTTAACAATGAGATGACATCGTGAATATCGTCCACCTCAAATGCGACGGAGGTGCCCTGGGAACTGGGCGTCCAATCGGGCGAAATATTGCTGATGGCGAATGTGGCGCCGCCGATTTCGTACTCGACCCACTGGCCTTCGCAGGTGATGGCGGCAGGCTTGAGCTGGAGCACCCCCTCGTAAAACGCCCTGGCGCGATGCATATTGGTGACAGGACAGGCTACGAATGGGATTGCAGTAATCATCGGATCGGGTTGTGGACGGTGACAAGTTTGGTGCCGTCGGGGAACGTGGCCTCGACCTGCACTTCGTGGATCATTTCGGCGACGCCTTCCATGACGTCGTCGTGTTTCAAAATTTTGGTGCCGTAGCTCATGAGTTCCGCGACCGATTTCCCGTCACGCGCCCCCTCGAAGATCTCGTAGGTGATGATGGCGATGGCCTCGGGGTAGTTGAGCTTGAGTTTCCTGGCCTGGCGGCGTCGCGCAAGATCGGCGGCGACGACGACGAGCAATTTTTCCTGTTCACGCGGTGAGAGATGCATTTGATACGAATTTTAATTCCCCGGAACCACGCGCCAGCCACCAATCCACCGATGATGAGCAGCGGGGTTGAGTGGTGTTGAGTAAATCATATCAAAACAGTGGGCGGCAGTTTGTTTTTTGCAAGAAAAGGGGTCTCCACAGACCTCATACCGGCGTCCGATGCGGAACCATACAGGACCCGCAGGCTCACTTCACCCGCGGTCCGGCTTCTACAAAAACTCAAATCACACGCTCCCTTTAGCAGTCGATGTGCCATCTCCATTTTGAAGAATGGGAAAAATTGAGTTACAGAGAGAAAAATCGACCGACCGCGTTTTGGGCAAAGCGAAGGCATAAAAATAGTACACCTCGCTGGAATGTTTATACGCACGTTGCCGTTTTTTGGACAGGTTCTGCGTGGAGACACCGATCAGTCGTCGAAGCAGTCGCCGGAAGGGTCTACGGACTGTTTTTTATGTGAATCCGGCTTGATTTGGCTTGATTCACCTTGATTTTCCGGGGTCACGCCCTCCGGAGGCTTGATGTAGTACGGACTATCCGGATCGAGGTCTTCGGGCGGCAAGCCATTGGGATCATACTCCTCGCCCCATATGAACCGATACCAGCGCTGGAAGGATTCCTCGCGGCTGTATTCCCCGCCGAGGATGTTCCAGACCCTGGCCTGCTTCATCCATTTCCTGAATTGAGTGACGATGTGGTCTTTTTTATGGACGCCATCCATTATCAGCCTTGCCTCGCGTTGCCTGAGGCGGGCGGCGGTATGGTCTCCCTTGCGCAGATCCCCGATATCGCGGGAGATGCTGCGGAACACTTTGAGATCCCGGCTCACATTGGCCTGTGGGTTGACATCCAGCTTAGCAATGATCGTGGCGTACCGGGCAGCGATGACCGCGGCAAGAGTGTCGGTGATGGAGCCTTCCCCCACCAGAGCCTCATTTTTCAGATGATGGGCTTCCTCACGCATATCATTGACGACGCTTTTGGCGTCCTGCCGGACCAGCCATTCCTGATAGCCGCCCTGCCGCCAGTTCGTGATATTTTGCTCGGTGAGGGAATTTCCGAGGAAGAATTCATCAATCACTTCTTTTGCATTTGGTATTCTGTTGATTGCCTCCAGGATGATTTTTGCCGTCAGGCCTCCTTGCAGCATGATGTTTATTCTCTCGCGGAGTTCGTAGGGTAAACGGGCGATTTTTCCATTTCTTGCCATAGTTTTTATGATTTTAAGGGTTGATACATTTTTTTAACTGTGATAGAAGTATGATATATTTGCGGATTGTTATCAAGCAGCAAGGAAGCATTCGTTAGTTTAGTGATCGTTACATGCTTGTATTGAGAGAGTTGCAATTTGCCTATGGTCGCTGGCTGCGATCCCTGCAGGATCGATTTTTGAGCGAAGAATGTTTCCGGGGATGTCGCTCGTTCCTCGCTCGACCCCCGGCTGCTGCGGCTGTGATGGCTTAGCCATCAGAAGATTCACCCGGCCATTGCTTCACGCGCTTCGTTACGCCAGCTCCGGCAAATTATTTGCTGACGCCGCTGAGGGGGTCGCCGGTCACAGCCTGCCAGGCGAGTTCCTGCAGGAGGGCATTTAGTTTGGCGGCGTCGGGATTGACGGCGGGGTCGAGGAGGTTGGGCGAGTTGCTGGTCGCGCGAAGGCTGTTTACCGGCGCGGGCAGGCCGACGGGGGTTCGGCGGTATATGACGGCGTAGTGGCAGTAAGCGGCCAGGGCCATGATGGCGGGTGTGGGATGGCCAATGGAGTCGCGGAAAAGGACGTTCTGATCCTTGATTCCCGGCGCCTTCCCTTCCATGATTTTGTCGCGCAGCAATGTGACGGCCTGACAGCAAGGGACCACGTAAAGGACCTGCCTGCCGAATTTTTGGTTCAAGCCGGTGATGAATGTTTCCAGCTCCTTGATGTACGGGGTATCGATTTTTTCGAGACTATCCGCAGTCGCGAAATTGCGGTCCACAATGGGGGGCATTGGGATTTTTGGCGGGACAAAGAAGTGGAGACTGTCCGCGCTATCGGCGGGGAGCCACGATTCCTCGACCAGCACACGGATGGCAGGGTTGTGGTCGAGGCCGAGCTGGGTGAATTTTTCGATCCCATCGTCGGGGAGGACGAGCGCGGCCAGGGTGAGGACATCGACCTGGCCGGCGGTGAGGGCGGCCTTGGCTTTGTTTCTATCGTCGGGGACATCCCAATGCTGAATGAGGCGTGAGCCGCCGATCATCGATATGCCGATGACTTCGTGCCCGGTGATTCCCGCCGATACGGCGAGTTCGCGGACCATGTTCGGAACGTAGGGGTAGAAACTGTGGGTGCAGGCGAAGACGCGCTGACCCCGGGTGATGGGGGCGGCAGAACCATCCTGTGCGGGTGCGCGGAGAGGAAGGAGGAAGATTGCAGCAAGCGCCAGAATACAGCCGCTATGTGTGAGGAAAGCCCTGCCGACCGCGATATTGGTTTTATGAATAATGAGCTGCTGCATTACTTCCTTCAGGTTCGGTATGGTTTTCAGAGGATACAAGAAAATCATGCCAACGGAATCGTCATTTCACATGACAAGCGCCGCCGGGCCCACATGCATGCAAGCGAAGTTCCAGCGTGTGGCGTTGACGCGATTTGGGATTTTGCCTATGACTTGCCCGGAATGGCAAATGCACTTAACACTGGAGGCAGCAGCCCAGGGCGGTCGTCGCCAGGCAAATCCATCCGATCAGGACATCACCAGGGAAGGTCTTCGAGAGGGAAGATATGGGTGATCGTGATATTTTGCATCTTTCGAGCCGTTGATACTCTCGCTTATTTTGATACCCCTGCAGCTTTCCGAACGACAATAATTGGGGGCATTCTTATCGGCGCGCTCTGGAGCACAGCCCTCCTTGCAGGAATCTGGATGCGAAAAAACTGGGCGCGGTGTGTGCTCGTGGCGGTTATGTTGATGGGCATGGTAATACTCGTGATCTCGATGCTCAGCATCCAGATCGTCGGGCGAAATTACAATGTCATGGTGATCCCGCTGGCAGGCATTGCGGCCAGGGTGGCGGTCGTGTGGATTTTAATCGGCTCGGCCGATATCCGGAGGCTGTGCAGCAGGAGGGATGGGTAAGGCGGAGGGATCGAACTTCCAACTTTGAACATCCAATGCAGAATGGGGAAAGAATGCCCAAACGGCAGCAGCGATAATGGAAACTGTCCGCTCTTAAACGATGAGGTGGGCTTTGATGACGTCCTCGGTGAGGTCTGCAATGCCGCCTTTTGCGACGACGGCGCCGCGATCCATGATGGCGAAGGTATCGGCGAGTTCCTTGCAGAAATCGAGGTATTGCTCGACGAGGAGGATGCTCATGCCGCCTTCCTTGCGGAGCATTTTGATGGTGTCGCCGATCTGGTCGATGATGTTGGGCTGGATGCCCTCGGTGGGCTCGTCGAGGATGAGGACCTTGGGCTCGGTGAGGAGGGCGCGGGCGATGGCGAGCTGCTGCTGCTGACCGCCGGAGAGCATGCCTCCTTTGCGCGGAAGGAATTCCTTGAGAATGGGAAACAATGTGTAGATGCGGTCGAGCTTGCCGCTCAATGACTTGCCCATGGCGATAGCGCCGATCTTCAAGTTTTCCAGCACGGTGAGATTTGGAAAAATGTCGCGGCCCTGCGGGACGTAGCCGATGCCGGCGCGGGCGCGATGCTCGGGCTTCATGCCGAGGAGGCTTTGTCCATTGAGCGTGATGTCTCCCTCAGTGACCTTGCGGAGGCCGACGATGCTGCGGAGCGTGGTGGTCTTGCCAACGCCGTTGCGGCCCATGAGGCAGGTGACGGCGTTATCGGGAACTTCGAAATCGACTCCGCGCAGGATGCGCGAGCCGCCGATGCTGACGTTGACGTTTTCGAGTTTAAGCATGCGGTGTAAATGACGAATGACGAATGACGAATGACGAATGAAGCCCCAAGCCAGAAACCCGAATCGCGCTCTCGTGTATTTTCGCCATTGTTCTCATTTGTCGTGGGCTTTTTTGCGGCCCAGGTAAACTTCGATGACTTTTTCGTTGTTCTGCACTTCGTCGACCTTGCCTTCGCAGAGGACTGTGCCCTGGTGGAGGACGGTGACTTTGGTGGCGATCTGGCGGACGAAGACCATGTCGTGCTCGATGACTATGATGGAATGTTTGCCGGCGAGGCTGAGGAGAAGCTCGCCGGTCTTGTGCGTTTCCTCATCCGTCATGCCGGCGGCAGGTTCATCGACAAGGAGGAGCTTTGCATTTTGCGCGAGGAGCATGCCGATCTCGAGCCATTGCTTCTGGCCATGGGCGAGATTGCCGGCCTTGCCTTCGGCGCGGGATTCCAGACCGATGATCTTGAGGACTTCGTAAATGCGATCGCGCTGCTCCTTGCTGGTGCTGGTGAAGATGGCATTCCAGACGTTGCGGCTGCCCTCGACGTTGAGCATGATATTTTCGTACACCGTGTGATCAAGAAAGACCGTGGGGGTCTGGAATTTCCTGCCGATGCCGAGCCGGTAGATCTGATACTCGCTCAAGGTGGTGAGTTCGGACTCTTCGAAGAACTTGATGGTGCCGTTGTCGGGCTTTGTGCGGCCGGTGATAAGGTCGAGGAATGTGCTTTTACCCGCGCCATTTGGACCGATGACGGTGCGAAGCTCGCCCTCGTCCATGTAAAAGTTCAGATTGTTGATCGCCTTGAAGCCGTCGAACTCCTTGTTCACGCCTTCCGCAGCCAGGATGAAAGGGCGTCGAGTCATGATTTAACAGGTGGCATGTTTGAGGTGGCAGGTTTTGGCGGGGTGACGAGATCAGGAGTTGCCCGGGACGGCGGTTCCTGGTTTTTCGCTTTTCCCTTCAAGAGATCCCGCACCTGGTCGAAGAGGCCGACTATGCCCTTGGGCATGAAGAGCACCACAAAAATGAAAAGGAAACCGAGAATGATGAGCCAGAGATCGGGGTAGGCGCGCGTGGCCCAACTCCTGAGGGCATTCACGAAGATTGCGCCGATGACGGGGCCGACCAGAGTGCCGCGACCGCCGACGGCGACCCAGACAACCACCTCGATCGATTTATCGGTCGCCATTTCATTCGGATTGATGATGCCGACCTGCGGCACGTAGAGAGCGCCCGCAAGACTGGCGATGAGGCCGCTGAGGACAAAGATGAAGAGCTTGAAATTTGCCGTGGAGTAACCGGAGAAGAGCACGCGGTTCTCGCTATCGCGGATGGCGCGCTGGATTTTTCCGAACCGGGTGGTGGTAAGCCATTTGCAGAGGAGATAGGTGGCGAGGAGCAGGAGCGCGGTGCAGATGTAAAGCACGCGCTGGGTAGCGGGCAGACGCAGATCGTGACCGAGCATGAACTTGAAATCGGTGAAGCCGTTGTTGCCACCCAGGAGCAGGTTATTGCGCAGGAAAAGAATGGAAGCCGCGTAGGTGAGGGCCTGCGTGAGAATCGAAAAATAAACACCGCGGATGCGCGAGCGGAAAGCCAGGAAACCGAAGGCGAGCGAAAGCAAGCCGGGCAGCAGCAATGTCATCATCAACGCAAAGGGGAAGCTGCTGAAGGGCTTCCAGAACGCCGGGAGACTGTTCCACCCGAGGAACACCAGGAAGTCCGGTATGGGCTTCTGGTACTGGCCGAGCGAGCCGATCATGCGCATGAGGTACATGCCCATCATGTATCCGCCGAGGGAGAAGAAGAGGCATTGGCCGAGACTGAGCAGGCCTGTGTAGCCCCAAAGGATATCCACGCTGATGGCGAGCACGGCGTAACAGAGGTATTTGCCGTAGAGATTGATCGAGAAGTTGCTGACCTGCAGAAAATTGGGCAGGGCCATGTAGTGCGCCTTCTTCAAGTCCCCGGCATACCCGTCATCCATTAGCAGGCGGTTGAGCCATTTTAGATTTTCATTATCAGGGTGCTGCAATTTCAACGCGAGCGTCTCCGGCGACAATTTCACGCCAGTAAAACGAGCGTCATTATAGATGAGATCCGTCTGAATGATTTTGTTAAAGGTGTCCAGCAGGACAATTTTCTGTTCTCCCACTGTCGCTTTCGAATCCGCGATTGTTTTTTGCCCATCAGGCGATATCTGCTCCCATACGAATTCCGAAAGAGGATCGGAGTGCGTATTCAATTTTGCCACCAGACCGGCAACATTGGTAAAATCTCCCGCCGAGTAGGAGGCATCCATGAGTGAATTCAATGCGGGCAGCACAACGAGGGCCAGAACCACAAAAACAAGCACCCCCCACGCTTCAAAGCTGGTAAAAATACGCCGCATAAATCTTAACCCTCCAGGCTCCGGCTACGGGTTGGGAAAAGACCACCGGGTTTCCACTGGAGGAAGAGGATGATGACGATAAGGACGGTGATCTTACCGACCACCGGGGACTCAAATATCTGCTGCAGCACCTGGTCGGCAGTGCCGATGCCAAGCGCGGCGTAAATGGTGCCGACGATGTTGCCGACGCCGCCGACGACGACCGTCATGAATGAATCGACGATCCATGTCTGGCCCATGCTGGGGCCGACATTGCCGATCTGCGAAAGAAATGCGCCAGCAAGCCCCGCAAGGCCGGAGCCGAAACCGAATGTGAGCATGTAGACGCGCTGCGTGGGGACGCCCATGCAGGAGGCCATGTCGCGATTCTGCATGACGGCGCGGATGAGGAGGCCAAGCGGCGTCTTCGTAAGAAGCATCCATGTGCCGATGACGATCAATATGGCAAAGGCGATCACGAAAAGGCGATTATAACCAAAGATGATGTCGAAAGCCGTGAAGTTGCCACTGAGCCATGCAGGGGAATTCACCTGCACGTTATTCGCGCCGAAGACGAGGCGGAAACATTGTTGCATGAACAGCGAGACCCCATAGGTGGCGAGCAGGGATTCCAACGGGCGGCGGTAGAGGAATTGAATGACGGCGCGCTCCAGCACGATGCCAGCGGTGGCCGATATGATGAAACTGAGCGGGATCGCCAGGATGAAATAGCATTCGTAAAGCCAGCCCGTGGCATGAATGCCGGGGATAGTGGCGCCAAAGCCAAGAACATGACCGGCGATGGAAAACGGCAGGTTGACGCGAAACGTGAAGCCTGCACCAAAAATATTCTCGACGACGTAAACCGTGTAAGCGCCGATGGCAATCATCTCACCATGCGCCATATTGATGATACCCATGAGACCGAATGTAATGGCAAGACCGAGCGCCACGATGAGCAGGATGGAGCCACTGCTCATGCCGCGAAAGATGGTGCCGAAGAAGTTCACGGCGGAGATGTAGCTATTGATGGCTTTTACCGCTGCCCGCGCGGCTTTTGCGACTTCGGGGGCGGTGTCCCTGGCTGTGGCGATTTTTTGAATATCGTCAAGATCGCCGATCGCGTTCAGTGAGGAGAGCTGGTTGATCGCCTCGATTTTCACCTTGGGATCGGGGTCGCCAAGTTTGAGGGTGGCGATGCCTATGTTGATGGCTTTTTTGACACTGGAAATGGATTCCTTACCGAGGCGGGCCTGTAAAATGGGGACGTATTGGGGTTTCTGAGATTTACCAAGTTTTTGCACGGCCTCGGTACGGGCATTAATATTGGGATCGGCAAGGGCGAGCATGTCGAGGGCCTGCTGAACCGCGCCGCGCAGGCGCATGTCGGTGTCCACAGAGTTTAGATCGTTGGAATCGAAAAGCAGTTCCTTGTTCTTGTCGTCCACCAGGACTTTGCCGGTGTCCACACGGAACGCATGGACTTTGCCGTCGGCATTCTGCTGTTCCTCCAGAAGCACGGGGACTTTTGGCCCTGCATTTGGAGTCTCGTAGATGTAAATTTCATCGCGTGTCCACGAGAGCAAAGTGTCGTGGACAATTTTTGAAGGGTTGAGCGCAAGATCGTTCAGGATTTTCTGCTGATCGTCGCCAGTGCCGAGGAGCGCCTGGACGAGTTTCTGGCGGGAGGCCGAATCGTCATCCGCCACGACCGGAGCCGCAGCTTTTGCGAGCGAACACGCCAGACAGCCGGAAATCAGTACAGCAATGAGTTTAAACTTGTGCATTTTTCGAACTAAATGACAAGGGAGCGGAGGTTTTGCTCCGCCCCCTTGTGCAAGCTACAGCTTTTGCGAATTTAGTTGAAGCTGAGAGCGGCTATGTTGTTTACGCCGTCCAAGCTTTGGATCCAGGAGATCCCTTTTTTCGCGAGTTCTTCGTCGA